>Ga0210039_1000062_pt1 | contig 125683 bp, 126 predicted proteins | sample CryGeyCG2114_250_3_FD_185460 | JGI IMG/M metagenome (GOLD analysis project Ga0210039, IMG submission 185460) | Groundwater microbial communities from aquifer - Crystal Geyser CG17_big_fil_post_rev_8/21/14_2.50 (SPAdes) (version 2) | ecosystem: Environmental > Aquatic > Deep subsurface >...
CTTCGCCTTTGCAGCCACGTCAGAAAGTCGGAAATTGATTTCTCCGGATTGTACGGTGCGGTCAAAGGCTTTCGTCGCCTCGGATAAGGTTTTTCCCTCCATGGATAAATAGGACATGACCATGAGTGCCGCTATGATGCCACTATCCGCATTCCAAAAATCGCGAAAATAGTAATGGGCGGAATGTTCCCCCGCAAAAACAGCGCCGTATTCCTTCATGGCCTTTTTGATAAAGGTATGGCCCGAGCGAATCATACGCGCCGTACCTCCAAGGCTCTCGATCGTCTCCTTGGCTGCTTTCCCCATCACCGCATTATACAAAATAGTCTGGTGAGGATCCTTCGTCAGAAACATGGTTGCAATCATACAGGTCGTGAGTGTACCGCTCACTGTTTCGAACTGATCATTCACCAAAATACAGCGGTCTGCGTCCCCATCGAAGGCAAGCCCAATATCTGCCCCCTCCTGCTCCATTCGTCCCTTGAGATCCACAAGATTCAGTTCATCCAAAGGGTTCGCCGGGTGATTTGGGAAATTCCCGTCGGGATCAAAGTACATGGGAATCAGCGTCATTTGCGGGAGTCGAGCAAAGAGCGCTTCCACAACAGGTCCTGCCATACCATTTCCCGCATCCACCACTACCTTCATTGGGCGAAGGAGCGACGTATCCACATATTTTAGGAGGTAAGATACCCAGTCGTCCAGAATATCTTTTGCTTTAACGCTACCAGGCGTCGATGCCTTTTCGCCAAGATCACCCTCTGCAAGGCGTTCCTTAATGGTCCCATTACCGTTGTCCATGCCAATGGGTTCTGCATCCGTAAGACAGGATTTTATTCCATTGTATTCCTTTGGATTATGGCTTGCCGTCAGCATGATCCCCGCATCCACATCATACGTGCCCGTAGCGAAATAGAGCATGTCCGTTGATACCATACCAAGATCCAGCACATCAGCACCTGCCTCCGTGAGACCGCGCACAATGGCATCATGAAGCCACGTACCACTTGTGCGCATATCGCGCCCCAGTGCCACCGTCTTCACTCCGTGCACCTGCACAAAACACCGGCCAAAAGCATAGCCAAAGTCTTCAGAAAGTTCCGTTTCCGCGAGACCCCGAATATCATAGGCCTTAAAAATACTGTCCAATATTGCGCGATCAATCATACGTTGCCGTGATCATATATCACAGGCAGTATACCGTGCGGCCCTCGTATGACAACGGAATTGGCAGACGCACTATTGCGTCCTGTCTATTTGCCGCTTTTTAAGCGGGTTTTAAAAGTATCGACCAGTTTCAGCGGCTTCGGATCAACACCATAGTGTTCCGCCAGATAGTAGGAACTGAAATAGGCCTGCACAAGAGTGTAGTAAATTTCCTCGAGCCAGGAATTCCCCTCCACATGGAGCTCCACAAAAGGGATATCACACTCCTCGGTCAGGAGCTCGCGCATAACATCCATCCGCTCCTGTATGCGGGCAATATCGTACTTGCTGCGCAGGTACACTATCACCGGCTTCATAATCATTTTGGTATACCCCACCATTTCGTTGTGATTGACCTCTGGGAAGGCACCGTAAAAACTTTGGACCTTCGCATTTTCGTTCATATGAATTTTAAACAACCGCGCCTGTGCCTGCATCTGCGTACTTGCGTAAAAAATCGGCACACGATTTTCCAGCTTTTTTGCGAGCAGTTTTGCTTCCTCCTCAAACCCTTTTATGGAATTTTCCATAAATAAAACGGTATTCGCGACGATACTTTCCTGGTCGGGAATGAGTCCCGTCTGTTCCATAATACCTAGGAGAACACCTAAACCGGAGCCAATGCCACACCTTGGGTGCTCCGTTTGCGGCAAGCGATAAAAGGGAAAAGAGCAGTCCTTGGCAATCTGTTCCAGCTCGCCCCCATGCGCGACAACCACAATGGGAATACGCTGCAGTAAATGGACCTGCTGCAGAGCACGAATGGTTTCTTCCGTATTTCCTGAATAGGAGAAGGCGACAAAGAGCGTTCCGTCCGTCAGCATGCCATTCGGAACCTCGTAGTCTTGAATAATGTCGATGGAGACCTCCTCCCGCACGTACTCTTTTATGAGCGACGCGGCAATGCTACTCCCACCCATACCCGCAAATACCACATGGCGAAACTCCCCTTCAGGAATTTTCGTCGCCCGACCGATCAAAAGCCCCTCCTGTAACTGGTGATGTGAAGTTCGTATGGCGTGCAACATAGGACTGCAAAGAAAATGAAAACATGCTCATTGTATCATACACTAGCGCTCTCCCCGCTTCTTTTTTTCAAAGAGTTCCAGCACTTCCCGCTGAAATTCATCCACGTCCTGAAAGCGGCGATATACGGAAGCAAATCGAATGTAGGCAATATCATCTAATGCATGAAGCGCATTCATGACATCTTCACCAATGGTTTTTGAGGCAATTTCGCCCGTCCGCATCCAGGATTCTTCGAGGGTGTTCATCATGTCATTGATGGAAGCAACGCTCACCGGGCGCTTACTGCATGCGCGCCAGATCCCCTCTTCCAGTTTACTGCGAATGTAGGGTTCCCGCAGACCGTCTTTTTTCACCACCACAAGGGAAATGCCCTCCACACGCTCAAAGGTTGTGAAGCGAAAACCACAGGCATCGCAGGCGCGACGACGACGAATCACCTTATCTTCTTGTATCGTTCGGGAATCGATGACGCGCGAATCCGTTTGCGCACATTTAGGACATTTCATGAAGTTCCGGTGCACGGGTAATTTTTGCGCCCAGGGCGCGGAGTTTTTCATCAAAGGCTTCGTACCCTCGATCGATGTACACAATTTGTGACACCTCTGTTGTCCCTTCCGCCGCTAAACCTGCTAATACCATAGCGCAGCCTGCGCGCAGATCCCAGCTGGCCACGGGTGCCCCTTTCAAATGGGCAGGCCCCACAATAATGGCCTCGTGCGCGTTGAGGATTTCCGCCTTCACGCCCATTTTCTCCAGCTCGATGATGTAGTTGAGTCGTGCCTCGTAAATGGTCTCAAAAATGCGATTGATTCCCTCTGCCTGTGTCAGTAACACCGCCATGGGCGCAAGCAAATCCGTCGGAAAATCGGGGTATACCCCGGAGCGCACGCGTTTGACGTGCCCAAGATGCTCCGTAGGAAACACCTCCACATAGTCTTTCCCCACTTCATAGCGCGCACCCATCACGTCCAGCCAGTGCCAGAACATATCCAAATGGGTCGGATCACAGTGGGTAATTTTTACATGGCCCTTCGTCACCAAAGAAGCGATGACAAAGGTGCCCAATTCAATGTAGTCGGAGGTTACCGTATGTTCGAAGCCGCGGAGTTTTTTTGTACCCGTCACGGACAGAATATTTCCACCAACCCCCTCAATGGTTGCGCCCATTTTTTGCAGCACGGCACATAAATCCTGCACGTGGGGCTCGGACGCAGCAAGACGAATCTCCGACTTCCCGTCCGCTGCCGCAGCAGCCATCAAGGCGATCTCCGTACCAATAACCGACAAGGCTTCAATGCGGGTCGAGGCAGGCTGCCAATCACGAAGCGACAAATGCACCAGTTCATCCGCCCGATGCACCTGCGCGCCAAGGTCCGTGAGCGAGTTCAAAATCGCATCAATGGGGCGCTTTCCGATATTGCACCCTCCAGGAAAAGGAATCTTCACCTCGCCGGCGCGGGCAAGGAGCGGCGCGCTGTACATGAGCCCTGCCCGGAGCATTTTCGCCTTTTCCTTATCAATTTCATGGGTGGCAATGCTGGGCGTATGCATACGAACGGTATTGTTCTCAAAAGTCAGCTCAGCTCCCAAATCGCGGGCAATATCCATCATCACGCGCACATCTGCAATATCCGGAACATTGTGAATCACGCACGGTTCCTCCGTTAATAGCGCCGCAGCCAAAATGGGCAGTGCCGCATTCTTTGAGCCACTCACGCGAACTTCCCCCATGAGCGGGGTTCCGCCTTCTATAAGAAATCTAGCCATGGTGTGCGCAGATCAAAAAAACAGTGCCCTTAGCCTACAAAGCACGTGGGAAATTGCAAGGGTTTCGCGAAACCCTTCGGAACTTGCCCGCAATAAAATATTTGACGAAAAACCTCCCCCGCGGGTACAATACTTTGAAGGATGAGTTTGGCTTTCGTTGTCCTTCTACTGACTTGTGTGCGTTCTAAGAATCTATTTTTCTTAACCCGCAGCTGTAGAAACACGGCCCTCATCCTTCTTTTTTATGCGCGCCCTTTTTCATAGATAGACTCCATGGAGTCTAAAAGATCTTCGGAAACGTCGTTCACGTCTTGGATACGCAGAGGTACCGCAAAGTGTTCTTTTTTGATCGCACAAATGAGTTTTTCCAGGGTTTCTTCAGCATTTTTCGCAGATAACACCGCAATATCCTCCCCTGAGAGATTGCGCGAGGTAGGAATAACATAGACTTCCTCAATTTCCGGAAAGGTCGCAAAAATTTTCGATAAGTCCGCAGCAAAAGTTTCAGAAATAGCCATGCAAGGAGTGAAGCAAAGTACTACAATTTACCACTAAACAAGTGAACGATGCGTTCAAAAAACTCATTATGGCTACGCTGCATGCCTTTGAGGTAGGGCTCAAAGACGATAATCGCAACGGGAACAAGCACGAGGACAATACATCCCACCAAAATAAACGTCAGGTCACGGGCACCAATACTGAAATTCACAAACTGCATGATGAGCGCTGTCACGAGAGACAGGATAATTCCAATAAACAGGCCGTAAATAAAGATACCAGAGAGCACATTCGTATCTTCTTCATCTTCATCAATCACTCGTTCACAATTGGAAATATCCGCAAGCAGGTCTGAGGAAATAACCACCATGGAGCTATTTTCCGGTTTCGCATCATAAAACTTTTTCTGCGCCTCCATCAGCGGCGTGAGATCATGGGTCATGATCATTTGTGTAAACTTTGAAAAGTCGATGGCTACTTTATCTGCAATAGATGCAAACTGCACATTCGAGCGCTGAAGGATATTTTCCAACAGTTCGAGACGTTCTTTTTCGATGTTGTCGTCTTCAATAAGTGACTTAAAGACTTCGCGCACCGCCTTTTTATTCGTTTGGGCTTTTGGCTCGAAAACAGAATGGTCGTCCTTGAGATTAATTTGCTCTGCCATAGGGATGAATAGAATGCTAGATGTATTGTAGGTGGCATCGTGATAGGTGACAAGGAAAGAAGCACGGAAAGCAATTGACAAAAGAAAACCTCTCCTTATACTGCACCATCGTACGTAACTCTCTTTTCTTTTGCCCCTATGCCGGTAACGAAATCCGCGATTAAGAACCTTCGCAAATCACGCAAAAATGCTATTCGAAATAAGACCTTCAAGTCCCGCGTGAAGGACCAAGTGAAGGAAATTCAAAAGCTTATTACCGGTGGAAACGCTGCTGAAGCAAAAAAACTTGCCCCAAAAGTTGCATCGATGATTGATCGCAGCGCAAAGAAAAACATTATTCATGCAAACAAGGCAGCGCGCCAAAAGTCTGCACTGGCTAAAATGCTCGCGAAGTAAGACGAAGCAGAATATATAAAAAGAGCCTAATAGGCTCTTTTTTTGTATGAAAAAATCCCCACCCGAGGGTGGGGATTAATGTGCACTAGCGGCTGGTGAGTTCTGCCATCAAGGCATGAAGCTCCGAAATGCGAGACCAATGTGCCAGCAATCGCTGCTGAAGGTCTTCATCGCTTGCGCAGTGAATTCCGAATCGTATGGTTGTTTCCATACCGCGTAGTTCACTTTGGACTTTCTCAAAAAGTCCTTCGATGGTGTACTTTTCGCCATAATACGTGGCTAACGTACTTCTTCTTGCATGTGCAATGTGCTGTTCCGGATACAATACTACCACTTTAATTACCTAACTTTCGCTTATTTTTGGACCAACCTTCGTTGTCCGCGCGTAAAATACATCGTTTTTTTATTCTGTCAACATTTTCTCTCTCTTGCCCTCAAGGACGTAGAGCACGTATACTCTTAGAGTCTCCTATCCTCCTTCCCTATGGATTTTTCCTCTCTCTTCGCTCTAGCGCCTACGGAAAGCTTTGCAAGTCTCCCCATTTTGCTGACGTTCTTCAGTAGTACGCTCATCGCCAGTATGCTCCTCATGATCTTTTCACGGCTCAGGCCACTACGAAAAGAACTCCGCACAGAACTGGGCAAGCTCATTACTGGTGTTTTTTCCTTCAGTATGGCCGGTTTTCTTCTCGTTATTTTCCGCCTTTCTGAAACACCCGTGCTTTCCATGCGAGCCTTGTACCTCCTCTGGGGCATTCTTTTCATCGCATACCTGTACCATCGCTTTGTCGCCTTCCGCAAAACCCTTCGCCTCATCACCAGAAAAGACGCAAACCGCGCTAAAGAAAAAGAAGAGGCAGCAAAAAATGCACCAGACCCCTATGTCGTGGCACAAATGAAGGGAAAGAAGAAAAAGCGTTAGTCGAACACTTCCGGGTTAATAACAAACTCCGGCTTTTTTCCACTGAGCACATGAATAATACTTTGAGCAACGGTCGTACTCATGTATGCACGTGCTTCCTTTGTTGAACTGGCAATTTCCGGTGTCATGATCACATTGGGCATGTTTTTCAGCTCCGTATGATCATTGGGGCCGCATTCCTGGAGATTTTCACACTGGAACACATCAAGAATTGCGCCACCAAGTCTTCCACTACGAAGATGCTGCACGAGACTACTTTCATCCACTGCAAGACCCCGCGAACAGTTGATCACGATGGATCCTTCCTTCATGATGTGAAGCTCCTTCGCTCCGATAAGACTAATGGTTGTCGGCAAAGGCGGAAGATGAATGCTGAGCACATCGGCATGGGCTAGCATATCCGCAAGTTCACGTCGTGCTGCTGGATAGGTTACTTTCTTCGTTTCCTCATCTGTATACAGCACCTCCATACCAAGTGCATTTGCAATTTCCCCAACGCGGCGCCCAACCTTACCAAAGCCAAGAATCCCCATGGTTTTGCCCTTCATCCCCGTACCCTGAAAGTTCATGGGCTCCCATCGTTTGTACTGCCCTTCATGCACAAAGGTATTTGCTGCAATTATCTGACGAGAGAGAGTAATCATGGTACCAATGACGTACTCCGCAATGGCATCTTGAATTCCCATAGGAACATAGGTCAGCGCAACCCCGCGCTGCGTCGCTGCCCAGATATCAAAATTATCGAAGTGCGACCGATAGTTGGCAACCACTTTGAGGAGTGGTGCGGCTGCAATAGCTTCTGCATCAATACGCTCCGTGACTAAGGAAATGAGCCCATGTACATCCCCGAGGGAGCGCAAAAATTCCTCGCGCGACATTGGCGAAGGGCGATCCCAAACTTCCACCTCGTAGCCTGCATTGCGCAGCATGGTGAGTCCCTCTTCCGGTATGGTTCTTGTCACAAGAATTTTGTACATAAACATGAAGATGATTTTCTCTAGGTGATATTGTACCATGTTTTTCCATTCTGTGCTGTTTTTTTGAGGAAGTGCAAAAAAGTTCGGCGTATACTGTAAAGAATCACTTTCTATGGAACGACTTCTTCAATACATACGGGGCCTCTTCACCTTCGACCTGCGTTCCTTGGCGCTTGTACGCGTCTTGCTTGGCGTAGCTCTTTTAGCAGACCTGGAACAAAAAAGCCGCTTTATCGAAACCTTTTACACCGATGCGGGCATACTTCCCCGAAGTGCCCTGATCGCTTTTTTCCAGCTCCCCTTTACCTTTTCCGTGCATCTCGCCAGTGGTGATCTCTGGTTTCAGTCGATGCTTTTTGTTATTGCTGCAGTTTTTGCCCTTCTGCTGATACTGGGCGTCCGCACAAAAACCGTGACCATTGTGAGCCTCCTTTTGCTCATCTCGCTGCAGAATCGAAACATGGCGATTTTGAATGCAGGAGATGGCCTTCTACGGCTGCTTTTGTTTTGGTCACTGTTTCTTCCCATGGCGGGAAGATGGTCTCTTGATCATGCCCTGGATACGGGCGAAGAAAAAAAGCCTTCTATAGTCCATCTTGGAGGAGCTGGGTGGATACTCCAAATTGTCGTTATATACTGGGTGACGTTGCTGCTTCGCCAGAGTCCCGAGTGGTTTTCTGAAGGAAGCGCTCTTTACTACGCGCTGCACCTTGAGCAACTCACGACATCGCTTGGACAGTGGCTGGGCGAACAAAATCTCGACATTTTGCACGTGCTCACCTGGCTTACCGTTGGCATAGAGTTTTTGGCGCCACTCTTGCTCTTTTTACCGGACCGGCGCGGCCTTATGCGTTTCCTTGCCGTCATACTTGGCGTTGGTCTCCACCTCGGTATTTTCGCAACCATGCACATTGGCGTTTTTCCGTTTATCAGTATCATCGGCTGGCTTGCTTTTCTCCCCTCACGTGCCTGGGATATGCTCGGGAAATGGGAAGGAGAACGGCCAAAGATCCGCACCATCTGGTTTGATGGCACCTGTGGTTTTTGCGAAAAAGTGACAGCCATTCTGCAGAGTTTTCTCGCCCTTGAGGGAACAAGGAGACGTGCGGCACAATCAGCAGATGATGTATGGCACATCATGCAGTTGCAGAATTCCTGGGTCGTTGAAGGTGAAGATGGAACGCGGAGTGTTGGATTTCAAGGGATCATCACGGTTTTTGCTGCATCGCCCTTGTTCTTCTGGTGTGCGCCTCTTTTGCGGTGGCGATGGATGACACAGATCGGCGAGCATTGCTACCGCTGGATTGCGCAGCACCGCTCCCTTCTTGGGGCCTTCACGCGTCCGCTTCCCTGGAAAAAAATGCACTGGCAGCTTCGCCCTGTGGGACTCCTTAGTCTCGTAATCTGCTTTGCTCTCACCCTTCTCTGGAATGTACAAGCTGTAACAAAAATGCCCCTGCCAACCTATGTGACCAATGTCACCTACCTTCTTCGTCTCGATCAATATTGGAGTATGTTTGCTCCCTTTCCGCTGAAAGATGACGGATGGTATGTGGTTGAAGGAACCCTTGCAAATGGGGAGACGTTGAACCTCCTGCATAATGCAGATACCCTCGGGGTCTCGCGGGAAAAACCTGCCCACCTCTCCACGAGCTTTCCAACGGAAAATTGGCGGAAATACTTTCTCAACCTGTGGTTACCCGAATTTGAGAAGTATCGGGAGTTTTATGCAGATTATCACTGTCTTCGCTGGAACCGAACCCATCAGGGAGAAAAGCGCCTTTCGGATGTGAACATCTACTTCTATCGCGAAAACACGCCGCCCGAAGCTGCGCGGGGCACGGAACAGGTAGAAGAAATGCACCTCTGGGCGTGGCACTGCGGCCCCAAAAGCTAAGAACGCTCGCCTGCAAAATGTGCAAGAAGCCACGTTTTCCCTTCCTCATAGGTGTGAAACTGTCCTTCATGCTGGGCCTCATGGGATGCTTGTAAAATTTCCCCAATGCGGGGGGACGGGGGCAACTGCAGGATCTCCATGATATCGTGCCCCGTCAGCACATCCGGAGCTCTCGCATGTTCTGCTTCTTGCCAGGCGTTGAAGGCTGCAGAGAGCTCCCGATACATGCCATCGTCTGGAGGAGTCGTTCCCAGTGCATCTGCGTGATGGACAGCCAAAAGGAGAGGAAATGCAGGGTGGCCAAACCAGGACGCTTTTGTTTTTTCAGACACCGTTGGCTCGAGTAAATGCCCGAGGGACATATGATGCTCGATGGCCCAAACAATCATCTCGCGACTTTTCCGTGGAAAACGCAGCCGTTCCAGAATTGATTGTGCAATGACCGCGGAGGCCTCCGCGTGGCCATCAAAACGGATACGCTCCTCGACAGAAAAGGTGGTTGCTTTCCCCACATCATGCAGGAGAGCCCCCCAAATTGCCTCCAGCGTCGAGTCCTCGGGCAAGGAACGCAGTGCGTGCATAGCATGATTCCATACGGAACCCTCACGGTGAAACTGCCGTGGCTGCGCTACCCCTTTTAGCGCTTCCACTTCCGGGAGAAGGTGCATCAACAGGCCAAGATCCTGTAGATCTTCCAAAGCCTGGGCACGGGACGGCGTCATGAGCATACGGTGTAGTTCCGCTGCAATGCGTTCCCAGGAAACTTTTGTGACGAGCTTTGCATGAGTTCTTAGGGCAGCATAGGTTTCCGGTTCGTACTGCCCCTCAATTTGGTGAACAAAGCGCACAGCGCGCAGTAAACGCAGACTATCTTCCCCAATGCGCTGCCCTGGATCTCCGATAAACCGAATCAGGCGCTCGTCAAGATCTTTCCGCCCCTCGACAAAATCGTGCACCGTGTCGGTTGTTGGGTCATAAAAAAGCGCATTGATCGTGAAGTCGCGGCGGAGCGCATCGGTTTTCGCGTCCACAAAGGTGACGGATTCTGGACGCCGCCCGTCAGACTCTGCACTATCCGCACGGAAAGTCGCAATTTCAAAAATTTCCCCTTCGTGCACAACAGAGAGCACACCAAACCGTTCGCCAAGCTGACGCCCTGCCGTAAACGTGTGCGCAAAAATATGCGCCACTTCCTCAGGCTTTGCGGATGTTGCAATATCGATATCCTTTGGTGGAAGGCCTAGCAGCATATCTCGCACGCATCCTCCTGCAAAATACGCCTCGTATCCACGAGCCTGCAGCATTTTCACCAGATCTGCCCCTGCGGATGCACGTTCTACCATGGAATTGTTCGAAAGATACAAAACTATTGTCGCGCAGCTTGCCATATTTCGCAAGGGTCCGTAGTATGGAATCACTTTTGTCCCCAACTCCCCCCATGTCTGAACGTTCCCTTCCCTTCGTTATCGCCATCGATGGGCCTGTTGCCGCTGGAAAAGATACGGTTGCCGATCTCGTTGCAGAGCAACTGCACACTATTCACGTGAATTCCGGCGCGCTCTACCGCATGTGGACCCTGCTGACCATGGATATGCCTGTAGAAGACCTCGCAGGCCATGTGCCGCACCTCATTGGCAGCCATACTTTTCGCCTGGAGCGTCGGGAAAACCGCGTTCTGTACTTTCTCGATGAGCAGGACGTCACGGCGAGGCTGCACGAGAACGCTATTTCTGTGCGCGTCTCCAGCATTTCCCGCATTCCCAGCATTCGCACGCACGTCAATGGCATCATCCGCCAGTTCGCAGGCACCTCAAGCCTTATTATTGATGGACGTGACGCCACGACGATTATTTTCCCTGATGCGGACCTCAAGGTCTACCTCGACACGGCCTTCGCCATCCGTGTGCAGCGCCGACTCACCCAACTGCAACTGAAAGGCAATACCATAACCTTTGACGAACTTGCAGAGCAAATGGCCGAACGCGATGCAAGTGATCGAGAAAAGGGAATATATTCCCTCACAAAAACCGATGACGCCATGTATCTCGATGCAACGGAGCTGAGCCCCAGAGAAGCTGCGTCGAGCATTGTCGCCGCCTTCCACGAAAAAGTCGGGGAATTGTAGTAAAAACTCGACACTTCATGGTAGAATGTTGTGATACATTTTTTATCACAGCATTATGCGTCGCACTTTTTCCCAGGACAAGCAAAAGTTTTTTGGCCCCGAACAACATACAGGTGGAGGAGAAGAGTTGCTCCCTAAAGTTGAAATCAATAAGCCAAATTTCGACGAAGTGGTTCACACTGGCATCTTTCAAAATCCTGAAACCATCGGTTTAAAACAAGAACTTGATCAGAAACTCACGCAAACAGAGGAGACTGCAAAGCAAGAAATTACTCACGAAAAGGCAGATGCCCGAGCAAACATTCTCGAAACGCAGGCAAAAACTATCAAGCAGAATTTTCTCCATACTCTTTCTTCCCTCCTCTCCGGTTTTCAGAAGTCTGCAAGTAATGAGCAACAAAAAATGCTGACGGATGCAGCACTGCAAAACACACTTCGGTTTTTGGAACAGGCAGTGCAGACCATCGATGTGAAAACATTTATTGCCCGCGCAAATGGACCCGCGACAGCACCTGAGAAAAATGCCGCAGGTGCAGAGGTGCGGGAAGGCCAAATGCCTATAGCGTTGAACGAGGCTGGCCTGCAAACAGCCATGATTGAAAAAGTCCTTCCTCTGCTCCGTACTTTGAACTTTGGTCAGAAGTCACTCCTGACCGATGCAGCCTTTGGTAAAAATCGTGACGCTTTGGTCAAGTGGATGGAGGGCGGCATGAAAGGACAACTTGCCTTTGATAATGCAGGGTCGGGAACAAGCGAAAAAGCCCCAGAAACGAAAGAAACGTCACTTCGCTACCTAGGGGAAATTCAGAGAGCCGCGGACGCTGTACCCATGAAGACAAATCCTAAACTCAATGCAGATCAGGCAAAGCAGGCGTACTTCGATGCACTTCGCGAAGGTACCACAAATGATTATGGAGCCTTTGGGCCTGTTGAGTACGAAAGTACATTGAAAAATCCTGGAGAAGTAGGAGTGAAAGTACAGACACTACCTGATCTGCACAATGTGAAAATGGTCAACAACGAACCACAGTTCATTTTGGGGCCCGATAAAACCACCGTGATTGGATTTCAGATGGCAGACGGTAGTAGAGCTTTGATTCGTCGTACACCGGGAAGTGAATACAAAGTCGTACCCCTAAGTAAAGAAATCCTTGATGGTCTCCGTTCAGAACTCGCGGATCCAAAAACCGCTGGGGAATATACGCGCGCTCTCGGCGCATACATAGCCGTTAATAGCCAGAGTAACCCACCATCTCTCGTGCTAAAATACGCAAAACAGCTGTCCACTCCACCGAAACCTACAAGTGAGAAAGCGGCCGAGGGGCGGCCTTCAGGACCTGCGAGAGCCACAACAAAACCAAGTGAACAGCCTGCACCCGTAAGCAAGGAAGGCCCAAAAGAAACGACTCCTGATGCAACGCTTGCCTCCACAATAGATACGATCCTTGCAACAAAGGCTTTTGAGAAAAACCTGACGCCTGAAGCGAAGTCTATTCTCGTCCGCGACCTCCGCACGGCACTGGATACGGTGACGTTAACGGTCGATGGCAATACACTTCCTGTGTACACCGTCGATGCACTCAATACGGCCATCGTAAAAAACTGGCCACAGGTCAAGGTCAACACTCCTGAGTTTTTCTCTCTGCGACGCTCACTCCTCGATCTTCGCTATAAGGAACTACAGCAAAACAAACCAACGACAGGTCCAACTCGCACTGCATAAGAATGCAACGAAAACGCCTTCCACGTCCGGAAGGCGTTTTTTTATACAGGATTACTCATAGCGAAGCGCATCAATAGGATCTAACTTCGCCGCCTTCCACGCCGGGTAAAAGCCAAAGACAAGACCGAAGGCTGCAGAAACGCCTACCGCCAGGGAAACAGCGCCAAGGTCAATGATGAAGTCCCACCCACCCGCAAGAGCAAATCCAAAGGAACCAAGCAATCCGACGATAATACCGATGAATCCACCCACCAAGGTGAGGACAAGGGCCTCAATGATAAACTGCATCAAAATACTGGAACGTTGTGCGCCCAGCGCTTTCTTGAGACCAATTTCTTTGGTCCGTTCCGTAACAGACACCAGCATGATATTCATAATACCGATACCACCCACAAACAGCGAAATAGCCGCAATGGATGCAAGGAAGACAGAAAAGACGCTCGTGATGGTGGTAAAGACCGAAATGATGTCATCTTGCGTCCGTATGGAAAAATCGTTTTCTGCTCCATCTTTTATCTTGTGATTTGCACGCAACACATCAGAAACACGGACAATGACCTCTTCCTGACGGTCCCCATCAACCACTTCAAACATCAGTCCAGAAAGAAAGTCGATACCCAGCACGTAGCGCTGAACGACTTCGACAGGGACCAAAATAACATCCGCCTCGCCCTGCCCAAAAAGGCTCGTGATTCCTGCACTGTCTTCTTCTAGAACGCCAACGATACGAAAGGTCTGCCCCTTGATACGGAGGGGCTTACCAACAACATTCCCCGCGTTGTCTCCGAAAATGTCTTTTTTTGCATTCGCCCCAAGAACGGCAACCTTGGCGAGAGACGACTCCTGATCCGCCGACCACATGGTTCCCTCTGCAAACCCAAGATCACGGATAGCAGCGTAGGCACGGTCACGCCCTTGAACGCCCACGCGTATCTCCTTCTCTTCCCCCTCGCGTTTCACCGTGATACTGGAGGTTGTTGTAATGGCAGAGACATTGCGTATACCGAGATTTTTTTCGAGACGACGAAGTTCTTCCACATCAGAGAGCTTCATGGTTTTCGTTACCACACCACGAACGGCCGCTGGTGGACCTCGCCTAGCGCCACCATCACCTCCTGCATACATGTAGACAACATTGGAGCCGAGATCCTCCACCTGACTCACCAAAAGCTGCTGCGCCCCCTGACCTGCAGAGAGCAACACAATCACGGAGCTGATACCAATAATAATGCCCAACATCGTGAGCAGAGAGCGAAGCGTATTGTTTGCCAGACTGGTAAAGGCCTGACGCAGCGTCATGAGAAGTTGAATCAGCATAATCAGGAACGAAGGGCTACAATAGGATCCAGTTTTGATGCCTTGTTTGCCGGGTACATGCCAAAGAAGATACCAAACAGTGCGCTCACCCCAAAGGCCATGAGCACCAGCATCGGATCAAAAATAAAGACCAGACCACCAAGATTTGCCACCACATAGGAGAGGCCAAGTCCACCAAGAATACCAATGAGACCGCCTAGACCGGTTATGAGCAAAGTTTCGATGAGGAACTGAACCAAAATATCAGATCGTTTTGCACCAATGGCTTTTCGTAACCCAATTTCCCGCGTACGCTCCGTAACAACCACCAGCATAATATTCATAATACCAATTCCGCCTACGAGGAGCGAGATACCGGCAATAGCCGATAAGAAGAGCGTAAACACGCCCGTTGCTGTCCCAAGAATTTCCGTAAACTGTTCCTGGGTCGTCACTTGAAAGTCGTTATCGACGCCTTCTTTTAACTTATGCCGACGCCTAAGCACCGCTGTCACTTCATTGGTCAGGCTCGTGATGCTTTCCTTGCTGGTCGCTTCCAACATAGCTCCCCAAACGTAATCGCCCACACCAAGAAGCAAATGCTGCGCTGTTTTCAAGGGCACATATATATTGTCCGCTGTATCGTCGCCAAGCGCACTCGCAACACTGGAGCTCGTATCTGCCAGTTCTGCCACAATGCGATAGTTCTGCCCTTTAATACGCAGAGATTTGCCAACTACATTCCCTGCATTTTCTCCAAAAATATTTGTTTTCGCTTTGCCGCCAATGAGTGCAACTTTTTTCATCGCGGCTTCATCTTCCAACGACCACATGACCCCTTGGCCGATTTCCAGATTGGTCATAAACACATAATTGCGCTGAACACCCATAACGCCAACGCCTACTTCCGGATTATTTCCCACCTGAAACTGTTCGCGATACACCGAGGTAAAACCTGCTGAACGTTTGAGTGAAGGTACCTGCCCCTTATTCCGCTCCATATAGGCAAGGTCCTCCGCCGTCACCGACTTCGTCACAGCTGCAAGGGATCTGCTCCCTTCCGGGCCAGAAATAAGAAAGACGAGGTTCGAGCCCAGATTTTCAATTTCACTGAGAATCAGTCGCTCCGCACCTTTTCCAACGGTGAGCATCATAATAACAGAACCGACACCTATGATAATACCCAGCATCGTCAAAATAGACCGCAGTTTGCTTGCGCCAAGGCTCCGAAGAGCCTGCTTCCATGCTGAAGTGAGAGGTACAATCATGATGAAATTTATCGGTCACTCACGAGACCATCGCGAATGTGAATAGTGCGCTCTGCATGGGCGGCCACATCAGGTTCATGGGTAATCATGATAATTGTGCGCCCCTCCTTATGAATCTGCTCAAAAATATCCAGGACTTCCTTCGTTGTTGTGGAGTCCAGTGCTCCCGTTGGTTCATCTGCGAGAATAATTGAGGGGTTGTTCACGAGGGCCCGCGCCACAGAAACGCGCTGTTGCTGACCTCCAGAGAGTTCGTTTGGACGGTTGCGTAGTTTGTCACCCAAGCCCACAGAGCGCAACGCTGCTTCCGCCCGTTCTCGCCGTTCTTTTCCCGAGGCAACGCCCGCATAAATGAGGGGCAGCTCCACATTTTCCACGGCCGTCATGCGTGGAAGCAGGTAAAATTGCTGGAAGACAAAACCAATTTTGTTATTGCGAATATCCGCAAGGCGGCTGTCTTTTGACGACTGCATATGTACTCCATCGAGGTAATAATCGCCCTCCGTCGGCCGATCGAGAAAGCCAATGATATTCATGAGCGTCGACTTTCCACTCCCTGACGGCCCCATAATGGCGACGAATTCCCCGTGTTTTACCGTGATATCAATACCATGGAGCACGGGCACAGGCATGTTCCCGAGCATGTAGGATTTACGAATCCCACGCATTTCAATGACATTGCTCTCGTCTTTCCGTGGTGCATCATTCATGGCGAAAGTTTATTTTTTAGTAGGATCCGTCGTTGATAAAACAACCTTATCCGAAGGCGTCAGCCCAGAGAGAATTTCCACATATTCATCGCCCACAAGCCCCGTAGTTACAAAGCGTTCTTCCGTCTTTTTCTCCTTTCCTTCACCCACGAGTACCTCCACTTTCTTTCCCTTTTCGCCCGCATCTTTGAGCGCCTGTACGGGAATAGCCGTCGTCTCCTTTTCTTCCGTAATAATATCGAGGTTAGCACTGAATCCAGGACGGACAGTTTTTCCAGGAAACTCGAGTGGATCGAAGGTAATTTCCGTGCGGTAGTAGATGACACCGTCAAGAGCCGTCTGTGCGGGATCAATAAAGGTCACGCGGCCAGTGTAGATTGTCTCAGAATCAAAGGCATCAAAGGTCAACATGACGGTTTGCCCTGGTGAAACGGAGGCAATTTCATTTTCCGCAATATTCGTTTCGATGGTGGAGAAATCTTCAGAAATGAGCGCAATGGCTGACCCCGACGGGGAGGCAATTTCTCCTTCTGCAATCGCAACCTTGGCAATAATTCCCGGTTTCGGCGCGCGAATATAGGCATCATCAAGATTATCTTCTGCAGAGCGCAGTGCTATTTCTGCCTGACGCACACGGCTTTCCTGAATTTGAATATCTTCCGGCCTTGCCAGGGAGATTTGTGCAGATTTCTGTGCCTCTGCAGACCGTACTTGTGCTTCGAGATCGGAAATGCTTTTCGCTGAAGAAGCAATTTGTTCTGTATAGCGTGCTTCTGCGCTGGCAAGACGTTTTTGTGCTTCCTGTACAGCATTTTCTAGACGCTGCAAATCAATGTCCTTCGCGCCAAGCCCCGCCGTTGCTTTGGCGAGATTTTCCTCCGCCGCCGTCACGCTGCTACGTGCATTGGTTTCCGCTGCACTTGCCTGAGCCTTCGCCGCCTCCAGCGCAATGGCCGCTGCATTCACGCGGTTTTCCAACGTCGTCACGGACGAGTTTTTCTGGAGTTCCAGATTTTCGATGTTCTGTCTCACCGTGGAAAGCGCAGAAATACTACTCGACACCGTAGAACGCTGCAGGAGAATAGAATCTCGGAAGGCGTTGAGTTTTGTCTGGGTCAGATCGACGGAGGTCACGCTGTTTTCCAGCATCGTGTACGCAACCGTCAGGGTCGTGTAGGACTGATCCAAAAGGGAACGCTCCGTATCGATGCGGCGCAAAATTTCCTCGTAGGAAAGCACACCACCCGTGATGAGAAAGAGGCTGCGATTTGCCTGAAAATTTTGACGAAGACTGAGGTACGATGAGTAAGCGTCATTATATGCATTGGTCTTCGTGACACCTAAAAGGTTTTTGAAGGCTGCATTGGTATCCTTATTGTAATCCTCGATGGTTAAAATTTCGTTGATGGCCCGAAGAGACTTATCGACCTCATCCATGTACTTAGACGCATCGTAAAAGGAACGCTCCTGCGCATCCGCAAGATTTTTGTTGGAGATGGGTGAGTTTGCCGCCAGTTCCTTTTTGGCATTTTCGTAGGCGATTTCCGCTGAACGAATGCTCTGCTCATTGGTTGTAAGAATAGCCGCGAGAGAAGCTTTACTACTCGACAGTGCAGCCTGAATCGAACGAATATCCGCATTGTTCACATTCAGCGTCGATGCTTTCGATGCTGTATAGAGCTGCTGGGCATTGTCATAAGCAAGTCGTGATTCCTCCAGTTCTTTTTCCAGGCGAGATTTTGTTGCGTTCACCGTTTGTCGAAGAGCACTCAGTGCTACTTCCGCATTCCGAACAGAAACATCAAGCACGGCCCGATCTGAGGAGGGAAGGCCAGAGCGCAATTTCGCAAGCGTGCTTTTCTCGATGGCAAGTGCTGCACGCGTTCGGTCAACGTCAGCAGTCAGGTCGTCTTTTTTCAGTTCCGCAAGAATTTGGCCAGAGGACACACGGGCGCCTTCTTTAATTTGTACGGATTGGACCGTTCCGTTTTTAGCAAAAGCGAGGGTGGTTTCCTTCTCCGCTTTTACGGAACCAACGACGCTCACCAATGTGCGGACGGTTGTGCCCGACATAGTGGTCGTTTCATACTCGAGGGTATTTCCCTTGTTACCCCCAAAGACGATGAAACCGCCAATGAGCACAACGCCGAGAGTTCCTAGTCCAAATATGTACCGTTTTTTCATGGTGGGGGTCAAAATAATCTATTCAGTATACTCTTTTTTCTCCAGAAGCTCCAGGAAGTGTGCGTCAATTTTTCGCATCAATCGCACCAATTCTTCCTGCTCTGCTGTGTCGAGAATCTCTAAAAATGTTGCCGTCTGTTGTTGTTTCTGTTCGTAGATGCTTCCGAGGAGCTCTAAACCCGTTGGCGTGAGGCCGACGCGAGTCACCCTACGATCTACTGCATCGGTTTCCCGCTTGAGGAGATTTTTCGCAACAAGCCGATCGATGAGGGCCGTTGTCGTTGCAGGCTGCATTTTTTGCATGTCTGATAACTCTTTCATAGATGCAGGACCACGTTCACGTATATAGAGCAATGTATGCATTTGCAACATAGAAAGATCCGCACAATCACTATGAATATTCAGCTTATGCATGCTCCGAAGCAAAGAATGCATCGAATCGAGTAAATCTTTCACTAATCGGTTTTCGTCCATTATGGGGAAGTTTATTTAGCTAGTCTAAGTATATTTTCACTCAAGGTCACCTGTCAAGAGGAGTTCTGAGGGCTTGCTCTCACTTCTAGAGAGCGTTATGATGAGCACGCATTCATCGTTTTTCCTATTTTTCATGCAGCCCTATTCTTTCAAAACGCGCGATACATTCTGGCAAACTCATTGGGAGGAGCAAAAGACCTATAGTGTCACCAACTGTGGCGAAAAACGATATGTCCTCGATATGTTTCCCTATCCTTCCGGACAGGGCCTGCATGTAGGGCACCCCAGCGGCTATATTGCCAATGACCTTATTGCGCGATACTGGCGCATGCAGGGGTACGATGTACTGCATCCTATGGGCTGGGATGCCTTCGGTTTGCCCGCGGAAAATTACGCCATCAAAACGGGTGTGCACCCCAGTATCACGACAGCAAAGAATATTGAAACCTATACGCGGCAATTAAAATCCATCGGTTTTTCCTTTGATTGGACTCGCGAAATTTCTACCACGGATCCAGAGTACTATAAGTGGACACAGTGGATTTTTCTCAAACTCTTCGAACGTGGACTTGCCTATGAATCAGAGCTGCCTATCAACTGGTGCCCGAGTTGTAAAACCGGCCTTGCCAATGAAGAAGTTCTGAAGGATGGCACCTGCGAACGATGCGGTACGTCCGTCGAGCAAAAGCCCCTTCGCCAATGGGTGCTGAAAATTACGGAGTATGCAGATCGCCTACTTGAAGATCTGGAGGGTCTTGATTGGCCTGCTTCGATCATTGAAATGCAGAAAAACTGGATTGGAAAAAGTCTCGGAGCCATTTTTCACATGCAGTGGACAGGAGGAGCAGAAGAAATCAGCGTCTTTACCACACGGCTCGATACGGCCTTTGGCGTGACCTTTGTCGCAATTGCACCAGAACACCCGCTTGTAGCGACCTTTACCACTGCGGAGCAAAAGTCTGCTGTGGAGGCCTACGTTGGGGCGGCGGCAAAAAAGAGCAGCCTTGAACGCACGGAACTCGCCAAGGAAAAATCGGGCGTTCCAACGGGGTCGTTTGTGATCAACCCCTTCACGGGTGATGCGGTACCGGTGTTTGTGTGTGATTACGTTCTCGGTTTTTATGGAACAGGCGCGGTGATGGGTGTTCCCGCACACGATGAGCGGGATTTCGGTTTCGCTGAGAAAATGGGCATAGATATACGGTATGTTATTGCGAGCACGGCAGGAGAAACACATACGGAAAAAGGCGCTTTTACCGACTACGGCGTCTTGGTGAATAGTGGTGAATTTACGGGCATGACCTCTGAAGAAGCCCTCTCTGCCATGGCATCATGGCTCGAAGAACAGGGTCTTGGAGAGAAAACCGTGAACTATAAACTACGCGACTGGGTGTTTTCCCGCCAGCGATACTGGGGAGAACCTATTCCGCTCATTCATTGTCCCTCATGTGGTGTCGTACCCGTACCAGAAAAGGAACTGCCCCTCAAGCTTCCAGACGTCGATCAGTACGAGCCGTCGGGCACAGGAGAGAGCCCACTTGCTGGAATCGATGCCTGGGTGAATGTTCCCTGTCCAACCTGCGGCGAACCTGCAAAGCGTGAAACCAATACCATGCCGCAATGGGCGGGATCCTGCTGGTACTACCTGCGGTTTATTGATCCGCACAATAGTGAAGCTATTGCTGACCCGGGCCTCCTTGCGAAATGGCTTCCCGTGGATATGTATGTTGGTGGTGCAGAACATGCCGTACTGCATTTGTTGTACGCACGATTCTGGCATAAGGTGCTCTACGATGAAGGTGTTGTGCCAACGAAAGAACCCTTTGCACGTCTGCGCAACCAAACCATGATTTCCGGAGAGGACGGGCAGAAAATGAGTAAATCTCGAGGAAATGTGGTGAACCCGGACAGCATTCTCGAGGCCTATGGCGCTGATACCTTCCGCACCTATGAAATGTTTATGGGGCCCATGGGTTCGACGATTCCATGGAGCACCGCGAGCATTGAAGGAGTCCATCGTTTCCTAGGTCGTGTCTGGCGTCTTTCGGAGATCACGCAGGAGGGAAAGGCAAGTTCTGAGGAACTCTCCATGCTGCACAAGACCATTCAGAAAGTCACGGAGGACATGGAAAATTTGTCCTTCAATACCTCGGTTGCGCAGATGATGATTTGTGTGAATACTTTTTACGAACTGGGACAAATTGCTTCTTCTACACTGCGTACCTTTCTTGCCCTCCTCGCCCCCTTTGCTCCACACATGACGGAGGAACTCTGGCAAATGCATGGAGGCAGTGGTTCTATTCACTGCTCTCCCTGGCCACAGTTTGATGCAGAACTCGCGAAGGATTCTCAGGTCACCATTGCCGTTCAGGTCAATGGAAAAGTCCGCGGCACCATAAGTGTCCGTCCCGACGAGAGCCAGGAAAATGTCTTATCCGCAGCAAAGGCAGAACCACTTGTGGCGAAATATCTCGCTGAAGGGACACTGCGTAAAGAGATCTACATTCCGGGAAAAATTGTGAATTTTGTCGTGAACTAAGCGGGGTGCGCCTAGATCGCACCCTGCAAATACTTTTCTGCAAGTTGCTCTGCATCGTGCATGAGGGGTCGCCACCATGCTTCATTTGCTTTATACCACGCAATCATCTGAGCAATGCCCTCGTCGAAGGAACGTGAGGGTGACCAACCCAGCTCTGCCGTTGCCTTGCTAAAATCAATGGCATAACGCGGGTCATGCCCAGGACGGTCAACGGTATGCCGAATGAGGGATGGATCTGCACCAAGCTGACGTGCAATGGTTTGGGCAACCTCATTGGTCGTGCGTTCCGCATCGCCGCCAAAAAGGTAGGTCTGACCAATAACTCCCTTTTGTATACAAAGTTCAATACCGCGGGCATGATCGTCAACCCAAATATAATCACGCACCGCAAGACCCTTGCCGTACACGGGAATAGGCTTTCCATCGAAAAGGCGCGTGATATAGAGTGGCATAACCTTTTCTGGAAACATCAATGGGCCGTAGTTGTTGGTGCAATTACTGATGGTCACAGGTAGGCCGTAGGTTTCGTGATAGGCCCGCACGAGATGATCCGACGCCGCCTTGGACGCAGAATAGGGAGAACGGGGATCATAGGGGCTCTTCTCCGTGAATTTTTCCTTGGAGTCCAGAGGGAGCGTTCCAAACACTTCATCTGTTGAGACATGGTGGAAGCGTTTTTTCCCTGCGCGGACCGCCGCCTCAAGCAGGGTAAAAGTTCCCATCACATTTGTCGTGAGAAAAACGCTTGGATTCATCACACTACGGTCGACGTGGCTTTCTGCAGCAAAATGCACGACAATGTCGCAGGCGTCCACAAGGGGCCAAACTTTCTCCATGTCACAAATATCGCCCTCAACAATATGCAAACGATCCCCCAGTTCTCCCCGTAGCAGTTCCTCGGTTTTTGGGTTCACTGCGTAGGTTTTTTTATCGAGAATAGTGATCGAGTCCTCGCCATGGTGTTTGTGCCAGTACCGAACAAAGTTCGAGCCGATGAAACCTAGGCCACCCGTTACGAGCAAATGCATACAGTAGTGTGAGAATATCTAGTGGGAGCCTACCACAGACAGAGTACTATGCAATAATCGTCTTTCCAGATGGCGCGAAGCCGTCTAGAATTTGCACGTATTTTCTATGGTCGTCCATGAAAGGAATAATTTTGGCAGGCGGTACAGGAACAAGATTGCACCCACTGACCCTCGCCGTCAGCAAACAGCTCATGCCGGTGTACGATAAACCGATGATCTATTACCCACTCTCTACCCTGATGCTTGCGGGCATCCGTGAGATTCTCATCATTACGACACCAGAAGATCAGGCGGCCTTTCAAAAGCTCCTGGGGGACGGGTCGCAGCTCGGGTGTACCTTTGAATACGTTGCACAACCATCGCCCGATGGGCTTGCACAGGCATTTATCTTGGGCGAAAAATTCATTGATGGGGATCATGTGGCCCTTATTTTGGGCGACAATATTTTTTATGGTACCGACCTTGGAAAACGCCTCAAGACCGTCGTTCCGAGCAAGGGCGCAACCATTTTTGCCTACGAGGTTTCTGATCCATCGCGGTACGGTGTCATTGAATTCGATGACCAGATGCGGGTGCTCAGCATCGAAGAAAAACCCGACGAGCCCAAATCAAAATATATGATCCCTGGACTCTACTTTTATGATGCATCCGTCGTCGACATAGCCAAATCCATACGCCCCTCTGCACGCGGTGAACTGGAAATTACGGACGTGCACAAGCAATACCTTCAAGAGAAAAACCTGCACGTCTGTGTACTTGATCGTGGCAGCGCGTGGTTTGATACGGGGACCTTTGATTCCCTCCAGGAAGCAAGCCAGTTTATTGAAGTCATTGAAAAACGGCAGGGTGTGCTCGTGGGTGGCATTGAGGAAATCGCCTATCAAAATGGATGGATTGATGAAGCGCAGCTGCGTCACCTTGCCGCACCACTGCTGAAAAGTGGCTACGGCCGGCGGCTCCTCTCCATTCTCGATTAAGTTCCTACGCGTTTTTGGAGCAGATTGAATCCAGAATATACTCGGAAGCGTTGCCGTCTCCAAAGGGGCAGTACCAGGCAACCTCTTTTTCGAGCAGGACTCGTGTTTGCGCAAGCATACCTGCAAGGTCTTCTACGCCGACCAGCACGCAGCCGCCAACATCCACGGCTTCGGGTCGTTCCGTATTCTCCCGCAAGACTACACACTTTGTTTGCAGTATGCACGATTCCTCCTGGAGTCCACCACTGTCCGTCGCAACAAAGAGGGCATTTTTTTGCGCCAGTAACATATCAAGGTATCCAATGGGCTCGCGCAGACGAAGATGTTCCGGTACGGCAATCTGAAATTGCTCCAACATTTTTTTCGTACGTGGATGAATGGGAAATACGACGGGAACCGCATACTCTTGTGCGAGGACAGACAAATATTCCACAACATTGCTTAGAAGCTCTTTTGTGTCTGTTGTCGCAGGGCGGTGACAGGTGGCCAGAATATACTTTTTCGGCTCCAGGGCTTCTCTTTCGAGAAAATCAGAGGAACGCTCCGCGATAGGTAGCGTCTGATAGACGGCATCGACCACCGTATTTCCTGTGACGAGCAACTTTTCTTCTGCGATTCCTTCAGCACGGCCGATTGCTTGTTGTGCCTCCGTGGGACAATAGAGCCAGGTACTGATGTGATCCGTCACAATGCGATTGATTTCCTCGGGCATGGTGCGGTCGTAACTACGAAGACAGGCTTCCACATGCCCAACAGGAATAGATAACTTGGTCGCCACCAGGGCCCCTGCCATGACCGTATTCGTATCCCCTTGCACAAGAACCACATCCGGCGCCAGTGCGAGAAGCTCTTTTTCGAGGGCAATCATCATACGCCCCGTCATATCACCGTGCGTACCGGAGCCAATCCCAAGGTTCACCGTTGGCTGGGGCAGTTCCAGTTCTTCAAAAAACACCTTATCCATGTTTTCGGAGTAGTGCTGATTGGAGTGAATAACCGAGCACCTTATGCCGCGCTTCGCGCATGCACGCATAATAGGTGCCATTTTTATAATTTCCGGCCGGGTTCCCAGCACTAGAGCAACATGCATACACGACGAGTAAGAAAGTTTGTCGCTCCCACTCTACCGATCTCTTCCCGTTCCTCAAGTTTTCTTGTCCATTCCTTGCATATCCTCCATTTATTGGGTAGATTACCAGCGCTTTTTTCATTCCACGCCATGCAGTCGCTGCGCCATCATCTTGAAATACTGCGAACCTTGAGTCTCACCGACTTTAAGCTTCGTTACCATGGGTCTCTGCTTGGGTATATCTGGGCCTTGCTGAAGCCCCTGCTCATTTTTTGCGTTCTCTATCTCGTCTTTCAGTTTATGTTTGGCTCGCAGGTAGAATATTACGCTCTGCGTCTTCTGACGGGTATTATTCTCTGGAGTTTTTTTGCTGAGGCCACAAACGCAGGCATGAATTCTCTGATGCAACGGGCAAATATTGTGACCAAACTGTCGGTTCCCCGTTGGATTATCCCACTCGCGAGCATTGCTACCTCCGCCCTCAGTCTTCTCATCAACCTCGGCATTCTCGTGCTCTTTTTTATGGGTAATGGCAAGATTCCATCTGTTGGTGCCCTCCTCTACGCATTGGCGCTGCTTGTGCTACTCTTTGTCATCATCATTGGATTTTCTCTTCTCACCTCAGTGTTACTCCCGCGTTTTCGCGATCTCGGGCAAATTTGGGAAGTGCTGCTGAATGCACTTATGTATGCTACGCCTGTTATTTACCCTATTACTGCAATTCCTGAGTCTTATCGTGGATGGTTTTACCTTAACCCCCTTACCCCGTTTTTTGAGCACATCCGTCTCCTGCTCATTGAAAACAAATATCCCGCCATGCAGGAAGTTATGCCCCTTGGGACCATAGCCCTTGCAACCCTGTTTGTCGGATGGATTGTGTTTAATACCCTGCAACGTACCATAGCCGAGCAACTCTAATGTCCAAAGCATCTCAACCTATCATTTCCGTTCGCGGGGTACAAAAACGATTTTTGCTGCCCCATATTCAAAGGAACACGCTGCGTGAACACCTTTTCTCCTTCATGAAAAAACGCACGTATGAAGAGTATAACGCACTCCGTGACATAAGTTTTGAAGTCGAACGTGGAGATTTCCTGGGTATTATTGGGCGAAATGGCTGTGGAAAATCAACCCTGCTGAAGATTCTTGCGGGCGTTTATAGCCCGGATAGTGGTGAAGTGACTGTGCGAGGTCGCGTTGCGCCTTTTCTTGAGCTGGGTGTGGGCTTCCAAGGGGAATTGACCGCCAGAGAGAACATTTATCTCAATGGGACGATGTTGGGTATGAGCCGAAAAGATATCGAAGAGCGCTTCGATGAAATTCTTGCCTTTGCAGAACTGGAACGCTTTGTCGATGCGAAACTGAAAAACTTCTCCTCGGGTATGGTCGTGCGGCTTGCCTTCTCCATTGCCATTCGTGCGAAGTCAGACGTGCTCATACTTGACGAAGTGCTTGCGGTGGGTGATTCCGCGTTTCAGGAAAAATGTTTTGGCGTTTTTGAGCGCCTGAAGGAAGAAGGAACGACCATTATTCTCGTTTCCCATGGGAAGGACAGTATTGAACGGTTTTGCAACAAAGCGATTCTCCTCGATCACGGAAATATTATTGCGCAAGGGGCGCCAAAGCAGGTGCTCTATGCTTATAAGGAAATTTTGCAGGAAGACGAACGAGAAGCGACAGAGAAAGCGAACGAGGAACGTGTCGTGGAAAATGCACAGGTCAACCCAGGAACGCGCTGGGGTGATGGAAAAGCAGTCATCGATGCTGTTCGACTTCTTGATGGAAACGGAAAGGAAACAACCTTGTTTCACACCGATGAACCGATGCGTATCGAGGTTTCCTATACAGCAAAGGAACCAATTGCTGAGCCAAATTTTGCCATCGCGATTCATCGCACCTCAGATAATCTCTATTGTTTTGACAGCAACACCTACTTGAATCAAATCAAGCTCGCGCCCATCACAGGAGCTGGAACATGGAGCATCACCTTTCCTACACTCCCTCTCCTTCGCGGAGGGTTCTACATGAAGATCGGGCTGTTTAGTGACTACTGTGATCAAACGCACGATTTTATAGACCAGGGTCCTGAATTTACTGTGGATAGTCCGGAGCATCTTCATGGAACCATGCGCTTTGCACATACCTGGGAAATCAATAAAAAAACCTATCCAGAACTGCATGCCTAACAACCCTATCAATTCAGAGGCCTACTGGAATGAACGCTTCGCCACAGATTGGTCAGAAGCTGGAGGCCATGAACAAACGGCTTTTTTCGCTGACATTGCCCTTTCCCTGTTTCCCGCATGGTTTTCTACCTATCTAAAGGAAGGTGAAAAAACCTTGCTCGACTGGGGCTGCGCTCTGGGCGACAGTGCACCAGTTTTTGCTGATGCGTTTCCCCATCTCCAGTACAGCGGGCTCGATGTAGCAAAAGAGGCCATTGATCAGGCAAAACAAACCCTGCCGGCCTATTCCTTCTCCACTCCTGAGTCTCTTGGGGATCAAACCTTTGATGTGGTTTTTAGCTCGAATACCCTCGAGCATTTTAGCGACCCCTTTGCGTTTTTCCCTGAGCTAACGCAGAAGAGTAAAGGATATCTTGCAATTCTTGTGCCCTTTGAAGAATATGATCGCATAGAAGAGCATCTTGTCACCTTTACGCTCGACAATCTGCATCCCATCATGGAAGACTTGACCCTCGTGAGTTGTCGCTGGATGGATACGAGTAAACTCGACACCACAAAATGGGTCGGAAAACAGATTCTCCTCATCTATGCAAAAAAGTCGAGCAAGGTCACTGCCCATGAGAATGCCCCGCTCTCCGATACGTTTTATTCTGATTACCAATACGAACCAAGTACCGTGAAAAATATTGAATTGAATCTCAAGCACCTGCAAAGTCAGCTCTCATCAATGGAGTCGCTCCTTGAACAAAACATGCAGAATCACCGCCAGCACATAGAGCGACTTGAAGCGGAGGAACAAAAACGTGCACAGGAGCTCCAGCGCACACAAGAAGCCCTGCTCCGGACGGAAAAAAACCTCAAGGAACGTGAGGCAGAAATTCGTATGATTCATCAAAGCCTCACATGGAAACTTCTTCGTGTGTATCAAGCCATTACTTCTATCCCACGAAAAGTTTTCTACGGTATTCATCGCGGCATGGCAACCATCGCAAAAAAAGTCCTCCCCATGCGTGTCCAGCACTTCATTCTCATAAACCTCGCGTGGTTTAACCCAAGGTTTTACATTACCCGGCATAAAAACAAGAAACGCCTCCTAGAAATTTTAGCCGAGCATCCAGATCGGAAAGGCATATTGATTTATCCGCCGACAATCGACTGGGGATTTTTGTTTCAACGTCCCCAACAACTAACCCGTGCTTTTGCAGAAGCGGGATATCTTTGTTTTTACTGTACAGGAAATTTTTCCGTCGACTCCGTTCAAGGTTTTGAAAAGAAAGAGGAGCGGGTGTATGTCACAAACGATTACGAAGTGCTCGTGCATGCACCTGATCCGACGGTACTTATCAGTTGGTCTATAAACAAAGCGTATCTGCGCAAATATCGATACAAACAATTTATATACGATTACATCGACGAACTGGATATATTCCATATGTACGATGAGAAAATGGTCAAAGAACACAAGGAACTTGTGCAGCGAGCAGATGTTCCTGTGGCCACCGCAGATAAACTCTTCCAACAGATTGCGCCCTTAAATGATCGAGCTATTCTTGCTCCAAACGGCGTCATGCTCGCGGATTTTGTGTGGGATCACCCCCCTCAAATGCCCCTCGATATGCAGGTTGCCGTACAGAATGCCCAGCATGTTATCGGATATTACGGTGCCCTCGCAGAGTGGTTCGATTACGACCTTGTGCGGGAGGTAGCCAAAATGCGCCCTGACTATGCCTTCGTGCTGATTGGACCAAAATATGATAAGAGCTCGGATGCCTATGATTGGTCCGATTACAAAAATATCCATTTTCTCGGGTCGAAGTCCTATCAGGAGTTACGAAAATACTCCTATCATTTTGATGTCGCCACCATTCCTTTCAAGATTAACAAAATTACGGAATCCACATCACCCGTGAAACTCTTCGAGTATATGGCGCAAAAACTCCCAATTGTCACCACGCCTATGGTGGAATGTAAGAAATATGCATCTGTGCATCTCGGAGAAACGGCGAAGGAATTTGCCGAACAGCTCGATGCAGCTATCGCAAAGAAGAATGATCTAGAGTATCAAAAGCTGCTCATGAAGGAAGCGCAGGAAAACACCTGGCAGGCGCGCGTTGCGCAAATGATTGAAGCCCTCGACCGAGCTCAAAAACCATCGTAACTATGCATATTCTGCTCTTTTCAGAAATCGACCCTCTCTACTCGGAAAAAAACCGGCTTCACTGGTTGCTGGACAGTTTGAAGAAACATCATCGCGTCACGGTCGTCGCACTGAGAGATTATGCAAAAACACAGCAAAAGCATACGCTCGGTGGTGTTTTGGTTCAGTATCTCAACGAAGAAGGTGTTTCGCCGGCTCGCGTAGACCAGTTCCCGTGGATGTTTACGCAACGTTTCCATACTCTTGTGGATATCAACACCGTCGATGTCATAGTTTCCTACAATGGACTCGGCTTTAGCGCCCTTCTCTCGCGTGTAGCAAAGCGGCATGGTATTCCATTTTGTTATGATCTCTGTGATGATCTTGCGGATCTTGCTCGGAATTCTATTCATGTACCCCAGGTGCTTCGCCCTCTTGCAGGTGCCATGGCCAGATGGTATCTCCGTGAAAACGTGAAGGCTGCACAGCATCTGACGGTCACGACACCTCTCCTTCTCGAACACTTTGCACTCACACCGCGCGCGTATTCCGTTATCCCAAACGGATACTTTTGGGAGGAGCCCTCGCAGGCTATTTCCCTTCCAGCCAAAGTTCCGGGCGAAGTTTGGATCGTGTTTATTGGTGCTTTGCGTGAGTGGGTCGACTTTTCCTGGGTTCTTTTGGATATGGTGCGATGGCCCGCGCACTGGAAACTCGTCATAGCCGGGAATGAAGGGGACCTTATGCGCATTCAAAGCGAGGCGGAAAAACTTGGTCTCACCGGAGGTATCCATTTTCTCGGCCATATTCCCCATAGTGCGCTACCTCAACTCCTTTCCCAGAGTGATGTGGGGATCATACCCTTTCGGAAAAATGCGACAACGGATATGGCCGTTCCCTTGAAACTCGTAGAGTATTTTTCATGTGATCTTCCAGTGGTTGCAACGGATATGCTTGCAACGAAAGCACAGTTTGGTGAGACAGTGCATGCAATTGCCTATGGAGACTCATGGCTCGTAGCACTAGAACAAGCGTTATCGGACGATACGCCAACCTCTGCATTGGTACAGCATCTTTCTTGGGTAGAACTCGGTCAGCGCTTTACAGAGGCCATAGAGGCAACCTGTTCGTAAACTGCCCAGGTTTGTCTCGCCGTCTCTTCCCAAGAAAATTGTGCTGCCCTCGCCTGCGCTTTTTGTTGCAGTCGTGCAGCAAGATCGGAGTCTGTTAGGAGCATATCTATTGCATGTGCAAGTTCCCGGGGATCCTTTGGCGACACATACAGCACTGCGTCACCGGCCACTTCCCGTGTGGAAGGTATATCGGAACAGATGAGCGGAACTCCTGCACCCATGGCCTCCAGCAAGGGTAAACCAAACCCTTCATACAGCGATGGATAGACAGCAAGACGGGCATGGGCATACCAACTACTGAGTTCTTCGTCCGACGTAAAACCGGGCAGGTGTATGTATGCACGAACAGGTGATTGCTGTATCTTGGCCAGAAGCTCCTTTGCATGCCACCCTACCTTGCCCACCAGTACCAAATTCAGCGACGATCCATTTTTTCGCAAAGCGGTAAAGGCTGTGAGGAGCATATCCAGGTTTTTTCTCGGCTCCAAGGTACTGACACAGAGGATATAGGGAGCATCAAGGAGCCTTTTTTTGGGCGCTGGCAGTTTTTTTGCTGCGAGTGGAATGGGCGACATGGGTACTGCGGGATGTAACACCCGCGCGACATCGTTTTTTGTCGTCTCTGACACAGTGATCAAGTGGTCTGCACGCGCTACGATCCTGGGAAAAATCCAGCGATGCATAAACCTGCTTTGCCAAACATGCCACCCTGGAAAAAGAATGGGAGTGATATCATGAATAGTCAGCACTTTGCCATAGGATTCTTGTTTTCGTGGGAAGGGTGCAATATGTCCTAGATCATGCACGACGGTACACTGGATTTTGCGAAGGAGGGCGGGAAGACGTACCAAGCGCCGGTAGGTATTACTTCCCGGAAAGCGCGGAGTGGTTGGTACAAGCCATGCATTTCGTCCTGAAAAAAAGCTATTGGGGCGAGCGTGCACATAGGTCATTTCCCAATCCGCTGGACGGGTTGCTTCCAGAGCAGGAATAAGCATGGATGCGTAGGTATAGGGACCAGCATACTGTGTGTCGATAGCATCTGCAATAAGGCAGAGTTTCTTCATGGTACACGTGAAATGATGCGAACACTTTGCCATAAGTTCTGCTTGGTTGCACGGCTAGCGCGCCGTAAAAGTTATTGACATAATGCGAATAAATTTTCTTTCCTTTTCTTTGATCTGCCGAGTATCACAGCGTAGCTTTCCAGGTATGGTATATCTTTTCTCAACCCCCATGGAATTACGCGCCGTTCTGAAGCACATAGGTTTTCAAGGTAAAGAAGTGGACATTTACATGACTGCGCTTCGCCTGGGAATGCAACCCGCCTCTGTCATCGCAGAAAAACTTGGCCTCAACCGAGTCACAACCTACAGCACGCTCAAAAAACTGGTGGAACGTGGCCTTGCCCATACGTCTATGCGTTCCAACATGCAATATTTTGCCGTGGAAACACCGCAAAATCTCATGAAGTATGTGGAGCGAAAAGAGGAAGAATGGCATATGCTGCGCGGGAAACTTCGGCGCGCTCTAGAAGAGGTCGACACGCAGGAGACGGCGTACTTAACCCCACTGCGAGCCGCGACCTATCATGGCATCGAAGGATGCAAAACACTGTTTTCAGAGGCACTTTCCGCACAAAAACTGGTTCTTGTTTTGAGTGACCAGGGAAAATCTGATTCCTATCGCAGTCTCTGGCTTGAGGTCTTTTTAGCAAGTTTAGAGCGATCCATGCCTCCCAGCACACACATTTTTGCGACAAAAACCTCACTCTCGGCAGCACAAATTGAGCGACTGGAAGAACGAGGGGCCGAAGTGTACCTCCTCGACAACATGCCCTTCGCCATGGATCTCATGCTTTGCGATGATTCAAAGACTGCCTTTATCGCTGAGAATCAAGGGCTCTTTAGTGGAGCTCTCCTGGAACATATTGGGCCCAAAGATGCCATGCATGATTTTATATCACGTACCCTCAGTTCATTAGCGGGCGGCTTTAACTTTCTTGCGAAGGCCACTACTTAAGAGAAACTCCACGATGTTTGTCGTGTTTGCAGAACATGATGCTGCACAGCATGGTTTTGGGTGTCGTAGAGGGCGAAGGTCGCCGCTTCCCGCCACCCTGCGAGGTTGCCTGGATTCACCAGATATCCACCGTGGGTAAGTTGGCGTTTGAGCGCATTATGCGAGTGGCCAAAAAGAATCAGATCATACCTGCCAAAGGTTGCCAGGGACTCGGCAATCCTCGGGTAGTGTGTCATGGCAATCTGACGATTACCTAAAGTAAACTCCGCCTGCTCACCATAAAAATGAATACCATGGCGAGTGGCGGCCTCAGCTATGAGATCCGGATCGTCCTCGTTATTGCCAATGACATAATGTATGGGGAGATTTGCCTCCATGAGCACATCAAAGGTTTCCGGGGCCGCAAGATCGCCCGCATGGAAAATCGCATCAAGCGTCGTGATCTTTCTTGCCTGGTCAAAGGCGCGGCGAATATGGTCGTGGAGGTCGTGCGTATCCGCAAGCAGGAGTATTATCATTGCGCATCTGTGTGAAAAAGCTGCATACGGCGATGGAATTCATCGCGAAAATAGCGCCGGCGATCATTGTTATGAAACTTCAGCATATGATCGTTCACCACAACATCTGCCCCAGGCCCCAGAGTCACGGGTAAATGCTGCATCTTCGCCTTTTGCACAAAACGGGCCAGCCAAAGCAAGGGGGCGCCTGCCGTTGCAAGGAGCATCTCCAGAAATGTATTCCCCGCCTTCTGAAAAGGCAGAGCAAGGGGCTCAAGATAGGTTAGATGCTCATGAACAAATACCTGATTTTGCGCCAAAAATGCTCGATAACATGGCTCACCAACCATAGGTATTAAGGTGGCAATCCAGTGTGCTAGGTAGATATCATCCGGAAGTGCAATAGCGCGAAAGTCCATCGCCGTTTCATCCGCATAAAAACTCAAGCAAAACCTTCCCGCGACGCGATTCCCATGGCGGCGTACGCCTTGCACATGCAACACAAGGGTGGCTATTGCGCGCACCCACCAAAGAAATCCTGGCTTTGTCACGATAAACACGTCGATATCGCTTTCTGCATCAGCGGCAGCAAAAGCAACGGTGTTCGCAATAGCGATACTCCGCAATCCTGGGATAAAGCGTAACGGCGCGAGATACTGCACAGATTTTTGAAGATACCGCTGCGCAAGGACCTTCTGATCATGTGGATTTGCATAGGTAAAGTCACCCCGGAGTCGGAAATACCCTGCGTGTTCCTCAACGAAGGGGCATGCCTTGAGTGCTACTTTGGCTTCTGCGGGCGTGTATGGTGGGTGGTTCGTCTTTGCCTGCCAACGCACCACTTCTTCTACCGTGAGTGCACGCTCAAACAGACTGAAAAACACCAGTGGTGAAAGGACGGCAAAATGTTCTCTGGAAGCAGACATAGGAGGGAAAAGTGTCTTCTTTGTTGTACCTGTACCCTCGGTGCTTGACAAGGGAAGAGAGAGGTCACACTATACAGACACTATGCTCACCCACCTCTCTCTCCATCAGTTTCGCACGTATACGGACCTCTCCCTCGATTTTCGTGCGGATGCCCGCATTAATGCCTTCATAGGGCCAAATACAGCCGGAAAAACCAATATTCTAGAGGCCTTGTATTTTCTGTGTCTCCTCAAATCCTTTCGCACGCATACCACATCTGAAATGATGCAATGGGGCAAACATGTGCTGCGTGTTGAAGCGCGTTTCGATGATGGAACTGAGCTCGGTGTTGGTCTGGCCTCACGCCCCAAAAAACTGCGAAAATACTCCATGAACGGCCGGGACGCCGCCGTGGAAGAATATGTAGGTACGAAAACCGTCGTGTTTTTCTCGCCCGACGACATCAGTATGTTACTCGCGTCTCCTGCAAACCGTCGGCGCTATATGGATATCATTTTGTGCCAGACCGATAAAATGTATCTCCGCACCTTCGCAACCTACGGCAAAATTGTAAAACAACGCAACGCCCTGCTCCGCACCACACAGAAAGAGCCGAGTGCCGCAAGCGGACTTCCCTATTGGGACGAACAACTTGCATCCTTAGCGCTCCACCTCATACAGAAACGTTCCCAGCTTCTTGTGACCATGAGTAAGGAATTGCCGCGTCATTATATGGCTATATCGGGTATTGCTGCGGAGGTGGAGGCAGCCTATATGCCCTCGGTACCTCTCGAGAGCACCAAAGAAGAGATACTTGCCCTACTTGACCTCCACAAGGAACGGGACATCCTTCTGGGATCCACCAGTGTTGGTCCACACCGCGACGATCTCAAGTTCCTTCTCAGTGGCCGACCTGTGGAATCCTATGCCTCGCGAGGAGATACACGAAGTTTTGTCCTTGGCCTGAAACTCGGAGAGCTTGCCTATATTTTTGAAGAAACGGGAACCGCGCCCATGCTCCTCATGGATGATGTCTTTTCCGAACTGGATGTGGAGCGTCAACAGCGTCTTTTAGAGAACCTGCCCCCCACGGTACAGACGTTTTTGACGACCACGCATATCCCGTCACAACTGGATACCAGCGCATTTCCCATTGCGGTGTACCCCATGACAAAAGAATCACCGGAAGACTCGATTAATTGAGCAGAATCATGTATACTACCATGATATTCTTTTCTGTTCACCATGCGCATTTTTCTCGGATACGACCACGGAGGATTCTCCATTCGCGATGCGGTTATTGCCCACTTGAAGGAAGCGGGTCACGATGTCACGGATCTTGGCAACAGTGTTTTTACACCCGATGACGACTATCCTGACTTCGCGTACGCAGTGGGCACCAACGTGCTGAATCACCCGGGCAGCCGTGGGATTTTGTTTTGTCGCAGTGGCGGCGGCGTCTGTATCGCGGCAAACAAAATGCATGGGATTCGCGCAGGATTTGCAGCAACCATTATGCAGGCGATAGAAAGCATTCGCGCTGACGACGCGAATGTGCTCTGTATTGGTGCCGATGCACATCATGTACTTGATATTCTGGCGATGATTGATGCCTATCTGGAGAATACCTACGTAGGTGGGCGGCATGAACGCCGCAAGGAAAAAGTTCTTGCCCTTGAAGCCGGTACCTATAAACCACTCCACCATGCGTAAACTTGCCATCTCCATTCTAGGTGCAGACTTCATGGATCTCCGCTCTACTTTAGAGCTGTGCGAATCTCTAGGCGACCGGCTACACTTTGATGTCATGGACGGACATTTCGTGCCAAATTTGTCTTTTGGCTTTCCCGTGCTTGCTTCGCTGAAAACACGGCTCCCCATTGATGCCCATCTCATGATTGCGAATCCTGAACAATATGCTGCACAATACGCGGCCTATTGTGATACGGTGTATATTCATGCGGAAACCGGGCTTGATATATGGTTAGACTGCGCCAATCAGGTGCGGAGTCTTGGAAAAAATTGCGGTATTGTGGTGAACCCCCAAACGGCGGTGGAGGACATACTTCCCCTGCTCGACCAACTCACCCATATCTTGATTATGAGTGTCGAACCAGGCTTTGGCGGTCAGGAATGCCAAACCAGCGTATTTGAAAAAATTCGTACGCTGAAACAACAAAAACCCTCCTTGGTCCTGAGTGTCGATGGTGGCATTAATGCAAAAACTGCACCCCTCGCACGGGATGCGGGAGCTGATGTCCTTATTTCCGGGTCATTTATACTGAAGGCAAAGGATCCTGCCCATGCTGCAAATCTGGTGCGTGGTGTTTCGGTGTCGTAATATTTGCATCCTTTGCATAAAAAGGCAGCAGTTGCCCTGATGCAGGTGTGACATATTCATGCAGCTGCATCAGTACATCGTGCCTCGCAAGCGCCTCTTCGAGAGCAACGGGGCGTACTTTTTCATGCGCAGCTATGGTGGAAACGAGCTGTCCTGCATCACCCATTTCTGGCGTGAAGGCAGGGCCTGAGACACGCCCTTTGTGGACACCATCGCCATCAAAGAGAAATACATCACTGGCATAGGTCGCAAAGACATACCGTGGTGCCGAAAAATGATCGGCTACCGCAAGGAGTACACCCGCCGTCACCGGACAGAGGGCAATGTGCGGGTAGGTTGCCCAAAGCATATTCGCCACGGTCACAGCAACACGAAGTCCTGTAAAAGATCCCGGGCCATGCACAACCGTCAACTGATCAAGATCTGCCAAGGTCGCACCTACAGCAGTAGCCCCCTCCATCATGGCAGGCAAAACGTGCTCTGCTTCACGTCCAGAGACATCCCACCTGGTAACATGGAGGATAGCGCTATCGGAGTAGGTCACGACCGATTTCTCCGTCGTCGCCGCGTTGATAAATTGAAAAAGTGCCATGAACAATGAAAAAAAGCGACCACAGTATAGTCGCATCCCATCTCTTCGCAACACTCTTAGCGCCGTACCATGGTCCGCTGCTTGGCCTCTTCACGAACTTTTGCCAGTCGCATTTTCTCAAAGTGGTGCAGGTTTGCCCGGAGCAAGTGGATAATGCGATCTATAGAGGCAAGTGGAAGCCCATCATCGGAACGTTTCGATTGCTGCATGTACTTTTTCAGCAAAAGGAGAAGCACATGCAGTCGTTTATTTTGCGGTGCTGGCAAGGCAGTCTTTTTCTGCGGTGTTTCCGATTCACTTTCTAGAGCGAGGGCGACGCGACGAAACATGTCCATGGGGGTTTATGCTTTGAATGTATCTTGTAAGTATACCACCGAAGGCTCATTCCTACAAACAAACTACGCCCTGAGAAGCTTGCTCAGCAAACAAAACGTGATACATTATGCAAGCTTTGATCAACCCCCATGATAAAAAAAACTCTGCATTCGCTGTTTATTGCGAGACGAAAAGAAATTCCTTTTCTGATCTTTCTGTCGTTTCTCATTACCTTTCTTGGTGCGCGAATTTTAGTGGGACTCATCTATTCTGGCGCGTTACAGCCCATGTTTTTATACGTCAGTATAGGTAAAGGCGATGTCATTCACGTGCATCATCTTGTCTACGGTATTGTTATACTTTCCATTATTGGGTTTATTGGTGTTGTCTTTCCTGAATATATCAAAAAACACCCGCACGTCAGCGCTATTCTTTATGGTGTAGGACTCGGGCTGATTTTTGATGAAGCCGCACTGTGGATGCGTTTGGAGGACGACTACGACCATCGTCTGAGTTACGATTCCGTGATTCTTGTGGGCAGTGTTCTGGGATTATGCGCCTATTTTGCCCCCTTCTGGAGATGGTTTACCCGCATTCGCCATAAAATTGCCATGAGCCAGCGACTTCCCCTTCGCTTCCGCAAACCTTAAAGCATCTTGTGCGCCACGGAAGTAATGGTGCCTGCCCCCATAAAAATGAGCACGCGCGGTCCACTGCTCGTGGGTAGCCCCCTCAGAAGTGCTTCCGTTTGTTCTAAGGATCCCGCATACACTGCTGGTCGTCCTTTTTTTTGCATGGCTTCCACCAACATTGCGGAACTCACCGCGCGCTTATCCTCCTGGGTATCGCGACTTTCATAGATATCCATGACATACAGACGATCGGCGCCTTTTGCTGCCTCCACAAACCCATCAAAAAAGAGCCGTGTGCGGGAATATTGATGAGGCTGGAACACGGCAACAAGTTCTGCCTCCGGATAGGCCTCGCGCATGGAGGAAACCGTTGCATCAATTTCTGTTGGTGTATGTGCATAGTCGTCGTAGATCAGCGTACCATCAGGTAAACTTCCAAGTTTTTCCTGACGTCGCCATGTCCCTGTAAAGGCAAGCAATGCCGTCGCTATATTTTCCTGCGGCTCGCCAATATAGGTGAGAAAAGCGCGCACAAGCCGTGCATTCGCACGATTATGCTGACCCGGAATAGCAAGAGTCAGGGGTTCGTCGGGCACAGGTACGCCAACCTTTCCTGCCACTTCGATGAGTGCTTGAATCTTTGCGTCACCTGCATGGTAAAAAATACGACCCTCCGAAGGCAGTTTCGCAAAAAAATCGATATAGGCCTTCGCGTAGCGTTCCTCCGTCTGAAAATAATCCAGGTGATCGGGCTCGTAGGAGGTGCAGAGAATATGAGCAGGCTGGTAGGAAAGAAAGTTTTCATGATATTCATCCGCCTCAATGACCAGCCAGGGAGACTTTCCCAGACGAAGATTTGATCCGCCAAAGGCGGGCACAAAGGACCCCACCATCACTGTCGGATCAAGCCCAAGCTCCATCATGGCAACACCGGCCATTGCCGTTGTCGTACTTTTTCCATGCACTCCACAAACCGCAAGAGTTGTATGACGTTCCGTAATAGAACCGAGAAACTCCTGCCATGTTTGCACGGGAATACCCTTACTTTGCGCTTCCACAAGATCGGGCGGACGTGCAATGAGCACCGCTGGTGATACCAGCACGAGATCGACATCGTCTGGCAAGGGCTGATCATGCCCAATATGAATAGGTACCCCCGCCTCGCGCAGTCGGCGTACAGGTTCATTTTCCGCCATATCAACACCAGAGACCTTGTGCCCCTCGGCAAGAAGATAGCGCACCACGTAGCTCATTCCAATTCCACCAATGCCAAGACAGGAAATATGCATAGCAAAAACACGCGTGAAGAATTACTTTTTGGAGGCTTTTTTCGGACGCATTTCAAAGAGCGCCGAGAAATATGCCGTAATGGGGATCGCAGAAAGGAGCCCCAGACTTCCGACAATACTCCGCACAATTTCGTCGACAATAAAGTCGTAGTCGAGGGACATACTGAGATTATTGTAGGAATGTAGGAGGAGGAGGAGGGGCAAGGACGCACCAATGTAGGCGAGAATGAGCGTATTACTCATGGTTCCCAAAATGTCTTTACCAACCGACGTTCCTGCAAGGTACAGTTGTTTGAAGGTCGCATTGGGCGAGACGTCTTTCACTTCTTTGACGGCGGAACCAATGGAAATACCCACGTCCATCACGGCTCCGAGGGATCCGATAATAATACTGGCAAGAAAGATGCCATTGAAATCGTAGGTAGGTACGGCAACGAAGAGATTGCGGGCATCTTCGCTGGAAAGGCCGGAGAGATGCGCGTAGTGCGCTGCGATAGCGCCGAGAATTCCCGCAAGAATGGTTCCTCCCGCCGTACCAATGGTGGAGCTCAGGGATTTTGCAGAGAAGCCCCCCACAAAAAAGTGGACGAAGAAGGTAATCACAATACTGCTGACAACGGCGAGCATGACGGGATTCCAACCTGCAATAATACCCGGTATGAAGACAAGGAACAGGATACCAAAGGTTGCGACAAATCCGAGTATGGAACTCACGCCCTGCCGGCGGCCATAGATGAGGATGGCAAGCACGAAAAGAACAATGAGAATCCAGGCTTGTGTCGTACGGGAGAAGTCCACGATCATGGTTTCATCTACCACACCATCAACAGTATTTTGCTGAATCACGACCTTGTCACCGCGAGAAAGGCGCAGATCCCGTGGTTGATTTTCGTAGGTATTCACCATGTCGACCGTTTCACCCTGGTGCGGACCGCTCAAAATATGCACTTTGACTTTTTGGGTCACCCGGCTTTGTTTCGGCCCCAATTGCGGTATGTACGCAACGTCTGTTTCTGGAATCACTGCCTCCGTCTCCGAAAGCTCATCAATACGACCGTAAAAGTAGTTTGCATCGTATTTTTTTGACGGCAGTGCGCGGACATCTTCCGGATTCAGAAACTCCGGCTCAAGAGTGGAGCCGGATGACGTTTCTTCTCCTGACGGAGCAGCCATCTCTTCCTCTGCGGTTTGGGCGTGGACAGAGGAAAACTGCGTACCAAAGAGCAAAAACGTAGCGAGTAGAAACGCGTAATATTTTTTGGGTACAAACATAGGCATTTATAAATGGGCAAGACAGTAGCGAATGGACTCTTCTTCTGTGGGGATCGTGCTTCCCTGTTCTTCAACAAAGCGTGAGAGGACGGGGAGGATATGACGTTTGTCATATCCGAGGCGAACAAGCGCTTCAATGACATCACCGTAGTTTTCCTCAAGACCAACGGGGCGGCGATAGCCGACGCTCGTTTCCATAGTGCCAACGGTTTCCCACGTGAGTACCTTGTCTTTGAGTTCAATAATAAGGCGTTCCGCGGTTTTTTTTCCGATGCCTGGACACGAAAGAAGGAAGGCGACATTTTCATCGCGAAGCGCATTGATGACGTCGCTACTAGGGGCAGACAAGACATCCAGGGCGGATTTCGGGCCAATGCCACTGACGGAAATCAGCAAGCGAAAGAGCTCACGTTCGCGGAGAGACGCGAAGCCGAACAGGCTGATTTGATCTTCCCGGACATGGGTATGCACACGCAAAACGACGTTCGCGTTTTCCGAGAGTGCACGCTGACATGCAGTACGCGCCTCGGCAGTGACACTGAGTTCGTAGCCGACGCCACCAACACTCAGAATGACTGTTTTTTCTAAAATATCGAGGGGTGACCCCTCCAGTAAACCAATCATAGAATAGGTCAAAAGATAGGCCTAGCCTAAGGGTAAGTGCGTGCAAAAGCAAGAGGTTGCATACCGCTTCGAGGGTAGTGTCACAAAAAATGTCAACAGAGGAGGAGCGGGTTCCCGATGGAGAAATCGAGCGGTACATTTTCTGCGCACATTTTTCTAAATTTTTCCTTGCCGAGGAAACCTTGAATGCTATAATCCATCCGCTTCGGCACGTACGGAGCAGTAGCTCAATTGGTTAGAGCACCACACTGTCACTGTGGAGGTTGCGGGTTCGAGTCCCGTCTGTTCCGCCATTAAAAATATGACGCGCACGGTAGGAAGCATATGCTTCTTGTTTTGATACAGTCCCAAAACCGAAAGGCGGAACAGACGGGACGAGAATAAAGAGCGTGCCAAACCGCCTTGGCGGTGAAGGCAAAAAAGCAGCGAGACATACCATAATGTATGTCGAGCGTTCTTTTTTAGCGACGGGGGTCCGCCGCAGCTAGGAGCCTGCGAGCTACGTGAGCCGATGCGACGTGCGTGAGGTGGCCGAGTCCCGTCTTGTTCACCACGACGTACAACAACTAAAGTAAATATGCATTAAATACCTCATGCTCACCATAGATCTGCACACCCCCACTCTGCCATGTCACGACTAGAGTTGATTGGATTTCCACACACTAAATATACTTACGATAGCCCACAACCCCTTCCCTCTATCTCAATCACCAAAGACACCCCACGATCCCAAAGTTCGTCCAGCGAAGTACTTTCCAAGGTTTCCTGGAATTGTGTAATCATGTTCTGGAGTCGTTTTTCTTCTTACTCCAAACTATTCATATTAAGACTGGCCATTGGTGCGAAGTTAGGACTGCTGTATTCCAAAGGCTAAGTAAAGAGCGCCTACCTTATCATTTTGAACTAGCAAAATATTCAGTTTCGTAAAAATACTTTGTTGATCAGGAGTCAGGAGTGTAAAATTTGCACTCAAGGTTTTTACAATGGAATTAAATAGATCATAGTTTCCCACTAATACTGGCCCCATCATACAACGGCACAACTCTTCAAAATTTTCCGAGAGATGCGCTACATCAGTGAGAGAAGCAACGTGTTCTTGAGCAATATACATATATTTTGCGATGAGCTCTGACTCTGCTCGAGAAACGACGTACTCAGACTCCTGAGATTGCTCTACAGACTCAGGGTGCTCAAGCAAATCATGCATTTGCCCATGGATTTCTTCACCGATTGGGAGGGTTTTTTCTGAGGAGGAATGGATTGATGAGTTCGCATCATCCAGCTCCCAATAATGATTGGGTGTCATAGCGTAGTTTATGGCAATTTTTAAACTTGAATATTTTATTATCTTTTTGTTCCATGTCAACCTTTCTAGGTTCTGTCCTACTTCATAGAAAACACCCCCATCACCTCCATATGGGACGTAAAGGGAGTCATGTCGAACAGTTGCACGGAATCCAGGGTATATGCATCCGACATGGCAATTGCATCTCGAATAAAGGTTTCTGGATTACACGATACATATACAAGCGTTTTCGCCCCAAGGGAGCAGAGATGAGTCAGGCTTTCCGAGGCGAGCCCGCCTCGCGGTGGATCAACAAGGAGACACTCGGGGGATTGGTGAAAGCGTGCCTCGCGCACATCTCCCTCTTCAAAAGATATATTGGTCACACCATTGAGGACGGCGTTTCTCTTTGCTATGTCCACCATTTCACGCCCCCGTTCCATACTGATCACCGTCAACTTCGGGAAAAGTTTTGCCATGATAATGCCCATGGTGCCTGTGCCCGCATACAAATCGTAGAGCAGCCCCTCCATGGGCACAACACGCGCGACGGCAGCATATAACAACTCGGCCATGGCGGAGTGGACTTGAAAAAAACTATCCGGCCCCATGGCAAAAGTAAAATCGATTTCTTCTATGTGCAGCGTATGGCGCAGTGTTTTTGCACCACTATGATGAGAAAAAAGTTTCTTTTGCGTATCGTAGAGATAGCAACTGCTCACGGGAAGCTCGGGCACCTGCACAGTCGATGCAGCGGAGAGAATCAGCATTTGCTCCCCCGCCTCATTCTCCCGAATTTCTATCTCTGTTACCTCGCCAGGAAGCATAGGCAGGACTGTTTTTGCGGTACGAAACGTACGGTCTGTGACCACAGGACATTCCTCCACGACAAACTTCTCATGCGTCAGCATCTTGTTTTGGGTCAATTTCCCATGTTGAATATAAAACCGCGCATTGTTGCGATAGTGAAGCGGATTGGGTGCCGGCACGACAAGCAAATCTGCACTTGCCTTGCTTGCACCTGGAACAACCTGGAGAGCCTCACCTAACAGGTCCGCTTTCAAGGCAATACTCTCCTCGTAGGAGAGATGGCGAAAGTGGCAGGCACCGCAGGTGCCAAAATGCTTGCAATCTGGAACGCGCCGCTTTGGCGATGCCGTGACTATTTCCTCTGGGAGAGAAAACACGCGTGACCCTTTGCTTGTAAGAATATGGGGTCGATAGGTTTCTCCATACAAAACAAAAGGCGTTTCAAAGGTGAGATCCGGTGTTTTTGTGATCCCATTTCCCCGCAGTGTAACGTCTTCAACTTTTAACACTTCATCCATACATGTATGTGCATACGGTAGATGCACCAAGCATACCTTTTATTCTGAAAAGATCACAGGTATTTCCATGGATTCCCTCACCGTCGTATCTTGTACATTGCGTTCGAGAACAATTTTACCACGATGTTTTGACCCGGCCGTGAAGACAGGATGGAGTGCAAAAGCTTCGAAACCCTCATGATCTGGTGCAGAGGTGTTCGCCGCCTCTTGATACAAAATATCCCCCTGTTCATCCAGTATTTTTATCGTGAACTTTCCATCAACCGTCCACCCCTTCGCTTTCCCGGAAATAGGATCACCATTAGCAAAAAGCATGTTAGCGGTTGGAGTCGTGACCTCAATGGTGGAAGCAATATCTCTCACAGGTACATCAGAAGAAATGAGCGATGCCATACCAAAATCACTGCCGGAGACAGACGTCGCGTTCCCGGAATTCGGGGAAGAACAACCCGCCAGAACAAGAATCGCAGTACAGAGGAGCGTTGGGAAAAGCAGAGATTTCATCAGATGTTCTGTGAAAACTGTATAAATCTCTCTTAGTATACTCCTATACCGCACGATTCAACAACTCTAGGCGGAAAGCTTCTGCAAACCCAGGAAGACAAGCCCGCCGGAGACCGCACCAGTGAAGTGCATGAGAAAAGATATCCCGGGCAGGAGACCCGTGACTAAATTGACTGCGACGAGCACAAGCAGCTGCTGTGAGAAAGACCTGTAGTGCGACATGGTGCCTGCCCCAAGCACAAGAAGCCCCATAAGGACCCCTGAAAACCCAAGGGTATAGCTATCGAGAAAGGGCTGACCGAGGAGCGCAGTGAGAATAAGAATAACCATAAGGGAACTCAAATACATCGGTGCGCCAAGCTGCCTCTCGAGGATCGGCCCTACCTGCCCAAAGATCACCATGTTCATGGCTAGGTGCAACAGATCAATGTGAGAAATGTGTGCAAAGAACGTGGCAAAGTTGATATCACCTGGGGATGCGAGCATCCACGTTATGGGGACAAGCCCCAGGTGATACCCAACAAACACGAGGATATTGAGGAGTATGATGGCGGCTGTAATGGGGGCCAGCCGCAGAAAATCGTGCATGAGAGAAAAAAGGAAAACTAGGCAAGCTGTAACTTACCACCAGTGGTTTTACGCACAGCACCACACGCCTCTAATTTTTTAATTTGTTTGTAGACACTATTCGTCGAGCGGAAACCCAGATAACGCATAATTTCGCGAATAGTGGGCATATTGCTGGTCGTGCGAAAATAGTCGCGCATAAAACGAAGAACCCGCTCTGTGGACTGCGTTAAATCACACTGATCGGCCAAAACTGTCATGGGGGTAAGAGAGAAAGCCTGGGACATAGATAACTGTTTATGTGATAGTATGTTCACCTGTAGTATAGGTGTTCATTTGTTCACCATCAAGAGAATTTTCTTCTTTTTTTCCTGAAGGATGATGAGCCAAAAAACGACTGTATAACTGGCGAAATGCATCGCCCCTCGCCTTATAATCGGAAAAAATATCAAAACTTGCACACCCCGGAGAGAGAACGACACGCAAACCAGGCTCTGAAATCTTCTGCAAAATCGCATCACAATCCTCCATGGCACCTGCCTCATGGAGTAATGCAAGAGGAGGCTCCGCCGCAAAAAGCCCCTTCAAGACCGACGCCGCCTCGGTTCCCAACAAGATGATATGTCGCACATGGTTTGCCTTTGCGGCCTTGCGCGCAAGGGGCTCGAGGGACACACCTTTGAGTCCACCACCAAGAATAAGCACCATGGGATAGGGCTCATGGGCGTCGATAGCAGCCATAGCCGCCTCGGGAGTCGTTGCAGCACTGTCGTTATAAAAGGTCATACCCGACGCCACGCCAAGTCGTTCCATGCGATGCGGAACGGAAGGGAAAGATTGCACTGAGCTGGCGACGACCTGTGGATCAATACCCCGGAGGAGCGGAGGAAGAACTGCAGCAAACACGTTGTGCAGCATATGCGCGCCAAGCAGGGGAACTGCCGTGAGAGGGAGCAACTCCGTTTCCTTCCCTGCATGGTGCCAGAGAATGGTCTGATGGTGCACCGTGAGGGCACAAGTCGCCGACGTAGGAAGCTGACAAGGCATCTCTTCTGTCGTACACCAGGAGTATTTGGTTCGTGCCGGTGACAAGTCGGCAATACCTGCCGAGAGGACGTTGTTGGGCGCACAGAGCAATATATCATCCACCCGTTGATGGCGGGCAATTTCTGCTTTGGCCGCGACATAGGCCTCAAGAGAGCCATGGATATCCTGATGTTCCTCCACAATATCCAGCACAATACTGATGCGTGGACTCACCCCCACCGCATCCAATTGGAAACTGGAAAGTTCCAGTACCACAACTGATGCTGGAGTAACCAGTGAGAGCAAATGGAGCATGTCTGTACCAATATTGCCGGCAAGGTAGACATCGACACCCGCTTCACGAAAAATGTGCGTCATGAGTGACGTCGTCGTAGACTTCCCCTTCGTTCCCGTAACGCCAATGACTGTGCAGGGAGCAAGGTGCAGAAAGACTTCCAGTTGAGAAGTAATACGTGCTCCCTTTGCTTCCGCCGCAAGAAGCGCTGGAGAAAAGCGCCAAATACCCGGAGCGCGAAAAATGATGGAGAAGGCACCCAAAGAGGCCTCACTACCCTGCCCAAGAATGGCAGCTGCCCCTGTAGGGACAACGAGATCTTCACGCTGGTCTATGATCGTGATATCGGAAAAACCTTGGGCGAGTAGATAATTCAGCGTTCCCTGACCTTCGATGCCAAAACCATAGATGGCAATGGGCGTCGATTTTGGGACGGACAGAGGTGACATATCACAGAGAAAAAAGTGAGAGACGCAACCATTGTTTACCCTTTACAGCCAGGATGCAAGGGCATTTGCCGCTAAAACCGCACAGCTGTAATATACTGTAGACCACGCTCCCGATACCCTACCAGTTCCTGCATCTGGTCTTCAAAGACTTTTCGGAGCATGGCAAACATGAGCAAATTGACGGTATCCATGCTGGCATCATTTTGTTCACCATCACTGAGAATTTGCTCATGCGGGAGCGCATCATCGAGCAACTGCGGTGTCGAAAGAGTTGGGTAGTTCGTTCGGCTTTCTTCAGGATTCCATGCATCAAACAGTAAACGGTTGGTATGGCATGGTTCCTCATAGGCTTCCGGTTCATAACCAACACGAATATAAACCTCTGGAAAGGCATTTTTCTGGACCTCCGTCGCCGCAAGAATTTTTCGCACAAACTGCATGGATGTCCCATACAAAATGAAGAGATTTTTTCGCTGATGATACGTATTCTGCTTTTCGACACGATGTTCAACCGTCGCGTAGATTAAGGGGCTGAGATACGCAAAGAGTGATCGAACGCGCGCATCGCCCCACATGGTTTTTGCCGCATTTTCCGCGTCTCCTAGAATAGGATGGTAGGAAATGCCCAAGGATTCTATCCCCTCCTGCACAATCGCAAGGAGATGATCGAAGACACTGATAGGCGTTTTGCGTCCCGCTGGCCACTGCACAAAGGGCAGAATTTCTTCCTTCACCTGTTTACCGAGGCCATCCTCAATAATTTGCAGTACAGCTTTCGATACGGAAGGAGAATTCATAACCCCTTCCAGGCCCTGGCACAGCTTCTTGTGGTATACCTCCGCAAGGTCAACATGCGCATCTTCGGAAGGCAACATATGTGCGATGAGGTCGAAGGATGCGGGGGAAGTTGTCTGAAAAATGCGGCGCCGCAAAATCTGTGTGACATATTCTTCTCGACTAAGAACGTTGGTTTTGGCTTCATGCACGAGCTGCTCTACCACGACTTCCGCCATATACGAAAGGCGCATAAAACGGTCCTCGTCGTTGTTTTTAATGGCCTCAGCTATCCCTTGATCGAGAAAGAGAATTAAAAAGGCGAGAATTTTTTCCTCCCCCAGAATGCGGCCCGCCGACTCCACGACACGAGACAAACGATAGAGTATAACATCATTTTGCAGCATCTTTGCCTGATTTTTGCCAACATGTTTACAAAGAATATCCACAAGATCGGGCAGCGTGTGGGTTTTGTTTTCGACCATGGCAAAGAGCGCCTGGAATTTATCATGATCCCCTTGAAACAAAGGGACGGAGTATTGCATCAGTGCATTGGAAGCAGGAACTTCTGCCTCATAGGCGTTGTGGGATATACGTGCCATAGGATTTGAGGGATAAAAAAACCTCCGGGGCGTTGTGCCGATCGGAGGTGGGAAGGTGTTGAGTTAAAGCTCAGAGGAGAACCAAACCTACGATCGGCGTGCGTACATAAAAATAATCGCAAGAGTAAGTGGCTTGCGGGACATGTACTGGCAGACTGACGTTTGGAAAGAGTTCATAACAAAAATTTGTGGAACATAAAAAAACTAGCATCGAGTTTCTCTATGGTCAAGGAAATCGCTTTTCCCCTTAATAAAAATATTATTGACTTTTGTCAATTAGTGCGTATAGTCGCGACGCATATCAGAGACACCTCGTGATATGACAACAAATTGGAGGTCCATAGTAATATGGATAAGAATATTTTTTCTTTGATAGTTGGAATTTTTGCCCTCGTGGGTTGTGCTCAGTCGCCTGCGGTGACCGTACCCCAAGGCCCAGTCAGTGCCCAGGATAACCTGCTCGCACAACTGCCTGTACTGGAAACCGGCCTGGTGGTAAGCAAGAGCACATCAAGCCCCTCAGTGCTCAAACGCAGCATTTCTGTCAATTTGGGAGAGCTGACCGTAGAAGCACCTGTTGACGCAGATTTTACCTTCGAACGTTTGGATGTTTTACTTCCAAATGTCGATATCACAAATCTACGTGTGATGGCAGATGGCTCCCAGATAAGCACAACGATGCCAGTACCTGGAGAAAAAAACAGTTTTTCCTTCAATCTGATGATCCCCAAGGGCAGCAGCAAAAAACTGCAAATCCATGGTGACACCCAAAACTTTAAGGGAGAGCAACTGCTCTTCCAAGTGACCAACACCACTGGGAAACTGACCAATGGTAAAATGTATATTGGACGACCCTTTATAGATTTTGCGCTCAAGTCAGAATAATTCTCTCCTTACCAAAAACCCCCGTTCGGGGGTTTTTTCATGCTTGATACTATGTCTTATCGACCGTGGCACGCCTTGTACTTCTTGCCGCTACCGCAAGGACATGGGTCATTGCGACCTACTTTTTCTGCGTCATTTTTATAGCTCAAACCTGCGGTACCGGCGGAAATGACTTGCACTTGTTTCTCCTGCACATCTGCCATGCGAATATCACTTTCGTACAGTCCCTTTTCCACCTCCGCGGCATTTGTTTCCTGTGCTGCCGGCATATCGGGCGCCTCGGAAATCGCCTCAGGAGACGTTTGCTGGCGGAACTGGTTAAGGTCGAGACGGAACATGGTTTCCACCACGTTGCCCGCAATGCTACTGAGGAGCGTTTCAAACATGGTAAAGGCCTCGGATTTGTATTCCACCAATGGATCACGCTGACCATAACCTCGCAGAGAAACACTTGAGCGCAGGTATTGCATGTTTTCCAGGTGTTCCATCCAAAGAACATCTATGGAACGGAGGAAGACACTGCGCTCCAGTCGACGCATGGTGTCGTAATCGCCAATTTCATGTTCCCGACGGTCGTAATTCGACACGAGGTACTCCGTGGCAAAATCAATCATTTCCTCACGGTCACTCATATCATCAAGCTGCTCGATAGTAGGAAGCTCAGCACCCGCATGTGTATAGGTAAGCAAGGTCTCCAGAATCTCTTTGCGGTTCCAGTCCAGAATATCAGAGGTACTGGTGTGCGTCAGAACAAGACTGCGCGCCATATCCTTTATAAGCTCCATCACTTCACTACGCAGATTGGTATGGTGCAAAATACGATTTCGGCGAGCATAAATAATTTCACGATGTTTATTCATCACATCATCGTATTTCACGACATTTTCACGAATATCATAGTGGTAGTTTTCTACCTTTTTCTGGGCCGCCTCGATCTGCTTGGTGATAATGCCATTTTCGATGGGCATATCTTCAGGCACCTGCAGGGTTTGCATGATGCTCTTCATGCGATCTCCGCCAAAAATACGCATGAGATCATCTTCCATCGACACATAAAACTGGGATTCTCCTGGGTCTCCCTGACGACCGGAACGACCTCGAAGCTGGTTATCAATACGCCGTGACTCATGGCGCTCTGTACCAATAATGCAAAGTCCGCCTGCCTTCTTCGCCTCCTCATCAATCTTAATGTCCGTACCACGACCTGCCATATTGGTGGCAATGGTCACCGCGCCATGTTTTCCAGCCTCAGCGACAATATTCGCTTCTTCCTCGTGATGTTTAGCATTGAGCACCTTATGCGGGATGCCCGCCTGCGTCAGTAAATCAGAAAGCACCTCTGATTTTTCGATGGAAATCGTACCAATGAGCGTTGGCTGGCCCACCGCATGCTTTTCGGCAACCGATCGCACCACCGCCTGGAACTTCCCTTTTTCTGAAGCAAATATGGCATCGGATTTATCGACACGTGCAATGGGTCGGTTCGTCGGAATGCTCACCACCTCCAGTTTGTAGATCTTTCCAAATTCCTCCGCTTCCGTAATCGCCGTACCGGTCATACCACCGAGCTTACTGTACATGCGGAAGAGATTTTGAAAGGTCACCGTCGCCAGCGTCATACTTTCTCGCTTCACTTCAACACCCTCCTTTGCTTCAATGGCCTGATGCAGCCCCTGACTATAACGACGTCCATCAAGAATACGTCCGGTAAATTCATCCACAATCATGACCTCACCATCCTTCACTACGTAATCAATATCACGGCGATAGCAAGCCCGAGCCTTAAGCGCTTGCTCCATATGATGGACCTCCGCAAAACCCGCCTGTGTATAAATATTTTCTACACCCATAAAGGATTCCATTTGCGCAATGCCTTCCTCCGTGAGCGACGCGGTCTTCTGCTTTTCATCAATATTGTAGTGCTTCCCCTCCGTGAGTCGTGCTACCAATCCGGCATACATGCTGTATTTATCCGTCGATTCCTGCGCAGGGGCAGAAATAATCAGCGGCGTTCGTGCTTCGTCAATGAGAATTGAGTCGACCTCATCCACAATGGCAAAATACTGTGATCGCTGCACTTGTTGCGTGGGATCCACAGCCATATTGTCGCGAAGGTAGTCGAACCCAAACTCGTTGTTGGTTCCATAGGTAATATCCGCAAGATAGGCTGTACGCTTCTGCTCCAGGCCCATGCCACTGAGCACCACACCATGAGAAAGTCCCAGATACCCGTACAGGTGCCCCATCCACTCCAGGTCACGTTGTGCAAGATATTCGTTAACGGTCACCAGATGTACGCCACGCCCCGTAAGGGCATTTAAAATGAGCGGAAGAGAGGCCACAAATGTCTTACCTTCACCCGTTCGCATCTCCGCAATTTTTCCGTTGTGCAGAACGATTCCTCCAATGAGCTGCACATCAAAGGGGATAATATTCCATGTCTCTGTTTTTCCGCGTACTTCCCATTGTGTTCCCACCAGCCGTCGGCAGGCATTTTTAATCGTCGCAAACACTTCGGGCAACATTTCTGTCAGAATATCTTGATACATGGCATCAAGTTTCGTGAGCGCATCTTCATGCTTCCCTTTCAGTTCTTTTTTCAAAAATGGGTCAAGAACAGCAGCATCGTCATACATCTTTGCTTCTAATTCCTCTACATAGGTTTTCTGCTTGGCAACATGCGCAGCAATTTGCTCACGAAAGGCGGGGAACTTGGCCAGCATTTCCTCTTCCGAAAGGGCCTGCAGTTCTTCTTCCCGCGCATTGATGCGATCAACAATAGGCTGGAGCCGAGCTATTTCTTTTTCATTGGGGTCACCAAGAACTTTTTGTAAAAAACCGATCATAGAGAGGAAAGCAAAATGCAAAACATAACGAGAAACATTCTAGGACTGATGCGATTTTGGGGCAAGCGGTTTTGAAAAGAAGCACACTTGCAGAGGGAATTACTCCGCCGTACAATGCCCGTGATTTTTTTTCTTCTTTTCCATGCCTTCCCTAGAAACTCTTCTTGAGCTTTGCCAGAGATTCAAAGCAGCAGACGCAGAGCAGTTTATAGAGCGTTTCCAAGAGATCTATTTTAATGGTCGCGTCTTTGAACAGATTCCAGAAAAGGCGCGGATTCCCATGGAGAACATCGTTCTTGCCGTGGGACTCACCCGCCTTGACGATGAGGAGCGAGACACCTTTGGATCCTATATCTCACCCGCGGCCTTAGAGCTCAGTATCCACGAAAATCTTCCTTTTGTACAAGCGGCCCTGGATGCTTAATTCCCCGTCGCGATATAGGCGGTAAAGGTGCCGTTATCGCAGAGTTTCGTAAAGCCAGCTGTTGCTTCCACATTGCTTCGAAGGGCGGCATGGTCCTTGTCCGCCACCACAAATTTCGCTTGAAAATCTCCCGTAATTTTTCGATATAAATCATCACGATCTGTTCCCATGGTTATGGCCGCAAACTCTTTGTAGAGTGGCCGGTTCCAGGCATCCATAAAGACCGGATCAAGCCCCACGATGTAATAGGTGAGGTGGTTGTAGAAGAAAAACAGCGGAAAAATGTCCCAGTCGTCGGTAAAGACGATGTCGCCTGGTTTGGCGTTCCCCTTATCGGTGATACAACGCATGATATCCTGCGCACCTTGAATATAGGCAGTCTGCGGCGCGATGTCCCGTTTCACAGCATCCATTCCCCCGAGAGCGTAGATGGGCAGCAGTGCAATCAGGGTTCCCATAAGCACTTCATGCGCAAGCTTTCGCAGGGGCGGCTTCTGCTGAGAAACCGTCATATAGCTGTAAATCAGGCCCACGAGAGAGGCAAAGACCAGGCCCGCAACTAAGAAACCCGTAAGGGCAGGCGACATCCAAACAGACAGACGATGCACCGTCGGCACGGCCAACTTCCCCGTATACAACGCCACCACCGCATAGAGTGTAAACACCACAAGAAAAGTATTAAGCACTCGCACCCGGTTGATATACATTTCTGCCAGATACTCTTTGAGGAGGAAAGCAGAAGAGAGCACAGCAAAAAATGGCCAATACTCCACAAAGCGCTTCGATTTCCACATGAGAATGAGGAAAAAGAAGGAAAGCACCAGCAAAGTGATAGAGCGGGCATTCTGTTTCAGGCCTTTGAGCAATGCCCACGTTATAGCACCAATTTGTAGTGCAAAGGTAACGACACCCATTTGGAACAAGTACCACGTATCATAGGGTTTCCACTCGCCACCCACATTGATCTGGTATCCAAGACCTGTCTCAAAGATTTGCCGATACAGGAAATCGATATTTTTCGGGAAGTAGGGGTTTAAGAGAAATCCAAGGATCACACCGCCAAGAGACCACCACAAGGGCCGGAGATCCAGCTCTTTTTCCTGCACATACTGCGCAACCAGGTAGGTAATCACAAAAATGGGGAGAAAGAAAAAGCCGCCATACAGCCACACATAGGCAAAACTGAGAATGCCGAGCAACAGATACTTTTTCTGCCAAATGGCATACAGACCAAGAAGCAGCACAAAAAGCGACAGACTCTGAGCGCGAATCATGTGCATACGAAAGAAAAAATCGTAGGGCACACAAAGCAGCAAAAGCAACCAACCCCAGGCAAAGCGAATACCCTCTTTACGGAGCATGACGTAGGCCATGACAAACAGTGCCGTGATACTCATGGTAATGAGCACCTTAGGACCGAAAATCATGCCGGGGAGGGTGGTGAGCCCCAGAGTATGCGCCCAGTTTCCCATAACCGTAAAAGGCCAGAGAATGATATGGAACAGCAGATGATGGTTGACAAACTGGTCATGCAGAGACGTGAAAAAGAGCCAGGGAAATTCCTGCAGAATACCTTTCTCGCCCATAAGCGCCCCCATTTTCGCGTGATAAAAAGAATCGTTTGTATCCGCAAAAAAGGGCGTGGAAAACTGCACCCATGCATGGAGTGTATAAAAGACGAGGGCAACCCAGACCGGCTCCCACCATTTCGATTTAATAAACTTTTTCATTGCTCGTGGATTGTAAAGGAGTGCCGCGGGGTTGTTGAATTTGCACAGAAGGCACGCCTTGCGGTATACCTCCCGTTACAGAAAAGATATTCACAAAGGCAACACCGAACAAGATCAGGGAAATCACGATCATAATCAGGTAGATCAAGGTGACGCGCGGCCGAATGCTATCTATAGTACGCAGTTGCGTGCGAATAAAAAACATGACCGTGAGCCAGAGTCCGAGACCTATAAGCCAGAGAAGAAGGAGTATCAGTTGCATACTTAGGAGCGGGAGGAAAGATATACTGCCACTGTAATCGTGCTGCCTTCGAAGTCAACCTCGCGCAGCAGCGCAGGAGCATTTGATGACGCAACTTCTCCAAGCGTCACACGATTTGCCAGGGTTTCCCGAGCGATGTAATCAGAGAAGGCGGCAAAGGCATCAGCAATTTTTGGATCATGCACATGCAGGAGATCCACATCAATGCGCTCTTCCACAGCGAGATCCAGTTCCTTACGCATTTCTTGGAGAAGACGTACCATATCTCGTGCATACCCTTCCTGTTGGAGTGCCTCCGTTATCTCCGTATCCAGGGCGACAACTATTCCTCGATCACTCGCTGCAGATAAGCCCTCACGGCTCACGTAGCCCACCTCACAGTGCTCTGCTTCAATTTCATAACGACCAATCATGAGTTTCCCATTCGGAAGGCGCTGAAAATTTCCAGACTTTGCCTCCCGGATAATCTCCTGGACCCCGGCTCCATATATAGGCCCAAGGACTTTCGCGTTGGGCGACGCAACTGGAGTTCCCAACTCAAGGGGATCACGGACAAACTCCAGAGCTTTCACATTGAGCTCTTCCATAATCACCTCTTGCTGATCGGCAAGACTCTTGGCATCAACCCCATCAGGAAGAGCGACACGTACCTCGGCAAGAGGCTGGCGTACCTTCAGTTTTTCCTTTGCGCGAATACTGTGCCCTAGCGCCACAATACGCTGTGCAAGCTCGACTTCCGCATGCAGATCGTCGTCAATAAATTCCTCCTTTGCCATGGGTAGTAAGCTGAGATGCACCGAGTCCGCTTCGGGTTTCAAGGATGTATAGAGCGCATCGGCAAGAAATGGACAGGTCGGAGCAAACAATTGTGCGAGGGTCACCAGAACCGTATAGAGCGTACTATAGGCCCCCTGCTTATCTCCATCGTTATCACTCTTCCAGAAACGGCGCCGGCTACGACGCACGTACCAGTTGGTGAGCACATCCACAAATTCGGCGAGTAATTGGTTCGCCCCCTTTAAATCGTAGGCTTCCATGCGCCCATGATACGCCCGAAGAAGAATATGCAGCTCGGATACCATCCAGCGATCGAGCTTGTTCGTGAGGGTATTCGGGTCTAACTCCCCATCAGAAGGCGTCCATCCATCGACTAGTGCGTAGGTCACAAAAAAACTGTAGGTATTCCAGAGAGGAAGAATCACCTTTTTCACGACCTCTTCGACCCCACGTTCCGTAAACCGCACATCTTCAGCAGCGACCGCGGGGCTGCTGAGTAAGTAATAGCGCATGGCGTCCGCTCCCTGTCTTCCCATGAGTTCCAGAGGATCCGGGTAGTTCTTGAGGCGCTTCGACATTTTCTTTCCATCCTCCGCAAGCACTGTTCCGTTCACAATAATGTTTTCCACCGCCGGATGATGAATGCCGAGCCCCGTCTTCCCATCGGAGAGTGCCGTTGCCAAGACATGGAGCGTGTAGAACCAGCCGCGTGTCTGGTCAACGCCTTCTGCAATAAAGTTTGCCGGAAAATTCTCTTCAGTAAAACTCTGCCGTTCAAAAGGATAATGATTTTGCGCGTAGGGCATGGATCCCGATTCAAACCAGCAATCGAAGACCTCTGGTATGCGTTTCATTTCCCCCGTTTCACAGTGCTCACAGGCAAAGGTCATATCATCGACGATATGTTTGTGCAGATCGACTTCCTTACCCGTCTTGGTATCTATGAAAATCTGATGTATTTGAGCCGGATCTGGTATGGTTTTATGACTTGCACGTTCTTCGCTGTAACCATGAAGAATTTTTTCCAAAACATGAAAAGGTGCGCCATGGGTAACGAGGAGCACATGTTTTCCAGCATGGTCGCGCAAAACCTCCTCAATGAGAGGAAGAAGTCGCGCCTCGAGATCCGCAAAGGACTCAGCACCCTCTGCCTGACGCGCTGTCCAGTTCTCTTCCGTTCCCTGCGTTTTTTGAAAGGCGGTTAGTTGCGCAGCAAAATCCGCATCATCATAGCAATGACCATCCATAGTGCCAAAATACATTTCGCGCAAACGTGCATCTGTACGCATTTCGGGCAGACCATGATGTTCCTCCTTCACAAGGGCGGCGGTTTCCTGGGTGCGCAGCAAGGGAGAGGCCAGAATAAGATCCGGCGTATTTTTGAGGTATTTCTTTGCACTCTCGCGCACTTGCCGCTCACCATTTTCCGTCAGATGATATTTTTCCTCGTTCGCAGAATAGATGTGGGCCACATTTTGTTCCGCCTCGCCATGGCGCATGAGCGATATTTTGGTCAAACGTCCTGGCAGTGCCTTGTACAAATCGTGAATACTGCGCAGAACCTTTGTCTCCTCGCAGGAGGAACATTTCCAAACAGGGAGCGGCGTTCCCCAGTAACGATTACGGGAAATACCCCAGTCACGCACATTCTCCAGCCATTTGTGAAAACGACCTTCACCGATGGCGCCGGGAACCCAGTTGATGCTGCGGTTATTCTCTAAAAGCCGTTCTTTGAGATCTGTGACCTTTACAAACCATGTGGAGATTGGGTTGTAAATAAGAGGCGTATCACAGCGCCAGCAATGAGGATAGTTGTGGTTAATTGTTTCGATTTTGATGAGACGGCCCCGTTCTTTGAGCAGTGCTACAAGATGTTTGTTTGCCTCAAACACAAACTCACCCGCCACATCCGTGACACGGTCCACAAAGTGTCCCGTTTCCGTCAGAGTCTGCATAATGGAAATACCCGCACCCGTGATCAGCGCGTAGTCATCCTCACCGTAGGGAGCCTGGTGCACAATGCCCGTTCCATCCGTCGTCGTCACAAAATCCGCAGAGACAACCCGAAATGCTCCTTCTTCTCCCTTTTCGGCGTAATAGGGGAAAAGTGGTTCATACTGCATACCCGCCAGCTCTGAACCAAGAAACTCCACCTGCTCTTCATAGGCATCCGCCTCTTTATATAGGCGCGGTAGCGCCTCTTTTGCCAGGACATAGCAATTTCCCGTCGCCTTATCTTTGACCTGCACGTAGGTTATGTCTGGACCGACGGCGAGCAACAGATTGCTGGGCAGGGTCCACGGCGTTGTGGTCCAGGCAAGAAAATAGACCGGATGCCCCTCAGCACTTTGCATAGTGCGTGCAGCAAAGGCAACGGTCACGGCCTGATCCTGCTTATCGACGTACCCCTGCTGCGCTTCAAAATTGGAAAGCACCGTCGCACAGCGCGTACAGTAGGGCATAACCTTTTCTCCTTCATACACGAGATTCTTTGCCCACAGTTCGCCAAAAACCCACCAAATAGATTCCATATACCAGGTCTCCATGGTTTTGTAATCGTTGTTTGTATCTACAAAACGCCCCAGTTTTCGTACCATATGTTTCCATTCCTCCGCATACCGCAGCACCGTTGACCGGCAGGATTCATTGAAGTTTGCCACACCATAGTCCTCAATACCTTTTTTGGAGGCAATACCCAGCTCCTTTTCCTTTTCATACTCCACGGGCAGACCGTGGCAATCCCAGCCCCAACGACGCTCTACGCGATATCCGCGCATGGTCCAGTATCGCGGAACCATATCTTTAATAGACGACGCCAAAATATGCCCATAGTGCGGCAGACCCGTTGCAAAGGGAGGGCCATCATAAAAGGTAAAACTCTGTTCTATGGGGCGCTCCTGAATACTGCGAAGAAAAATATTGCGATCTATCCATTGCTGGGCGATACGCTGTTCTAGTTCAGGAAAGGACTGCTTGGGATTGGGTTTTTCAAACATGCGACAATCGATTAAGGATGTTGTCGCTTCGGCGATGGCATGGCCACCGAGGTACCACCGAGAGCAGTGCTTTATTTGTGGCGTCACGTGCCAGAACGGATGGGTCTAAGACGCTGGGGGCGTGTTCTTCCATCGACGCGCGTACCCGTGCGGGCCGGCTCCCGGGTGATGGCCGGGTGGTGCGTCTTTATGGCACAATCATATATTGCGCCTCGGAAAATGCAAGAGCAGGCGCACCATATTGCACGCGACGCCTTTTCATGCTTTACTCCTCACGATATATTTGACCTTGTTTCCGTATGACCTCCGCTTCCCTTCTTGCACAGCTGAAATCTGCTCTTTTGGCGAGCATGGAGCGTCGGTATACAGTCACAGACCTTACCTTTGACATAACCCCTCCAACGGATCGCAGTAAGGCGGATTATGTGACCAATATTGCTTTCCCCTTGGCAAAACGTGCAGGGAAGGCGCCCCTGGCCATTGCCCAGGAACTCTGCGATGATATGAACGCAAGCGACCTTGCATCATTTTTTCACTTTGATGCGGCAGCCCCGGGTTTTTTGAATATAACGGCCACCAATGCCTTTTGGAAGACGCTTGTGGAAGACATAGAGGCCCACGGGGACACCTATGGGTCCAATGCACTTTTGGCGGGTCAGCGATGGGTCATCGAGCACACCTCGCCCAATCCCAACAAGGCCATGCACATTGGCCATCTCCGCAATAACCTCATCGGCATGGCCATAGCCAATATTCTGGAAAATTGCGGCGCCACGGTTATTCGTGACATGGTGGATAACAACCGCGGAATTGCCATCGCCAAAGCCATGTACGGCTTTTTGGCCTTCGAGCGAAAAGACGAGAGCACACCTGCTACCATCAGCGCGTGGCAAGCCCATAAAGACGCATGGTTTACCCCCGAAGATCGTCACATGAAAGCAGATCACTTTGTGGGGAGTTGCTACTTGCGTGGAGCGGATGCGTACAAAGCAGATGAAACCGTGGCCCAGGCAACAAAACAGATGGTCATCGACTGGGAGGCAAATGACCCAGCAACCTGGGAACTCTGGCATCATATTCTCGGCTATGTCTACGCAGGTATGCACGCCACTCTCGAACGCCTCGGCAGCACATGGGATAAGGAGTGGCATGAGCACGAGCACTACAATGCGGGAAAAGTCCTTGTTGAAGAGGGGCTGAAAAAGGGCATTTTTGTTCAACTCCCTGATGGTGCCATTTTGACCCAGCTCGAATCCTTTGGTCTTCCAGACACCATCGTAGCAAAATCCGATGGAACGTCCCTTTATATCACCCAGGATCTTGCCCTCACCAAACTCAAAAAGGAAACCTATAAGGCCGATCGCCTGCTCTGGGTTATCGGGCCGGAACAATCCACTGCCCTTGCACAGGTCTTTGCGGTCTGCGAGCAACTGGGCATTGCCAAGCGGGAAAATTTTACCCATATCAGTTACGGTATGGTGAACATTACTGATGCGGAAGGAAACGTGAAGAAAATGAGTTCCCGCGGCGACGAAGTACTCCTCATCGACGATCTTATCGACCAGGTGCGCGCGTCCTTAAGCGCCACGGATCGCGGGTACGACGAAGCCACCTTGGAAAGCATGGCTATTTCTGCCATAAAATACGGCATTCTTCGCACGGGGCGCACCTCCAATGTAACGCTGAACCTTGAAAGCGCGGTCAGCATGGAAGGTGACAGCGGTGTGTACATTTTGTACGCCCTCGGCCGTATTCATTCTCTGCTTGCCAAACAGCCCATCGACGAAGCAGCCACCGCCTGGGAGTTTACAGAGGCAGAGCGAGCGGTCCTTGCGGAACTCGCCTACTTCCCCCATACGGTTGCCAGCGCAATGCGTGATTTCGCGCCCAATCTCCTCATCGATTTCGTCTTAAAACTCTCCCAGAGCTTCAACTCCCTCTACGGAGCGGAGCGTTTCATGACTGATGATATTGGAGCAACCAATAGAAAACTCCGCCTCGCCCGAGCTGCCGCTGCCATCTACACACGGGCTCTGCGCATGGTGGGCATGACACCGCTGGAGCGGGTGTAGTTAGGAGACAAGTTCTACTGTGGAAAGAATGGGAATTCCCCGTTTTTTCATCGTTTTGAGCGTCGTTTCTTCCAGGGTACCCTTCACCGACAGAGGAGCTGTCGCATCCAAGACCAGAGCGACGGATACTCCCAGATCCGCAAGCCCCGTGGCCGCCGCATCCACACAGAAATCGCCCGTGCAATACCCATACACCGCAAAGACGGGCTGGATATTTTTCGCCGTGAGTGTGTGCACGAGATGCAGTATCGCCTTCTCTGCAAAGGGGTTCGCAAAGAGCGAATACACTTCCTTTTCAAAGTAGACACTTATCCCTCCCATAACTTCCTCCGTAAAAAACTCTTCCGTATAGGCACGGTTTCCTTCCCCTGCACGAGATTCGCCCATGTACAAATCGCGCCCCATGGGCACAAAACGCATGTTGTCGGGCCGAGCGAAAGCCGGTTTGAGCCAGCCCTCCGTTCCCTTCACACAGTGGGGTGGGAAAGGTCCTCCATTGTCCTGAAACTCGAAGGCGTCATAGGCATGAGAATCCACACTCCCCAATCGCGGAAGCGATGTCTGCGTTAAAAGGGAAATATTTGTTGCAACCGCTTCCAGAGCAGGCACGTAGAGCGCCCCATGCGGAAGCATAAAATCCACCTGCGTATCTACATCTACTAAAATATACTGTGTTTTCATAGTGTTCGATAATCAACAAGGTAATTAGGAACCTGCCGGTATTTCCTTACTGTCTAGAAGTTGTACTCCAAGTACCTCCTTGCCCTGCGGAGCAATTTCCAGGACATATTGCACATCATTGCCACGACGTAGCAATAGAGGGCATGGCTCCGCGGGAGAACCGGCACAAGAGACGGCGTTCCTAAAGGACTGAACAGGCACCCAGTCTTTCGTGAGATAGATGATATCCAGTGGCATGAGCATGTCTTTCATATGAAAAGCCATATCTTTCATGACATCAGGAAAAACGAACAGCATCCCCTCATTTGCGCCCATAGCAGGCACATAGGAAAGCCCCTGCACACGCTTTGCATCATCGTCCGCCACAAGGGCCGTTACCCGTTTTTTCGTGCCATCCTTCATGGTCAATTCAAGCTGGACCGACTCATAGGTAAACTTTTGCCGCAATCCCTCGGCTCTGGTGCGCAGTTGGTCGATGTTTGCGAAGTAGGCGCGGCATGTTTCCGAGACATCCGTATACGGAATTCTTGTGCAAGTATCCAGTTTCGCAACAACGGGGTATGCTTGTTCATAACAACCCTTTTTTGATGGTTCATCTTTTCCGCCACTACAGACCGTGAGATCCTGCCGAAGCACGGCCGTATCAACAAGGGAGGGCAGGTCAACCGCCACAACGCGCTGCATGAGAGCATAGGCAACGGCGGCAATGGTACCGGCGATACCAAGAAACAGAAGCACAATCAGGGTATACCGCTGAACGTATTGATGAGAATCCATAGAAAGGCAGAAAATGAGCTGACGAGAGCGTAGCACGCAGGTTCTTATCTGTGAAGGTCCGTACGGGAATTTTTCTCCAGATCTGACTCTTCCCAGAGTCGGGTCCCCTCTAAACCTTTAGGAAAATGTTCCTGCTGGGATTTTTTCTCCTCAAGGTCGTGAGCATATTCATACCCCTTGCCGTAGGACAATTCTTTCATAAGGTTCGTGGTGGCATTGCGAAGATGAAGTGGAACGCCAAGGGGCCCTGTTTCTCGAATCAAGCGTTGGGCTTTTTTTGCTGCGGTGTAGCACCGGTTATCCTTAGGCGCCTTTGCCAAATACACAGCAAGTTCCACCAATGCAGTGGTGCTCTCGGGCATACCCACAAACACCACATTTTGCTGTACCGCCATTGCAAGAATCAGCGCTTGAGGGTCGCTCGCGCCAATATCTTCCGAGGCAAATCGCATCATACGTCGCACCACGTATTTTGGATCCTCACCCGCCTCAAGCATGCGCATCAGCCAATAAATGGATGCGTCCACATCACTATCCCGCAGGCTTTTATGCAGTGCTGAGATAATATTGTAGTGTTCTTCGCCATTTTTATCGTAGCGAATCACATCCTGGCGAAGTATGGAAGCAAGGGCCGCGGAACGCTCACTCTCCTCCGTGGGAAGATCATCGATGTGCAAGGTGAGTTGCTCAAGAAGGTTGAGTGCCGTACGCGCATCACCAAAACTGGTGCGCGCAATAAAGGCAAGGTCGGAGTCGCGAAGCATGGGCGCAAACTGCGCCATTTCTTCATCCAGAGCGACGGCGCGCCGTATAATGGCATCGATATGTGCCTCTGTCAGCTCTTTCAAGACAAACACTTTCATACGGGAAAGCAGCGCACTATTCACTTCAAAGGAGGGGTTTTCCGTGGTTGCACCAACCAAGGTCAAAAGCCCACTTTCTACATGCGGCAGCAAAAAATCCTGCTGCGATTTACTAAATCGGTGAATTTCGTCGATAAAGAGCAGCATGGGTTTATGAAAAAAGCCTGCCTGACTCTGCCGAGCTTTTTCCACCAGAGCACGAAGATCTTTTACCCCCGCTTCCACCGCATTGAGAGAGACATAGTCATAATCGACATCCTGAGCGAGCGCCCGAGCAAGGGAGGTTTTGCCCACACCCGGTGGCCCCCACAAAATAAACGAAAACAGATGCCCCTGCCCTGCCTCAATAGCACGCATAAGACGGCTACCCTTCGCGAATAAATGCTCCTGACCAATGAGATCAGTCACATGCTTCGGCCGCATTCTATACGCGAGGGGTTGGTGAGGAGTATGCATATGCACCACTATAGGCTTGCCCGTGTTTCCGTGGCAAGAGTTCTTCTGCACTGAAACTTAACCCTGCTTTTTTTTACGATTTCTTCGTCGATCCATATGAATATATGCTCGAGAAGATTCCTCATGGATACCAGCCATACGAAGCAAATGGACATAGAGCGTCTGTATCTCCTTCATGAGTCTTGCGAGCTCCATCTGGCCGCGTAGATCAAATTTGGATATCCCCTCACCTGGAGTAGTGATAGCCTGAATCTGGCTTTTTAACTGGTAAAAATACTCCTTTTCTTTCTCATAGCTGCTAACATCACCGCTATAACTTGGCAAAACGGATAGCTCTGGCACCGTCAAGGATATAACTTCTTCTGGTAACATAGGGTGGCAATAAAAATACGACGCCATTATAAGCATGGCGTCGTATTTGTCTATTGAAAACCTTTCTAAAGGTTGTCAATTTCACTGTCAATATCGCGCGCAGGGCGTGGTGCCTGCTCGCGAGGAGCAGGATCACGTGGAGCCTCAGGCCGTGGTCCACGATCTCCTTGCGGTCGATCATGACGAGGCCGGTCGTCGAAGCGACGTGGTCCGCGATCACCCATAGGGCGACGCTCAGGCATCGGTGGTGCTGGTGGCAACGTTGAGGCATCAATAGTGCAGTACTCTTTATGCGACAGGGCAATTTTGCCTCCCTCTTCCACTCGAAGGACTCGCACCTTCACCATATCACCCAGCTTCATAATATCTTCCACACGTCCAACACGGAATGGTGCCATTTCAGAAATGTGGACCATACCTTCCTTGCCCGGTGCATATTCCACGAGAGCACCGAAGTCCATGATACGCTTCACCTTCCCCTCAAACTCATCACCGGGTTTCGGCACATAGGTAAGTTTTTGAATATAATCACGGGCTTTGTAGGAACTTTCCATATCCGCCCCCGTAATCATCACAGTGCCATCATCGTCAATATCGATCTTCGTTCCTGTCATTTCAATAATACTGCGAATCATCTTACCGCCTGGGCCGATGACTTCTCCAATACTTGCCATCGGAATTTTCAGCGTAATGATACGCGGAGCAAACTGCGACAGCTCAGGTCGTGGCATATTTTGTACCTCGAGCATCTTGCTCAAAATAAACGCGCGTCCTTCGTTGGCTTGGGCAATCGCCTTGCGAAGAATATCAAGTGTGAGTCCCTCGAGCTTAATATCCAGCTGGAGCGCTGTCATTCCCTTTTCTGTACCGGCTACCTTGAAGTCCATATCACCGAGATAGTCTTCCTGCCCCTGAATATCGGAAAGAACAATATACTCACCCGTCTCCTTATCCATGATCAGTCCCATAGCAATACCGCTCACAGGTGCCTTCAGTGGTACACCTGCATCAAGCAATGAGAGGGTTGATCCACAAACAGAGCCCATACTCGAGGAACCGTTGGAACCGAGTACCTCAGACACCACACGAATAGTGTATGGAAAATCTTCCTTTGAGGGCAACACCGCCACGAGGGCACGTTCTGCAAGATCGCCATGACCAATTTCTCGACGACCAGGACCACGCATCGGGGAAACTTCTCCAACACTAAACCCTGGGAAATTATAGTGATGCATATAGCGTTTTTCATCCGTCGCATCCATTTCATCAATGACCTGTGCATCGCCAGGCGATCCCAGCGTCACAAGAGAGAGCACCTGCGTCGCTCCACGATTGAAGAGACCTGATCCGTGGGTTCGTGGGATAAGGCCTACTTCACAGCTTACAGGGCGAATATCCGTCAGTGCACGACCATCAAGTCGTGTCTTTTCTTTCAGCATTTTCGCGCGGATCCCCTTATGTAAATGCTTATCAAAAAGCTCGGCGAGCATATTTTTTGTCCATGTGTTTCCCTCTTTTTCCATATAGGGAGCTGCTTCCTCCGTCATGGCTGCTTTGAGCGTTGAAACGGAGGCGCGGAAGGCTGCAAGATCGTGCCCATGTCCAAAGACACTCTCAATCTTCGCCGTGGTCATAAAGTCGCGCATAAACGTCTCCGCATCTTCAGCAGACGGGCTATAGACCACTTCCACCTTTGGCAGTTCTCCACACTGGGCAACAAACTCCTTTTGCATGGCACAAAGTGCCTTAATCGACTCATGGGCAAGTTCAAGGGCGCGCATCATTGTCTCAGCATCGACCTCCTCACAAGCCGCTTCAATCATGGTAATGGCCTTTTCTGAACCTGCCACCATTAAATCGAGCCGTCCGCCAATGAGTTCGTCATAGCTTGGGTTGACCTTTAACTCTTCCTTACCTTCGGCATTTTTCACCAAACCAACTCGTACCCCTGCAACGGGTCCACCAAAGGGAACCCCTGTCAGCATGGAGGCAAGAGATGACCCCAAAATGGCGAAATCCTCAGGATTATGCACCATATCAGCGGACAAAATGGAAATGACAATTTGCATGTCATTACGCATGTATTTGGGAAACAAAGGGCGAAGGGGGCGATCCACCATGCGTCCTGCCAAAATAGACTTATCGCTCGGTCGTCCTTCACGTTTAATGAAGCGGCTTCCCTTCATCTTTCCTGTGGCGTAGAACTTTTCCTGATAATCCACCAACAAGGGGAAATAATCGATACCGTCACGGACACGATCACTCACGGTGTTCGTGACCAGCAAAATTGTGTCGCCACAACGAACCGTCACGGAGCCTGTCGCAAGTTTTGCAAGGCGACCCGTCTCAAAGGTGATCTCCTTTCCAAGAAAAGGAAAACTTTTCGTTATAATACTCATGAACCATAAATAGGGAATATATCTGTCCCCTATGCGCATATACTCTCGGGGAAAAGGTCATAGAATATGACATCTTGCCTGACAGTACATGCCGTAAGTGAGGACGGAGGCAGTATAGAGCGGTTCATGTTCTAAAGCAATCGCAACGAAGAGTTCCTAGCCAAGATACTCCAAGACGACAATACTGAAGTTATCCAGTTTTCTGGCGCGCAGTCCACCGAGCAGTGCATATTCCGTAAACTGCACGCGCGCCATACGCTCATGCATTTCCACCGCTAGAAATTCTGCCCAGCGATCTTTGGGAACGTAGGGGTGCTGCTGAAAAAATGATGCAATATCATAGGAATTCATGGAATCCAACACACCATCCGTTAGAAGAAGGACCGTGTATCCGGGGTGTAGCTGGACAAAAAAATCTGACGGATTTGTCTCGAGGGAGGTACGCATGGGCCCCTTGCCGTATCCGACACTTTCAGAAATAAGATAGCGGTCTTCGTAATCTAAATCTTCCTGCAATTCTTTATCGGCCAATACAGCGGGTGCCCCGTGATCATGGGACCGAAAACACAGTTCGTTTTTGTCTGTCAGGACAAGAATACGCGAGTCTCCAACCCAAAGCGGATACAACTCACCATCCGAGGTGATTTCCACAGCAGCCACCGTGGTTTCCGCACTAAAAGGCATGGCTCCAAGTCGATGATTCGCTGCCTTCATACCATCGATGAGCCCCCCTGCATGGCGCCGAATTTCTTCCAAGACTACATGACTTGCCATTGCTCCAGCATCCGTGCCACCAACACCATCGCACACAGCAAAAACATTATACTCCGGCATTAAGGCAAAATTGTCTTCATTGGGTGTTTCCGCGGCGTGTTTTTCTTCCCAGGGCTTACGATAGGAAATACCCGGGTGCGTCAATCCCGTTCCCTGGAGAGTAGGACCTCGAAAGCGTTCTATACGCGCACCATTCGACCATGCAATTTCCTTGCCATAGGGGCGGTTGGGTGCATAGATTTGCCTTTGTACATGATAGGATTCCTTGGAATAGCTCTTTTGCACGGTTGCCTCCCAGGCATCATCTACTATATGGGAAATCCACCTCTGCATGGCAGAAGTTACTTCCTCGATGATGGTTTCTTCTTGCCTCAGGTACGCCCTGGCCAGTGGTGAAAGATCTGCGCCCGAAAAACGCAAAGATCTGAGGCGATTTTTAAAGGCTTCCGTTGCTGCAGAAAAGGGCCCTTTCTCTTTTGGATCTTCCTGTGGAGTTATCACTATGTTCAGTTATTGACTTCCTGGCAACCTTAGTTGCTCATCCTACAAAATCAAGTTATTTTTCTCCACCAGCGGCTAACAGAAAACTTCGCTGGGTCACCTGGACATCCAAGACATCCGCTTCGGAAAATCGTCCCTCAATATATTCCGATAAGCGCCGCATTTGTGCATCGTAACTGGAAACCACTTCATCCACCAGAAGCGCCACCTGATTCATCCCCATGAGCATAAGTCCATCCATGGTTTTCAGACGCGAAAGAGCGACGTACCCCTGGCCAGGTTCAAAGGTCTTGGAAAGATCAATTTCCGCTGCATCCAGGGTCATACCCTGAGATTTATGCACCGTAATTGCCCAGGCAAGACGAAGCGGCACCTGCGTCACCTTTGCCTCCGTTTTACCTTCTTCATCCTCCATAAGCCACTCCAGCGGCGTTGCATGTATCAGGCCCCCCTCTGTTTCCACGAGGGGATACCCATCCTCTTCATCAAAATCCAGCACTGTACCCATGGTACCATTAATAAACTCTCCCTGTGGGCTGTTTTTTATAAACATCACGGCGGCACCGACCTTCAGCTGCAAGGCAGGACTCAGCAAACTCGAGGAAAGAATTTTCTTCGTTTTATCGGGTGGCCCCTGTTCTTTCATGAGAAAGGTTGCACTTCTCCCATCCAGCGCCTCAAGGCGCTCCGCATTTATACGGTCAATATCCGCGTTGTGTGTATAGAGTTTTGTTGGCTCCACAAGCACCTTTGGCAACCGTCGATACCGCCTTCGCAGTGCATCCATAGATCCTTCAGAAACATTGCCGCAGCGAATTTCCTCAAGCAGTGTTAAGAGCTCCCCATCACGCTGGCGGTAAACTTCATGGAGGTAGCAGGTATGAAATCCCAGCGCCTCCCAGAGCGGCGTTTGCCATGCATACCGAATTTCTTCACGTGTGCGGGAAACTGGTGCTAACTGGAAAAAATCACCAGAAAATACGACCTGGACATCGCCAAAGGGCACATCCTTTTCTTTAGCTAGGCGCAGCATGAGATCCATGGTTTCGAAGAGCACGGGCGAAAGCATGGAGACTTCATCCACAATCAACACCTGCATGCCGGAAAGACGACGGCGTACCAAGGGTTTACCCAAAGCGCGCTTCAAATAGGAAGGCGAGGGCACCTCTTCCACATGCCCCAAGCCAAAACACGAATGAATGGTCATGCCGCCGATATGGCTAGCCGCAATACCCGTCGGCGACGACAGCACGGGAAAAACGCCATGGTCACGCAAATAGCGCACATAGGATCGAAGCACATAGGTTTTCCCGGTACCTGGCGCGCCGGTCAGGAAAACGTTTCGTCCCATTTTCAAGATGTCGAGGGCAGTGGTTTGCAGCATGCAGGTGGATAATACGGCAAGTATAGTGACTGTTTCTCTGTTTCATAGCAAGATAAAAGATGTATTGACTATAGTTAAAATAATCGCAAAATACCCTAAAATTATTCTCCACCATGAAAAAATACCTGGACTTCGAAAAACTTGCGTCTCTGTTGCCGAGCTCTTGCGTACCCTCAAAAGAAAACAATGGTCGTCTTGTTCTTGATGAAGTAACAGAGTACCTTGCTCAAAGGTTGTATCAATCTATTCGCCTTTCCACCTACACTAAACAACATCCAAATGTGCTTTCGCTACCAATTCTCGAAACCCTTGTCCAAGAGCGCAAAGATCAAGTTGCTTCGCTCTTACTGCAGGTCCCCTTACAACGAGACGAAAGTAAAGCAGCACGTCGCCAGTTGTATCACACAGCAATGAAAGAACTGGAAATATACAACCGCACAACCGGTGAGGAGAAGGCTGCTTCCTTGCACCAACTTCCCTTTATACGCTCCCTCTCTGAGCACTATCTGCACTTAACCAACGCTTTAACCACAAGGCATGGTCTCAAAACCGACGACGTGAATACCAGTGCATATCATGTAACGCTGAGTCTCTTTATGCCGAGCGAAGTGATCAGTCAGGGGCTCCTCTGGATTTGGGCAAGCACCACAACGTGCATCGAGCATGGCATTCCCCTCTTCGAGTTTGAAGACTTCACACCACACCTAACGACACTGCCACGCGATACCCAGCATACGAAGAGTGCAACACAAATTCTTGATGACATGCACAAGGCCAAGGAAGCCATCAACGTGCATATCATGGCACTTGTACCCTCCATGCGCACCGGTGAGTCCTTTGCCCTCCTCCGATCCGCACAAAATTATATGGTACTCCTCGAAAAGTATATTCGTTCCCTCGATATTTTTCTTTGTGGACTTAAGTAACCCTTGCATGAACGCATGATTTTTCTGTCTATGCCATCTGAACATTCACCCAAAGCGCACCATTTTGATAGCGAGATGGAGCATGTGCTTGAGCGACTCAGTTTTCCTGTGCCAGCCACAGAGCTTGATACGGTCAAATATCACTTACTCAGTAAATACGGGGGATTCCTGCATCGATACCTTGGGATCCAACCGCGCAGTATCGAAACAGCGTCGGAGGACAGTATTCGTGAACTCATGATCCTTCTTCGTACGGAGCATGCAGAACTCCTGGAGTCGTATTATCGTCATGTCGCTCGGAGCTGAGAGATTTTTCGCCCTTTCCTACGCGTTAGGCAAACGTGCCCCTACAGATGCAAAGCTCCCTCGTGAAGCTTTTCTCTTGCTGATTTTTCAATAACATAGGTGTTTGCCCAGTAGTCACCAACACGTTGGTGGTATTCGTTGGTAATGATAGCAACAGCCGCAACAATATCGCCTACCTGACCAAGGGAACCAAAAAGCGTGGTTAGCCACCGTTTGGCCGCTTGCATACTCGAAATGTACTCCCCCTCCGCTGTGAGGACCTGCAGCCCTAGCAACTGTTTTGCAAGACTTCCTCCAAAGCGAACCTCGCAAACCGGGTGATACAACATGATGACAAGCATGCATGCAAGACCCAGCCAAAGCGTGAATGAACTTTGCTTCCCCTGTGGTGCCATACTCAGAACGCCTGAGACGAACAGGCCCATGGGCACCATCAAAAAAATCCCATCCAAAAAGCGGGCAACACCGCGCAAAACCAGCAATCGCCATGGGCGAGATTCACGTGCGATGCGCATAATTTCTGTCTCGACGATGGGCTGCTTGGGTGCTTCCATAAAAAGTCTGCTAAAGTACTCTTCTGATCTAACGCGCCTACGGGCAGAAGTCAAGATATCCCCTGCGTCATCAGGTGCTCTACATAGGCCTGCAGCTTCTTCGGATTTCTTCCATAATAGTTCGGATCTTTGCCCAGCATGTGCGCCACAACGCGCGGTGGGAGCTCGCGCGCAATACCTTCACCTGTCTGCATATCCGTAAGAAAAAGCCGCGGATCTTCCCAATACGCCCACAGGGTTTGCACCAGCGCAGACTCAGGGTAAAGTGAGGTCAACAATTGCAGAAGAGCAGATTTCGCCACCATGGAAAAGGGAAGATCGAGAACCGTCCCGACCACTCTCATGGGTATGTGACCAATGCCTTGTTTCCCAATATAGGTATCGAGAAATTCAATGGGATCTAAGGCCGCATGCATAATTTCCTTGCGATAAGCCGCTTTTTGTTCTCGCTCAAAAAGCGCTACCGCGTCCTCAAAAGAATACTTTACCCACACCAAGGTGATCATTTCTGCGATCAATTCCTTACCGGGCTGAAAAGTTGCTCTGATTTGATAGTCTGGCTTATATCGCTTCAGCAAAACATGGACTGCATGACGCAGCGTAATCTCCGCTCTCGGCGCAGGCTCTGCCACCACCATATCTCCCCACCTCCCGTGAGGCATGGCAAATAGGGCGCGCAGAAACGCGTCCGGTTCAGGAAACTGTTCCCCCAACTTTCCTACAAGAAAAGCAGATTCCCACACGAGCAGTTTTCTCATGACATGCCATTTCTCCTGACGTATCTCTTGCGGTATGACCTCCAGTTCAGGCCAGACTTCTTCTGCAAGATAATAGGGTGGTGGAATCTCGCTGACTGACCATCGATTGGGTACTGGAATGTCAAAAAATGCAAAAATCTGCCTGAAGGAAACAGGAGTTCGATCAATGAGGATGGCCTTATTCAGGCATTCATCTTTGTTGAAGGAGAGGATATCTCCCAGCGCAAAGCGTTCGCGCAAAATACTACGGAGACGCGGAACTTCCAGGTCGATAGCCTTCGTCAAAGGTCGAGCTATGTAACGTCCCGCAGTAAAATTCTCTGGAGTTTTTTGTACAAACACAACTTAATGTAAAAAGTTTTGTGACTTTTTACACTGCTTATTTACCCTGTCAATATCACACTTCCCTAGAGCGTCAAATGGGAAAACAACTCCTCCGTGCTCTTTGTTGCTTCTGCTCGCAAACGAGCATCAGATGACATGGTAGCCGTCAGACACGGAAGCAGTGCCTCTTCCATTTTACAGGTCGCATAGGCGGCCTCCACGCGTGATGTTATGGCACAGCCCTTGCTGTTCAGCACGCAGGTTGCATCATTGAGCGGATAGGTGAGTGTATAGTACACGTCACCTTTTTTCGCAAAAGCACGAAGTGTCAAAACCGCGCCCACATCCTGCCCCTCCATAGTGACAGCAACATAGGACTGGTCACTGCCAGGGAGCTGTTTATCCAGTTCCATAATCATCGTGGACATATAGCCCCCGGCCTCTGTGGCGAACGCACTGTGCAAAGGTGCCTCAAGCGCTGGTCGTTCACCTGCCAGATAGCGGGAAAGGACACTCACCTGAGCGCGCTGCGCATCCCGAAGTTTCCCCGCATCGTAATCACACGTTCCCCCATCGGCAAAGGTGGCACAATACTCGGTACGCGTCGGTATCGAAGTTGCGGTTGTACTGACGAGGCGAAGATCGGCCTGCGCAGTCGATGTAAAAATTTCCTTTCCAAAGGCAACAGAGCGCGTCATGGTTGCAGGCGATTCCAATTTTTGTGTTATAGGCACGCTCACCGCATTCGTATTCGAAGGCTCCGTCGCAACATTGGTATTCATGAGCACGCCCGTCGAGGCGAGGGGCGGCGCCTTCACTGTCACCATAAGTAGCGTGCCCACAAGAACCGCCACAAGAACAAGAAGGACTCCGATGAGGGTATTTTTCATACAAGGTTGAGTAAGGTTAGCCCCATTGTATTACCATCTGTTCGCACCTTCAAGGTATAAGCAAAGAGGCTCTAAACCATAGATATATCTTCGGGAATCCACACTTTCCGGTTCCGCCAGATTTCTCGCCTCCCACCGCCCATCAAATCCCTTCTGCAGCTGCGTTCCGAAAACCTGCGGGCGCCCCTCATTCGCGGCAATGCGATCCATAAGAAAAGCAATATTCCCCTGGTTCACGTCCTTCAGGGGAAGCTGTTGCATCATGGCCAAACACGCCTTCTGCCATGCAACATCATGATCCGCGTGCTGCACCAATACCCAGGTAGCGTTGCACACCTGATCACCAAAAATACGCAACCGCGGCCATCCCTCAATGCGGCAGAGTATCTCCCTCAGGCGGTCTGTGTTGTTCACATCAAGTTGTGCATCCCACTGCCCACCATCATCACTCCATGCAAGCCGCATTGATTGATCTGCTTGGAACATAGCCAGAATTTCCTGTGATATACGCTCAATATGCATAAGAAAATTCCAGAAGATGTATACAAATTTCGTGACACTACCCTCTCACCCCCTACCAACCATCGCAACGGAATTTTTCAAAAGCTAATCATCTCTGACCCAAAAAGGAATTGCAAAAGTAAATTTTTGTTGTAAAAGTATTCCATCTACTATGCAAATCTATGAACATTCCTCTACACTCTGCACCCCGCCTTCGCAGCCCCTTTGAGCTCGTCACGCATCCCGAGTGCTATTTAATCGATGTGCATCTGCGCAATCACTATGATCACTGGGTACTCGAACCCGTCATCAACAAACTCCACCAGGATTTAAGCAATGTGCTTCGCGATGAAACAGGATATGAAGGAAGACTCCACTTCGCCACCACGGGGAGTGACGGTCGCTGGGAAAAAAAGGGCGTTGAAACGTCGCCCCTCGAAGCAATAGTCTTCATCGACCACGTGCAAAAAGAGATTGCAAGCACTATCGAGCATCTCCTCCTTGATCAAACGCATGGTGGTAAGAAAGTTTTTGGTGACGTCGAAGTAAAGTTTCTTGACCCTTCGCTTCTTCCCTACTTCAAAAATAACAAATCCAAGTTGGAAAGCAGTTGGCCAACACGAATTTTCGACGCGCGGAGTCTTGATTCCCGTTCGGGTTATGTCTTAAACGAGGCAAAAGGCATGCTCGGACAAACAATTGCACACCAAGAAGAGGGAAAAGAAATGCTGTATCGCTTGAGAAAGAACCTCATTCAATACCGTTCCATTTGTCAAAAGAATGGTAAGGGCCGCTTTGGTGGCCGCGACCTGGCACATTTTGATACGGAGGAAGGCCTCATGTTTTTTGATCGTGAGGGCGTCATTCAAACAGGTTCCGTGAAGTTTGGTCCACTACGCGCCGTGCAACTCTTTCTTGCCTACAAGTTTGTTCGCGCCTTGCGAGAAAAGGAATTAACAGAGGCAATCATGAAACGTCACCTCACGTCCTTTCCGACGGATATTCGTGGCAAAATCGAATACCTCACCACAACACGTATTCTTCCATCCCACGCGGATGTATTTCTCCCGCTTGAAGAAGAAAAAGTCCACTCGCTTGCATCACTCTACCGGTATTTTCTCTTCCATTACTACCTCTCAGAGTACGCCTACGCAGAAGAACAGCGAACAGAAGTCGCCATCCCCAATCGTGCTGAGTTTCGTGAAAATCTTCAATCCATTACTCAGCTCCTGCGCTTAGATTGAGGGACCATTACCCGCCCCATTTCCGGTACACATCCTGGCGTGCCCCCACTTCAACAATGGTATTGTAGCTACCATTGCGCTCAAAGACGATGCGATAGCCACCCACGCGAATGCGGCGAAGATTTTTTTCTGCCCGAATATCCACCTGTTTATAGGACGCAAGGTTGTTGTCAATGACGTCCTGCATAGCGCGACGCAATTGCGCATGATATTTCGAGTGAATACCATCTAACCACTTGCCAAGAGGATCCTTCTGCATGGTCGATCCACAATCTTCTTCCGTGCACTCCTCCTCCGCATAGAGCGTCTGGTACGCATCCACCAACTCCAGTGCACGCTCCAGCAAATGCATGCCCAGAGCCCGAAATGGCGTACCCAGACCGACAAAAGCCGATTCTTCATCGAGATCAAGGTATGGGTACTGCTCAATCCGCACACAAGGAGGGTTCAGTGCCAGCTCCAGGGTATGCTCGTAATACAGGTTATCTCTCTGATCATGGACCGCAAAACGAACGCGCCCCTCCGTCATCCCCGTCCCCGGCATGAGCTCAAAGGAAAAATGACGATACGTGCATCTCGGCAGGTATGACTGGAGCATATCCAGTTCTTCCGCAGAAAGGCGTGAAATGTTTTCCAGCACAGAAAGATGTGGCGTTAGCTGAGCCATTTTCACCGCAAGGGCATCCTTGGAAACATGCATGTATAGAGAGGCATCCTCTTTCGTCAGTTTTTGTACCAGCTCTGCCTCATTTTTGAGCGTGCGTTCACGATCGGCAATGCCCATCTCCATGGGAATAAAATCCCGCTTCATATGAGTCATGGTCTGCGTAACCTCCTCATCAGATTTACCATGAAAACTTTGGACCAGGGCGGACCACCTCACCCAGTCGTGAAAGAAAGAGCCCCCCTCAAAACTCTCTTTTGCCTTCATGGGTGCACTTTTGTGCAGTGTAGCAACAATATTTTTCTTGCGGAAATAATAGGCAAGAAATTCATGATAATAGTCGGACATGCCTGCCGGCTCCGTCGGGGGCGTCATATACAAACTAGGATACTCCGCATTGGAGTACGCGGAAAATTGCAGTGTATAAAAAAACAGTGCGCGATAAATGACGGTCAATTCCAGAACCTGCTCCGCAACTGGATCTTTTTTTGCCAAGTTCTCCAGAAACTGAAAATCACGCTCAAGAAATGTCCTGGCTTTTTGGAGTTCTCGCCTGCGATCATCCGCTCCTGTCACACGCATCGACGTTGCCGTGGTGCGAATTTTTTCCAGAATATACCTTCGCAAACTCTGGTAGAAAGCGGTAAAAACCTTTACAACGGGCTGATGATTTGTGACATGAAAAAAGGCCTGCCTAGTTGGTTCTGCCGCATCCACAGGCACGGAGAGGTAGCGGTAGTGCATTTCCCCCAGCAGATTGAGAAGAGCACTACGAAAATCGCTCCCGACCTTTTCTGGCAGCTTATCAACACGCATGGCATTTACGGCGCGTTCACGCCGTGCGTGGGTCTCAGATGTGGGGAGGGAAAAGTGCGATTGCATACGCGTATTCAATTTATCGCGAGCATTAAATTACTTTTTTTACTCTTGTCAAGCTTCATTCCGTCTCAATTTAATGGGCAGAAATACACCTTGACCAGGCCCCTGTGCATATATATAACAAAACCATGAAAAATTATTCTCGCAAAAATCGCCTACATTCTGTCGAACAGCCCAGAAAGCAGCTTCTGAAGCTCCAGGATACCTGCTCCATCTTTTCAGCTGCGAAACTCCTTTGGGAACAGAGAAAAAAAACCAACATGCGAGGCGTCATGGAAGAAATTGCCCTACAGAGTTTCCAGGAGTATCTCCAAGTGAATGAAAATGATAAAACACTTCTTTATGCAGGCACACTAACTGATGGGATCAATACACTTGTATACAAATTGCGTGACGCCTTTAGCATTCTCCAGACCCTAGGGACGCTCAGCGAGCTAACCAAGGTAGAAAAACCGCTTAAGATCATCGAGATGCGATACACCCCTTTAGTCCTGAACATTCACCTGGCAGGTAGGAAAAGAATGAAACTCTCTGCTGATGAACCTTCTATCAATGCCACCGGAAAATGTATTGCCTCCATCGCTACATCATTCTATGGGCGTATTCAAGACATCTGCCTTACTTCTGATGCACTCGAGATTGCATCTGAGTGCAAAGAAGCAGCAGATTTTATTGCGCGCAACAAGCATGTTGACATCGTTCATGCTGATACCCCAGTGGAAACATACCTTGATCCCGCCCTTGCACCCTTGGAAGGATATACGCTTTCATTCTTAGAACCCATCACCATTCGCGGCGAAAAGCCCCTTTGCCGCATGCTCCTTATCCGCCCTGAAGCATACGCAGCGCTCTGTGCGTCTTTTTCGCTTTATAATGCCTTAGAAGAGTATACCACCGATAACGGTACACTTTCCCTTACCAGTTATCCAGGATGCCTTGACCTACAGATTCGAAAAGATGGTGGAATGATGTGTACATATGCTGATGGGGATGCTGCGCTGCTTGCTGCCCTTGGGCAAGCGCGAGAACCTCTCCTTCGCCAAATACTCTATAAACTTGGTCTGCTCACTTTGCGCGACACACACCTACCCGCATTGCGTGCTATGGTCGGGTGGCCCATTGAAGAAAAAAAAGGAGAACCCCACTCTCGCAGTGCTTCAGGTATATCCAGTACGGGCACACGCTCCTCCAAGGCATACCTCCATGTGCCCCGTGGTCGTACATTGCATCATCAGATAGAGCATACAGACAATCCCCAGGTCGAGCACACGCAGGTATATGCGGGGAAAACCACCATTCCTGCGCACACGACCTTGTTGCCCAAGGGCTTCCGCCCCAGTGCCGACGCTCCTGCATTTTCCCAAGCACACGGTCTTACTCTGGAAGTGCATCTATATCCTCATGGCACGGAGGAAGAGGTAATTATGACCCGGCAGGAATTCTACACCTGGCTAGACGAGTGGCAGATTGATGAAAAAATCGTGGAACAAGAAATTGGCGCTTTGCGATTTGATTCTTTTGTGGCAAAGCACGAACGTCGAACCAAGCGAACCCGGAGAGGACCGTTGGTGTTTTAAAAGCTCATTGCAATGGTCGTACCATGAATCACACCCCAGACAAAACACCTGACACCTTTTTCCCGGAAATTGATAGGCTTTTACGGGAACTGAAGGCACCATCTACCCATGCCCTCCCCCCGATCATTCGGACAGAAAGCGAAAATATTGTGGTCGACGGGGTACTGCACCAACTGTTGCACGAGATAACGACGCACTTCTTCACCTCCTCCTATCACACAACCCCCGCCTCCGAGAAAGAGCGGAAGATGCTAGAAATGGATATGATCGAGGAAGAAGCAGATTATTTTTACAAACTTGAAGAATTGTTATTTTTAGGACGAACATCTGCCGTTACCGCTTTTGCCCGCTATCAGGGGAAAAATGGGAAACACAGTGATCTCAACGGTTTTTTCCTATCAATGCTCAAAGATCTGGATAAATCACTGATCCAACCATTAGTGGATTCTGCTCGACGTACAAATATGTGGGAAAGTTACGAACCTGTTGCTGCATACCGCACCTATTACTTTCTTCTCTGGCCCACCGTCGCACAATGGTTTCATGCCTTCGTCTTCGAGTGGTTCATACAAGGTGGCGAAAAAGACAGATTCCTTCAGCAAACAGAATATCGCCAATATTCTTTTCACCGCAAAAGTTTTGAACATCTCTATGGCACCATGCTCGAAACACACCAACGGTATCATAAGCTCTTCGGGCGGGTTGTGCGTCCGGAACATATACAGAAAGAGATGGAGGAGCAGCAACATCTCGCGCAAGCTTTGCGTAATAAGTATCCAAAAAAGCGCCTACCTTTCCAGGGTTACATTGAGCAAGAGGTCGCACTTTCTCGCCTAAGGAAGCAAGGGAAAATGCAGGAAACCTTTCGGAACCATCTTCTCTTTATACTTCACGCAGCTCAAAACGGTTCCTTATTGCCGAACGTGATGCATACGGTTACTGATGAAGAAGGATCCTACACCATAGAGCTCCTCCATACTGCGGGACGACATTGGAGATCCCAAGGCTATAAAAACCCCAAAGTCATTTTGCGTATTTCTCCGGATGCTCAGGCACCAACAGCTCTACGCATGTGGCCGAAAGACAGGAACAAGGCCTACCTCCAATCGGATAAGCATTCGTACCTTCTTATCCAGGAACAGGGTCTTGCATTACTCCCACGTGAATTGCTCAGGGGATTTTCGGAGGAAGGCAAGGAGCGAGCGCTAGAACCGCAAATCACTCTCTTCGACTTATGTCGCTCGTATACGGGTGCCCTCGCCTGGCTTGAAGAGATTCTGCTGCCTGCCATGCAATCGTTAGAAAACCTGTATCTCGAGGCTGAAGTCTTTGAAAATAGCGATGCCTTCGTTGACCAGCTTGCCACTACTGCCCGGAGTGTCATAGAGCCCATCCATGAAGAAATACTTCCCGTTGATAAAGAAGCGGCCCATGAAGAGATCGCACACATCGCACCTCTCCCCGCCCTCGATGATCATCAACCGACCATATTCTATGATGCCCTGGAGAAAGAAGTCTTCTACCTACGCGCAACAAAGTCACATCGAGCCAATGCAGATAGCGCCGAACGATACAGAAACTTGACGGGCAAAGAACTCCCTCATGGCTACATCCTGTGTAGCATTCCTTATAGCGAATCCTCGGTCACATGGCAGCAAGTGGAACGCATCTTGCTGCAACATTTTCTTCTGGAAAAAGATAGGCAAACAGGGTCTCACATGCAATATTTCCGCACAGTGCAGACAGAGAATGGTGATGAACGTTTTCGGGCGACGATTTTGGCACATTATCAGGATCAGGCGAAACCGAAAACCCTTGTAAGTGTCCTCAATGCGCTTCGTATACCCGCTGCGCTCTTTTGGATACTCCATTCCAAAACCTACAAGCGGGCGCGTATCCTCAAACAAGATATCAAACAACTTTGTCAGACCATCGCCACCAATATTGCAGAGGCTACCCACGAGAAAAGATCTGAATTACCGGAGGGAAACTAGAGCATCTTTTTACTCTATTCTAGCGAAACAACTCCTCCAAATACCGCTCCGGACGATCCAGAAAATTCTGCGTCAACTGCACATGCGGAACGTCATGATAGGCAATATCCCGCATACCGCTCTCATCAAAATACAAAATTCGCGCACCGGGATAGGCCAGCAAAATAGGTGAATGCGTCGCAATGATAAACTGCGCTTTGGGCAAACAATCATGAATGATGCGCATCAAACTTAACTGCCTTAAGGGTGAGAGCGCCGCCTCCGGCTCATCGAGCAAAAACAAACCCTCGCGAAAACGATTATTGAAGAGCGCAAGAAAAGATTCCCCATGGGATTGCACATGCAGCGATTTGCCGCCATAGGCCTGTAACAGGCCTGGATCCTCAGCATTGTTTTCGTCAATGAACGTTGCGAAATGAAACAAACTCTCCGCACGCATAAAAAACCCCTTGTGTGTCCGCGGAAACCAGCTAAGACGGAGAGCATCCGCCAGAGGCGCCTCTTTCTGATCCGTCTGATAGAGATGATTGGCATTCCCCCCTGCCACGTTAAAGCCCACTTCCCGCCCAATCCCCTCCAGCAGCGTCGATTTCCCCGAGCCGTTTTCCCCCACCAGAAATGTCACGGAAGTCGTAAACGCAAGATGCCCAAGCGTGCGAAGAGCAGGAATATCAAAGGGATAGCCTGCAACCTCCGCGGGAAGCTCTAGATGAAGATGTTTGAGATAGATCATGGTTCTATTGGAGGGCGAACTCTGTTCTTTTGCAACCTAGAACTGATCCCAATCCGAAAGCGGCTCGCCAGAAAGTAGACGCTGGGGTAAAACAAATGTTTTTGCCATGACATCACCGATGCGTTGATGCTCTTTCGTGAGGAGAATTGCCCCCGCGCCAACCAACACCCCTAGAGGTATAAGGGCCCCCACTACACTCGTAAACACGCGTATGAACGCTTGTTGTATGGAGATACGGTTACCTTCTTCATTCACAACTCTCAGTCCAACAAATAACTTTCCCATACTCCCTCCCCACAGTAGCTCACAAACGGGATGGTACAAAACAATACCAGACAAGAGAGCAGCTGAAAATACACTTACGCCCCACGAGGGCCAACCCAAGAGTAATTGCATACCACTACCCGCTATAAAAAGATACGCTGGAACGAAAATAAGTATCATATCCAGCAAACGTGCAAATATGCGCAATATCAACGCATCGAAACCTGAGAACTCCCGCATCAGGCTTGTTATATGTATGGAAGATTTCATAATTGAGAAAGAGTAGGAATGTTCTACATTTGTAAATTACCCCACTTTTTCAGCGTGTCAATTCCTTGACATTGTAAAGGAGTCAATTATCCTGCAGACGAACAGCATGGCACCTGTTTGTCAGTTAGTCTCTCCATAAAAGAGCGCCTTCGTGGCGAAGCCGGGTGGAACCGCGGGCAAGAGCTCGTCCCTGCAAACATCACTGATGTATGTAGAGACGAGCTTTTTTCTATCCCCTGATCTTCTATTTATGACCACGAAGATTTCCATGGAGCAGCTCGTGAACTTGTGTAAACAGCGCGGCTTTATTTTTCAGGGCTCCGACATTTACGGAGGTCTGGCCAACAGCTGGGACTACGGTCCTCTTGGTGTGCAGCTCCTCAAAAATATCAAGGACCTGTGGTGGAAAACCATGGTGGAAGAGCGCATGGACATGGTGGGGCTCGACTCTGCGATTCTCATGAACCCCAGCGTTTGGGAAGCATCCGGACACGTGGCAAGCTTCACGGATCCTCTTATGGACTGCCGCGCCTGCAAAGCCCGCGTCCGCGCTGATAAAATGGTGGATGAGTGGCAGCACGCGAACAATTCGGACGAAAAACCTGCAAACTGGGCCGGAGAAAAAACGCCTCCCGCGGATCTTCTTGCCTTCATAAACGAGAAAAAAATGCCCTGCCCCAGCTGTGGCAAATGCGACTGGACGGAGCCGAAAGCCTTCAACCTCATGTTCAAAACGAAAATGGGTGTGGTGGAAGGTGAAGGAAAAGATGTCTTTCTACGGCCCGAAACTGCCCAGGGAATCTTTGTGAACTTCAAAAACGTCCTCGACACCACGCGCCGCAAGCTTCCTTTTGGTATCGCCCAAATCGGCAAGGCCTTCCGCAATGAAATCACGCCGGGAAACTACATCTTCCGCACACGCGAGTTTGAGCAGATGGAAATCGAGTATTTCTTCGACCCGGAAACCACCGACTGGAAGGAACTGCTCGAGACCTGGAAAACCACCAGCATGGCCTTTGTACGCGATCAACTCGGTATGGACGAGACGCGCCTGCGCTTCCGCGACCATGATCCCGATGAACTGTCACACTATTCGAAGGGAACCACAGATATCGAGTTTGAGTTTCCCTTCGGCTGGGGAGAGTTGTGTGCGGCGGGTGCCTACCGCGGTGCCTATGATCTCACGCAGCACCAGACCCACAGTAGTAAAACCCTCACCTACCGCGACCCCTTCACCAACAAGGAGTTTGTACCACATGTCATGGAGCCAAGCTTCGGTGTGGGTCGTCTTATGCTCGCCGTGCTCCTCAGTGCCTACGATGAAGAAACCGTCTCCGAGGACGACACGCGCACCGTCATGCGGTTCGCTCCTGCCATCGCTCCCGTCACCGTAGCCGTGTTGCCACTTGTGAACAAGCTGGGGGACCGTGCGACGGAACTCGCCCAGGACCTCATCAAGCAATTCCGCGTGCAAATGGACTCTAGCGGATCCATCGGTAAGCGCTATCGCCGCCAGGATGAAATCGGAACACCTTTCTGCGTCACCGTGGACTTTGAAACCCTCGAAGATAACGCCGTCACCGTGCGCCACCGCGACAGCATGCAGCAGGAACGCATTGCCATCAGCGAGCTGCCTGCATACCTTCGTAGCCACATGGCCTAATGTTTGCGCGTTTCATCGCCTTTGTTTCAAGGGCCGTCACACCGAAAAAGCCCAAATCCACCATCCTCGGAGGATACGCCAGCCATTCCGCAGCCCAGCTCGTGCTGTGGATTGCGCTCGGCCTCCTTCTCCTGGTGCTCGCCTGTGCCCTTTTGTGGTTACTGATGTTGGTTATCACACAACAGTTCAACATAGGATTCCCCCATTAAAAAAAGCCCTGCACATAACGTGTGGGGCTTTTTTATTAAACTCTCTCCTTACTTCACATCATTTTTTTCCTCTTCATAGACGTTCGTTTTTACATTGGTGACATAGAGTGCATCCACTGAACTTGCTCCATTTCCATACTGTGTCTGCAAACTCGCGAGAACAGCTGGCAACTCTGGCTCGTTTTTCGCAAGCATTTGTGGCACTTCCACTGAGGCAATCTGCATGTCGTACTTTGGCATATTCTGATCAAAACGACCGCGTACGGCAGGTGTTGCAGCAAGGAAGGTCGTCACATTGACCTCCGCTTCCTTGTGCGCCTTGAGCACAACTTCCACATCCTGAATCGGCTGCTGGGTACCCGGATAATACACCTTTATATTCGCTGGCACATCAAAGGGAAGGTCGTTAACAAAGGTATATCTCGCTTCCAATTTATCCGCAGGCTGCATCATCGTTGAAACGGTCTCACCATTCACTTCACGGAAGACAACTTCATTAAAGTTCATCTCCAGCCCCGTATCCTCAGCACGAGCAACTCGCATGAAGGTTTTTGACATGTCTGGAGCAAGATACAAATACTTTTGCATCGTTCGCACCAATCGACCCTCAGCACTCTTTCGGTTTGGCGCTTCCAGAACGGAGTTGAAAATATCCACCAGTTCTGCCTTCTCCAGAGTAGAAAGCCCTGATTTATTGGTTGCGGTCTTCACTACAAAGCGATCCAGACGCGGTCCAGCCATATCTGCATCAGAAATCACCTTGTAGCCCGGAAGGTTGGCGTCGATGCGGGCTTTGACTTCATGGACTTGATCTACAACCATATCCGGAAGAAGAAGATCTTTCATTGCATACTTCTCAGAAATTCGCGCTGTGCGCTCGAGAATCTTCTCCTCAAATTTTACAATATCTCTTGCGTCAATCAGGACTTCTTGGCCTTTGTTGTCATATCCTACTGCAGTATCGTGGTGCGTTACCGCTTCAGCATATTCCAAAGCATTATCTGCTCTAGTCATTGCAGTTGAGTAATCTTGCTTGTTGGTGAAATCACTCAAGTTCTCTATGAGATCTGCATACCTTGTTAAGAGAGAATACATACGTTTTTCAGTATGTGCTAGCAAATTCTTTATACTTGGCACGGAATCCCAGTTCTTCTCACGAACAATTTTTGCAAAAGCGCGATCTTCGATTATGAAAGATTGTATAGTTCGTCTTTGGATGGCAAGGAAATCTCGTGTTACGTCTGGGTCACCTGCCTCAAAAGCATCCATTGTATCCTCAAAAGTTTGCAATGACTTGTCTAAGTACTGTAAGTAATTTTCCTCTTCAATGAACTGAGTAATAGTTATTCTCGTCTGAGTATCTTGAGCAAGTGATGACAAATTATTTGCCAGATCTACTAACTTCATTTGCGATACCTCACCTCGCATACGCTCATATTTTGGTTGTCCTTTGTACTCAGGCTGATTGAGCAGTTCATTTATCAAGTTTGTATACCGAGCAATTTCAGAATCCTGTTTATCCTGATCCATCGGAATACTTACTTTCTTCATTGCGTCACCTTCTCCTTCCCATTCCCACTTCGACATGCTCGACCAAAAGTAAATCATTCTATAGTAGTGCTGTATCTTTTCCGCATTACTCATTTGTACATTTTCCTCGACCCATTTGGCCGTATCAACAAAATATTGGTAACCTGGATAGTCAGTACGATAAGAGTCTCCCAGCATGGGAAACATCTGAGAAAGTCCAGCAACTCTATCTGCATACTCTTTCCCTAATGCACCATTCTCTTTATACATCATCAAAAGAGGAGTGTTGTTATCCGTAGTGTCAATGATGGGCATCATTACTACTGGCGCACCGTGCAAAATTGCTATGCCATTTTCAACTGAATGAATAGGGTCTACTTGATACAAATCTTTATCAACTTTGTCTAAGGTTCCCATCTCCGTAGCATCCACTCTCTTTTGAACTGCTACATCAGACCCAGAAACTTGTACATTTGAAACACTCATATTCTCTTGTGCCCGAGCCGGCTGAGTACCAATCAATGCACCGTACTGCGCCGAAAAAGCGAGGGCAACCGTTGCAATTTTCTTTGCAATACTCTTCCCTAATCGCCCAATGCTCTCTTGAGCACCTGCTTTGTTGTTATTTTCGCCTTTTTGCCGTATACTGGGGAAGTGGCGGAACATAAGCGAGGGGGGTTAAAATCTCTAGCAAAAATATACCTTATGCAGCAAAAAAGTCAATTGTCTTTATCTATACACACCGCCATTGTATTAATTACAATTTTTTTCTCAGTTTCCAATGGTGCAGTGTATGCAAAAATTGGCGAAAAACCTGTAGAAGGTTCTGGGAATACCACAGGAACACAAACTGGCTCAAATGTTGGAGGAGCTTCGGGAACTCCAGCTCCCGTAGTTCCTGTTGATGATAAGGATAAAAACAAGAACTTGACTGAAAAACAAGACCCGGTTGCCAACTTCAACGCCCAGCAAGACGCCATCACCAACTCTCAATCGCGCCTCGGCAAGGAGCTACAATCACTCCCCGGGCCAAATATCGACTTTCAGGGGCTACTTCGCCTCATCATCACATGGTCGGCAAGCATCGCCGCCTCAGTGGCAATTTTTCTTGTAGTGATGCGTTCGTTTCAGTCCATCTCCGGCACGGAGGAATCGCACAATGAACTCAAAAGCACCATCATTCGCGTGCTCATTGGGCTTGTGCTCATTTTCTTTTCCTACCTCATCGTGTCCTTCATCATGGGTATTATCTGGGCAGGTGGAAGTGTAGGGTCATAAAACATTTTTTCACCCTATCCAGACGAAATTTTACAAACGCTCCACGATCCACGAAAGGAGCGTTTTTGTTTCGCTAAATCGTTCCTTGCTGCCCAAAACCACCGAGAGCAGTTCGCGCCCATCGGGCAAGCGTATAAGGAGCATGAGCGACTGCCCTGCCCCCTCCGTTGTTCCCGTTTTAAGCCCCTCCACCGAGAGTAGTCCGTCCCCGAGGAGCGCATTGGTGCTTTTCACCGTGTAGGTCTTCAGCCGACCGCGCACGTCCGCCTCCGGCAGTTTCGCCGCTTCACGAATCATAGGATGCGTCTTAACGGCATAGCGCGCGAGATCGAAGAGAGCTTTGGCCGTTGCGTAATGATCCTCCGCATCAAAACCCATGGGATTCGCAAAATGCACCCCCGAAAGCCCGAGGGTCCTTGCCTTATCGTTCATCCACTCCACAAACTGCGCCGTTCCCTTCGGCGCATGTGCCGCCAGAGCAATGGCCGCATCGTTACCGGAACGCACCATGCAGGCACGCACCAGTTCGCGCACCGTGAGCCTATCGCCCAAAAGCAGTGGCACCTTCGCCCCCTCCGTTGCAACAGCCTCCTCCGTCACTAGCACCTCCGCATCAGGACCAAATCGTTCAAGGGCCACCACCACCGTCATAATTTTCGTAAGGGAGGCGATAGGAAGCATTTGCTCCGCACGGTGCGACACCAGCACCTGCCCCGAGCGCAGATCGCCGACCAAAAAGGCACGCGCACCCAGCCATGGTGTCGCCTCATCCAACGCACGAAGCAAAAAATCGCCAGTCCATGGAGAGACTACATGCCGCTCAACCTGCACCGTCGCAATAGGCGGCACCGTAATACGCACTTCCGACAATCCGTCCGTCATGGGCATCATACCTCTGGCGTTAAGAGCAGAATCCCATCCTCTGGATCCGTCGGAATAATGGTGCCGGGCAGATCCCCTTCTTCCATGAGGGCCCACAAAGAGGTCATTTTGTCGCCAAAGGCAATCACATCATCGCAAAGAATGACGCCACCGGGGGCAAGTCGCCCGCGCACCGCTTCCACATATTCTCCGTACTCACGTTTCATCGCATCAATAAACACCAAATCATAGGGGCCTGCAAGCATCGGCTCTTCTCGCAGCAGAGTTAAGGCATCCCCTTCAAACAATCGAATGCGCGCCGCATCGCCGAACCGGGCGAAATTCTCTCGTGCTTCCGCCGCCGCAGATGCCTGCCGCTCTAGTGTATCAATGGCCCCTTCTGCCCCCATGCCCTTCTGCAAATACAAGGTAGAAACCCCCGTTGCCGTGCCGATTTCCAGCACCCGCAGCGCCCCGCGCACCCGCACCATCTGCGTCAAAAAATACCCGTTCTCCGGAGAGACACAGGGTATTTTTCGCTGACGGGTCGCAATCGCCAGATTGGCAAGCGCCAAAAACTCTTGTTTGCGGGCACCGTACCACATTAGATCGCGAACTTCACGAAGCCCGTTACCGTCGCGCCACCTAAAACATCGCGCACCTTCTTTGAAGGATCCTTAATGAAATCCTGGGTCAGCATCGCGCGCTCCTCTCGGAACTTGCGTACTTTTCCTTCCAAAATCTTCTCTAAAATCTGCTCTGGCTTTCCTTCCTTGAGGAGCTTTTCTTTTTCAATAGCCATTTCAGACTCCACAAGAGCGCTATCCACATCCTCTGGGTTTACCACCTCAGGGTGTGCCGCCACCGCCTGCATCGACAAGTCGCGTCCAAGCTGCTCATTGCCGCTCGTCATGGCAACAATTGCACCGGTCTTATTATTAGCGTGGATGTAGAATCCAAGGCTGTCGCCTTCAATCATCTTCACGCCACCAAGCTGAATGTTTTCACCAAGCTTGACAACAGCTGCCTTAATCGCCTCATCTGCCGTCGCTTCCGCTGCCGCAACACCTCCTGTGTGCGCTGCTTCTGCAATAGCCTTTGCCGTTGCAACAAAATCTTCATTGCGCGCCACAAAGTCCGTCTCACAACGAAGCTCCACAAGAACTCCCTTGTTTCCACGAATATCTGCGAACACAACACCTTCCGTCGTGTCACGATCTGCCTTGGAAAGCGCCTTTGCCTCACCAGACTTGCGAAGAATCTCAATGGCCTTTACCTCGTCGCCACCCGCTTCTACAAGTGCCTTTTTACATGCCATCATACTCACGCCTGTCTTGGCGCGGAGATCCATAACAACTTTTGCTGAAATTTCCATGATTGAATTGTTCTAAATATATATCAAGCCAAACCGTGACGTGCGCTTACGCAGCGACTTCCTCCATCTTTTTCACGTTGTCCTGTTTCACCATTTTCACAGAACATGCTTCCTGTACATGCCCAAGCACGTACTTGAGGGAACGAACCGCATCGTCGTTCGCAGGGATGATGTAATCGACACCGTCAGGGCTCGCGTTGGTATCCACCATAGCTACCACAGGAATTTTGCAGATATTTGCTTCCTTAATAGCAAGACCATCCTTCATAGGGTCGACGACAAAAATCACATCAGGTGTGCCACGCATCGCCTCAACTCCTCCAAGCGTCTTCTCCAGTTTTTCAATTTCCTTCAAGAACATGGAGATTTCCTTCTTGGTATACTTCGATTCCCAGATTCCTTCATCGCGTTCTGCCTTCAAGTTGGAGAGGTGCGCAATGCGTTCCTTAAATACTTCGTAGTTTGTGAGCAATCCTGCTGGCCACTTTCGGCTGATATAAGGAGCATTCAACTCCTTTGCCATTGCAGAAATAATAGGCGTTACCTGTGGCTTTGTTCCAACGAACAGAATCTTCTTTCCAGAAGCTGCAGCAGCGGCAAGGAAGGTACAAGCTTTTTCCAGGTGTGCCTTTGTCTTCTCGAGGTCGAGAACATGCACACCATTTTTCTCAGCAAAGATAAACTTCTTCATCTTTGGGTTCCATTTAGACTTACGGTGTCCAAATTGTACTGCGTTCGCGAATAGTTCTTGAATTTTAACTTCCTTCATACGCCGGGGGATCGGTGAAACAAATGTAGAAATGGCGGAATTTCCGCCTAGCATGAACATATCCTATGGATTTTTTTCGCTATAGCAAGCTATTTTTCCTGTAAACCTGTTGTTTGGCACGGACAGCAGGAAAATCGCACGACGGGTTGCCAAGTTTTCCTGGAATTTTTATAGTTTTGTGCTGGCTCTTGCCGTATTTGTATCTACTTTGTATACTCATGTTATCTATCTCAGAATCCTACGCGATGAAAGCAACCATCACGAAATGGGGAAACAGCCTCGCCCTTCGCATACCTAAAGTCCTCGCAGAAGAGTTAGGCTTGAGCCAAAACAGCACCGTTGATCTGAAAGTTACGCAAGATACTTTAGTTGTGGAAAAACAACGCAGCAAGGAGCAAACACTCGTACATCTGCTAGACACTCTCAAGCCGGAGCAAATACACCACCTGGAAGACTGGGGTGAAGACACAACCCGTGAAGCAAAGTCATGGCAATAAAATTCCCACAACAGGGCGATATTCTTCTGCTCAATTTTTCGCCAACACGCGGCAGTGAGCAGCGAGGAAAAAGACCAGCACTGGTGATCAGCCCGACGATCTACAATCAAAAAACAGGGCTCATGCTTGCCTGCCCCATTACAACAAAGCAAAAGGGCTACCCCTTTGAACTCACTCTACCAAAATCCTGCTCAGTGCATGGTGTCGTTCTTCTGGACCAGATCCGCAGCATCGACTGGAAAACAAGAGGATTCTCAACACAGGATACAGTCCCCCATGCATGGTTACAAAAGGCCAGCAAGCTCCTCAATCTTCTTCTGCCTTAATCTCCTAACTGTTCCTTCAAAAAATTGGCAACATTGCGCGTTGCGTCCTCAGCGTGGAGTTTGGCAAAATTCTTGCGCTGTTCCCGGGCAATGTCCGGGTTTTTGACGTAATCCCGCAGTGCCGTCAGAATACCGTCGCGATCAGGAAGAACCGTGCCAATATTATAGGTCTCCACGAGCTCCGCATTCCCACTCTCCTGCCAGGCAAGCGAGCGAGTAATCAGCATGGGCAGCTGCACCGCCACACATTCCATTACGGTGGCGCCTCCCGCCTTGGTCACCATAACATCAGACATTTTCATCCATCTATCCATATCTCCTACCCAGCCAAGCAGTTTGACACTGGGACCAAACCGTTTTTTCTGCAGTTTTTCCAAGAGATCCGTATTGCGCCCTAAAATAACGACACACTGCGCCTCGTCACCCAATTCTTTTGCAAAGTCCGAAAGAAAATCCACATCCTTCATACTGCCGCCCGTTCCTACAGAGACAAGAAAGAGAGGTTTATCCGGAGAAAGCCCCTCCTGCTCGCGTTCATGGGCAACATCAATCGGTCGGTAGAATTTGGGATGCACGGGAAACCCCAGTACCACCATGCGGTCGCGCGGCACACCATTTTTTTCCATAATGTCGCGCGTTTCTGTATTGGCCACAATATAGGCATCTGTTCCCTCCGCATACCACAGAAAGTGAATGGAAATAGAATCCGTAATCACCGTGACAAAAGGAATGTGACGGTCTTGCACCCGGAGTGTTTTCTTAATCCAGTGATGAATGCCCGGAAAAGAAAAGGTCGACACCACCAGGTCTGGCTGCTCCTCATAGAAAATTGTATCGAGCTTTTTCGCGAACATTGGGTAGCCGATGGTATGGAGGATCTGGGAGTTTTCGGTTGAATTAGTCCCCTCAAAAAACCAGTTATACACGCTTGCGGAGTGCTTCACTGCCGACTCATAAATGGCCCCGATGTCCGCCTGAATGTCATGTACCGTCACGAGATAGTCGCCGCCAAAATATTCCGTGAGCCCCGCCTCCACGGCATAGGCCGCTGCCTTATGTCCGTTTCCCGCCGTTATGGTCAAAATAGCCACTTTCTTGCGCCCAAGAACACGTTTGCGGACGTAGCCCAAAAATGCCCGCAGTTGCTCTTCACCTTCCTCCTGCAGGTCATCCTCCGCTGCATGAAAGGAAAGAGCGGCAACACCGCCATACAGAAGCTTTTGTGATGCAGCCTCCAGCCGTATCCGCGCCTCCTCTGCATTTTTCGGGTCCAAAAGTCCACCAAGCTCCGCTATAAACGCCGCGCCCAATTCTGTCAGCGAGCGCGTCAGTGCTGAGTCCCCGCCTCGCCCCAGGCTACGGATGACTCCTCCCAACATGGCCACACTGGTACGAAAAATTTCGGAAGAGGTACTATTCATAGGGAAAACGTATTTGATCACGTTGTACTATAGCGCCTATGATGGTATACTACAAGGAATGATTTGAACCCCACCCTTATGCGTTTTTGGACAACAGCACAGCGGTACCTCTATTTGCTCTCAGGAAGCAGTTTTCTCTTTCTTGCCTCCGCACGGGCGCAAGTGCCTGAGATTGCCTGTGGTGACAATGTTCTCATTGGTTGCCAGGACTCTGGTACAGTAAACGGCCCTACCTCTGCGCAGTTTGGCAGCCTTCTCTCCACGGTAATTAGCACTATCCTGACCGTTTTTGCCGTCGTCGCTGTCGTTTTTGTGATTAAAGGAGGAGTGAGTCTCATTTTTTCTCTCGGGAACGACGAAAAACTCAAGTCGGCGCGCAACACCATTCTCTATGCGCTACTTGGGCTCCTGCTCGCCACCCTCTCCTTTGCCATCGTCAATATTGTGTCCAATATTCGCCTTTTCTAAGTCTATGAACGCCCTCTCCCGCATCTTTGCAGCATTTCTCATTGCCTTTGGCCTGTTCTTTGCCCCGGCCGCACTGGCACAAATCAACAACGATGTCCTGCCTGTACAGCCATCAAATGTGAATATTTTTAATCCCTCTGCATCCACTACACCAGATGTCACCAGCAGACCTGCGGGCGCTGTGAATTTGGTCGAAGTAGGGCCAGCGCGGATTATGACCATTATTCTCGGGCTTTTCGGCCTTCTTTCCATCGTCATGGCAATCTATGCAGGCGCGCAGATTATTTTCTCCGAAGGCGACCCAAAGAAAATCGAGACAGGCGTCAAAACTCTTGCCTTCACGGCCATTGGTATGCTTGTGGTCTCTGGCGCTTGGGTGCTCGTTCGCCTTGTGCTCAACATTAATCTCACCACCTTATGGTAAAAAAACTCCTCACCCTGCTTTTACTCTCTGTGAGTCTCTGTGGCGCGGTGCCTATGGCCCATGCTATTTCCAGTGCCGATAAGGATACAGTGGATTCTGCTACCAATATTCTTAATAGTATTACGCCGGACAACGCACCAAAAAACCCTCTGGGGCTCAATCAGGAAACCATTGCAGAGCAAGGTGATATTGTGCCACTCATCAAAACCATTATTAGTATGGTCACTGGCTTCATTGCCTCCCTGGCGGGTATCTATGCCGTCTTTATGCTGCTCAAAAATGCGGGCGCCCTCATTACGTCTGATGGGGATCAGAAAAAAATCGGCGATGCGCGCAATGGCATCTTCCGTAGTCTTATTGGCGTTATTGCCATCATGATGTCGTACCTGATCATTTACTCCATTGTGGACACACTCTTCAAAATCGGTTCAGGAACCGGTCTTTAGGTGCGAGGCAGGTAGATGAGCAGTGAGGACCCCACAAATATCAGGAGAATGACTCCAATAACGATACGCTGGAAAACTTTGTTCATAGGGAAAGAAAAAAACGTTTAGATCGGCTTTGATGGCCAGACTGTAGGGAAAGTGTCTTGGGTGGAACACCGCACAACTGGGCGAGGCGTGCAGCGACTTCACGGTTGGCCCGCCCATCTTCCGGTGGGGATGTAATAGCTAGACGAAGCACCAGCACCTGCGCATCATCCACCTGTTCCAACCGGGCCTCTTTCAGCAAAAAACGGGGTGATGACGGCGTGACCTGTGCTAGGATATGCCGCACCCCGTTTTCATGAATTGCCCTTTGGCAACGCTGGTCTACCGGTACTGATTTACTGCTGGACATGCACAAGCATGTCGCGGTAAATGCGACCATCAAATTTCTTTGCGCGCTTTTCTGTAAAAGCGACAACACCGTCTGTTTCCGCATAGAGCGTAAAATCACGGCCCTGTCCGACATTTGCTCCTGGGAAAAACTTGTTTCCCTGCTGACGAACAATAATATCTCCCGCCGCAACGGGCTGACCTCCAAACACCTTGACTCCAAGGCGCTTAGCGCGTGAATCGCGTCCGTTCTTTGTTGATCCTGCTGCTTTCTTGTGTGACATAAGAGCTCGATTGAAACTGAAAAATGTGTGATACGAGGTGTATTATAGGGTGAGAGCAAACAAATGCAAGATAATTCTCCGGGAAAAGACCACTCATATATTACGCAATCAATTTCTATTCTTACCAGCCGTGGTTTTTGATGCACTCTTGCACAAAAAACAAAAAAGACCTAGAAGAGTGCGGTACTTTACCAAAACATTATGAGTTTTTTGAAAGCAATATTTGGCGGCGGCAAATCCACTAAAATGGAGAAGCCTCTCTATAAGCCGGCACTACAGTCGCATCGAACGCCCCAGGTACAACCTGCGGAGCAGCTACGCGCAGAACTGCGAGGTGGCGCCCTTGCTGCTGTACAAACAGAAGAGAAGCGTCAGCGTATCCTCGACTTACCTGACATAGCCCCAGAAGAGGAGCATCTCAAAGAATATCTGCTCTGGGCAAAAAAAACCGCGATCCTCGCAGCGGATATGAAGCGTGCACCCGGCAGCTCGTTTACGGTGTATATGCATTTTAAACGAGGCGCAATCATTTACCTGGATCCACTTGGCGTATACTTGTTCCCCACCAGCTTCTACCGTCGCACATCAGGACCAACGCGCTCAGACACACCAGGTTTTATTGTTGATGCCTCCGATATACGTGAAGCGCATGCGGCAAAGGCCTTTGTGGAAAATAGCGTCCGTCTCCTAAGAGACAGCGCCTATGCCCCACCCATCGTCGTTCCCGACAGTACGGACCGTGTGGACCGTCTCCCCATGAACTAGTTCACGCGCACAAAAGCGTTAGGCAACACGGCGCTGAAAAGGCACAACCTTCTCCACGTCCTCTGTAGCTTCCCCTTCCGTATGCAGAAGAGGAACTTCTTTTGCCGCCTCGTAGGCAATGGATCGTCCCCCCACTACCCCACCTTCACCGTGGGAAGCACTGATTTCCAGAGCATCCGCATCGGAAATCTTATTTGATTTCAGTCCATCCAACAAAGCCTCCTGTTCGATATCTTTTAACAAAAGGTTTGGGCTTTTCTTCGTCACTGACTGCTCTGGAATGGACGTTTGCGCGTGAAGACGCAGCGCATCCTCTTCTGCAGAACGACCCAAATCTTCCTGCAAGGAAGGTGGCGTGGCAAGGGCAGGCATTGCTGATGCTTTCGCCTCTGGTTCTGACGTGATCTGTTCCATTAAGGAGCTCAAAGTGTCACGAAGTCGACCAAAAAAGGTTGGTGTTTTCTGCGGCGCCGTTGGCAATCCATCAAGTTTTTCGCGATTATTTTCCATAATGATGCAAGTCAGAATTTGTACTCTTCGTTTATAGCATGCGTAGCAACAAAAAACAAGATAGATATATTTCAAGCAAGACTCTCCTTTCCGCGCTTGCGCACACACCGGATGCCCGTACAATGCGCAGTAGATATTCAGTATATATATGCTATGGCTCTCCGGCACACAACCGCCACCCTGCTACTCGCAGGAATTCTTGCTTCATCGCTCCCCGTGAGTAATGCAGCCTTTACCGATGTGGCTTCTACCTACCAATATGCAACGGCGGTAAACGCTTTGCAGGAAATGGGTATCATTAAGGGATACGAGAACAACACCTTCCAGCCCGATATTTACGTCAACCGTGCGGAAGCGCTCAAAATTATTCTCGAGGCGGCGTACCCCAGCATCCCTGATGCAACGATTTCTCGCTTTCCCGATGTAAAAACCAGCGACTGGTTCAATAAATACACGTCCTTCGCAAAGGAAAACAATATCATTGGTGGGTATCCAGATGGAACGTTCCGTGGTGGAGATCTCATCAATTTTTCAGAAATTCTGAAAATTGCCACGAGAGCCTTTGGTGTCAGCAGTCAAAATATGTATACCGCAAAGGAGCTTGTCACGGCTTTTCCGCAGTACAGAGATAATCAATGGTTTGTTCCGTATCTGGTCTACGCCAAGGAAAAGAACATGCTGCTTCTCAATGAGCCCGCTCTCTTTCCGACGCGCGGAGAAATGGCCGAAATTATTTTCCGCCTGACTATTATTCAACAGCTCAAACTCGGCAGCTACGACGCTAATCTTGCAAATGAATATGTAGCGATCAATCGCGCCGTCAAAACCCTTCCCAGTAACCCGCTCTTTGATCAGGTACCAACGGCAAGCGGCTCTACCATAACGGAAAGCGCAACGGGTACGGGTATCACGGTTCCTGCCTGGGACAACATTTATTATGGGGCAATCACCACAGCAGATGGACTTTCAAAACCTGTGACGCTCAGTCTTCTGGAAACGTCTCCCCTGCTCACGGGAACTGATCCCATGCTCCAATTCCCTTTCCAACTCATCCAAAACCCCATTGAGCATCGAGAAGATCTTCTTCAAGTGATCAATGGTTTACAAAACGAAGCTGATACTCTGCAAACAACGTGGAATGCACATGCATCACTGACACAAAAGTATCGTGACGAACTCAATTTGTATCTCCTTGCGATCAAGACGGATATCAATGAAGTACGCACAGAAATCATCAACAAGAAAGCGCCCATAACGAAGGATGAAGCAAACGACATTATTTACAAGATTCTCCGCCTGCGTAAAAGCATTGTGAAGCTCCATGCAAAGACCTATTTCTTCTACGTGCTGCATGCGACGGAAACCAACGATATTCTCAATCAACTGGCGCCGCTCAGTAAATACGATGAATATCAGCAAATCGTCTCACTCTTTGACCTCGTGCGTGAAGACCTCCGCAAGGCGGATACCATCATTGCGAGCATTGGCGACAACTCCGATGAGTTCCTTACCTTCCGTCTCGCCTTAGATCAAATCTCAAACACAACGGTACGCTTCCAGGAGATCAGTAGTCTCATTAAGCGCCTCGTCCAGAAGGCGAGCAGCGGCACCTAAAACACTGCACCCAAAAAAGCCCCGCCTCTTACAGGAGACGGGGCTTTTTCTTTATTTATATACTTTGCCCCATCTGCTGATCTGCTGTTCGATTAGAGGTGAGAAGCACATGCTTCATCAGCGCAATGAAGAGGCTCATAATGAGCGGGCCGTAGACAATCCCAATTGGCCCAAAACTCGACAATCCACCAATAATTGCAAGAAAAATAGCAAGTGGATAGAGATGTGTACGCTCATCCAAAAACTTTGGGCGAATCACTGCATAAAAGAGGAAACTATCGAGTCCAAAGACACAAACAAGGAAAATGAGGGCAACATACCACGGCGCCGTAAAATACAGAAAAATTGCGCTTGGGACATAGACAAGCCAAGTTCCCACCAAGGGAATAAGCGACAAAAATGCGATACAGAGCCCCCAGAGCACGGGACTATGAAAACCAAAAAGCCAGAACACCACCATCATAATTGCCCCCATAACCAATGAAGCTGCAATGCTTCCCAAAATAACCGTCTGACCCACGTGCTCCACAGAATCCACCATGGCCTGAGAATCCTTTGCGCTAAAAGGCATAAGCGACTTCACCACGCTGATCATGGTTTCCCCATCGCGCACAAGAAAAAACAAAATGAACAGAAAGAAGAAAATATTCACCAGAATCCCCGCAAAATTGGCGATGATAGCCAGTGCATTATTCGACACCAACACACCAAAGGTCTGCAGTTGTTCAATGAAAGAACTACGCAGCGTCTCCAAACTGAAACTCACCCCCATATCCGCAATAAGAATATTAATGTATTGCTCTGCACCATTGAGCCAGGCAATGAGGTTGTTAAATCCCGCCGAGTTCAAGAGTTCCTGAACGAACTGCACAAAATTAAAGGCTTCCACGCCAAGCAGAGTCAAAATAAACAAGGTCGGCAAAATGATAACGAGCAGCGTGAGAAGGGTGGAAATAGCCGCAATGGTATTTTTATAGCGAAGCCAAGACTTTGGCAGATGCTCTTTGATTTTCAGGAAAATACTTGCCACAACAGCCGCCATAATAAGTGGTGCCAAATACCCCGCTACAAGCCAAAGCGTCAAAAGGCCCACAAAGAGATAAATCATCACCCGAAGGAGTTGATTCGTGGTGCGATTAGTAACCGTCGTTTCCATAAAAGTAGGTAATGCATTTTTTTCATGCTACGGCAGCTGCGGAAAAAGGCAAGAAATGGTATACTAATTTGAAAGTCCCTTGATTTCCTTTGGGACTCCTCCTATCTTCAGAGCTCCATTTTATGGGATACGGCGACATATCACCAATATCATCTGGTCATCACAGGAAAAAACCGCTTACAGCAGCGCAGCGCCGCAAGATGCAAGCAGCTTTTCGCGCGGTGCCGGTGATTCAGGAGATGAACGATCACGCTGCCGAAGAGGAAGCGCGACTCGCCGATCAACTTCTCGAATCTTACATTTCCAACAGTCATGCACAAAACAAAGATAGTAGCGACCCTAGGACCAGTAACGGACCAGCTCCCCATGCTGGAGAAGCTCCACGCGAGCGGTATGAGCATCGCTAGACTAAATTTTTCCCACGGAACCGACGCGTGGTTTCAAAACACCATCGCCCAGCTCCACGCTCTCAATGACAATCACCAACGCAAAGTGAGTATTTTAGTGGATACAAAAGGGCCAGAAATGCGCACCTGTGATGTGGAAACCCCCATAGAGATTGTTGAAGGTGGTGCCTACTCCGTAGGATATGCAAAAGACAGCGGAGCAGATATTTTGGTCGACTACCCACACTTGCTGCGTGATGTGCCTGTCGGTCAGGCAATTTTGATTGATGGGGGAACCATCATCATGCATGTCACGGGTATAACGGAAAAAACCTTGCTCGTGCGGTCGGAACAGAGTGGGCAGATTACGTCACGACGGCATGTGAATGTCCCTAGCATCCATCTGGACCTTCCCATTCTTGATGCGAATGATAAACGACTGCTTGCTCTGACCCTCAATAGTGGAGTAGATATGATTGCCATGAGTTTTGTGAATACCGCCGCCCAGGTTGAAGAGGTTCGAGCATTCATCGCAGATTTCGTTAATCACCCCTTTGCACTCATAGCAAAAATTGAAACACAGATGGCTCTGGATAACATCGAGAGCATCGCCTCTGCCTGTGACGGCATTATGATTGCCCGCGGTGACCTCGCCATGGAAATTCCCCTTGAATTGCTCCCTACAGCGCAACGGCATATTCTCTCTGTTTGCCATCGCTTGCAGGTGCCGTGCATTATCGCAACGCACATGATGAAAAGCATGACAGACAATCCAACGCCGACGCGTGCAGAAATTCTCGATGTAGGTCATGCGGTTTACGATGGAACTGACGCAGTCATGACGTCCGAAGAAACCTCCGTTGGTCATTTCCCTGCTGAAACCATCGGTCTTATGGCACGTATCAGCGCCAAAACAGAAGAATCGATGCAGAATCAACCAGCTTGGGAAACCCCGAGTATTCATCACGGGCTTACCAAACTTGAGCATATTCGCGCAAATCTTGCCGCCTCTAAGGCCGAGGCCCTCATCTACGCTGCATCCAGTTTTACAGCAGTGCGTCTTATGGCTTCCCTCAAACTCCCCGTGCCGTGCATTGCGGTAGCACAAAAAACTAGTGTCGCAAGATATGCAGCGCTCAACTATGGTCAATATGGCCTTGTGGGCTCTGGGTCCAGTGAGAAAGATCTCCAGGACGTCGCACGCCCACTTCTCCGCGAACTATTTGGCGGAAAAGAGCCACAAAAAATCGCCGTGGTCTCCCTTTAAAGAAGATCGGGCGTCGGTAGCACCAGCTGGCTTTCTTCCAGAAAACCGCCTGTGGCTTTAATGCGCCTGCGAATCGCCTTTGCCGCCACTTCATATTTGCCAGCACGCACGACATCAACGTCGACCAATTTATCGCGTATGCCAGCGACGACGCGGTCTTCCAGTGCAGGTTGCGCATACGCAAAGAACTGGCGGTTATTCCTGAGAAGCTGATACTGAAAGGAGGGAGAAAAGACGTCCTCCATGGAAAGAACGCGTGCATCAGGAGGCAAGGGTAATGCCTGCGCATCCGCCGCCCTTGGTACAAGCACAATATGCGTATCCGACAGCAGGTGTTCGAGGCGGGTACCCGTGCTCGTGAGGGGGTATTCAATTTGCTGCACCATTGCGAGGTCTCCAACGATTTCCTTTGCGACGCTATAGAGCGGTTCAGACATCACGGCAATGCGGAGCTCCGGCGCAAAACGCCAGAGGTTTCCCCGTTGATACAAGCTCATCACATAAAAGGCGAGCAACAGGAGTCCGAGTCCCCAACTTATGTACGGGCGATATTTTTGCAGTTTCATGCAAGAGTTTTCAGAGTTTGAAACAGTCTCTTCACCACAGCCATACCCTGAGCATAAAACTCCTGCGTGCCGAAGGTAATGTCAAAATGTTTTTTCAGCATAGCTGCAGGGGTCATAGTCGTTCCCTCCGATAGATAGGCCTTATATTTGGGTACAAAAGCTGCTGGATCCTGCGTGTAGAGTTCATACAGGGAAAGGACTACAAACAAACTCATCGGATAGGTAAAATAGTAGAAGGGAGTCTGGAAAATATGGGGAATCCGTGCCCAAGTCACTCGATCGAGCTCATGGGAGACAATACCTTCGCCGCGAATGTGATCGAGTTTCGCCTTCCAAAGTGCACATAATTCTTCCGTATCCATTGTCCCTTCGGCAAGACGCTCATGGGTTTCTATTTCAAAGGCCGTAACCGTGATTGTACTCGATAAACAATAGAGCAAATCTTCAATATGATGTGCAAGGAGGCCGCGAACAAAATCCGTATCTTCTGATGTCGCCACGATATGATCGAGGAGAAGGAGCTCAGAAAACTGTGACGCAGACTCCGCCACCACCTTCGAGTGATTACGCATCAAAAAGGGCTGGGTACGATCGGTGAGCAAAGAATGAACACCATGGCCTAGTTCGTGAATCATGGTAAAGACCTGCTGAATCGTGGGTTGATAGTTGAGCAAAATGTATGGGTTGTGCAGCATCGACCAAGAGTAGGCTCCCGCATACTTGTTGCCCCCTTCCCGCGCGTCAATCCACCCCTTTTCAAAAAACTGCGCCGCCAGGTCGGCGGTTTCCGGGTCAAAATGGTTATAACAAGCCAGCACCATTTCCTTTGCTTCGGTAAATGGGATATCCTTATGCACTTTTGCAACTGGGGCAGTCATATCCCAGGCATACATCACTTCAAGACCCAGCGCCTCTTTTTTCCAGGCGAAATAGTCTTGGTAGAGGGGAATATGCTCTTCCACGGCCTTCACCATGCGCTCGACATCCGATTCCTGTACCTCTTCACCAATACACGCACTTGCCAGCCCAGATGTGTACCCGCGCAGCGTTCGGCATTCTTCTTCAAAGTCCGCGACCACCGAGGCGTACATGTAAGAAAAGACATGCATGACGTCGGAAAAGGGTTCCTTTGCGCGCAGAAAAGCAGCTTTGCGTAGATCTCGATCGCTGGAGGCCATGTAATAGGCGAGCAACGCCTGATTCATCGCGACGTCTTTCCCCTCAATGGTGAGCGTTCCAAACTGCAAATGGGACGCAACTTCCGTATGAAAATGCCCCCATCGGTCCGCTCCGTGTGCATCTTTAATACTCAGCACACGTTCTTCTGCCTCGCTCAGGGTGTACGGTTTTGCGAGCATCATCAGCTCCAAAAAGTGCAGATAGCGGGAAAGCACAGGGTGATCTTTCATCGCATCCAGCAAATCCTGAGGCAACTTTTTTAAGGCTTGAGAATACCACTCAACCTGGGTTTCCATACTCGTCAGCAGTTTTTTCGCCAATTGCATCTCTTTTTTCGCTCGCGCATTTTTCGTATCAACATCGTACTGCAGCTGACAAAAGGCATAGGTGTGCAGAAGAAGAACCTCCAGCTCTTCATAGAGAGGAAGACTCTCCGCAACATCCGAAAGGGTCAGTTCTCCCTTTCCCGCTCGTTCTTTCCAGGTGTTCAGCTTACCCACGAAGGCCTCTGCACGTTCGCGTGCGCTCAGAAACGCCGGATCATCAAAGGATGTGAACAGGGCGCGCAAATCCCACTGGGGAAGATCTTTTTGTATGGTCGACATAGCATGTATTTATAGAGAAGACATGGGGGAATCTACAGGAGAACTGCGCTCTTTACAATATCAGACTTTATGACTAGAGTAGGGTCAATATTTACAAACGAGTTGCATTATGGACGCCCTGAGCTCATCGTTAGTGGCCGTAGCAGGTGTGAGTACCATCTCTCTTATCGGTGTGTTCACTCTTCTATTGGGGAAAAAGGTGCTCCACAAGATCATACCCTTTCTCATCAGCTTTTCTGCAGGAGCGCTGATGGGCGATACGTTTTTGCATATTTTGCCGGAGATGACCGAGACGGGCCCACTCCCTACAGACATTGCTCTCGTCTTTCTCGGAGGTATTCTTCTCTTTTTTGGACTCGAAAAATGGCTCCATTTTCACCATAGCCATACATCACACGACGAAAAGATCCATTCTATGGTCTACCTCTCCATGGCGGGTGATACCCTGCATAATTTCATTGACGGTGTCATAATCGCGGTGAGTTTTCTTGCGGACTGGAAATTGGGCGTCGCCGCGAGTTTTGCGGTGATTTTGCACGAAATCCCTCAGGAACTCGGCAATTTTGGCATTCTTATCCATGGTGGCTGGAAACCGGCGAAGGCACTGCTCATGAATTTTCTTTCTGCCCTTGTGTCCTTTGTTGGTGTTGGACTCGTTTTTCTCTTTCAAATGGATATTACCAGTCACCTCCCCTGGATTATCGCCATCGCAGGCGCAAACTTCCTCTATCTTGCCTTGTCGGATATTCTTCCAGAGCTCCAAAAAGAAAGTCGATCGCTGATCTCCATACTCCATATTGTGAGCATGGCCCTTGGCGTTAGCATCATGTATGCGCTGCTTCTCCTCGAATAAACTTCACAGAAAGCCAGGGCGTGGTACAATCGCCTGCGATTTCCTCTAGCGTTTTCTCATGCAATCTCCCTACCGCGTTCTTCTCTACTACAAATACGTTGCCATTGCTGATCCAGAGCTCACCTGTTATGAGCATCGGATGATCTGCCAAAAATTCGGCCTCCTGGGACGCATTTATATTTCCCATGAAGGTATAAACGGTACCTGTGCAGGAACGCTCGAACAGGTGAAAGAATACATGCGGTATATGAAGTTTCATCCACTCTTTGGGGGAACGGAGTTTAAAAAAGATGCGAGCGATTTTCTCCCCTTCCGCAAACTCTTTGTGCGAACCCGTCCTGAGCTTGCTGCATCTGACCTCTTCGATGCAGTGGATCCTGCAAAGGAAGGTGGGAAACACCTTTCTCCAGCCGCATTTCATGACATGATCGAAAAAGACCCCGATGTGGTGCTCTTTGATGCCCGCAATATCTATGAGTCACGCATAGGTACCTTCGAAGGTGCCATCACACCGGATATTCAGAATTTTCGTGATCTCAAGGAACACGTACAAGACTATGCCCATCTGAAAGACAAAAAACTCCTCATGTTCTGTACGGGGGGCATTCGTTGTGAAAAAGCCTCTGCTTTGTTTAAAAAAGAGGGCTTTGAGCATGTCTACCAACTCAGTGGAGGCATTGTGACCTACGGGAAAAAGATTCCCAAATCGAAGAGTAAATATAAAGGGAAATGCTTTGTTTTTGACGACCGCATCAGTGTCCCCATCACAGACGATGTGCTCGCCCAGTGCGACCATTGTGGGACTTCCTGCGACAGGTATCTCAATTGTACTAACGCCGAGTGTAACAAGCTCTTTCTCTGCTGCGACGCATGTGCACAAACACACAATCATGCGTGCAGTAGCACTTGTGCGGCGACACCACGCAGCACATGGAAACGCTCAGATCGACCGGTTACTCAGGCGTAAATCGGTTTCCACCGCCCCAAGTACGCTTCCATAAACACACCGCGCGATATCCATACCACCTGGTAACTGCGTTGCCATTTTTTCTATCATCACGCCGCTGTTCACTTCAATGACCATCGGACCTGTTTCCGTGAGAAAAATATCTACTGAACAGAGGCGTAAACTCATGGCACTTGCGGCCGCCTGAGCAAGGTCACTGCACAGAGCTGTTTCCTCCGTATCTTCAAGAGGAATCGCCGTGGCTCCTTGCGCTAAATTGTGACGCCAGTCTGTACCCAGTTTTTTTTCGAACAAACACAGCACATTTCCGTCGAGAAGGACGACGCGCACTTCCCGTACACTGGGAATATAGGGCGATACCGCGTGATCCCGTGCGTTGCGAAGAGCATCTTCTACCTCACGAAGCGCAGCATCAAAGGTTTCCGTGTGGACCACTCCATGGCCGCTAAATCCGTCATTGGGCTTGAGCACCAAATCTTCTCCAAAGGCAGCGCAAATACCTGAAAGCTGGTCCGCAATACTTCCTTTGTCGCCATACCATTCACGCGCGACAGCAGGAGCAAGTACAAGACGATGCGGCACGCAGGGGATACCTCGGACAGCGAGTACAACGCTTGCAGCTGCCTTATCCTTGGCGAGCAGAAAACTTGCCGCATTATTGAGAGGAAAAGCATACCCATGGATAAAAAACTGTCCGTGTTCTGTTTGCACATGAGTAATCCAGCCATCTCCAAGATGACGCACCTCCCAGCACTTTTCCCGCGCATAATCCGCTAAAATGTCACGCAAAATCTTTTTCATAGGTTTTTTGGTGAGAAATGCATATATCGCCGAACACCAAAGACCATTTCGTAGGAGTGCCGTGCAAAAAAATCACTCAATGACCAAATTTGCACTCCCTGTTTGTTACAATGGAAAAAGGTGAGCATACGGGGATCCATGAGCACGGCAAGATGCGTACGAAAGTAGTTAAGAAGAGTTCCAGAGGCATCATACTCCGGCACATACGTCTTTGCTACCGCATGGTGTTTGCGCGAACCGAAGAGAAAAATATCGCCTTCTTCGAGAGGCATGGCATCCTGGACCTTGAGAAAATCACGGTGTCCACTCAGAAGCTCCATGGCACGGACATCCTCTGATAGTACGGCGTCGTAGGCATACGCAAAGAAAAAATGCACCGCCGTTTCGCAGTTCATGGATTCTTGGTCTCCTGTATTTTTGACGGTATAAAAACGGTCCCGGTCAAATTGTACCTTCGAAAACTTCTCGAGTACCTGCGCTTTAGACTCCATCATCCACTTCGAGCGTAATGGGACAATGGTCTGACCCCATCTGATCTGCCATTATACTTGCACTGCGCACGTGCGGCATGACTTCCTTTGCGACGACGAAGTAATCAATACGCCAGCCCACATTTCTGTCGCGGGCGCGGGTTTGCTGATTCCACCAGGTATAGATATCCTTCTCCTCTGGATAGAAATGTCGGAAGGTATCGATGTATCCATGCGCTAGCAGTTTTGTGAACCAGGCACGTTCTTCTGGGAGAAAGCCGGAGGTCTCCATGTTTTCCTTCGGGCGAGCCAGATCTATCTCTTCATGGGCAACATTAAAATCACCGGTAATGATCACCAGGCGACCTTCCTTTCGGCGCGCCTCAAACTCTTCGAGCATATGATCGTAAAATCGGTATTTGTAGGGTAAACGGTCTGGGCGCCCACCATTGGGAAAGTAAATGCCGTAGATCGTGTATTTCCCCACATCTGCTCGCACGACACGTCCCTCGGCGTCGAATTCCTCTATGCCCGTGCCCATAACAACTTGATCAACGGGTATTTTTGCAAAGAGCGCCGTTCCGCTATACCCCTTTCTTTCCGCCGAATTCCAGTAGGCAGAATAATGTTCATGTGCCAGGAGGTCTGCTCCCAACTGATCAACCTGTGCTTTAATTTCCTGCACAAAAAGGAGATCGGGCTGCTCTGCATGCAAAAAATCGAGAAAGCCTTTTTTCACCGCGGCCCGAATGCCATTAATATTCCAAGAAATGAGTTTCATAGAGGGAAAGTTACGTACATGCATTGTACGCGGGCCAAGGGTTTTGAGAAGTTTTTCTGCAAAGTACCCGAAACTCAGGTATAATAAAGAAGTTTCCCAAAATACTTTGAGAATCCGTCAATTATGCGTCGATTACTCCAGTTGTGTATCCATCTTGTCTTTGCAACTCTTTCCGTTCTCATTTCGGAGCGGCTTGTTCCCGGCATGCGCGTGGAAAGCCTTGCAACGGCAATCTGGATCGCGCTCAGTCTGGGTATTTTGAATGTGACGCTTCGTCCTCTTCTGCTCTTTGTTGCTTTGCCTGTGAATTTTCTCACCATGGGTCTCTTTACCCTGGTGATTAATGCCCTAATTCTGCTGCTCGTTGGGCGAATTGTGCCAGGATTTTACCTGGATTCCTTCTGGTCTGCGCTCCTTTGTGGCGTCGTTCTCTCTCTGCTCAATTGGTTTTTTAGTTTTCTTGAACCACGAGGTGCGGTAGAGTGACCATAGCTTACCCTCTGTAGAAAATTTATGTCGCACTCTCGCAACAACCTTGGACTTCTGGGCCTTTTTGTACACCTCTTTTTGAGCTCGGCTGCAGTGATGGTTATGACCTATCTTGTTCCAGGGGTAACAGTGGATGGCTGGACCACTGCGCTCATCGTGGCTATCGTTCTTGGCATAGTGAATGTCACCATTCGGCCTATTCTCCTCATTTTAACGTTGCCAGTGAACATTCTGACCCTCGGTTTTTTCACGCTGCTCATCAATGCGCTCATGCTCCTTTTGGTAGATTCACTCGTAACGACCTTCACCATTAGTAGTTTTGGTAGTGCTATACTTGCAACCATTGTACTGTCTATTATTACCTGGTTTTTTGATCTCCTGAGCGGTCGGGAATAGTACCGAAAAATTACAGCTCCATGCCGAGATAAGAAGATGTGTTCTGGGTCAGAGGCAGTGAAGCAGGGCCAGATTTCTGCAGCATTTCCCCTAAAATAGAACGAATCGTCTCGACATCTGCCGAATCAATCTGGGAGAGTCTTTGAAACACTTGCTCCGTCTGTATAGCGGAGCCAAGCACAATTTCCTGGATATCACGGGAAAGCTTATCCGTGACAAAAAGTACATCTTGCTGATTCTGGTTTTTGGAGATGGCAACTTCAGCGTCGCCAAGAATCAAGGTAGGATAAATGCGAGTGGACATACACGGAGAGATAAGAAGTAAACACTCTATAGAACGCTTTCCTTCGAAGGGCAAGTGCCTTTTCGTCGGAAGAGCATAAGGAGGAGCAAAAATAACGGCAAAGGAAGCGCGACATGGATATCCCTTGTGGCCTGATTTGCTTCCAGCACAAGATAGGGAGCCTCACCAAGTGCATCTTGAGAAAGCTCCGTGTGGGTCACAAAGAGATAGTCATCAGGTACCATGGTGCGCAGGGTTTCTGTAAAGAGAACCATGGTTGCGCGATCTTCCATGTGCATATGCAGATGAATGGGCATAAGGGGCGCCTTCATAGGATCAGCTGCATCTTGAGGAGCATATTCCCCCAGTGTCCACCGATCCTGGTCGTGAGGAAGCTTTTGGTAGGTATGTTCAAAAATAGCACGCAAATACGCCTCACGATCTGACTCTTCCAGAAGAAATTTCGTTGGGACCGGGTACGTAAAGCTCTGGTGACCTTGCTCCTCCTCTTGCGATAGGCGCAATTGCAAAACCACAGGCTCAAGAAGGGTGTGCAATAGCGACGTAAAAGTCGTTTTCACGTGAGGAATCAGCAGTTCCACTCGTCCAGCAATCAGTGGAATTTGGGCAGAAACGGTGTGTTGGCCAAGAATCTTATTCTCCTGACAGATGAGCGCAGCGTATCCCGCGGTGAAAATCGTCATGACAATTTTCGGGACATTTCTGCGACGCTGCTCTCTGCGTTTTAGGCGCCGTGACTCTTGATATATGGCTCGATCAAATGGTTGTTCCATCCATGAGAGTAATAGTGGCGATGTATTACAACTCTTTTATGCCTTCGTCAATGTTTCTTCACCATGGAATAACTCGAGGACCAACTGGCCTCCACTTGCACTTTGAAGTCATGATCAACAACAAGCGGGTGAATCCTTATGGGTATTTGTAGCCTTTAGGGACATCACATGATAGTTTTCTTCTTTGAGACTTTCCTCGAGGGAGAAGTCTGGCGGCAGGGTGCAGAGGATTTTATGCACGCGCACCTCAAGGCGTAGATTCTCTAAATTAAACTGCTCAAAAATCTGCGCAAGCTCACCCTTGGGTATTTGATCCGCCATGGTCAGATGGGACCAAAAGTTTTGCTCATAGGCTTTCGATGCCGGATTGTAGAATTCGAGATGAGAAGGCATACGGGAACGGAGTTCATGCTGAATACGATCAATCCGATCGTGAGCAATACCAATCAGAAACCCCGTTCCATCGTCAAAGGGTTTGATTCCATGCGCAGTAGCCTCCATAGGAAACCATGCAGCATAGTTTGAGAGTGCATCCGCCAAGGTATGCATTAGCGCAACTCCCTCATCCCTGTGCATATGCCGAGGCTGAATAAGAGTAATATGCGGCTTGGGTCGTGAAAGGTATCGATTGGTAAAATCCTCATACCACTCAGGTGGATTGATAATCTCCAAATCTGTGATGAGGGCAAAGATTGCCATAATTTTATGAAAGGACTTAGAGATACTACAACAAACTACCACTCAGCTTCAAGACATCATCGATGCCGGCAGTAAGCAGCCGCACAGCATTTTGTTCTGGGTGTGCCACAAAAACCCGCTGCATAAGATACCTGCCCACTTTATATCCAAACAAGCGCGGTTTTTCTTCATCGCCATACATCCATTCCTCGTGATCAGATTCCCTTTCCATTTTGATGGCATCCAGCCTCTCAAGAAATGGCGCAATCTCCGCAAGGTCAAAACTGGTTGTTTGCAGTACATGCTCTGACGGATAGTGTTCGCGGACAAAATAGTCGGCCATGCCCTCCGAAATCATGGAACCAATCAGAATGTGCTCCGTTCCAAGGTACCCAGCATACCCACGACACGCATGGTGCATTTCGTGATAGAGCATGTAGATGAGCTGATTCAGCGTCTGTTCACGCTTCTGCCCCGATAGTTCCTCAGGGTTGAGCATAATGCGAATCCAGTCCCGAGTTTTGGTGAAGGCACTGGAGCCTTTCTTTATCCATGGGTAGACCGTCAACGTCAGAACAGACTGGGTAAACGGAAGCGCAGCGGCGGCCTTCTCTGCATGTTCTTCAATGAGCGCGCGCAAAGTTACTTTATCCTCCGGCGTAAAATCCTTATCGCTTTGTATAAAGAGAATTTCGAGTTTCATGATGTAATTTTGCCACGAAGTAGGTTTCGCATTCGTTCTTCCATACGATTACTGAATAATAGAGGTCCATAGCAGTCCTATTGTATCTGCGAACATATGAAAGCGAGAATATGATTAACAAATACTCCAACCTTCAAACACTTGAAGCTAAACAATAAACATTAAGAACGCCAATGTAACAAGTGCCACAAACAAGATATTGAGATTATTCATCAACACTTTTTTGCGAAGCTCACGAAGCTCCTCTAAATAGATTACCGTACATCTCTTGAGAATGACACTTCTATCCCAATCGCGGTTTACAAAATCTAAAACATCCAACTGACGGACTTTACCTGAAAAGATCACAAAAAAAGACAGAAGCAAACTGATAACAAAAGTACCGCTAATGCCAATTCGTACTAAGAGTTTGTCTAGCAATGACAACTTTGAACTGAAAACGAAAAAAAAGGTACCAAGATATCCAACGATAAGTGAGGCCTTGTTCACTTCTTGCCTAATAGCTGACTTCACTTCGGCAATATTTTCCCATATCACGTCCATGACGCGTGAATCAATTTCTTTTTGTTTCATAATGTTGAAAACATAAATACTTAGACAGTATATCACAAGGCGAAAATATACCCCTTATTGGCGATTCTATACTACGCTTCGCCTACAAAGAGCTATTTCGCCTGTACAATACTGTATTGCTACGACAAGTAAGGTAGCTGTACAATATTGCTGATCTAAATAAATTTATGCGGAACAAAGTTATAGCATTACTCAAAGAAAAACTCGCCGAGCACTCCTTCATCTATGCTCTCTGGCTAGAGGGTGCAGATGCACACGGTCGAGCAGATGCGTTTTCTGATCTCGACCTTTGGATTGATGTGGAAGATGCGTATATTGCCGATGCGTTTTCCGCACTTGAACAAATACTGGAAGCCCTTGGACCGCTAGATAAGAAGGTTCTTCAACCCCACGATGGTGAGGAAATCTTTCAATGTTTCTATCACATAAAAGGCAGCTCCCCATTTCTTCTTCTGGATGTTTGTATTCAGAAACACAGTAGAAATATAACTTTTAACGAGTCGAACACCGATGAACGGATTTGTGTTCTTTTCGATAAAGCAACCGTCCTCAGATTTTCCAAAGGAAGCGCCGCTGATGCCACATACATCAAGCAATGCATCCAAGATATTGCCGCCGCCTTTTCCGTGTACCGCCCCAAAGTGGAAAAACATCTTCGACGTGGCCATTTCCTTAGCGCGCTTCAGGCCTATCACCACTATGTATTGGAACCACTGGTGACGCTTATGCGTCTCGCGGTTGATCCGTCCAAAAAAGACTTCTACCTCAAACATGTGGAAAATGACCTTCCTCAGAGTGATAGGGATCTTTTAACAAAACTATTTACGCCTGGTACATTACACGAGCTGGAATATATGCTCGATGAGGCTGCACAAGAGCTCTATAAGAGAATTGAAAAATTCAAATAATGCGACATTACAGAGAACATATTTCATTACCTCACTTCGCAATCAACTGCAAAAATGCTTCGGGGTACTTATGTCGTAGCCTTTTTACTAACTCCTGCATCGATACCCATTCGGCCGACGTATGTTCAACACTTAATTGTATTGCATCATTTTTGACCTCTACCTGATACACACTGAGCAACAAACCTACAAGACCTTGATCTATTGGAATCATGATATTCGACAGGTAGGTACCCAACGACTCACCAATACTGGACACGGCAAGACCAGTCTCTTCGAACACTTCTCGCACAGGAGTATAGGTCTTCATGATAACTCGTAACCCGTATTGCATTCTCAATGCACACACTAAAAACGAAGCTTCTTTGCTTCGGGGCGTACGATTTGATTTTGGAGCGGGTAACGGGACTCGAACCCGTATACACAGCTTGGAAGGCTGTTATTCTAGCCAATTGAACTATACCCGCTTCTTCCGAACAGGCAAAGTATAGCAAGGAGCCGTGGGGACGCAAGTATTTTTCTGAAATAGCGGCGTTGCGCTTCATTTTCTGCATGTTATAGTCCCTACATCCTTACCTTTTTCTATGGAAAAAATACTTCATCGGTACGACTCCCTCGCAGGCAAGTTTTTTCTCGTCGCCGATATCGTGAACGTGCTCTTTTTTCTCGTCACCCTGTGTGTTTGGATCTACTTTATTTTCCAAACCAACTTTGCCACCTTCGAACCTGCAGACCTCTGGAAGGCCTTCAACGGTCTCTACAATCAGTTCGCATTCAAAGTGACCTGCATCGTGTTCATTCTCTACAATGGCCTCCTTGGTCTCAAAGGTGCTTTTGATCAGGCTTTTTTCACCTTTGTCTCTCTCCATCGCTGGAGAACAGTTGGTGCCATGGCAAAAAAATCCCTCAAAAAATAGCTAGTACTTCCGCATAACAGGAATTGCCGCCAGTGTTTCCGTGATTTCACCGGATAAATTCGTATTCATAATTTGCCGCACAATCCGCGCATCCTTTGATTGCCCAAGTGCCCACATGAGCTTCGCCGCCGTGGCTTCCGACGTCATGTCGTAGCTGAAAATCAGCGGGAGTGACCCTAAAGACGTATTCATATTATAGGTAAAGGGTGCCGCAATGCCCTGGTGCATCTGACTCGTGAGCACAATAATATGGCCACCTTCAAGCAACCGTTGAATGGTAGGCACAATGTTCGTAGGAATAACGCCAGCCCCAAAGCCCTGAATAATCACCGCCTGACCAAGATCTTCGGCCGCCATACGCACAAGCTCCCCTTGCATACCCGGATGTGCACGAATGGTCGCGATATCGTTATTCATAAAGGGCTGATACTTCAATATGCGCTTCCGACGCTTCTTCCGATCATCCCGCAGCTGAATAGGACGACGAATTTCCCCCAGCTTTGGAAAGGTTGGGGAGCGAAAAACCTCCGTATACTGCTCCACCGCTTTCTTTGCACGATTGCCTCTCAAGATCGAGGCGCCATACACAATCAGCACCTCGGCAAAGTCCAGTGTGGCGACAATACAACTGTTAATAATATTATTGCGCGCCTCAGAGCCCAGCTCTCCCAGCGGCAAAATTGACCCGGTAAAAACAATGGGTTTATCGAGGTTTTGGAAGACAAAGGAGACATAACTCGCCGTGTAGGACATGGTACTTGTTCCATGCAAAACAACGAACCCTGTGTAGTCATCGTATCGCTTTTTAATCGCCGTGCAGAGTTCCTGCATTTCCTCCGGTCCGACATCGTAGCTGTTCCCTGCGTAAATTTGAATGATATCAATTTCAAAGCGACTTTGCAGCTCAGGAATAAAAGCATACAGGTTGTAGACCACATCACTTTCCTCAAGACGACTCTTTTGGTGATTATAGAACATGCCAACAGAACCACCGAAGGAAATGAGACACAATTTTTCTCGTGCCATAGGGAGATGGTAAAGAATTTTTTGAAGTATACGAACTTCTACAACGATAGTCCAGGCGTTTATTTTAGTAGCCTTAATAGCATTTGTCGAACTTCGCAATCAATTTTTTTGCAAGAGAACACAACCGACCGCATAGTGCACATCGCAGCCCCAACTGCCCAATTCACACACTGTCCTATGACGCAGATTGCTAAAAAACGAAAACCTTCACAAAAAACAGAACGTGCGACGTATGCAGAGCGCCTCGAGGGTATTTTTTCTAAGAAAACAACAAAATCCAAGCACCCCTCAGGGAAAAAGTCCAACAATGCCTACCCCATTAAGAAAAATATGATTTTGTTCGAGACACTCAATAAAATTCACGCCGCCCTCAGCACATAGGAGAAAAAACCTGAAAAAGGGCTTGTATAGGAACACATGCCGCCGTACTATACCAGTACGTTTTTTGTGTTCTCAATTCACCCTTATAGAGAGATGGACCATATCATTGTTCGAGGAGCCCGCACGCATAATTTGAAGAACCTTAATGTCGAAATACCACGCAACAAATTGGTGGTTATGACAGGATTGTCCGGTTCTGGCAAGTCTTCCCTTGCCTTCGATACCCTCTATGCCGAGGGGCAACGCCGTTATGTGGAAAGTCTTTCCACCTACGCTCGGCAGTTTTTGCAAACCACGGAAAAACCTGACGTCGATCACATTGAGGGGCTTTCCCCCGCCATTTCCATTGATCAGAAAACTGCACCACGCAACCCACGAAGTACCGTCGGAACGGTCACGGAAATCTACGACTATCTTCGTCTTCTCTTTGCCAAAATTGGACATCCCCATTGTCCTACCTGTGGCCTCAAGGTGTCCCGACAAAGCGCCTCCAGTATCACGGAACACATCGCCCAGCTGCCGGAAGGCAAGCGCATTTTACTGCTTGCCCCCATGGTGCGCGGCAAGAAAGGTGAGCATCTCGCCGTTATTGAACGTATTAAAAAAGAAGGGTTTGTGCGTATGCGCATCGACGGTCAGGTCATGACTATTGCGGAAGAAATTACCCTCGACCCCAACAAAAAGCACGATATTGAAATCGTCGTCGATCGCCTTGTGGTGAAAAATTTTGAAAAAACCTTCACGGAGCTTCCCTCCGGCGACAAAGTAGAAAAGTTGAACGCCGACCGCACGCGTCTTTCTGATTCCGTTGAAACCGCACTGCGTTTCGGCGAAGGCTCTATTCTGGTAGCTGACAACGATACCGGCGAGGTCGAATCCTACAGCGAGCATTTTGCCTGCCCGGACCATCCAAATAACAGCTTTCCGGAAATCGAACCAAGCATGTTCTCCTTTAATTCACCGAAGGGGGCCTGCGAAGTCTGTCACGGGCTTGGATCAAAACTGGAGATCGACCCTGTGCTGGTTGTTCCCAATACATCCCTCACCCTGGATGAAGGAACCATTCACCCATGGCAGCATACCTCGAACCAGATGAGCTGGTCGGGATCGATTCTCACGGCCATGGCCACGGCGGAAAAAATTCCTCTCAACCGCCCATGGAAGGAACTGACCGAGGAGCAGCAGCAGAAGGTCCTCTATGGCACTGGTCGCAAGAAGTACACCGTCGAAATGAATGGTGGCAGCATGAAGGGTACCTATGACACTATTTATGAAGGTGTGATCCCGAACCTCGAGCGTAAATATCGCGAGTCGGAATCAGAGCTGATGCAGCGTAAGATCGAGAAGTACATGCGTACGAAGGACTGTGCTGCCTGTCAGGGAAAGCGACTTCGCCCTGAAGTACTTGCCATCACAATTAACGGCATGTCCATTATCGACGTCACCACAAAATCCATTGTGGATTTGCTGGAGTTCTTCGACCAGATGACACTTGCCGCCAACGAGCAGAAGATTGCGAATATGATCCTCAAGGAAGTAAAAGACCGCCTCACGTTCCTGCGTGATGTGGGTCTTCCCTACCTTACCTTAGAGCGTCGCGCCAGCACCCTGTCCGGTGGTGAAGCACAGCGTATCCGCCTGGCAACGCAGATTGGCTCGAAACTTCAGGGGGTTTTATACGTCCTCGACGAGCCGAGTATTGGACTGCATCAAAAAGATAACGATCGCCTCATTCACACGCTTCTCGAGCTGCGTGATTTAGGAAATTCCGTGGTTGTTGTAGAGCACGATGAAGACACCATGAATGCCTCCGACTGGATCATTGACATCGGGCCCGGAGCGGGAAGCCTCGGCGGCCATGTGGTGGCAGAGGGGACACCGGAGGAAATTAAACAACATGAGGCCTCCATTACGGGAAAATATCTCTCTGGAGAGCTCTCTATTCAAACACCCGAGCAACGTCGTCCCATCGACCCTAAAAAGCATCTGACTATTCATAGCGCAAATCTGCACAACCTCCAGTCGATCACCGCAGCCATTCCCTTGGGCGTTTTGGTTGCCATCACGGGTGTCTCTGGTTCTGGAAAATCCACCCTCATCAACGATATTCTCGTCAGCCACTTGGCGGGTGAGCTCAACCGCGCACAAAGTTTCGCCGTCGGTTTTGAAAAAATCACGGGCGTCGAGCATCTCGATAAACTCATCAACATCGACCAGTCGCCCATCGGTCGTACACCGCGCAGTAACCCGGCAACCTATACGGGTGTTTTCACAGATATTCGTATGCTGTTTGCGAAAACCAACGAAGCGCGCATGCGTGGTTATGAGGCAGGTCGTTTCTCCTTTAATGTGAAGGGTGGTCGCTGTGAGGCGTGTCAGGGCGATGGTGTCAAAAAAATCGAAATGCACTTTCTCCCTGATATCTACGTGACCTGTGAAGTTTGTCAGGGCAAACGTTATAATCAGGAGGCTCTCGAAATCACCTACCGGGGCAAAACCATCGCCGATGTCCTCGACATGACGGTACAAGAGGCCTGGGAGTTCTTCAGTGCCATTCCTGCCATTGAGAACAAGCTTTCCACTCTCGTGGATGTGGGACTCGGCTACATTCGCCTTGGGCAGAGTGCGACAACGCTCTCAGGAGGTGAAGCACAGCGTATAAAACTCGCAACAGAGCTCTCCAAGCGCAGCACGGGGCAAACAATGTACATTCTCGACGAACCAACAACGGGTCTGCATTTCGAAGATGTGAAGCGCCTCCTCGAAGTCCTCTCCCGCCTCGTTGATAAGGGCAACACCGTGCTTATCATCGAGCACAACATGGACATGATTAAATCCGCCGACTGGATCATCGACCTCGGGCCCGACGGAGGGAGCGGTGGCGGTCTCATCATTGCCGAAGGTACGCCAGAGCAGGTTGCCAAGGAGCAAAAGAGCTACACGGGGCAGTGGCTGAAGAAGATGCTGTAATCTTCAATATGCAAGAGACTACTGCTTAAGGTGCTCGAGAAGCACATCATACCGTGCTAGCATCGCTGCCTGTTCTGGCGTCAGTGGTGACTGGCTATCAAAGATTGCATCTTTCAGTTCTTCCATAAACTGCTCGAAGGGCATCTTTTTTCCTTCGACAATTTCAAAGGTACTTGAATGAGAAACATCGAGTGTCCGCCACACGAGTGTTTCCAGTAGGGCGTGAAATGTAGGAAGAAAAACCCCAAAATCTACAATCCCAAGTGCTTCGATTTGTTCCTCAATTTCCTTGGTATGTGGCGATCCGCTTTGGAGTAATTTCTGTAACTGTTTATATTTTTTCATCTTGGCAGGCGCAACGTTATTGATTAACTCGAACTTGCCATTGCACAAGCATTCTACAATAAGATTCTTCGTATCTTTTGGATAGGCAAACGAAGAAACAAGGTCAAAAAATGCACGCTGTAACTCGGGCTGTTCTTGTTGAAATCTCTTGTATCTTCGATGGATGAGCGAAAGAATTTGAAAGTTTTTCACCTCTTGGATGGCAATCTTTTCTTCCCACAAGCTCCCCACTGTAACACATTCTTGAGTTCTTTGGTGCAAATCCTCATGGATTTTCACAAGTCGTGTATTATCTTCGGACTGAGGTGCCTTCTCTACCTCCTCTATCCCAGAGTCCCTTTCTTTTTCAACGTCATTCAAATGATCATCGGGAGACATAATTTTTGCAAAAAGTAGTGAAATCGAGCTTCGACACCATAACAAACCTTGCTTTTTTGAAAAGATTTTGTACTCTACGGAGGCTGTAGGCATAGGTCTCAGCCACATGGTGAACGTAGCTCAGTTGGCAGAGCATCCGGTTGTGGTCCGGACGGTCGAGGGTTCGAGCCCCTTCGTTCACCCCATTTAGGGTAATGATTAAATCCTACAAGTATATTGAAGGGTTCCTTAAGCTCGTAGACTAGTTTTCCTTCGGTTAAGCAAAATGCAACATGCTATCCTGCTGACTCATCGAAACCATTCGCATCTAAGCTATCTGCAAGTATTTGATCAGATATCTGAGCCTTTACGCTGTGAGTATCCATTCGATCTTCATTCTTTTTATAGGCGTCATCGATCTTCTTTCGCTGTTTTTCACTTATATCGATTTTGTCCATTGCCTCTTTAGGCCGATCCACCATGATGAAGTGTAATATACCGCTCTTGTCATCTAAGTGCTGTACCACAGGAAATGCACCTTGTTTCTTAATAACTGCTTTACCTAAACCCCTAACTTGCTTTGGGACGATTGTCGTAAATAAAGCAATCGGGCCGATCTTTGAATAAACCCCCATTTTACCATCTTTAGAAAAAGTAACGTCTGCATCAGTAGCTCGTAGAATATAGCTATTAACCTTTGGAGATAAGCCAGGTGGGAAATTGCCTGATGCAAATGCTAGATTCTGCAAAAGTATCATATAAGAGCGGTTTTGAGCCCCAGTGTCCTGCCTCTCACCCAGTAGATACTGACGCCATATCTCCTGATTAATTCTTAATTTATCATACCGGCTCTTACCTACTTTCTCTACGAATTTCTCATCTACCATTAGCAGATGCCTAAATTGTAGACCGATAACAAATCTTAGTAACCATTCTTCATGGGTGAATGCTTTTATTTTTGATGTAGCACTTCCCCAATCATCAAGTTCTTCGTTTACATAGGGTTTAAACACCTCTTCTGAAAAACTTTTTTCATCCTTACCGAAGATATCTTCACATTGTTTACAGAATAGATACTGTTTGAATCCATCCTGCATGCGCATATTAGGTGACTCTGCCCCTCGTAGGTAACCAGTAACTGAAGTTTCCTTTAACCACTCAAATATGAACTTTGGCTGTATGTGACTTTCACAGATAGTCTTCTCTTTTAAGCACAGTTGGCAGATCTGCTGCATCCTACGATGTTAAGAATATACTGAGGAATAAGCTATATACTTTATGACATAGAGCAAGTTTACGAAATTACCCACATCTTAGTAAAAACACATAACAGCAATTAAGTTGTATGAACTAATATATTCGTTTAAATGGAGACATTAATTAAGATATACCTCTGCTATGAATAGCTCTCTAAACAAGTTCATAATACCTCTCAGCGCAGTCACGAAAGAGAGCACTCATTCTGCAGGCGGAAAGGGGGCATCGCTAGGCGAAATTCTCACCACAGGGCTTAGCGTGCCTGAAGGATTTGTCATCACAGCACAAGCTTTTGATGAGGTATTACAGAATAATAGTCTTACCTACTCTATCAAAGAAACGCTTCAGCAATGTAATACTGAGGAAATCCATACGCTGGAGAATGCATCGGAGATTATCCAGGGAGCTATCATGAATTGTCGACTCCCAGCAGTACTTGAGCATGCTATTAAGCACAGCTTCCAGGAGCTGGGCGCATCTCATGTAGCGGTTAGATCGAGTGCGACAGTCGAAGATGGGAAAACGAGCGCTTGGGCAGGCCAACTAGAAACCTTCTTAGGTGTCACAGAAGATACACTTATAGAAAGCGTTAAACATTGCTGGGCTTCACTCTATAGTCCCCGAGCTATATTTTATGCAATCTCACAGGGTTTCCTTGATACACCTGCGAGTGTGGCCGTAGTAATCCAAAGACTGATCGACAGCGATACCGCAGGTATCGCCTTCTCTGTTCACCCTGTTACGCAGAATACTCAACACATTCTTATAGAAGCTGGGTTAGGTCAGGGAGAGGCTGTCGTCTCAGGTAGCATCACTCCTGACAGCTATGTCCTCAATAAGGGTAATGAGGAGGCTACGATCCTTAGTACAACTATTTCCTCTCAGGAAAAGATGTTAGTGAGGAAGGAAAATACCATAGCATGGCAAGAAATCGCACCGCCCAATTCAAAACAAAAACTCACAGACAAACAACTTGCAGAACTCCATAAGGCCATTATCACGCTTGAGAATCACTTTGCATTTCCGGTAGATGTAGAATGGGCATTTGCAGACGAAAAGCTTTATATAACACAGGCGCGTCCGATTACGACGCTAACAAAGAAGTATACAATCACCCCAGATTCCTATGTCTTTATGTGGGAGACAGGCCCTTTTATGCCTAGCTATCTGTCGACTCCACGTGCACTTACTGATCGTAATGATGTCTATCCACTTTGCAGACTAGAGACATACTTCGATGGTAAAAAATGTACAGCGTATCTCAGTGAAAAAGATATTGAGATGCTGAGGCATACTACCGGTCCCCAGTTCTTGGATGAGGCGTACTATCACGATTATATCTTACGATTCGATAAGGAACTTGCTCTGTGGAACAGTTTCATCCGACGGGTAGAAAACTCAGAATACAGTGATGCATCGAATGAGAAGCTCATTAAAGACCTAACACAGTATTTCGAGTATATGCGCGATTCCATAGCATACTTCGGATCAACCCGTCCTGAGTTTACCTTTGCGGCAGAGGAACGCCTTCGTTCCCTTCTCAAAGAGCAATTTCCTCAGTCATGGCATGAGGCGTTCTTTACGTTGATTACTCCAATTGAAGAAGACGATATTCAAAGGGAACAACGCGAATGGCAGGAAATTCCACATGACGATGTATCAGTTGCAAAGCATTTATCGAAATTCCCATGGCTTGTTTTTGGCGAATTCGATGAACAGAAGGCGGCAGAATTTTTGAAAAGCAGGCCTTTATCAGATACGTCTGAAGAGGAAAGGTTTACGAAGCTTCAAAATGCACAGGCTTCTATCCTGAGTGAAATACGAGATGCTAAGGAAGCACAATACTTAGCTCGCTTCTTGCAAGAGCAGGCATTACGTAGATCTCTTATAAAGTCCTATTGGATGGGCAGCCTCTACCTCGCGAGAAAACTATGGCTTGAAATTGCCGGACGACTTTCACTGCATATCTGGGACGTACTTTCTTACCTAACAGATACTGACATAGTTTCAGGTCTGTTAGAGGGCACTTCACTCTCCAGCATTATCGAGCGGCGGAAGACAGGCTACTTTATAACCATACAAGATAACTCCGTTGTTATTATGGATGGTGAGAAAGCTCATGAATTTTTTCATGACAATATACGTATCTCCGTAGAGAAAGACGCAAAGACAATCACAGGTCAGGTCGCTAATCCCGGGTATTATAAGGGCAAGGTGCGCAAGGTGTCAGTTGGTGATCTATCGACACTGGAAGCTTCACTGAAAGAATTCCAAAAAGGAGAGATTGTCGTTACAACGATGACCCAGCCTAATATGATGGTACTTGCTCAAAAGGCAGGGGCGATTATTACTGACGAAGGTGGCATAACCTCTCATGCCGCTATCATTGCTCGGGAGCTTGGTATCCCGTGTGTTGTCGGTTGCTTGCATGCTATGACAAGCCTCGAAGATGGTGAAGAAGTGATAGTAGATGCTGGTGAGGGTAAGATTGTGCGTTTAAGCAAAAAAGCCACCAAGTAGGTGGCTTCTTCGATGAGAAGATCTTAGACGATCTTCAACGCCTCTTGCTGAATCACTCTGGCGCAAGCCAGGTATTCCTCGTAAGGCTTTTCCCAAGGGTTTGGTACCCCTTCAGGATCGTTCAGGAGAACGATCTTATTCTCCGGGTACATCTCACGGACCTTTGGTAGAAGATCAGTAGATGTTACGAGGAGGACATCTTCTCTTTCGATGGAGAGGTTGGAAATATGCTTGCTAGAGTGCTCCTCCAGCTCATATCCGAGCTGCTCCAGGGCCACTTTTGAGAACACCGATATGGGTCGTCCGTCCGATCCCTCTAAGAGACCTGCAGACAGAACCTCCACATCTTTTGTTCCAGCTTTTTTCAACTCTTCCTTCAAAATCACTTCGAGCATTGGACTACGACAGGTATTGCCGAAGCAGATTGCTATGAATTTCACCGCACTATCTCCTTTGTGTTTTTTTGTATAATAAACACTTTTAGATTTGTGTCAATTTTACTAAGTGATTCGCACTGAAGCTCTGTACGGCTCATGTAGTATTTTCCCATAAAGTATGTTACAGTTCTGCAGTTATCAGCTACGAACTATATGACATCGTGGAAGCAGCTCTTTGAGCACCCCAGATATACAACTACTGTTGAAGGTATTTCTATAGTTGTACACAACGGCGTATTTACACCTGATCCAAAGATTACCCACTCCAGTACGCTGCTGCTTCGTTCACTTCCAGAGCGGCTCACGGGCTCAGTCTTAGACATGGGATGTGGTACAGGCATCGGTGGCATTTTCTGCCTTAAGAACGGGGCTACCAGCATTACCTTTGTCGATATAAGTAAAGAAGCTACGGAGAACACGAAAGAAAACCTCCAGCTACATCATCTCAAAGGCAAAGTGCTGATGTCGAGCCTTTTCGAGGATATTGAAGAACAATTTGATACTATTCTCGCTAACCTCCCTATTTTAGAAGAGGCCTGGATAAATCTATCGGCCAGCTCGGTTGTTGAACAGTTCCTAACAGATGCACACAAGTATTTAAAACCTGGAGGGAAGGTCTATATGACTTGGGCATCTTTCGGCGATCTAGAGCATTTACAGGACCTGATAGAAAGAACTGGCTACGCTTACACAGTAAGCAGTGAAGAAAAGCTCGGCATTACTTGGTACGTTATAGCACTGCGGTTGTTGCCGTAGGTTCCAACCACTGAGATATAAGGCATACAAATGGCTTTAAGTTCTCCAAGGTGCCTTCTCCAACAGTTCTAAGCTCACCCCATAGCTGACCCCATTACAAAACATATAAATATGACCTACCACCTACTCCAGGACGTGTTGGATAAACATGGATATTCAAAGTGGCACTGCGAAAAAGTCCAGCAGGGCGTATCCACAGAAGTGTACCGGTTTCAAAGGAATAACCAGGTCCATTTTCTTCGTATTCTGCCACAGGGCAAAAAACCTTCCCTTGAGTGTTCACTCCACGAGCAGCTGCAACAGCATGGTATACCCGTCCCGAAAGTCGTCTTCTACCATGATCCCCAAGATACCGCAGAACAGGGCTATATGATGGTCAAACACATAGGCGGCACGGCCCTCACGGGCACATCCGTTGAGAGCCCAAAAGATGAGGAAAAGCTTGTTCTCCGAGAAGCAGGGCTGTTTCTCGCACAACTACAGGAAATTCCTGTAGAGGGTTACGGCCCCATTTTGACTGAACGCGACGTGATCTTTGCAGGCTCTCCTACGTCACCGGCAGAAGAACAAACCCAGTTACGCATGGAGGAACTTCTGAGCGGATCCTTCATTTCAATTGAAGAGTATGAGGCTCTTCAGCAGTGCCTTATTGAGGCAGACTCTCTAGGTCCAGCCCCTCACGTGCTTGCCCATGGCGATCTTCGGCTCGACCATATCTTTTGCGATCAGGGGTACTGCACAGGTTTCATCGACTTTGGCGGTATGCGCGTAGCTGGAGAACTCTACGATCTGGCATTTTTCAAAGTGCACTACCCACTGCACGTTCCGTTCCTACTTGAGGGCTATGCACAAAGAAAGCCCCTGCCGCACCATTGGTCTATCCGCATCATGAGTGAAGCAACAAGCATACTCGTGCAGAAACTGTACAAATATCGTCATGCTTCAACATTTCCCAACTTCCGTCATCGCCTGAATCTTTTTCTTCGCACAACATAAGCGATTCTCTTGTTTCCGAGCAAATTCTTTTTAGACTAGGAATACATTCATTTTTCTTCCATTCTATGCACGTACTCCACAAAGCTATACAACCTGCTGGTCTCGTTAATGGAGCTATGACCTATTCCTTGATTGTGACAGATGCAGGTATATACGGCATAAAAACCGGCCCTGCCGCGAGAGAGTTGAAAGAGGTGCATATCCGCGGTGCCATAGCGAAGATGCTGGCGAAAGTAATTTTTGAGAAAATCGAGGCAAAGTTTGCGAAAAAAGTGGCTGCCGGTGAAGCGCGCATTGACTACACAAAACTTGATCAGCATGCCCAGGAGAAAGGATCATTTCATTTTGGCCCAGGTGCAGTCACAGAAAAAAAAGTAGGAACAAATGCTTTCGGCTATCCAACGCTCACCCTGACGTCGGGAGGAAAAACATGGACATTCAATTTTAGAACTGCGCCCGCAAGCGAAATTGAAGCCTTCGCCAGTCATATTGCCTAAAGGAATGAAAACCCAGACCATCTCCGTGGGCACACAAAAATATACGCTGTACTCACGCGACGACACAGATGATTCCGTCATCTATGAAGTCTTTAAGTCACAGGAGTACAGTCGCACAAAGGAGATCCTACAAAAGGCAACCCATGGAGTGATTGATATAGGAGCGCACATCGGCACGTTTGTTTTGTACGCGAGGGCACACAATGCAACAGTGCCTATTTTTGCCTACGAACCGCTTGAGGAAAACTACACACTCCTGAAACGGCACATAAAAGAAAACCATCTCTCTCACGTCGTCTCGTCACAAGTCGCTGTGGGCGGACATGCTGGTGAATCTGTGCTCCAGGTGAGTCAAAACAACCACAACAATTCCCTCGGCACGCCTCTTGACGATAAGGTCTTGCGTGAACAAAAAGTCCAAACTGTGGTGCTCGACCGAATTTTTTCTAAAAATCGGCTGGAGGTTTGTGATCTCCTGAAAGTGGATTGCGAAGGAGCGGAGTATGATATCTTCACGCACACCAGCCCTGAGACCTTTGCAAAAATCCGCGCCATCATGATGGAATACCATGAACATCAAGGCCATTCCTATACCGAGTTAGTTTCTCTGCTGACGAAGCATGGTTTTGTTCTTCGCCATCATGAGGCATCGAAATATCACAAGGGGCTGGGAACACTTTTCTTTACTCGAACGGTATGAACCAACGGGTAGCAAAACTTCTGGAAACGATTGACGAAAAGAGCGAGGCTATTCCCTACGTTCACACACTCACAGGGCGCGATCCGGGTAAAACCTGTGTCATATTTCTCGGAACCCATGGCAACGAACCCGTCGGACTCTATGCCTATGAGCATCTGATGGAGTATTTTGCGCAGCATCCACTGGAGGCGGGCACCCTTCACTTTATTGTCAGTAATCCTCAGGCTCTCAAGAACTATGCATCCGCAAGCACCGTAGATGAACAAAGGCGCTCCCGCTTCGTGGATATCAATATGAATCGCATGCCCAAAGACCACCCGCGGGATTCCTACGAAGGCAGACGCCTTCAAGAAATACTCCCCTTGATGGAGGCCGCCGATATTGCCCTCGATTTGCATAGCACGTCCCTCCCCTCTGACCCCATGCTGATTCCCCTAGGCGCAACAGAAGAACATCATTTGCAGGCTATTCCTGTGGAGACGATCGTCTCAGGTGTGGGAGATGTCTTGGGCGAACAGTTTTTACTGCACTACGCTGGCGGATATCCCGGCACTTCCTGCGCTTCCCTATTAGTCGAATGTGGGGAGCACGAAGATCCAAAGTCAATCTCCAATGCTCTGCACAGTGTAGAAGCACTTCTCCATTTGCATGGATTGCATCGTTTTCCTGTACACCCCACACCAACGCAGCATGCCTATACCGTTGTTCGTTCCATATTTTTTCCCCATAGTTCTTACTGCCTCGTGGAAGAATTTGGAAACTTTGCACCCATAAAAGAAGGGGATCTCATCGCCACGGGTGACGGCCCACCTATGTTTTGCCCCCACGATGGTCATACCTTATTCGCCTTTCAGGGAGGCAAACCTCCGTCGATAGCTGAAGAAGCACTGTTTCTCACCCTGCCTCGAGTCACTCGGACAAACAGATAAACCCCTACTGTTTGACAATATTTCCACTGGCATAGTGGTCAAGAAAGGAATCAAGACCCAAAGCTGACCGAAGGCCATTTTCGTTTTGCAGTCGAATGATATGACCCGTCTCAACAATTTCCATAGTGTGATTTTTAAAGGAGATCTTAACTCCCTCGGCGAGACCATCAGGCAATTCCACATTCGTTGAAAGATTCAGAGGAAATTCTTCTTCTATCCGTTGTTCGTTAGGATGCATAACACATGGGTTAAAATCACATATTGTATTATAACACAACTTTTGTTTATTTTGGCAAGTATTCCCTTTGGATCAACGTGTGAAACTTGCAAACCTCGGTTCTCATGCTAGTGTGGAAAGCAGTCCTCTTTTCTTTTTTTATGAAACGACCACTCGCTCTGCTGTGCTCCGTTGTTTTTGCGTTTAGTGCGCACTTAGCTCAGGCGGCCCTGCCTTTTCATGACACCCAGGGGCATTTTTCGGCCATGTACGTTCAGGTCCTCCAAGAGACATGTGGCATAACAGGCTACAAGGATGCCCAGGGTACCCCTTTAGGTGAATTTCATCCCGATGTGACTATCACCCGCGCGGAACTCATTGCTATGATCTTCGCCTGTTCCCCGGATCCCTACGGCAGTGGCGCGCCAAAGACCTTTCCCGATGTACGTAGTGCAGATTGGTTCGCCCCGGTCATAGGAATGGCAAGCGCACAAGGATGGGTCACAGGATACCCCGATGGGACGTTTCGTCCGAACACTCCCGTCAATCGCGCTGAAGCCCTAAAAATCCTATTCTCAGCAAGTCTGGTTCCTCTGGAAAAAAATCCCGCCAGCATGACTTTTACCGATGTGCATGCAAAAGACTGGTTTTATACCTACGTCGCTTCCGCAGCTAGCCGGGGGTTCATCCAAGGGCGAAGCACGGCAACCTTTGCACCGTCCGGCTCCCTTACACGGGGCGAAGCAGCAAAGCTTGTCGTGTACTTTTTCGCCCTGCACACCACCGAGTCGTCCTCTGTGAGCGAAAGACAAGACACTCCCGCCATACAAAGTGGGGAGGGAACGACATTTATGGGCTGCCAAATTTTTCCTCCTGATAATCCATGGAATCAGGACATTCGGTCACTATCCGTCCACCCCAATTCTGATAATTTCATCGCAAGCATCCTCGCGGGGAAAAAATACCTGCATCCAGACTTTGGCTCAAATCCAGACTATGGGATTCCCTTTGTCGTCGTCGATAACACGACGCCAATGAGCGATATTCAGGCAGAATACGCCGATGAAACGGACGCAGGTCCCTACCCCATTCCCGCAAATCCACCCATTGAAGCAGGCAGTGACCGCCATATACTCATGCTGCAGAAAGACACATGCACACTCTACGAACTCTATGCCGCAGAAAAAATAGGCAACCTTTGGCATGTCGGTTCCGGAGCAATCTTTGATCTCGCATCCAATCTCCTCCGTCCAGATTACTGGACATCAGCAGATGCGGCGGGGCTCCCCATTTTCCCAGGCCTCGTGCGCTATGACGAAGTCCAAAGTGGTAAAATCACCCATGCACTGCGCTTTACAGTGAGTAAGACACAAAAGGGATTTATCCACCCTGCAACACATTTTGCCAGCTCTTCAGTGGATGCAAACCGTCCGCCCATGGGCCTTCGACTACGTCTCAAGGCAGATTACGATATTTCGCACATCACAGGAGCAAGCCGCGTTATTCTGGAAGCCTTGAAGACCTACGGTATGATCGTGGCAGACAACGGATCAGACTGGTTTATATCTGGAGCAACAGATAGCCGTTGGAATGACGAGGATCTGGAACAGATCAAGAGCATTCCCGGAAGCGCATTTGAAGCCGTTTATACAGGGGAGATACAACCATAGTTTGATTTGCCCTTGCTTTTAATACTGTTTTTCATACGGTACGCTTTATACATTATATTGGTACCTATGAGTATTTCAGAAGAACTATTACAAATCGTACACGAAGGTGACGGTGAGCCAACTGGGGAATTACTTTCGAGAAAAGAAGTGATTGCAAACGGTTTATGGTGTCGAACGACAAATGTGTACGTGTTAAACTCCCAAGGTCAAATTTTATGTCACCAACGGTCAAAAAATAAAGAACGATTTCCAGGGGTTTGGTCGACACACCTTGGGGGCCATGTCACGGAAGGAGAAAGTTTCAAAATGAATGCACTGAAAGAACTTGAAGAAGAAATTGGGCTAAAAATTCATAGTTTTCAGCTCATCCCTTGGCGTACAAGCAAAAAGGTGCATGGAAGTTTATGGATGCGTGACTTTCTCACCGTCTATGACGGCGACATTACAACCCTTACACTACAAACGGAAGAAATCGATCACGTCGCATGGTTTACCGCTGAAGAAATATTAGAGCAGATTGAAATGAATGAATATAACGCACAGTCAGCTTGGCTGGCGGGCACCCATGATTTTTATACGGACTACCAATGCATGCGGGCTGTATTAACGGCAGGACTTGATGCAGGCATTTTCTCCACAGACTTTCATCATTTACATCGTTGGAATCCTCCTACTCGTGCATCTCTGTAAAATATATCTGGCAAGTTTTTACGACAAGAGGATACATTTTTAATAGCTAAAGCTTTCTTACCATGCCCAACATTCTATCCATGCTTTTCGGGAGCATAGTCGTTTTTATCCTAGGAGGTCTTTGGTACGGGCCATTATTTAGCCGCCCATGGATGACCGGCATGGGGTGGGATGTCTCAAACAAGCTACAAATGGATGCTATGAAAAAAGCGGCAGGCCCAGCTTATGCCCAGCAATTTATGGGAACGCTCCTTATGGCGACTGCTTTGTCTACTGTTATATGGTCCTTCAGCATTGCTGCACCTTTTCTTCAAGACTGGCAACGTGCACTTCTCACCGGAACCACACTTTGGTGTGGCGTCATTCTCCCTGTTAAGTACGGTGAACACCTCTGGGGCAAACGACCACTTTCTGTTTTCTGTATCGATGCTGGATACTATTTTCTGGCAGTCAATATTTTAAGTTTCATTCTCACCCTATGGAAATAAAAAGAGGGCCCCAATGCGGGCCCTCTTTTTTCTGTTACGTCTTCTTGACCTTACCCTTTTCCTCGGTTTCGCGATAGAGGCGAGAGTCATCGTACTTCGTGCCGCTAAAGGCTGCTATACGTTCCGGTTTCTCCCGCAGAGGATCCGGAATGAATCGGTACGTCAGGCGCATATTCCGCAGCTTCGTCGGCATCGTCTGCCCGGGAAGAAGCGTTATCGGCTCATCTTGGCCTGGCGTCCACAGTTCGAAGG
>Ga0210039_1000065_pt1 | contig 123837 bp, 127 predicted proteins | sample CryGeyCG2114_250_3_FD_185460 | JGI IMG/M metagenome (GOLD analysis project Ga0210039, IMG submission 185460) | Groundwater microbial communities from aquifer - Crystal Geyser CG17_big_fil_post_rev_8/21/14_2.50 (SPAdes) (version 2) | ecosystem: Environmental > Aquatic > Deep subsurface >...
CCTGCTCGCCCTTGCTGGCCGCCATCCTTGGCCGCCTGATCCTGAACGAACATGTCCGCCCCCAGACATGGGTCGCCATCGCCGTGGCCGCCTGCGGCATCGCGGTGATGGTCTGGGGAAGATTTTCCGGGGCCGCCCTGATCGGCAATCTCGCGGCGATCGGATCGGCGGTGGGCTTTGCCACCTTCACGATCACACTGCGCTGGGGCAAGGCAACCGAGATGATGCCCGCGATCTTTCTCTCGGGCCTCTTCGGCATGGCGCTGATGGCACTGATCTGCCTCGCGCTCGGCCTCTCCTTGTCCCTTTCGCCACGCGATCTCGGCCTGTCCCTTGGCATGGGGGTGTTTCAGGTTGGTGTCGGACTGATCCTCTACACCATCGGATCAAGAACTGTGCCCGCCGCCGAACTCACGCTTCTGTCGCTGGCCGAGGTGGTGCTTGGCCCGGTCTGGGTCTGGCTCGTGCTGGGCGAGACCGCCCCCCCCAACACCCTGATCGGCGGCACCATCCTGCTCACCGCGATTGCCGGCAACGCGCTCTCCGGCGCACGCCGCAAGCCCCCTCCGCCGCCCCTGTGACCGCCGCCCTCGCCTCGGCCCAGCGGTCAGCGCCCGTGCTCCGGCCAACCAAGCCGTCACCTCCGGGCCTTCAACACCGGCGCGCCAATCTGCCGCCTACCCCCGCCCGCGATAGGGCGGCACCCCCTGATCGGGGATCCAGACGCCCTCGGGCGCGGGCGCGGTCTGCCAGAACACATCGATCGGGATCCCACCGCGCGGATACCAGTAGCCGCCAATCCTGAGCCAGTGCGGGCTGAGAAACGCCACCAGCCGCCGGGCAATCGTCAGCGTGCAATCCTCGTGAAACGCGCCATGATTGCGGAAACTCGTGAGATAGAGCTTGAGCGACTTCGATTCCACGAGCCACGCCCCCGGCACATAATCGATCACCAGATGCGCGAAATCCGGCTGCCCGGTCATCGGACAGAGCGAGGTGAATTCCGGCGCGGTAAAGCGCACATGATAGAGCACATCCGCCTGCGGATTGGCGACGCGCTCCAGCACTGCCTCCTCGGGGCTTTGCGGCACTTTCGTCGCGCCGCCCAACTGCTTGAGATCCTTGTAGATATTTTCCGTCATGTCCTGTCCCCTCAGACCCCGCGCCGGTTGCCCCAGAGCATCACATGCAATTGCGGCAAGACATGCGCCTCGAACCATTCCTCTGCGATCACCCGCTCCACCAGCCAGCGCATCCGTTCTTCAATCCCCGCCTGATCGACCGCCGCGCTGTCGTCGTCGGGCGGTGGCGGGGTGTGGTTGCCGGGTTGCAGATAGACCGGCAGACGCGGCAGAAACGCCGCGACCTCGCGCGCGAAAGCGAAATCGGCCTCGTCAAAGACCACGATCTTGAGCACCACCGGCGCGCGCTCCGCCGCCTCGACACAGCGCCCCAAGAGCGCCCAGTCCACCTCCATCCCGCTTGACGGCGGCTTGGGGCTGAGCACCAGCATGTCGAGATCGGCAAACCAGCCCCGCGCGACGCTGCCCTGCGTCTCCAGCGCAAAGCGATAGCCCTTGGCGCGCCCCCGCCGGATCAAGGGCCCCAGCGGCTGAATCGCCGGATTGCCGCCCGAGAGCGTCACCATCATGGGCTGCCCGCCCGACAGCCGCTCGACCTCGGCCATCACCTCGGACGCGGCCATCGGCGCCCAACTGTCGCGATAGGCGGCATCGACCGCATGAAGACTATCGCACCAGCTGCACCGGTAATCACAACCGCCCGTGCGCACAAAGATCGTGGGCAGCCCGATCAGCGCCCCCTCGCCCTGAATCGTCGGCCCGAAAATCTCCGCCACCCGGATCCTGTCGCTCATGGCCTATATTCCGCCCATGTTTTCGGCGTCTCGCTCACCCGGACCGCCACCACCTCGGGCCAGCGCGCCTTGCACCAGTCATGGAAATGCCGCGCCATCCGCTCGGCCGTCACCCCGTCATCGCCCAGCACATCGTTGAGATGCCGGTGATCGAAATTCTCGTCGATATAGTGCTTCAACGCCACCAGATCGTGATAGTCGCGCACAAAACCATGCGCGTCGAGCGTCTCTGACGCCAGATCGACCACCACGATGTAATTATGCCCGTGCAGCCGCGCGCATTGATGCGTCTCGGGCAGATCCTTCAACTGATGCGAGGCCGAGAAATGAAATTCCTTGCTGATCCGGTACATCACGCGCCCCTCGCGGCCACCGCCGCCATCCAGAAATCGGCATCATCATAGTCGGTCGGATCAGCCACCCCCGCAAGATGAAACGCCTCGCGCCGCTCCACGCAGGTGCCGCAGCGCCCGCAATGCCGCGCGCCCCCCTTGTAGCAGGACCAGGTCTCGGCAAAGGGCACGCCGTGACGCGCACCATCCGTCACGATCGCGGACTTCGCCCCCTCCAGATAGGGCGTATAGAGCCGCACATCGGCATAGCCCTCGAGTGCCGCGTCCTGCATCGCCTGAAACGCGGCGATGAAACCGGGGCGGCAGTCGGGATAGATGAAATGATCGCCGCCATGCACCGCCGTCGCCACCGCCTCGGCCTTCTCCGCCGCCGCCATGCCAAAGGCAATGCTGAGCATGATCGCATTGCGGTTGGGCACGATGGTGATCTTCATCGTCGCTTCGGCATAATGCCCGTCCGGCACCATGACATCATCGGTCAGCGCCGATCCTGACAACGCCGCCCCGATCTGCCGAATATCCACGATCCGGTGCGGCACGCCCAGACGCCGCGCGCAGGCGGCAGCGCAATCCAGTTCCCGCACGTGACGCTGGCCATAATCAAAGGACAGCAGGCACAACAGCTCATCCTCCGCCGCCACGCGATGCGCCAGCGACACGGAATCGAGCCCGCCCGAGCAGATCACAATCGTTTTCATCATTCGTCCTTGTTTTGGGCGGGTAGGCTGCGACCGCGTAACGGGCTGCATCTAACGCCTCCGGCCCGTGAAAACAAGCCACCCCGGCCCCCCTCCGCCGTGTGCGGCCTTGACGGGCGCGCGCCCACCCAACACAGTCGCACTGTTGCAACGCTTGCACCTCTCCACGGAGACCCATGTGACGACCCATCTTGCCGATACCGTGTCCCTGCTGCGCGATCTCATCGCCTTTCCAACCGTGTCCGAGGTCAGCAATCTCGACATGATCGCTTATCTCGCGCACCGCCTCGAAAGCCACGGCGCGCGCATCGAGATCTTTCACGATGCCATCGGCCACAAGGCCAATCTCTTTGCCACGCTCGGCCCCGAGGGTGATGGCGGCATCGTGCTCTCGGGCCATTCCGACGTGGTGCCGGTGGCCGAGCAGGACTGGACCAGCCCCCCCTTTGAGCTGACCGAAAAGGACGGCCGCCTCTACGGGCGCGGCAGTTGCGACATGAAGGGCTTCATCGCCGCCGCCGCCGCCATGACCCCTTACTTTGCAGAGCGCGTGCGCGACCGCCCGATCCATTTCGCCTTTACCTATGACGAGGAGGTCGGCTGTCTCGGCGGACAGGCCCTGATCGAGAGCCTCAAGGCGCGCGGCATCCGCCCCAGCGTGGCGATCATCGGCGAGCCGACGATGATGCGGGTGATCGAGGGCCACAAGGGATGTTACGAATACACCACCCGGTTCTGCGGCCAGGCCGGGCATGGCTCTGCCCCCGACCGCGGCGTCAACGCGGTCGAATATGCCGTGCGCTATGTGGGCCGCCTGCTCGACCTGAAAGAGGCCCTGCGCGCCCGCGCGCCCGAGACGAGCCGCTTTGACCCGCCCTGGACCACGATCAACACCGGCAGCCTCAAGGGCGGCGTCGCTCACAACGTGATCGCCTCCAATGCCAGCGTGGACTGGGAAATGCGCCCCGTTCAGGCAGCCGACGCGCTCTTTGTCAAAGAGGATCTGCGCCGCTATTGCGAGGAGATGCTGCTGCCCCGGATGCGCCAGATCTGCCCCGAGGCCAGCATCACGACAGAGGTGATCGGCGAGGTAGAGGGTCTCGAACCCACTGAGATGAACGAAGCGCGCGACATCGTGATGGAACTGACCGGCGCGAATGGCGCCGATCTCGTGCCCTTCGGCACCGAGGCCGGGCTTTTCCAGAGCTACGGCATGTCGGCGGTGGTCTGCGGTCCAGGCTCGATCGAACAGGCGCACAAGCCCGACGAATACGTCTCGCTCGACCAGTTGCAGCAATGCCTCGACATGCTGGGTCGGCTCGGCGACAGGCTGGCCGCCTGACCCCCGCCGCCCGCCACAACCCGACGATTTTCGTTAGGGAATAATCGGCTGGTGGCGTAAATTACCCGGATACCAGTGTCAAATTCCGCGAGTCTTTTCGCATATTCAGCACAGGATGACCCGCCATGAGCCTCAAGATCATCGGATCAGGTTTCGGCCGCACCGGAACCATGTCCACCAAACTCGCGCTCGAACAACTTGGCTTCGGCCCCTGCCATCACATGATCGAGGTCATCGAAAACCCCGCACAACCGCCCCATTGGGCCGCCATCGCCGCCCACCGACCGGTGGATTGGGAGGCGGTGTTCCACGGCTACACCGCGCAGGTCGATTGGCCCGGCGCCGCCGTCTGGCCGCAGACGATGCATGCCTTTCCCGACGCCAAGGTGATCCACACCGAACGCCCCGAAGGCGACTGGTGGCGCAGCTTCAACATCACCATCAGCAAGTTCTTCACAAGCGCGCCCGCGATGGACCTGCCGCCACACATCCATGACATCTTTCACATCATGGCGGGATGGTTCCTGAAAGAGACCTTCGAGGATCACACCGACCGCGACTGCGCGATTGCCGCCTATCGCGCGAACAACCGCGCGGTGCGCGATCAGGTTCCCGCCGACCGGCTCCTCATCTTTCACGTCGCCGATGGCTGGCAACCGCTCTGCGATTTTCTCGATGTGCCGGTGCCCGACACACCCTTTCCCCGCTCCAATCCGCGCGACGAATTCTGGGCGCATTTCGGGGGTGAACCGGCCTGACGGTGAGGCCGCGCGCGCTGCGTACATATCCCGCGTACGCCCTGCACAGGATGCACGCGGAGCCCTCAGAGCTTGCGGAATGTCAGGTAATGCGGCACCCGCCCCTCGCGCAGCGCCTTTTGCTCGTATCGGGTCGAAATCCAGTCCTGCCACGGCGCCCGCCAATCTGCGGGCCGCTCCGCCAGCCACGAAAATCCATGCCGGGGCACTTCCTCGAGGGTCTGCCGGACGTAATCGGGAATATCCGTCGCCACTCTGAAAATCGCGTTTTTCTTCATGACTTTAGAGAGCGGCCTTAAATAGCTTTCGGTGACGAAACGGCGCCGGTGATGGCGCTTCTTGGGCCAGGGATCAGGATAGAGCAGAAAGGCGCGGGAAATCGAGGCTTCCGGCAAGACATCCAGCATATTGCGAACGTCCCCCGGATAAACCGCTATATTTTGCGCCTCACTGGCCCGTATCTTGCCGAGAAGCATCGCCACGCCGTTGAGAAACGGCTCACAGCCGATGATCCCGACCTGCGGATAACTCACCGCCTGATGCACGAGATGCTCGCCCCCGCCGAACCCGATCTCCAGCGCGACCTCTCGATCCCCGAAAAGAGATTTCAGATCAATGGGTTTCCGGTCTGGATTAATGTCCCATCCCACCGGACCCGGCGACAACTTCACCAGATCCTCGGCGAGATAGGTCTCCTGATTGGGCCGCAACGTCTTGCCCCGGAACCTGCCGTAGAAATTGCGCCAGGGCGCGCCAGAGAGATGTCGATCCTGGGTCATGCCGGTCTTAGTTGGCGCATGAAGACCACACGCCATCCCCCTGTTCAGACGTTCTTTTTCAGATTTTCCGCCAGATCCGTTTGCTCCCAGCTAAAACCTCCATCCGCCTCTGGGGCCCGGCCGAAATGACCATAGGCAGAGGTGCGGGAATAGATCGGGCGGTTGAGGCCAAGCTTTGTCCGAATCCCGCGCGGGGTCAGGTCCATGCATGCGGCAATTGCCCTTTCTATTTCAGATTCAAGCACTTGGCCCGTTCCGTGGGTGTCAACATAGATCGACAAGGGCTCGGCCACGCCAATCGCATAGCTCAACTGCAAGGTGCAGCGTTTCGCCAGACCCGCCGCCACCACGTTCTTGGCCACGTAACGCGCCGCGTAAGCCGCTGATCTGTCTACCTTTGTCGGATCTTTGCCGGAAAACGCCCCGCCCCCATGCGGCGCCGCGCCGCCATAGGTATCAACGATGATCTTGCGCCCCGTGAGCCCCGCATCGCCATCCGGCCCGCCGATGACAAAGGTGCCGGTCGGGTTGACCCACCATTCCGTCGCCTCCGTCAGCCATCCCTTCGGCAACACTTCGCGGATGTAAGGCTCTACAATCGCACGAATATCCTCGCTCGTCTGCGCCGCGTCATGATGCTGCGTCGAAAGGACCAACTGCGTCACCTCGACCGGCTTGCCGTCCTCATAGCGCAGCGTCAGTTGCGATTTGGCATCCGGACCCAGCGTCGGTTCCGCGCCCGACTTGCGCGCCTGCGACAGCCGTTTCAGGATGGCATGTGCATAAAGGATCGGCGCGGGCATCAATTCCGGTGTCTCATCAACGGCATAACCGAACATGATACCCTGATCCCCGGCGCCGTCGCGGTCCACGCCCTGCGCGATATTCACCGATTGCTCATGCAGGAAGTTCAGCACATGACAGGTATTCCAGTGGAACTTGGCCTGTTCGTAACCGATATCCTTGATGCATTCGCGCGCGATCTCGGGAATGCGCCCCATGGCATCCTTGAGCCGGTCAGACCCCTTGCGCCCATTGCGATCCGGCAGCCCGATTTCTCCGCCGATCACCACCAGCCCGGACGTGGCAAAGGTCTCGCAGGCGACGCGGGCGTTCTCGTCCTCGGTCAGCAGATAGTCGAGGATGGCGTCGGAAATCCTGTCGCATACCTTGTCCGGATGCCCCTCCGAGACGGATTCGGAGGTGAAGAGATAGTTCTGTCTTGCCATTGAAGTGCTCCATTGAATTCCACCGCCACGCCAGGAAGCCGTTGTGACAGGAATAACGTTGGTTACGCGCGCGATGAAGGCGCGTCAATCCCATTTTTCTGCCGGATCCCCAAGCCAGTACGCACGAGCGTAATGACCAGAAGAAAAAGGAAAAAAAGGACCATTGGCATATCACCAAACCGGGCATACACAGTCTGCGGCAGAGGCGGTGGCAGAGCAACATCGCGCCATCCAGCCTCTCCCAGCGGGATCGAGGCTGTGACCTTGCCGGTGGCGTCGATCATTGCAGAAACCCCGGTATTGGCCACGCGGATCATGGGCAGCCCCTGTTCGGCACTGCGCAATCGGGCCTGTGCGAGATGCTGATACGGTCCCGAGACCGTTCCGAACCACGCATCATTGGTGATCAGGAGCATGAAATCCGGCCGCTCGGGGGCCGCGCGCACATCCTGAGGAAAAACCCCCTCATAGCAGATTAGGGGCAATGCCCTGCCAAGCGCGCCCAAACCGATCACCTGCGCGCCGGGCCCAGAGGAATAACCCTGTCCTTGGCTGGACGCCAGACCGTAGATACCAAAGCGGGCGAGAAGGTCGCCATAGGGCACGTATTCCCCAAAGGGCACGAGATGATGCTTGTCATAGAGCGCACCCACACGGCCCCCCGTCTCGATCAACGCCAGGGAATTGTAGAGACGCATCCCGTCAAAGCGCTGGATTCCGACCACCACCGGCACGCCCCCTGCTGCCTCGGAGATCACCTCCAAGGTGGCTGCGGCATCGTTGAGCAACACGGGCACCGCCGTCTCGGGCCAGACGATGAGATCGGGACGCGCATCGCCGGCCGCAGAAAAGCCAAGCTGACGCTCAAAGAACCCGCGCACCTTGTCGCGTTGCCACTTCTCGTGCTGCGGTGCGTTGGGCTGCACGAGGCGCACCACCGGGGCCGCGTCCAAGGCTGTGGCATCTGGCGTGAGCCACATCCCTATCGGCCACAGCAACGTCGCCGTCAACGAGACCAAAATGCCCCTGAACTGCCCCATGCACGCCTGCCATAACGTCACAGCCACCACCAACAACAGCGTCAGAAGACCGAGGCCCCCAAGGTAGGCTGACCAATGCAAGAGCGGTGTGTCGATCAGCACATGACCGGGTTGCGCCCAGGGAAATCCGGTCAGGACGTAGCCGCGCGCCGCTTCGGTCAAGCCGAAGGCACCAACATACCCGACCACGCCACCGCCGATTGCGCGTCCAACCCCCAGACCGATAGCCCAAAACAGCCCCATTCCCGCCGCCAGTCCCAGAAGGGCAAAGGGAGCCACCCAGCCATGGCGGGCAATATCGACCAGAAAGGGCTCGATGATCCAACTCAGCGCCAGCAGAAAATACCCGGTGCCCACGGCCCAGCCCAGACATGCGCCTTGCCGCCAGCCTGACGCACGCTCAAAAAGGCCATAGACCAGCGCCAGCATCCCGAGCGTGATCGGCCAGACCCCCCATGGCGCCTGCCCCAGTGCCGCCAGCGCACCAATCAGAAGAAAGACGAGCAGGCGCCGGGGGCGCGACAGGGTCCAAATCCATGCAGCGAGACCTCCCGCAAAACGCGGGTCAGCCATCAACTGCCTCGGGCATCCGCACACGTAACCGCTTGATCCGCCTCGGATCTGCCTCAACCACTTCGATAATCGGACCTGCGGGGTGCTCAATCACTTCGCCGCGCACCGGAACGCGCCCCAGCAGCATGAAGACCAGACCACCGAGCGTGTCGATCTCCTCTTCATCGACGTGATCGACATCCGTAAGCGATTGACCAATTTCGGCCTCAAACGCATCAAGCGGCGTCTTGGCCAGTGCAACATAGCAGCCGGGGCTCTCGAGACTCCAATATTGCCCTTCATCTATATCGTGCTCATCTTCGATCTCCCCCAAGACCTGCTCGATCAAATCCTCGATCGTAACCAGACCATCCACCCCGCCATACTCATCTATAACCAATGCCATGTGACGCCGCTCTGCCTGCATCTTTTGCAAGAGGACGCCGATTGGCATCGACGGGGGAACAAAGAGCAGCGGCCGCAGCATCGCCTTGAGAGAAAAGCGCGCATCTTGGCCATTGAACCCATGTTTGAGCGCAAAATCCTTGAGATGAACAAATCCGATGGGCGAATCCAGCGTGCCTTCATAGACGGGCAACCGGGTCATGCCGCTGTCACGAAAGACATGAACCAGATTTTCCTTGGAAATCGTGGCAGGCACCGAGACAATCTCAGCCTTTGGGATTGCAGCATCTTCGACAGTCTTGTGCCTCAGATTGCCAATCCCCGGCACGCCATTCACCGGCTCACGGTCGGATTTCGGCGGTGTATGGCTATCCGCGCCTGGATTGAACACCCCTATGATCCGGCGAAAAAAACCGCCTGCTGCCCCTGCTTCGCCTTGATCTTCCGGTTGCGCGCTCTGCGCTGCACTAGAAGATCCGTCAATACTGTCGCCCATCCGTCTTTTGATCCAAGTTACAAGGCTTTGCGCCCCAACATCGCTAATATGGGTCAGGGACCCCCAGTTTGCCAAGTATTGCCGTTTCGATTGTTTCCATCAAAGTGGCATCTTGATCACGAACATGATCATAGCCCAGCAAATGTAACACCGCATGAACAATCAGGTGCGTCACATGGTCGGAGAACGGCGTGCCGCTCTGCTCGGCCTCGCGGTTGCAGTAATCATAGGCGATGGCAATATCGCCCAACTCCGGATCCTGCCCGCGCATGGGAGGAGGAGGGGTCGCTCCGGGGTCTGCGGCGGCGCGCTCTTGGTTGGGCCAGCTCAGAACATTGGTGGCCTGCGGTTTGTCCCGAAAGTCGCCATTGAGTTCAGAAATCCGCGTGTCATTACAGGCCAGAATGCTGATTTCCCACTCATCAGGATCTAGACCCACATGCAAGAGCGTCGCGCGCCCGGCGCGTTCGACCAACTCCTCCAGTCCGACCGCCTGCCACCGGCCATCTTCAATGATCACCTCAGAAAGCACGCGGGTCAGCCATCGGCCTCATAAGCCTCGATAATGGCAGCCACCAACGGGTGGCGCACCACATCCTTGGCCGTAAAATAGTTGAAGCTGATTTGAGGGATCGTCTTGAGCAGTCGTTCGGCATCCGCCAGTCCCGAAGGCACGCCGCGCGGCAGGTCGATCTGTGTGCGGTCGCCCGTGATGACCATGCGGCTGCCTTCTCCGAGGCGGGTCAGGAACATCTTCATTTGCATGGATGTCGCATTTTGCGCCTCGTCGAGGACAACAAACGCATTCGACAACGTGCGCCCTCGCATGAACGCCAGCGGCGCAATCTCGATCTTCTTCTCCTCGATGAGCTTGGCCGCCTGCTTGCCGGGCAGGAAATCGTTGAGTGCGTCATAGAGCGGCTGCATGTAGGGATCGACCTTGTCCTTCATGTCACCGGGCAGATAGCCAAGCTTTTCACCCGCCTCTACGGCCGGGCGACTGAGAATGATCCGGTCCACATGCCCTTCGATAAACATGTTCACGCCAACCGCCACCGCAAGATAGGTCTTGCCTGTTCCCGCCGGTCCGATGCCAAAAGCCAGTTCATGCGAAAAGAGCGATCTGACATAGGATTTTTGCGCCTCGGTGCGCGGCTCGACATACTTCTTGCGGGTCTTGACTTCGACGCGGCCGGATTTGAACATCTCCATCTGGTCGCCAGCCAGGGCACCTGTCTCTGCGTCCGACCCACCCATCCTCAACTCGCGGTCCACATCACCGGCGACGACAGCCTTGCCCGATTCCAGCCGCGCATAGAGGGCGTTGAGGACACCCGTTGCCTCTTGGACCGGCCCATCCTCGCCCATCACCGACAGATGATTGCCGCGCCGCACGATCTGAACACCGAGCTTGCGCTCGATCTCCGCAAGGTTGCGGTCATACTCGCCGCACAGGTCAATCAGCAACATGTTGTTTGGAAAATCCACCACGGCTTGATGCATCGGAGCCATGTCAGAGGCGGGGGGCAGTGCGCTATTGGCCAATCAACTCTCCCAGAGGCTTATGTGTGACCCAAGCCTGCCAAGATGCGTCTCTGGGTGCAAGCGCACAGCACAAATTATCGCAGTTATTCGATCATTTCATGCGTGGAGGCGCTCAGATCACCCTTCGGGTCGCGGCGACACAGGCGTTTCACAAGAGATCGGGCACCTTGCTGCCGCGCTTGAAATTGCCAGTCGCAACTGTCGGTGGGGCGATGCCGGAACAGACCGGCTTGCCATAACGGTCAAGCCGCGGAGACAGGTAGCCCTCGACACCATCGTCAATGATCCAGTGATCGCAGCCGTTGGGATCGACCCATATGCCTGCTTGTAGCTGGTTGAGATGCTTGCCATCGGTTCCACGATCAGCCGATTTATCAGCCCCCACAGGGGGATGACCGCCGACACAAGCCGTCAGTAGGCTAACAACCGTCAGGGTGAGGATGAACTTGAACACTTTCATGATTTGCTCTCCTCAGCGCCAGCACATGATTTCGACACGGCGGTTTTGTGCTCTGCCCTCGGGGGTGGCATTTGAGGCTGTTGGATTACGTTCGCCATAGCCACGCATCGAAGAAACGCGAACGCCTGAATCTTGCGCGATCTGTGCGACCGCCTCGGCGCGGCGTTGGGACAGACGCATATTGTATTCGTCAGAGGCGACATTGTCGGTATGCCCGATGATGCTGAACGACACGGCGTTTGCGGACTGAAAGAACGCGCGCAGGCGTTGCTTTCCGGCCGAACCAACACGGGCGCTATCGGTTGCGAAAAGCTGATCCGTATTGACCACGCCACAGAGGTTCAGCTTGCGACAGACCGGTATGCCGTCTCGCCGCAAATGCGGAGACATATAGCCCTCAGCACCGTCATCCATCACCCAATGCTCGCAGCCGTCCGGATCAATCCAGATGGTCGGGATGTAACGTTCGCCCACCACCGTCCGCTGTTCGCTCTGTGCCATGGCGCGTTCCGCCGCAAGCGTCATGCCAAATGCAAGGAAAGCCGTCAGAAAAATCTCACTGATCCGCCCTAAGGCCCGAAATCCGATCACTTGTCCTTACCTCGCACTCAAAACGCGGCGCAGCTGGCACTTTGCCCTGAAACACAATTAAGGATAACTGCTTCAAGACTTGAGAAAAAGCGTGAATATTGGTTGTTTGTGGTTAAATAGGAAACAACGCCGATCAGTTTGCGCATTTTCACCACAATCCCGCCATAATCGCTTTAGCCTAGGCCGCGAAGATCCGCCCCGACAGAGAGTTCGCCCCACTGCTCAAGACCTCCACCTGCGCCAGATCCCCCGGTTTCAGGGTTGGGCTGGTCACATGGACGGCATGCAGATAATCCGATTTCCCAACGATCTGCCCTGACAGTCGTCCCGGCTTTTCAAAGAGGACACTGACCTTGCGCCCGACCATCGCCTCTTGGGCAGCACGTTGCTGATTGGAGATCAGAGCCTGCAACCTCAAAAGCCGCTCCGATTTTACCTCTTCGGGAATCTGAATGCGCTCCGCGGCCGGGGTGCCGGGCCGCGTCGAATACTTGAACGAATAGGCCGTGCCATAGCCCACCGTCGCAATCAAATCGAGGGTGTCCTGAAAATCCGCCTCGGTCTCCTCGGGAAAGCCGACGATGAAATCCCCAGACAAGAGGATATCAGGCCGCGCCGCGCGGATACGCTCGATCAGGCGCAAGTAATCCTCGGCGGTATGGCCGCGATTCATCCGCTTTAGAATACGATTGCTGCCTGATTGCACCGGCAGATGCAGATAGGGCATCAGCTTTGGGCATTCTCCATGCGCCGCGATCAGATCGTCAGACATGTCCTTGGGGTGGCTTGTCGTAAAGCGGATTCGCGCCAAGCCCTCTATGTCATTGAGCGCCCAGATGAGCCGAGCGAGGCTCCAATCCTCACCGAGACCCGCACCGTGATAGGCGTTGACGTTCTGCCCTAAAAGCGTGATCTCACGCACGCCTCGCTCGACCAGATCGCGGGCTTCCTCCAGCACCCGCTCCGGCGGGCGGCTGACCTCTGCACCGCGCGTATAGGGCACGACACAAAAGGCGCAGAACTTGTCACACCCTTCCTGCACGGTCAGAAAGGCCGTCGGCCCGCGCGCGGATTTGGGCCGGTGGCGCAGCGTATCAAACTTGTCTTCGGTCGGAAAATCGGTGTCGATTGCCTTGCCGCCCTCGCGCAGCCGCGCTTCCATCTCCGGCAGGCGGTGATAGCTTTGTGGCCCGACCACCAGATCGACCAGGGGTTGACGACGCATGATCTCTTCGCCCTCAGCCTGCGCCACGCAACCCGCCACACCAATCTTGAGATCGGGTTTTTCAACCTTGAGACCTCGCAGCCGCCCCAGTTCCGAATAAACCTTTTCTGCGGCCTTCTCACGGATATGGCAGGTGTTGAGCAGGATCATGTCCGCCTCGGTCGGATCCTGCGTTTCGACATAGCCCGCACCCGCCATGGCCTCGGCCATGCGCTCGCTGTCATAGACGTTCATCTGACAGCCGTAGGTCTTGATATAGAGCTTTTTCACGTCCGCCATGCGCTCGGCCTCTGCCTCAAGGTTGAGACTGCCTGACTACATCACTGCATGGGACACTTGCAATGCCTCAGCGTTTGGCGGACTCTGCGCGTCAAACCCCAGGAGCAAACCGGAACATGAGCGCACCCGATCTCAGGACCTTTCTCGACTCGCCCGGCAAGGCGCTCTCCAAGGGGCCGATCGCCATGGTCTTTGCCGAGGATGAAACGGAACTGAATTCCACCCTGCGCCATCATTTTGATGCCGGTTTTGCTGCGGTCCTGCTCTTTGCACCCGACGCTTTTGTCTTGGAACGTGATGTGGCCGCAGACCCGAGACTTCAGCGCATTTGTCACGATCTGGCGCTTGGCAAGACCGTCCGGGAGGCGGTCAACGCAGTGATCGCGGCGGCACCAGAGCTCTGGATGTATTATTGCTACAACGCCGAATACCTGTTCTATCCCTTCTGCGAGACACGCACCATTGGCGAGATGCTGAGCTTTCACGCCGAAGAACGCCGTGATGCCATGCTGACCTATGTGATCGACCTCTACGCGGATGATCTAGACGCATATCCTGATGCCGTGTCGCTGGAGACCGCACATATGGACAAATCCGGGTATTATGCGCTGGCCCGTCCTGATCCCCTCAATCACGATCACCCCAAGGAGCGGCAACTCGATTTCTTTGGCGGACTGCGCTGGCGCTATGAGGAGCATATCCCGGCCAAACGCCGCAAGATCGACCGCATCGCGCTCTTTCGGGCCAAGCCAATGCTAGAGTTACGCGAGGATCACACCCTGACGGATGAAGAATGCAACACCTATGCCTGTGCCTGGCATCATAATGTGACAAGCGCAATCTTGTCCTTTCGCACCGCCAAGGCCCTCAAGCACAATCCGGGATCGACGTTCGATATCCAGACCTTCAAGTGGCACAATTCCGTCCCCTTTGAATGGCATTCACGTCAGTTGCTGGATCTTGGACTTATCGAGCCGGGACAGTGGTTCTGAGCGATCCGTCGGCTCAGTTGTTGATCTTCTGCACCAGCGCTGTAACCGGGTCTGTCCGTTCGCCGCTGGCACTCTGGGCCGCACTTGACCAACGGATCAGGAAAGCCTGCACCCGATCGTTGCGCGCAATCATTTCTTCGCCTTTCGATATCGCCGTTCGCATGACCGCATGAACCCTTGGCGACAAGGCCGGTTCCTGCCAGATTGCGGCAAGCAAGCAGCCAGCAAAGCCAACGCCCACCAGCCAAGCCAAGCTCCGCGCGCGGCTCGCGCGGGCGGCGTAAACTTCTTGCCGTGGCGTCGGATTGCTTCGGTCGAACATCATCGCCACAGGTTCACAAACTCGAATGGCAAATTTGCGGCGAGACTCTGGCGTGGTGAGGATACTGTCTTGAAAGGAAAAACCCGGCCGACTGGACCGGGTTTTTCAGCGGATTGGATACCCACGCGCCCTATCGTGTCAACCCGCGGTGGCCACCGCCCTGCGGGTCATCACCCCGACCAGATGCGCACGATAGGCACCCGATCCGTGCAAATCGCTGATCAAGCCATCGCTCGCAACTGTCAGGCCAGAAATCGCCTCAGGCGCAAACTTCGCCGAGAGCGCGGCCTCTGCCTCGGACCAGCGAAAAACACCTCCCTCGGACGCTCCGGTCACGGCCACCCGCACGCCATCCGCGAATTTCGCGACAAACACCCCGACGAGCGCAAAGCGCGAGGCGGGTTGCTCGAACTTTTGATAACTTGCCCTCTCAGGCACCGGAAAGCGAACTTCGGTGATGATCTCTCCCTCCTCGAGGGCCGTCGAAAACATCCCCTGAAAAAAGTCATCCGCGGCAATCTCTCGGTTCGAGGTAATCACCGTGGCCCCCGACCCGAGCACCGCCGCCGGGTAACAGGCCGAAGGGTCGTTATTGGCAAGACTGCCGCCGATGGTGCCACGATTTCGCACCGCCGGGTCGCCGATATGAGCGGCGAGGCTGGCCAGCGCCGGATAGGCCCCCGCCCCCGCGGCTACCACCGCGTGAGTCGTGCCGCCGCCAATGCAGAGGCGGCCGTCATCGGCGGTGCAGATGCCCTTCAACTCGGCAATGCCCGACAGGCACACGAGCTTTGACGGCGCAGCCAACCGCGCCTTGAGGGCGGGGATCAGCGTCTGCCCGCCGCCAAGCGCCTGTGTCTCTTCTGCGCCGAGTGCCTTGATCGCATCGGCAATCGTTGCCGGGCGTTCGATATCAAATGCATACATGATCGCTCTCCTTACGCTTGCATCGCAGCCCAGACCCGCGCGGGGCTGAGCGGCATGTCGATATGGGTCACGTCATGACCTGCGGATCGCAGCGCATCGACCACCGCATTCACCACGGCGGGCGGGCTCCCGATCGCCCCTGCCTCGCCACAGCCCTTGACCCCCAGCGGATTGTGGGTGCAGGGCGTCTGGCAGGAATGATCGACCTTGTAAAAAGGCACATCGTCGGCACGTGGCATGGCGTAATCCATGTAGCTGCCGGTCTGAAGTTGCCCATTCTCGTCATAGACGCATCTCTCCAGCAGCGCCTGCCCGATCCCCTGCCCGATCCCGCCATGCACTTGGCCCGAGACAATCATCGGGTTGATGATATTGCCGAAATCATCCGCCGCCGAGAACCGCTCGATGGTGACGCGACCGGTCTCGGGATCGACCTCGACCTCACAGGCATAGGCCCCCGCCGGATAGGTAAAGTTTGACGGGTCATAGAATGCCGTCTCCTCCAGTCCCGGTTCCAGATCCGCCAGCGGATAGTTATGCGGCACATAGGCGGCAAGGGTCACATCACCCCAGGCCACGGATTTATCCGTGCCCGCAACGCTGAACCGGCCATCCTTCAACTCGATATCGGCATCTGAGGCCTCCATCAGATGCGCCGCGATCTTCTTGGCCTTGTTGATGATCTTTTCGGTCGCGCGCACCATGGCCGATCCGCCCACAGCAATCGAGCGACTGCCATAGGTGCCCATGCCCATCGGCGTGTTGGCGGTGTCGCCATGCACGATCTCGACCATGTTGGCATCAATTCCGATCATCTCGGACACCACCTGGGCAAAGGATGTCTCATGCCCCTGCCCATGGGAATGCGAGCCGGTCATTACCACAAGACCGCCAGTGGCGTTGACCCGCACCGTTGCACTCTCATAAAGACCCGCGCGCGCGCCCAATTGCCCCACGAGGTTCGAGGGCGCGATGCCGCAGGCCTCGATATAGCAGTTGATCCCCAGCCCCCGCAGACGGCCCTTGGCCTCGCTTGCCTTGCGCCGTGCAGCAAAGCCCTTGAAATCCGCGATCTCTTCCAGCTTGTCCATCGTGGCGTGGTAATCGCCGGTGTCATATTCCACGGCCACCGGCGTTGCATATGGAAACTGGGTGATGAAATTCTGCCGACGCAGCGCAATCGGATCGACCCCCAATTCACGCGCCGCCTTGTCGATCACCCGCTCCAGCTGGAACGTGGCCTCGGGCCGTCCGGCACCGCGATAGGCATCGACCGGCACGGTGTTGGTAAAGACCGCCTTGACGTTCACATAGATCAGCGGCGTCTTGTAATTCCCGGCCATCAGCGTGCCATGCAGCCAGGTCGGCACCGAGGGTGCGAAGGTGCTGAGATACGCCCCCATATTCGCATGGGTATCGGTGCGGATGGCGGTAAAGTTGTTGTCCGCATCCAGCGCCAACTCGATTTTCGTCACATGATCGCGCCCCTGCGCATCGGTCATGAACGCCTCTGAGCGCGAGCAGGTCCATTTCACCGGGCGATTGAGCGCCTTGGCCGCAAAGGTGCAGAATGCCTCCTCGGCATAGTGAAAGATCTTGGATCCAAAACCGCCGCCCACATCGGGGGCCACCACGCGCAGCTTGTGCTCGGGAATGCCCAGCACGAACGCGCCCATGAGGAGGCGGATCACATGCGGGTTCTGGCTCGTCGTGTAGAGCGTCGAATCGCCCGTCGAACGGTTGAAATCACCCACCGCCACGCGCGGCTCCATCGGGTTGGCAACCAATCGCTGATTGACCAGTTCCAGCGTCGTGACATGCGCGGCCTTGGCAAAGGCCTCATCGACGGCCGCCTTGTTCTCTTCGACAAAGCCCCAGTCGTAACAGAGGTTGCTCTTCAACTCTTCATGCACCTTGGGCGCGCCGGTCTTGAGCGCCGCCTTCATGTCCACGACCGCCGGCAGTTCCTCGATATCGAGCACGATCGCCTCGGCGGCATCGCGCGCCTGCGCATAGGTCTCGGCGACCACGGCAGCAATCGGATCGCCCACGTGGCGCACCTTGCCGCGCGCCAGAACCGGATGCCCCGGCTCCTGCATCACCTCGCCAAATCGGTCCGTCACCTGCCAGCCGCAGGGCAATCCGCCGACACCTTCGAAATCCTTGCCGGTAAAGATCCGGATCACGCCCGGCATCCCCTCGGCGTCGCTGGTATCGACCTTGTTCAGCCGCCCATGCGCAACGTCCGAACGCAAAAAATACACATGAGCCTGCCCGCGCAGGTTGATGTCATCGGTGTAGTGGCCGTTCCCGGTCAGAAACCGGATATCCTCGCGCCGCTTCGTGCTGGCGCCAATGCCGCCGTCTTTGGGCATGTCATTCTCCTCCCTGATCGTCCGGGGTTGCCCCCATGTTCACCCGCAGCATGTTCACTGTTCCCCAAATACTCCGGGGGAGCGCCGCAGGCGCGGGGGCAGCGCCCCCAAATCTCGCTCTACTCTGCCGCGATGCGGCTCACGTCCTGACCGCTGGCCGCCAGAATCGCCTTGACGATGTTGTGATAGCCCGTGCAGCGGCAGATATTGCCCTCAAGATAATCACGCACCTCAGCCTCGGTGGGCGTCGGGTTCTCGGCCAGAAGGGCGGCCGCCGACATCACCATGCCGGGCGTGCAGAATCCGCATTGCAACCCGTGATGGTCCTGAAACGCCTGCTGGATCGGATGCAGCGTGCCATCCGGCTCGGCCATGCCCTCGATGGTGCGCACCTCCGCCCCCTCGGCTTCGGCCGCGAACATGGTGCAGGATTTCACGGCCTTGCCGTCCACATGCACGACGCAGGCCCCACATTGGCTGGTGTCACAGCCCACATGCGTGCCGGTCAGGCCAAGCGTCTCTCTCAGAAATTCGACAAGAAGTGTGCGACCTTCGATCTGGCCCGACGCTGGCTTGCCATTAACGGTCATCTTGACCTCAGTCATTGGTTCCTCCCGGTTTGAATTGTCCGTCCCCCGTCAGACCTTAATCGCAACGGCCCGACTGTCCAGTGCGACTAAAGCACGCCTCCTGCGACTTGAGAACCCGATTTCTTGCGGCTCAGCGCCGTTCGCCCCGCCGCGGCTGCGGTCGGGTCGGAATCTCCTTCAGAAGCCCGCCCACGCCCATCGCCGAAATCTCCGCCGCCCCGCAGGGCAGGCCACAGGCCACCCGCGCCAAAACCCAGTCCGCCCCATGCAGAACCGGACTACGCGCAGAGCCTGGAAGACCGATCACGGGCCGCTGGCCCAGATACCCCAGAAAAAGAAGGTTGCCCGGATCCACGGGTATCCCGAACCGCTCGACATGGCCGCCTGCACGGCGCAGCGCCTCTGGGGCCGTGTCATGCCAATCCGAAGTAGCCGATGCGGTGAGAATGAGCATGATATCGCCCCCCGCCTGCGCGATTGCCGCAGCCAGAGCCGCCTCCTCATGCGCACAGATCACGGTCTCCGCCATCTCCATTCCCAGGCCCGCAACCCGCGCAACAATCGCCTCGGCGCCCTTGCTGCCTGGTCCCCCCGGAACATCAGTGATGATCAGGCTCGCGCTGCGGTATTGCGGCACTGCGAGCCGAACCGCACCGCGCGCCGCCTCCGTCGCGCGATCCAGCGCCACACGCGGCACGCCATAGGCGATGATCTTGACGGTCGCGATCATACCACCAGCATGGATCTGATGGTGCTGCGAGACCGTGGCCAGGGTGATCATCGGATCAACCATATTGACCGCATGGATCGCGGCGGCGTCGAGACAGACCACACCTGGCCGCTCTGCGATCAGGTTGACACGGCCCGTAAAGGGCGCGCTCAACGCAATGTCGGGGGCTGTTTCGCGCAAGGCCATGGCAAGCCCCTCCGCCGCCGCGTTCTCGTGTACATCTTCCGCGTCCAACATGGCCACCGTGACCACAACATAACCCGCCGCGCGCAGCGCCTCGATCTCTGAGGGGCCCAGCACGCCCCCCTTGCGCAAGCGCCCCCCGGCCACCTGCTCGGAATGGGCCAGGATGCCGCCTTCGGCTTCTTCCAGTGGCACGGGTCCGAACTTCATGCACCCTTCCTCAAGATGCGCGTCATCTGGGCCAGGATACTGACTGCAATCTCCGACGGACCCGCCGCGCCGATATCCAGCCCGATGGGTCCATGGATGCGTCCGATCTCGGCCTCGGTGAACCCTGCCTCGTGCAACCGCACCACCCGCCTGGCATGGGTCCGGGATGATCCCAAAGCGCCGATATAGAACACATCCGAGCGCAACGCCTCAAAGAGCGCCGGATCATCCAGCTTGGGGTCATGCGTCAGCAGAACCAGCGCGGTGCGCGCATCGAGGCGAAGGGCGCGGATGCCCTCATCCGGCCAGTCGTGCAATACCGTCTCTCCCGGAAACCGCGCCTCTGAGGCAAAACTCTCTCGTGGGTCGATCACCAAGGGATCATAGCCCGCGATCCGCGCCATCGGCACGAGGGCCTGTGCGATATGTACCGCCCCGATGATGATGAGACGCAAGGGCGGATTGTGGATGGCCACGAAGGTCACGCCATCCGCCTCAAACCCGGAGCGATCCATGCGAAACCGCTCGACATGGCCCTCGCGTTCCAAGCGGCGAGCAATCTCCAGCCCGGTGACGTAGGCCATCGGCACCCGCGCCGCTCTTGCCAGAACCAGATCGGCCAAGAGCGCCTCGGGCATCACAGATCCGATGGGTTCGACCAGCACCCGGATCGTGCCACCACACGCCAGCCCGACGGCAAAGGCATCGCCATCCGAGACGCCATATTCCAGCAGCACCGGGCGCCCTGCCGCGATGGCGTCCCGCGCCTCAGTCACCACCGCCCCCTCGACGCAACCGCCCGAAACAGAGCCTGCGATCTCTCCCTCACCCGAAATTGCCAACTGGCTCCCCACCCGTCGCGGCGCGCTGCCCCAGGTTTCGACCACCGTCGCCAAGGCCGCGCCCTTGCCCACGCGGTGCCACGCGAGGGCTGTTTCCGGAATGTCGTCAAATCGCCGCATCATGTTCTCCCTGTCCTGCCGGTCATGCTTGCAAGGCCGCCATCAACCGCGCCTTCTCGCCGCCATCCTCGCGGCGTGAAATCGCGGCGGCCAGATCCTCCAGCGTGGCGACGGAATGGCCCGCGCGAAAGGCGTCCACATGCGGCAACATGGCAGCGATCCCACGCGCTTTTGGCGCGAACCCCTCCCACCGCAAGAGCGGGTTGAGCCAGATGAGACGCCGCGCGCTCAGATGCAGACGCTCCATCTCATGGGCCAGACTGTCCGGCGCGTCGCGATCCAGCCCGTCGGTGATCAGAAGCACCACCGCCCCCTGCCCCATGACGCGCCGCGACCAGTCGCGGTTGAAGGCGTGCAGACAGGTGCCGATCCGCGTTCCACCCTCCCAGTCCTGCGCCTGACGGCCCGCAGCGGCAAGCGCCGCATCCACGTCCCGCGTCGCCAGATGCCGGGTGATATTGGTGAGTTGCGTGCCAAAGGTAAAGGCGTGCACCTTGGACCAACCCGCGCCCTTCTGATTGGCCACAGCGTGAAGAAAATGCAAGACCATGCGGCTGTATTGGCTCATTGATCCTGAAATATCGCAAAGCACCACAAGATTTGGCCAGCGTTCCTGCGGCTTTTGCCAGTGCAGCCGCCGCAGATCGCCACCATGGCGCAGCGCGCCGCGCAACGACCGGCGGGCATCGATCCGTCTGCCCAGCAAACTTGCCTCGCCACGACGCGCCGCAAAGGGTTTCACCGGCAGGCTCAGCCGCGCCAGCATCCGCTTGGCCTGCGCCACCTCCGCCGTGCTCATCTGTTCGAAATCGAGATGGCGCAATCGTTCCTCGCCGGACATGGTGGCGGTTGCGTCACTCTCGATCTTCACCTCATCGCTCGCGCGCTCTTCGATCTCGGGTGCATCCCGCGCCACCCCGTCGAGGAGCGCCTCCGCCGCGCGCTTCTCGCCCGCCTCGCCCGCGCGGTCCTCCTGCACGCCGCGGATAGCGGGCAGCATCATCGCCATCATGTGCTCCATGTAGCGCGGATCGCGCCAGTAGAGGCGGAACACCTGCGCGAAAACCACCAGATGCTCGGGCCGTGTCACGAGACAGGCGCGCAGGGTATAGAAGAAATCGGTCCGGCTGGTGAAGCCTGCAACCGCCACCGCACGCACCGCGTCGATCACCCGTCCGGGACCAATCGGCAGCCCGGCCGCCCTGAGCGCGCGCGCGAAATGGGTAAGGTTGTGGGTCAGCTTGGGGTCGTCCGGCAAGTCGAGAGGCGGGAGCTCAGCCATGCCCATAAAACTCCAGCGTCCGGTCAACATTCTGGACATGTATCTGAGTATATGGCTCGTACCATTTCAGTATACCAGCCGCCAGATCATCCGCGATGATTGCCTCAAGCGGCGTGTCGCATTTCTCCGGTGATGCCTGCAATCCTGCAAGCCAACGAACATAGCGTTGCGTGGCGCGGATGATTTCGGCAGCATATCCACCACCTGCCAAAATCTCCGGGGCCCCATGATCCTGTAGCACAAACTCCGGCTCAAGGGCCGCCAACCGGTCAAGATCATCCAAATGGGTGGCAAAATGCGCTGGTTCGCCCACATAGGTCACGCAATCCTCAACCGTATCGCCCGCCAGCAGGATCCGTCGCTCTGGCAGCCAGAGCACGGTGGCATCATCGCTGTGAATATTGGCCTCGATCAGCGTCACCGTCTGATCGCCAAACAGTATCTCGAGATGGCCAGAAAAAACCCGCGTCGGCAGGATCAGCGGCTTGATCGCGGGCGGCCCATCATAGGTGCCCGTTTCAATCGCAACACGCCGCTCCGCAAGATGCGCCGCAGTGCGCGCATTTGCGATCACTTCGCAGCCTGCAAAGGCCGACGTCCCGGCGACATGATCCAGATGCCAATGGCTGTAAATGACCGTGAATTCGGTCACACCCTGCTCTTCGAGATGCACCCGGATTGCCGCGCCGTGTTCGGGGGATACGTTGGTATCATAAACCAGCGCCGCCTGCCCCGCGACCAGAGCATAGGTGGCAATGCCCAGACCTATTGCCCCGTCATCAACCCAGTTGTCATCCTCCATGAATCGATAACCTGCCACCCGTCCATCGTAATAGGCATAGAGTCCGGGATGCGGTTGAAAGATGCGCAAGTGCTGCGTCTGTCCCATCATGATGGCTCCAGAGTCGCGCGCACCTCATCGAGCAGGCGCTTGGCCTCCGAGCCCTGCAACCTGGCAATGTCGTCCTGATATTTGAGGATCGCTCCCAGTGTGTCGGCGATCACCTCCGGGCTGAGCGCGATCACGTCGAGGGCAAGCAGGCATTTGGCCCAGTCGATCGTCTCGGCCACGCCCGGTTTCTTGAAGAGGTCCTCTGTGCGCAACCGCTGGACAAAGGCAACCACCTCGCGACTGAGCCGTTCCGAGGCCTCGGGCGCACGGGTTTGCACGATTTCGATCTCCCGATCGAATGTCGGGTAGTCCACCCAATGATAGAGACAGCGGCGCTTGAGCGCATCATGCACTTCTCGGGTGCGGTTCGAGGTCAGGATCACGATTGGCGGCTCAGGCGCGCGGATCGTGCCCAGTTCCGGGATCGTGACCTGGAAATCGCTCAAAGCCTCCAGCAGGAAGGCCTCGAACGGCTCATCCGTGCGATCGATCTCGTCGATGAGCAGCACCGGCGCGCCGCCGGGTTGGGGACGCATCGCCTGCAACAGGGGCCGCTCGATCAGGAATTCCTCGGTAAAGAGCTCATCCTTGAGATGTCCGCGATCCACCCCTCCCGCTGCCTCCGCCGCCCGGATCGCGATCATCTGCCCGGTGAAGTTCCACTCGTAGACGGCGCTTGCGGCGTCCAGCCCCTCGTAGCATTGCAGACGAATCAGGCGCCTCCCCAATCCCGCGGCCAGTGCCTTGGCAATCTCGGTCTTGCCGGTGCCCGCCTCGCCCTCGAGAAAGAGCGGCCGCCCAAGCCGCAGCGCCAGATAACTCACCGTGCCAAGCGCGCGACCACAGATGTAATCCTGACCTGCCAGGAGATGCTGCACCGAGTCGATGGATGTTGGGTTCTGCACGTTATCGCCTCCGTTGGCCTCTCGCCTCGGGCAGAGGCTGCATTGCGCCGTGACCCGGGTCAAGGGCACTCGCCGCTCTATCTTCGAGGGTGGCCGGCATACTCCATGCACCGGCATTTGTGTCGAGGACAGCTTGAAAAGCAATCCAGGATTGTCTCCCCTCGAGTCAAATCCGCACAAAGTGGTCAAGGATGCGCAGGTCAAACAAACGTGCTAGTGATTCTGCAAACCGTCTGATCTGGGCCTGGACGCCTCCGCTCCATCGCGCCCGCGTTCAAGAGAGGACGGCGTGTGTGTGTTTAAAATTTCAGGGTTTCCATCACCATGCAGGATAATTTCCCCAGTACCAGCGGTGATCTCTCCGGCCTCGGCTGGCAGGCTTGGCGCGAGTGTGCAGCGAAGCTGGTGGGCCGCCATGGCTCTACCGTGCCTCTCGGAAGCAAACATGCCGCCATCCTGATCAAGCGCAAGGACACCCTTCTTGTTACATTCGAGACCCATGCGCGGATGGCAGAACTCTCGGCGGAGGCGCATCCGCTGGGCTGGACCATGGTCAAGGGGCTGGACTGGTCGCATCTCTGCCTTGTCAGCGAGGATGACACCTGGTTCCGGGAGCCGCGCGTCTATGGCTTTTTCGACCGACTGATCGACGATGGATTCTTTGACCAATTCGACCAGGTGATCTTTTACGGCGCGGGTCCGTGCGGCTATGCGGCTTCGGCCTTTTCGGTCAGTGCACCGGGCGCCAAGGTGGTGATGCTGCGACCACAAGCCACGCTGGACCCCGAACGTACCGAATGGGATGACCGCTACATCCGCATGCGCCGCACCAGTTTTACCGACCGTTTCGGTTATGCACCCGATATGCTCGGGGGGGCCGCCGAGGCCGTGCTGCTCTATGATCCAGAGGTTGAGCTTGATGCCATGCACGCGGCGCTTTTTTCACATCCCAAACTGCTCCGGTTCCGCACCCGCTATCTGGGCTACCAGATCGAAACCGAACTCATGCAGATGCGCGTGCTCCTGCGCCTTCTGGCACAGGTCGGAAGCGGCAAACTGACCCGGACAAGTCTTGGCAGACTGTTTCGCGCACGTCGCAATGCGCCCGGCTATCTGGCACACCTTCTGCAGGTCGTGCTGGCAGAGGAGCGGGACTACCTGACCGCCCTGCTCTGCCGCAACGTGTTGGCGCGCAATCTTGGCGGACCGCGCTTTCGCAAAGCCTTGTCGATGGCAGATAGCCGGCTGCATGCCGGGCAGGACTGAGACCACGGCTGCCTCTGGTCTTGACCCCTGCGATTGTGTAAGGGCAGCGGCATGAGCCAGAGCCTTACCCTCCGCCGCCCTGATGACTGGCATCTGCATCTGCGCGATGGAGCAATGCTGCGCGCCGTGCTGCCGGAGACCACGCGGCATTTCTCCCGTGCTCTGATCATGCCCAATCTTGTGCCCCCCGTGGTCACTGCCGCCGATGCCCGCGCTTACCGAGACCGCATCCTTGACGCGCGTCCGGAAGGGGCGAAGTTCACACCCCTGATGACTCTCTACTTAACCGAGAACACCGATCCCGAAGATGTGGCCGCCGCCCATGCCGCTCGCCTCATCACCGCAGTCAAGCTCTACCCGGCAGGCGCCACGACCAATTCGGCAAGCGGCGTGCGCGATTTCGATGCCGTACGCGGCGTGCTCGAACGCATGGCCGGGATTGGCCTGCCGCTCTGCGTGCATGGCGAAGTGACCGACCCGACGATCGACATCTTCGACCGTGAGGCGGTGTTCATCGATCGTGTGCTCGATCCGATCCGCCGCGCCACACCGGGTCTGCGGGTTGTGATGGAACATATCACGACGTCACAAGGCGTGGACTATGTGATGTCTCAGGACCGCGATCTTGCCGCGACCATTACCACCCACCACCTTGTGATCAACCGCAACCACATCCTCGCAGGCGGCATCAGGCCGCATTACTACTGCCTGCCCGTGGCCAAGCGCGAGGAACACCGCCTTGCCCTGCGCGCCGCCGCCACCGGCGGCGATCCGCGCTTTTTTCTTGGCACCGACAGCGCCCCGCATCCCGATCCCCTGAAGGAAAGCGCCTGCGGCTGCGCCGGTTGCTTCACCGCCCCAACCACGCTTCCGATCATCGCGCATGTGTTCGAGGACGAAAATGCGCTTGAGCGACTCGAGGACTTTACCTCGCTGCGCGGCGCGGCATTCTACGGCCTTCGCCCGAACGAAGAGCGGATCACACTGTCCAAGGGCGTGCCCATCGCGTCCCCTGCCCACATTCAGACGGGCGACGGCACGGTCACGGTATTCGATCCCGGTTTCCCGCTAGAGTGGCATGTGACCTGATCTTCACCGTCTCGAAATACTCCCGCCGGAGGCATCGCAAGCCTTCGGCGGGGCGACCGCAAAAGGAGCTTTGCCATGATTCCCAGCACCTTCCCCCCGAAAGAGGACATCGCCCGCCTCACCGCCCGCATGTTGCTGGAAATCGGCGCGGTGCATTTCAATGCCGAGACCCCCTTCACGCTCGCCTCCGGACTGCCCTCACCGACCTATATCGATTGCAGAAAGCTGATCAGTTACCCGCGTATCCGCTCCACGCTGATGGATTTCCTCACGATCACCGTGTTGCGCGATGCCGGATTTGAGGCCTTCGACAACATCGCTGGAGGCGAAACAGCGGGCATCCCCTTTGCTGCTCTGGTCGCCGAACGCCTGGCGCTGCCAATGACCTATGTGCGCAAGAGACCCAAAGGCTATGGCCGCAATGCCCGCATCGAAGGGGTGATGCAAGAGGGTCAACATGTGCTGCTGGTCGAAGACCTGACCACCGATGGCGGCTCGAAACTCTCCTTTGTCGATGCGATCCGCGAGACTGGAGCCATCTGCGCTCACACGGCGGTTATTTTCTTTTATGACATTTTTCCCGAAACCCGGGCAAATCTGAGAGATCACGGGGTGACTCTGCATGCCCTTTGCACCTGGTGGGACGTTCTTGCCGAGGCGCGCGCGCAAGCCAGTTTTGACACGCCAACACTCGCAACCGTCGAGGCATTCTTGACCGATCCACGTAAGTGGCAGGCGGAAAACAAGAAATAATTCTTATCCACAGAGCCTGGAAAATCCAGCGTCTCGAATCGCAAATACGCCCGAGATGTGGTAGTTCTCTCCTCATCAACCGCATCATGTGGCGGCCCGGGACGCGCGTCACGTTTATCCACCGGTTTTTCCCGGTGTTCATCCACAGGGTTGTGGCAGTAGCGATCGAGGCGGTCTTGGCTTATGAACTACAGAACACAAAAACCGATAGAACGGGGACAGCAGGCATGAGGAAGAACACGGCTTTCAATCCGACCGGGGCCGAAATCGAAGCCCCGGAAACCATGCCCCATTCCATCGAGGCAGAGCAGCAACTTCTCGGTGCGATCCTGACAAACAATGACGTCTATGACCGCGTGGCCGCGATCATCGGAGCGCAGCATTTCTACGATCCCGTTCATGCCCGCATCTTCGAGACGGCCGCCGCGCGCATTGCAAGAAACGCACTTGCCTCGCCCGTCACCCTGCGCGCGTTTCTCGAAAATGATGCGGGTCTCAGGGAACTGGGCGGCGCGGCCTATCTGGTCAAACTCGCCGGTGCTGCAATCTCGACCTTTGCGGCGCGCGACTATGCACAGATGATCTACGATCTGGCGATTCGTCGCGAGTTGATTGCGCTCGGTCATGAAATCGCAGCCAAGGCCGCGCGTGTCGATCTCGAAAGCGAGCCCAAGGACCAAATCATCGAGGCAGAACAGAAACTCTACCAGCTTGCCGAAATGGGGAAATCAGAAACAGGATTTCAAAGTTTTCTCAAAGCAATAACAGATGCTGTTAATGTTGCCAACGCGGCCTATCAACGTGAAGGCGGAATGGCCGGCATCTCGTCAGGTTTGGCCGATCTCGACAGCATGCTGGGTGGTCTGCATAACTCGGACTTGCTCATTCTCGCGGGACGGCCTTCGATGGGGAAAACGTCGCTCGCCACCAACATCGCTTTCAATATCGCGCGCGCGTATCGTCGCGGCAAGTTGCCCGATGGCACTGAAGGCGCGGTCGATGGTGGCGTGGTCGGTTTCTTCTCGCTTGAGATGAGCGCCGAACAATTGGCTGGCCGGGTGCTGGCGGAGGCATCGGAAATTCCCTCGCACAAGATCCGCCAAGGGGATATGGACGAGATCGAATTCCGCCGCTTTGTCGATGCGGCCAAGACGCTCGAATCTTGCCCACTCTACATCGACGACACCGCTGCCATCCCGATCGCGCAACTGGCCGCGCGAGCACGTCGTCTGAAGCGCACGCATGGGCTGGATGTTCTCATCGTCGACTATCTGCAACTGGTGCGCGGGTCCGCCGATAACCGGGTGCAGGAGATCGGTGAGATTTCCATGGGGCTCAAGGCGATCGCCAAGGAGTTGCACATCCCCGTCATCGCCCTCTCGCAACTCAGCCGTCAGGTAGAAAACCGCGAAGACAAGCGCCCGCATCTGTCGGACCTGCGCGAATCCGGATCCATTGAACAGGACGCCGATGTGGTGATGTTCGTGTTCCGCGAGGAGTATTACAAGGGACGCGAAAAACCCGGCGACCACGAGATGGAGAAGATGGCTGAATGGAAAGAGGCCATGTCAAGCCTCCACGGCAAGGCCGAGATCATCATCGGCAAGCAGCGCCACGGGCCCATCGGAACCGTCAACTTGAGCTTTGAGGAACAGTTCACCCGCTTTGGCAACTTGGCAAAGCCTTGGCAGCAAGGCGGCGGACAGGAGTTCTAAGTCCTGCTCGCGATGCCGGATCAGAGTTTGACGCCGCGCCGCCCGGCAAGATCGGTGAAATACTGCCAGGCAACCCGCCCCGAGCGCGATCCACGGCTTGCCTGCCATTCGATAGCCTCGGTCCTGAGCGTGGCATCGTCAATTTTCACTCCGTAGGCGTCGCAATAGCCCCGAACCATGGCAAGGTATTGGTCCTGATCACACGAGTGAAAACCGAGCCACAAGCCGAAACGATCCGACAGCGACACCTTTTCCTCAACTGCTTCGGATGGGCTGATCGCCGATGAGCGCTCGTTCTCGATCATGTCGCGCGGCATCAGGTGGCGGCGGTTGGACGTGGCGTAGAACACCACATTGTCGGGTCGCCCCTCGATTCCGCCATCGAGCACCGCCTTGAGCGATTTGTAGTGCTGGTCATCATGACTGAAAGACAAGTCGTCACAATAGAGCAGGAATCGCACCTTACTTGCACGCAAGAGGTTCAAGAGACGTCCGACCGAAGCCAGGTCCTCGCGTTGCAGTTCCACAATCGTCAGGGCCAGTCCCTCGGCGCGCACGGCGGCATGCACCGCCTTGACCAGGCTTGATTTACCCATGCCACGGGCGCCCCACAGCAGGGCGTTGTTTGCGGGAAGACCGCGGGCGAATTGCCGCGTATTGGCCAACAACGTATCGCGCGCCCGGTCCACACCGACAAGCAGCGCCATATTCACGCGGTTGATCTCTGCCACCGGCTCAAGCCGATCAGGTCCGACATGCCAGACAAAGGCATCCGCCTTGCCAAAATCCGGTGCAGTCAGTGGCGCGGGGCTCATCCGCTCCAGAGCAGCGGCTATTCGCTCCAGTGGATCAGACATGAATCACAGCCTTCCCTTGTCCGCCCCAGACCCCGCCAGCGGATCTTCGGCGTCAAACTCGTCGTCCTCGTCCTCCACCCAAAGTCCCTGTGCCCGCAAATCTGCTTCACGCTTTCTTTCGACCCGTGCCACCAGAAAGATTGACAGTTCGTAGAGGCCGTAAACCACCGTAAACAGAATGATTTGCGTTACGACATCCGGTGGCGTGACCAGCGCGGCAAGCATCAGAATGCCCACGACAGCGTATTTACGCACCGAACGCAGGCCACCCGCACTCACCAGACCGGCCTTGCCCATCAGCGTGAGCAACACTGGCAACTGGAAGCAAAGGCCAAACGCGACGATGAACTTGACCGTAAGGTTGAGATATTCCTGTGCCGAACCTTGAAAGACGACCGAGAGCGGCGCCGCGCTCCTGCTGCCCTCTACAGTCTCGCCCTCGCCACCAAACTGCTGAAAGCCGAGGAAGAAGTCATAGGCCATCGGGCTGACGACATAGAACGCAAACGCCGCGCCCAGAAAGAACATGAACGGCGAGGCAACAAGAAACGGCAGAAAAGCACCCTTTTCCGACTTGTACAGCCCTGGGGCCACAAAACGCCACATCTGTTGAGCGATATACGGAAAAGCAAGGATCAAACCACCCAGAAGCGAGACCTTGATGGCAACAAAAAAACCCTCTTGAGGGCTTATGAAAATCAGATTGCAGTCCTGACCGCGCTCGGCCAGCACGGCACACAACGGTGCTGTGAGAAAATTGAAAATCGGCGTGGCAACGGTGAAACAGATGATCATACCGATGACAAATGCCACCACAGAATGAATGAGCCGAGTGCGCAGTTCGGCGAGGTGTTCGATCAGCGGCGCACTGCTGTCTTCGATCTCGTCCTGCTGTCTCATGCCTGATCCTTGGCCTTGGTCCTGGCCTTGGCCTTGGCCTTTGGTTTCGTCGTCTCGGGTGCTGCGACAGTCACCGCCTTTGCGGGCGCTTCGACCTCGGCAACGTTGCGCGCCGTGGCCATGTCGGCTGCGGCTTCTCGGATCTTGTCGGCCTGCGCCTGACGCTGCTCGTTCAACGCTGGCTTGGTTGCCTCGCTGAGATCGCGAGTCAAGCTGTCGCTGGTTTTCTTGACCTCGGCCATTGCCGACTTCATCGGGTTTGATGCTGCCTTGAAGGTCTTTTGAATTTCGTTCACACCAGACTGGTCCGCCGCATCGTTCATAGCGCGGCTGAATTCACGCGCCATGCCTTTGGCCTTGCCGACAAACTTGCCAACCGTCCGGAACATGCCAGGCAAGTCCTTTGGGCCGATGACAATCAAAGCCACGATGCCGATGAGCAAAAGCTCGCTCCAGCCTAGGTCGAACATTTAAGGTTCAAACCTTGTCTTTATGGTCAGTCGCAGTCAAATCACGGACCTCGTCCGCAACCGGTTTGGTTTCATCCTCGAGTTCCTTGTTGCCCTCGGATACGCCCTTCTTGAACGAGGTAATGCCCTTGCCAACCTCGCCCATCAGAGACGAAATCTTGCCGCGCCCAAAGAGCACGAGCACCACGATCGCAATGAGCAAAAGCCCGGGAAGGCCTATATTGTTCAGCATGTCTTTCTCTCCCTGTCCGGGGGTCTCCTAGGCGGCCCCGCAATAACATCGCTTTATTTAGTGGCTCCGCGCGAAGGATGAAAGCACCAAAGCAGCGTTGGCCCCTCAAACCCCAACAATATTTTTTATCACGGTCCCCGTGTTCCAAACGCGGTCGATCACTCCGAACTCTGCGCCTCGGCGCGGCTCTTGCCGCTCACGTTCATCGCCAGCGTGGCGGCCATGAACTGATCGAGATCGCCGTCCAGCACGCCCTTGGTGTCAGACGTTTCCACCCCGGTGCGCAGATCCTTGACCATCTGGTAGGGTTGCAGGACATAAGAGCGGATCTGATTGCCCCAGCCCGCGTCCCCCTTGGCGTCATGCGCCTCGGTGATGGCGGCGCTGCGGCGGTCCAGTTCCAACTGATAGAGCCGAGATTTCAGCGCCTTCATGGCAACATCGCGGTTCTGGTGCTGCGACTTCTGCGAGGAGGTCACGACGATTCCGGTCGGGAAGTGGGTGATCCTGACCGCAGAGTCGGTGGTGTTCACATGCTGCCCGCCAGCCCCTGAACTGCGATAGGTGTCAATTCGGATGTCTCCGGGATTGACCTCGATTTCGATATTGTCATCCACCACAGGATAGACCCAGACCGAGGAAAAGGAGGTATGCCGTTTGGCCGCCGAGTCAAAAGGTGAAATGCGCACCAGACGGTGAACCCCGGATTCGGACTTCAGCCAACCATAAGCGTTGTGACCGCTGATCTTGTAGGCCGCCGACTTGATCCCGGCCTCTTCCCCTGGTGATTCCGACTGTAACTCAACGGTGTAGCCACGTTTCTCAGCCCACCGCACATACATCCGCGCCAGCATGGAGGCCCAGTCACAGCTTTCGGTGCCGCCCGCGCCTGCATTGACCTCAAGGAACGTGTCGTTCGCATCGGCCTCGCCATCGAGCAACGCCTCAAGTTCCTTGGCCGCCGCCACTTTAGCGAGTCCCTTGAGGGCCGCCTCGGCCTCGTCGACGACCTCCTTATCGTTCTCCATCTCTCCCAGATCGATCAGACCGACATTATCCTCAAGCTCTTGCTTGATGCTGTCATGTGTGTTCAGCGCATCGACCAGCGCCTGACGCTCGCGCATAAGCTTTTGCGCATTCGCCGGATCATCCCAGAGCGCCGGGTCCTCGACCCGCGCATTGAATTCCTCCAGCCGGTGCTTTGCCGTCTCCCACCCGAGCCGTTGGCGCAGCAGGTCCAGCGACTTTTCGATTTCTGACACAAGGTTCTGGGTTTCGGCACGCATTTAAATGTCCTTGGTTTGTCAGAGGCGCGTGATAACGCAGCACAGCGGAGTGGGCAAGAGAGCCTTAATACAACCCGCCTGAACTCATGCTGCCAAAGCTGGCCTTGCCGCCCACCCGTGCCTTTTCGCCGGTCGATGTGGTGACCTCCTGCACATTCTCGCGTTCGCCTGCCTGATAGAGATCAAGATCGCGCCCCATGGCAAAACCTCCATCATACATCAGACCAAAGATCGGTTCCTCGCCATCGCGGAAATACTCGGCCACAACGTTGTCTCCCTCAGCATCATCGGTGAGCCGCGCCCCGCTGTAGCGGTCGATCTTGATGAAGTGTCCGCCGGGCGGCAATTCGAAAGGGGCTCCACCATATTTCTCGACCGCCTTGGCCATAAACTCCTGAAACACCGGCCCGCACAGCGATGATCCATAGGCCGAACGCCCCAGCCCTCGCGGCTGATCATGGCCGATGTAACAGCCCGCGACGAGATTGCTGGTAAAGCCGATGAACCACACGTCGCGCGCATCGTTGGTGGTTCCCGTCTTGCCCGCCACCGGCACCGGCAGCTTGATCACACCCGAGGCGGTGCCGCGCTTGACCACGCCTTCGAGCATCGAGGTCAGCTGATAAGCCGTGACCGCGTTTATCACCCGCTCGCGATCAGAGACGATCCGCGGGCCACGATCCGCGGGGATGCCGGGATCGTCGCAGTCAACACAATCACGCTGATCATGGCGAAAGATCGTCTTTCCATAACGGTCCTGAACCCGGTCCACCAGCGTCGGACGCACCCGCTCGCCCCCATTGGCAAACATCGCGTAGGCCGCCACCATGTTGTAGAGCGTGGTTTCCTCCGACCCCAGCGAATTGGCGAGAAACTGCCCCATCCGCTCATAGACGCCGAAACGTTCGGCATAAGCGGCAACGACATCCATCCCCACTTCCTGCGCGAGGCGGATGGTCATCAGGTTGCGCGACTGCTCGATGCCGGTGCGCAAGGGTGTCGGGCCGTAGAACTTGTTCGAGGAATTGCGCGGGCGCCACAGGCCCTGCGGCGTGTTGATCTCGATCGGGGCATCGACCACGATCGTGGCCGGCGAATATCCACTGTCGAGCGCAGCGGCGTAGACGAAGGGCTTGAACGCAGAACCCGGCTGGCGCATCGCCTGTGTCGCACGATTGAACACCGACGCCTGATAGGAGAACCCGCCCTGCATCGCGATCACACGGCCGGTGTTGACATCCATCGCCATGAACCCGCCCTGCACCTCGGGCACCTGCCGCAGGCTCCAATGCGAAACGGCCCCGCTGTCGTCATTGACGGCGCGCACATGCACCACATCGCCCGGCGCGAAGGTCGCGTTGAAATCGCCGCGCAGCCAGGAAATGTCCTTGCGCGGCACCTCCTGCACTCCCTCGATCCCCTCGATGCCGATCCGCATCGCCTGATCGCCCGGCTCCAGCACCACCGCCGGCCGCCATGGCCCGTCCAGATCGATGTCGCGCGGCACCACGAGTGCGGCCAACGCCGGGCCCCAGTCGGCCTCGTTGCCGAGAACCTCGGGCGGCAGCTTGAGGCCCGTGCCGCGCCAGCGCCCCTGCCCGCGGTCATAGGCTTCGAGCTGACGGCGCAGCGCTCGCGCGGCATGCACCTGCATGTCCGGGTCGATGGTCGCCCGCACGCTCAGCCCGCCGGTAAAGAATTCGCCCTCGCCGAATTCGAGACTGAGCTGCCGACGGATCTCGTCGGTAAAATAATCACGGGGCGGCAATTCGGCGCTGAAAGGCGTGAAATCCCCGTTCTGCACCGAGCGCAGCGGCTGCGCGCGTTCGGCCTCGTATTCCGCCTGCGAGAGATAGCCGTTTTCCCACATCTCCCGGAGCACGAAATTGCGCCGCTCAAGCAGGCGCTCCTTCTGGCGAACCGGGTGATAGTCGCTCGGCGCCTTTGGCATCGAGGCCAGCATCGCCGCCTCATGCGGGGCCAGATCGCGCAGGTTCTTGTTGAAATAGGTCTGCGCCGCGGCCGCCACCCCATAGCTGTTCTGACCCAGAAAGATCTCGTTCAGATAGAGCTCGAGGATCTTTTCCTTGCTCAGCGTCTCCTCGATCCGGGTGGCAAGGATGATTTCCTTGATCTTGCGCTCCATCTGCCGATCACCCGACAAAAGGAAGTTCTTCATCACCTGCTGCGTGATGGTCGAGGCACCGCGCACGTTGCGTCCGCGCGACTTGACCGCATCCACCAGTGCCGAGGCAATGCCCAGGGCGTCATAGCCCCCATGTATGTAGAAGTTCTTGTCCTCCGCACTGATGAAGGCCTGTTTCACCAGATCGGGAATATCGGCGGCGGGCGTGAACAGGCGACGTTCCTGCGCGAATTCGTCGATGATCCGTCCTTCGCCGGAATAAATCCGGCTGATGGTGGGGGGAGTGTAATTGGCAAGCGATTCGTGACTCGGCAGATCCTTGCCATAGATATGCAGAACCGCACCGAGACTGAGCCCGACAATCACCACGGCAAGGGTGATCAGGCTGAACACGGTTCCCAAGAGAGATAGAATCGGACGTAACACTACTTCACCCGCACCTCCTGATCGCTCGATATAGGCATCCCGGCCTGTCGGGTCAAAAGGGAACAGGCCTGCCTCTCAGCCGATTGTTGCCCAAGACTCTGACCAAGGCTCATTGCCGAACCAGTCCGGCACGCGCCATATCTTCCTGACGCCATGCACTCAGCGCGTCGCGCAACGCCTCGGCCACACCGGCACGCCAGACCGCATCGCGCAGATTTGCAAGGTCACGAGGACTCGACAGATATCCAACCTCGATGAGCACCGACGGAACATCCGGCGCCTTCAGCACAGAAAAGCCCGCTTGCCGCAGCGGTCGGGTCAAGAGGGGCAACTTTCGCGATGTCAATTCGTCAATGATTGCGTCGGCCAGCCGTTCGGCGCGCGGTGCAGTCTCTATGCGCGCGAGGTCGATGAGGACATCGGCCAGGATGTCATCCTGGCCACTCAGATCAACCCCGGCCAGAATATCGGTGCGATTGTGACGCTCGGCCAGCGCTGCGCTCGCCGCGTCGGACGCCGTGTCAGACAGAGTGTAGACCGATGTTCCGCGCGCCCGTGCATCCGAGTATGCGTCAGCGTGCAACGAGATGAAGACGTCGGCTTCCGCCCGATGCGCCAAGGCCACCCGCCGCTCCAGCGAGACGAACTCGTCCGCCTCGCGCGTCAAAACCACCTCGAACCCGCCAGCCCGCAAGAGAAGCTCTCGCAATTCGAGGGCAAATTGAAGCATCAGGTCTTTCTCTATGGCGCTTTCCACCTCAGCCCCGGGATCAATCCCGCCATGACCCGGATCAAGCACCACCGTGAAACTGGAATCACCTGTTGCGCGCGGCCCTGAATGAAGGGCTGACTGCGGATCCGGCAGATCCCAACCCGGCAGATCAGGTGGGCCTGAAGCAGCAGAAAAGGCCTCTGCATTTGGCGGCCCCAGCACGACCCGCAGCTCGGCCACACCCGTCTGGCGATCAACGTTCAGCCCGGCTTCCTCCAGAACATGCGGTGCAGCCAGATCGACCACCATGCGCGACCAGCCGGGCCGGATCTGCCCCAGACGCAGGCCTTTGGCGCGCATCCCGTAGATCAGCCCGGCCGCTTTCGCACCACCCCAGTCCACCTCTCGAAAATCGAGGACCAGACGCGCCGGCGTATCGAGCGTGAAGACCCGGTAGGGCACGCCCTGACTCAGGCGCAGATGCACCTCGATCCCCCGCCGCGTGTCGGTAATCGCGCTCGCTACCGCGTCGACGCGTGCAAGACCTCTGAAAACCGTTTCTTCGGACTGCGCCAGCGGGGCAATGAGCACCATCACCAGAAACACCAGCCCTTTGATGAGCCTGTTGCTCAACAACCAAGCCCCGGCGTCTTCCCTGACAAGGACAGAGCCGCCTCGGAACCCGAAAAGGCCCGGCGTTTTCACTGTTCTGCAAATACTCAAATCACACCGCGCTCCACCGGTACGGCGCTCACGGGCAGAAGATGTCGTTGAACAGCGCAAACACCATCAGCGACAAAACCAGCGTGAGACCGATGCTCATCAGAACGCGCAGCGCCCGATCGCTTGGCGGACGTCCCGCTACCGCCTCGTAGGCATAAAACACCAGATGCCCGCCATCGAGCACAGGCACAGGAAAGAGATTGAGCAGCCCCACTGCGGTCGAGAGCACGGCAATGAACCAGATGAAGCTTTGCGCGCCTTGACTGGCCATCGCGCCAGAGACCTGCGCAATGCCGATGGGACCGGACATGTTGCAACTGCTGATCGCACCAGTGACCATATGATAGAGTCCGGACAGCGAGCCCTGAATGATCTCCAGCGTTTGCCCGACCGCATCACTCACCGCCGCAATCGGACCAAGGCTCGCAGTCGCGGGCTCAAAAGCCAGCCCGCCCATAATGCCGACCCGCCATTCGGTGCGAAAGCCACCCTCGCCCTGTGGCTCGTCCACCCGCCGCGGAGTGATCGGCACAACAAGGGTCTCGCCACCCGCACGCCAGAGATGCAGATCAAACGTCGCGCCCTCCGAGCCCTCGACAAAGGCGCGCAATTCCGAGAAGGCAACGATTGGCGTATCGTTGATTGCGGTGATCACATCCCCCGGCTGAATCTGCGAGGCAAATGCGGCCGATTGCGGGGCGACGCCGTTGACAATCGGCGGCATGAGCTGTGGCCCCAAAACGCGCAACGCGGTTCCTTCGCGGCTGACTTCATAGGCAAGCAAGGCACGTCTGGGCAGATCATCGATGAACGCAGCGAATGCCTCATCCTTCCCGAACGCAGGCAGCGCACGGCCCTCGATGGCCAGCACCCGATCGCCCGGCTGAAGGCTCAACCCCTCTACGGGGAGCGGCCGCAAGGCGCCGACTGTAAGTGGATCGGCGGTCTTGCCCTGAGCCATCATGACTGCGGCAAATATGACAATCGACAGAATGAAATTGAAGACCGGCCCCGCCACCACCGTGGCGGAGCGCGCCCAGAGGGGGGCCCCATGCATGGTCTGTCGCAAACGCTCTGGCGGAGTTGCGGCCATCACTGCGGAATCCTTGCCGCTCGCCGCATCAGCATCGCCGAGAAATTTCACGAAACCGCCAAATGGCAATGCCGCCACCTGCCACCGCGTGCCGTGCCGATCCATGCGCGACCAGAGCACCGGCCCAAAGCCCAAAGAGAACACCTCGGCCTTGATCCCGGACCAGCGACCAACGATGTAATGGCCATATTCATGCACCGCCACAATCACCGAAAGCGCCACGACAAAGGCGATTATCGTCATGAAAGCATTACCGAATTGCGGCAAAATAGTTAGAATATCCACGCTCTATCCTTAAGTTTTTCGTGCACTCACGACCTGATCGGCGCGCATTCTTGCCAGATGGTCCATCCGGGCCACAACATCAAGGGTCAACCCGGCATTCCGCGCCTCGGGGGCATCGCAGAGCGCGTCCAGAACCTCCTCGACCACGCTCTGCATGTCGGTAAACACGATATGCCCCGCAATGAAATGATCGAGCGCGCGTTCCTTTGCGGCATTGAAGATCGCGCCTGACACGCCACGCCGGGTCATCACCTCGCGCGCCAGTCGAAGCGCCGGATAGCGCATGAGATCGGGGGTGTGAAATTCGAGCCGGCCGACAGCGGCCAGATCCAGCGTCGCGACCGGCAGTGCCCGACGCGCGGGCCAGTTCAGCGCATAACCGATCGCGTGGCGCATATCGGGCGGGCCGACATGCGCCATCAACCCGCCATCGCAAAACCCCACAAGTGCATGCACCACCGATTGCGGATGAATGAGAACCTCGATCTGGTCGGGCGCGAAATCGAAGAATTCGCGCGCCTCGATCATCTCCAGCGCCTTGTTGAACATCGAAGCGCTGTCGATCGTGATCCGTTGCCCCATATCCCAGTTCGGATGTGACGAGGCCTCTGCAACCGTGGCCTTGGCCAGCCGGTCCAGCGGCCAGTCCCGGAACGCTCCCCCCGAAGCGGTGATGATCACCCGCGACACGGCGGTCTTGTCCTCACCGACCAACGCCTGAAATATCGCCGAATGTTCGCTGTCCACCGGCAAGATCCTTGCCCCCGTGCGGCGCGCAGTTTCCAGCAGGAGTGGTCCGGCAGTGACCAGAGACTCCTTGTTTGCAAGGGCCAGCGTCGTGCCTTCTTCAAGGACCGCAAGGCCGGGGGCAAGTCCCGCGGCCCCGACAATCGCCGACATCACCCAATCTGCCGGACGGCGGGCAGCCTCGATCAACGCCTGGACACCCGCCGCCGCCTCGATCCCGGTTCCCTCAAGGGCAGCGCGCAAATCCGGCAACAGATCGTCATGCGCCGTCACGGCAACTTCTGCTCCGAGCGCAATGCAATCGGCTGCCAGCCGCTTGACATTGCGGCCCCCGGTCAGCGCTACAACCTTAAAATCTTCTGGCGCGCGCGCAACAAGGTCAATCGTGCTCTGCCCGATTGACCCGGTCGCGCCAAGAATTGAAATCCTCTTCATGTCACACTAGGCAAAACGCCGACCATCCAGAGGAACATCACGACCAGCGCCGCCCCCAGCATCGCGTCAAACCGGTCGAGCACGCCGCCATGGCCGGGAATGAGGTTTGAGCTATCCTTGATGCCACGAAGACGCTTGACGGCACTTTCTGCTATATCGCCCATCTGCCCGGCAAAGCCGACAAACATCGAGACGGGCACCAGCACCAAGCCTGCCCCGGTGGGTTCGGCGAACAAAAGACCGATCACCCCTGATCCAACCCAGCCGGAAATGGTGCCGGACCATGTTTTCTTGGGGCTGACGCGCGGCCAGAACTTTGCGCCCCCGAGGATCCGCCCCATGAAGTAGCCTGCCACGTCGGAGATGACCACCACCGCCACCAGCCAGAGCACCCAGATGAGCCCCGCCTCAGCGCGCAGGAGGCCCATCGCGTAGCACCCCACAAGCGACCACAGCGCCAGAGCCAGAAACGGCCCGCGCTCGCGTTCGATCGTGCTTGCCGCAACCAATGCTGCCGCCAAAAGCAACGGCAGCGCCATCATCCCCGGGAGCCAGAGTGCAAGCGCCAAGGCCATCGTCGCCAGCACGCCCGAACGCACTGCATCGAGAGCGCCGAACATGCTCGCACCTTCCCAGATCATCAGCCCAGCCAAGACAGAAACGAGCGCCGCAAAGCTCAGCCCGCCGACCCAGATCGCCCCCGCTCCGACCGCGATCATCACGACACCCGACAACAGCCGGGGCACCAGATCAGACCATCGCGGGGAAGCAGTCATGCGCGCACGGTCCCGAACCGACGCTCACGCGCTCCATATTGCATCAGCACTTCGGAAAAAATCCTTGCCGAAAAATCTGGCCAGAGCGTGTCGATGAACTCGTATTCCGCGTAAGCCGATTGCCATAGAAGAAAGTTCGAGATGCGCGCCTCACCGCTGGTTCGGATCACCAGATCGGGATCGGGGAGCACGCAGGTATCAAGGTAACGCGGCAGGGTCTCCAGATCGACATCCTCCGGCTTCAGCCGACCTTCGGCCACATCCACCGCCAGCCGCTTGGTCGCACGCGCCACTTCGTCACGCCCGCCGTAATTGATCGCGATCGTCAGGTTGAGTCCGGAGCAGTCCCTGGTCATCGCTTCGGCTTCATCCATCAGCGCACGCAACTTCACTTCAAGCCGCAGACGGTCACCGATGAACCGCACGCGCACATTGTAGCGCACGAATTCCTGCATTTCCTTCATGATGTATCGACGAAACAGGCTCATCAGGCCCGCCACCTCTGTTTGGGTGCGTTTCCAGTTCTCCGTGGAAAAGGCAAAGATCGTCAGATAATCCACGCCTAGTCCAGGGCAGGCCTCGACAATCTCGCGAACGCGCCGCGCACCGGCATGATGCCCGAAAAGACGGGGCCGACCGCGCGCCTGAGCCCAACGGCCATTGCCGTCCATGATGATCGCTACATGACGAGGGCCATCACTCACGGGCTGTTCTTTTGCCGCAGGCGCATAGGTCATCGTCAAACCTGCATGATTTCAGCTTGTTTATGGTCGAGGGCTTCATCCACCAGCTTGATGAAACGATCCGTCAGATCCTGCACCTCGGTCTCCCAGAATTTCTGGTCATCCTCGGACATGCTGCCGGTCTTGGCCTTTTTTATCTGGTCCATTCCATCGCGGCGCACGTTGCGCACGGCAACGCGAGCATGTTCCGCATATTGCGAGGCAACCTTGGTCAATTCGCGGCGTCGCTCCTCGTTCAGTTCAGGGATTGGCAGCATGATGATCGTGCCGTTGAGTTGCGGGTTGATTCCCAACCCGCTCTCACGGATCGCCTTTTCAACCTTGCCGACGAGGCTCTTGTCCCAGACGTTTATCGTCACCATACGCGACTCGGGCACGTTGACGGTGCCAACCTGATTGATGGGCGTCTTGGTGCCATAGGCATCGACCAACACCGGTTCGAGCATCGAAGCCGAGGCTCTGCCGGTCCGCAACGACGCAAATTCGGTCTTGAGCGCTCCGATCGCACCGTCCATCCGACGCTCCAGACCGGCCAAGTCAATTTCAGTATCATCCGCCATCTTTGTCGAGTCCTTGTTGCGGTCATATCCTTTGCCGCCTGTTTTGCCTTAACCATGAACGGTTGTATAGGTCCCCTCGCCCGCGAGAATCCCCTTGAAACCTCCTGGTTCATCCAGTGAAAAGACGATGATTGGCAGGTTGTTGTCGCGCGCCAAGGCTATGGCAGAGGCGTCCATTACCCCAAGATGTTGCGCAAGCACCTCGTCATAAGTGACGCGGTCATAACGCTTGGCATCCGCATGTTTGATCGGGTCCTTGTCATAAACACCATCCACCTTGGTGCCCTTGAAGATCGCCTCGCAGGCCATCTCGTTGGCGCGCAGCGTGGCCGCGGTGTCCGTGGTGAAATAGGGATTGCCCGTTCCGGCTGCGAAGATGCAGACACGCTTCTTCTCAAGATGCCGCACAGCGCGGCGGCGGATATAGGGCTCTGCCACTTCATCCATACGAATCGCCGAAATCACCCGACAAAAGACGCCAATCTTTTCCAGCGCGGACTGCATCGCAAGCGCGTTCATCACCGTCGCCAGCATTCCCATGTAATCGGCGGTTGTGCGCTCCATCCCCTGCGCCGAGCCTTGCAAACCGCGAAAGATATTCCCGCCGCCGATCACCATGCAGATCTCGACCTCGAGATCATGCACGCTCTTGACCTCCCGCGCGATCCGTTCGACCGTGGGCGGATGCAATCCGTAACCCAGATCGCCCATCAGCGCCTCGCCGGAAATCTTGAGCATGACGCGCGTGAACTTTGCGCGGGTGGGAGTCGGGATCGTCATCGGGAGTCTCCGCTGCGTCAGGTCAATCGCGCGCAAAATGTCGCAAATGTCACCAAGGTGCAATCGGGGAAACCAGGCGTCTCGACCAAAAGGGCGCAAAACCGCCTCGTCAAAGAGAACTCTCCGGGATAACCGCACCGCATGGACATTTCCCGGACCATAGACCCCGACCGCCCGGTGCTGATCGCAGGACCGACCGCCAGCGGAAAATCGACCCTCGCTCTTGCGATTGCTCGGGCGCAGGGAGGCGTCATTGTCAATGCTGACGCGCTACAGGTCTATGCGAACTGGCGGATTCTTAGCGCTCGACCCAGCCCCGAGGAAGAAGCCGCGCAGCCGCATATGCTCTATGGTCATGTGCCGCCAGTGGCGGATTATTCCGCCGGACACTGGCTGCGAGAGGTTGAGCAGGTGCTGCGCAGGGCGGAGCGCCCCATCATCGTCGGCGGCACCGGATTATACTTCTCGGCCTTGACCGAGGGGTTGGCCGAAATCCCTGCAACGCCTCTGGCGTTGCGGCTCAGGGCTGACAAGCTGCTCAAGACCGAAGGATTGGACCGGCTGCTGGCCGATCTCGATGGCGAGACCCGCGCGCGCATCGACAGGGCGAACCCGGTGCGTGTCCAACGCGCCTGGGAAGTGCTGCATGCCACCGGTCGGGGCCTCGCCTCCTGGCAGGAGACAACACCGCCCGCTTTGTTGCCCCTCTCCGGCTGCACCTCACTTCTGATCGAGGCGGCCAAGGATTGGCTTGATGTCCACATTGCCCGACGCTTCGATGCAATGCTGAAGGCTGGCGCGCTGGACGAAGTGCGCGCAAATTTTGCCACATGGGACGCCACGCGCCCTGCGTCGAAGATCATTGGAGCTCAGGACCTGATGGCTCATCTGCGCGGCGAGATCCCGCTTGATCAAGCGCGCGAGGCCGTCACCACCGCGACAAGGCAGTATGCCAAGCGACAACGCACATGGTTTCGCGCCCGCATGAAAGACTGGCAGCACATTGCCGCAGAAACGCTGTAGATTGCTCCAGGACTTGCATCAAGGAGAAGCACGCGATGGCCCCGATCCAACACACCATACCCTACCGATCAACGGCGCAGGACGAGCCCCCACCGAAGCACATTTCGAGATTGTCGGGCGCGGCTGACGGAGCAGAGCACCGCAAACCTACTCCAGAACCCGCTGAACGCCGCCTGCGAGGTGATACACCACGCCCTGCCCGCCACCAACCCGGTCGATCGCGGAAAGACTCTGCCCGGTCAACACCAGCCGCAGCACGCGCGACGTGACGCCATGGGTCACGATCACCATGGGCGCGCGGCGTTCGGTGAGAAAAGCCCGGCAGCGCGCGTAGAGCGCCGCCAGACCCTCTCCGTTCGGGGCGAGATCGTAGCCCAGAAATCCACTGCCGCCAGCATCGTCCACGCCGGACAGTTCCGGGATATCGGCACGCAGGCAACCCTCCCAATCACCCAGGCTGATCTCGCGCAAACGATCATCGCTGCGAATCTGCGCCACCCGTCCGACGACGGCAATGGCCGCAGTTGCAATCGCGCGACCCTGCGGACTGCACCATGCCTCAAAGGCCTTCAGATCTTCGCGCGCCAGAACGCGGCCCTGTCGCTCCGCCTGCGCCCGACCCTCTGGCGTGAGCACACTGTCCTGCCATCCCTGCATGCGTCCTGCAGCGTTCCATTCAGTTTGACCGTGGCGCAGGATATAGACCTCGGACCATTGTTCTGACATCGCGCACCTCCTGCACCATCTCGGGACATACTGGAGAGGCTAACCGCAGCACCGAGCACTCAGGATCTGCTGGAAAGACCAGTTGCAAAAAAATGTCGCGTCAAATTCAAGGTTTCTTCACCTTGAACCCGGTTCGCCATGACCCAAGGACGGACAAGTCTGGTGGGTGATAAGAGATTTGAACTCCTGACATCTTCGATGTGAACGAAGCGCTCTACCACTGAGCTAATCACCCGCCGACGCGTTCTCTAGCGTTACTCCGCGTCAGGTGCAACCTCATCTTTCGCCCCTCGGCGACCTGAGGACTTTGACCCCGGTGGGGCGGATTTTGCCTGTCGGATCTTGGCGACGATCACGCGCGCCTGCGCCAAATCCTTGATCCGGTTGACCTTGACCTTGCCAAACGGTGGCAGGTTGAGGTCGCGCCCCTCTGCCAAGGCCTCGCCCAGCACTTCAAGCACAGCATCAAGAAGCGGTTTGGCGATGTTCTTTTTCACCTTGGCGCGGCTGACCACCTTGTCCAGCATTTCCTGTTTCTTCATTTCCGGCCCGGCATCGGCGACCGGTTCCGCCGTCGATTGCTGCGTCAGAACCAGACTTTCCACGTTCGACTCTACCATTTGCTCGACATCCCGCGTCATTGCACCCTTGCGGCGGGTTGTCGGCTTTGCTGTCACGTTCATCTCTAGCCTCGATTGGTTATGCCACCGCCAGAGGCTAGCGCGGGATCGGGATCAATACCAGCCGAACATGGTCCCAAAGCAAAGAGCACCCGAGATCGGGTGCCCTTCATTCTAATTCGATCCTGCCGCGCTCAGTGTGCCACTGCACCAACGCCGCTGCCACCGGACTTGAGCGCGGCTTCAGCCGCCGCCGCTTCTTCGGCCTCCTCGTCCCAATCCACCGGCTCAGGCTCGCGCACCAACGCCAGCTTCAGAACGTCGCGCACGTGGTCGACGGGGATAATCATGAGCCCCTGTTTCACGTTATCCGGGATTTCGGCGAGATCCTTTTCGTTGTCGCGCGGGATGATCACCGTCTTGATCCCGCCGCGCAGCGCCGCCAGCAACTTTTCTTTCAAGCCGCCGATGGGCAGAGCGTTACCGCGCAGCGTGACTTCGCCGGTCATCGCGATATCCTTTCGGATCGGAATGCCCGTGAGCACCGATACGATGGAAGTCACCATCGCCAATCCCGCCGATGGTCCGTCCTTCGGCGTGGCCCCTTCAGGCACATGCACGTGGATATCCCACTTCTCGAACTTCGGCGGCTTGACCCCGATCACCGGCGCGATCGAACGCACATAAGAGGCCGCTGCATCAATCGATTCCTTCATCACATCGCCAAGCTTGCCAGTCGTCTTCATCCGGCCCTTGCCCGGCAGACGCAGCGCCTCGATGTTGAGCAATTCGCCGCCCACAGAGGTATAGGCCAAGCCCGTCACCACACCCACCTGATCGCTTTCCTCCGCAAGGCCGAACTTGAACTTGCGCACACCAAGAAAGTCTCCAAGGTTCTCGGGCGTCACCGTAATCTGCTTCGCTTCGCCCTTGATGATGAGTGTGACGGCCTTGCGCGCCAGTTTCGCAATCTCGCGCTCGAGATTGCGCACCCCCGCCTCGCGGGTGTAGTAGCGGATCATATCCGTCAGCGCGTCATCAGTGAGCGTGAACTCACCCCTTTTCAAGCCGTTGTTCTTGACCTGTTTTGCCATGAGATGCTGCTTGGCAATCTCGCGCTTTTCATCCTCCGTGTAGCCCGCAAGCGGGATGATCTCCATCCTGTCGAGAAGCGGCGACGGCATGTTGTAGGTATTGGCCGTGGTCAGGAACATCACGTTGGAGAGGTCATACTCCACCTCCAGATAATGATCCACAAAGGTGCTGTTTTGCTCAGGGTCGAGCACTTCGAGCATGGCCGAAGCCGGATCACCCCGGAAATCCTGCCCCATCTTGTCTATCTCATCGAGCAGAATCAGCGGGTTGGTGGTCTTGGCCTTTTTCAGCACCTGAATGATCTTGCCCGGCATCGAGCCGATATAGGTCCGACGGTGGCCGCGAATCTCACTCTCATCGCGCACCCCACCGAGTGAAATGCGGATAAACTCCCGCCCGGTGGCCCGCGCCACGCTTTTTCCAAGGCTGGTCTTGCCCACACCCGGCGGACCGACAAGGCACATGATCGGGCCTTTCAGCTTCTGGCTGCGTTGCTGCACTGCCAGATACTCGACGATCCGCTCCTTGACCTTTTCAAGTCCATAGTGATCGGCATCAAGAATTTCTTGCGCTTTGTGCAGGTCCTTCTTCACGCGGCTTTTGACACCCCACGGGATACTCAGCATCCAGTCGAGATAATTGCGCACAACCGTGGCCTCGGCGCTCATCGGGCTCATATGCTTGAGCTTTTTGAGCTCGGCTTCGGCCTTCTCGCGGGCTTCCTTGCTCAGCTTGGTGGCCTTGATCCGATCTTCCAGCTCTGCGAGCTCGCCCTCGCCGTCCTCGCCATCGCCGAGTTCCCTCTGGATCGCCTTCATCTGCTCGTTCAGATAGTATTCGCGCTGCGTGCGCTCCATCTGTGACTTGACCCGTGTCTTGATCTTCTTTTCGACCTGCAAGACGCTCATCTCGCCCTGCATGAGCCCATAAACCTTCTCAAGCCGCTCGCTTACGCTCAGCGTCTCCAGAAGTTCCTGCTTGCGCACCACGTCGATGCCCAAGTGCCCGGCAACCAGATCGGCCAGCTTGGCCGCCTCCTCCGACTCGGTCACAGCCGCGAGAGCCTCGTCCGGGATGTTCTTCTTGATCTTGGCATAGCGAGTGAACTCTTCACTCACCGTGCGCAGCAGGGCCTCGATCGTCGTCGGGTCACCAGGCATCTCGTCGAGATACTCGGCGCGCGCCTCGAAGAACTGGGCGTTCTCAACATATTCGGTGATACGCACTCGCGCCACACCCTCGACCAGCACTTTCACCGTGCCATCCGGCAGCTTCAGGAGTTGCAGCACATTGGCCAGCACGCCAACGCGAAAGATACCCTCCTCGGAAGGATCATCCACGCTCGGCTCGATCTGACTTGAAAGCAGGATCTGCTTGTCATCGGCCATCACCTCTTCCAATGCTCGGACCGACTTCTCGCGCCCTACAAAAAGCGGCACGATCATATGCGGGAACACCACGATATCGCGCAGCGGCAAGACCGGGTATGAGGCGTTCAAGGTATCATTCATGCTCGTTTTCCTGTTCTTGGCAAGAGGACGCTTGCCCCGCCGTTGCAGCAGCTTCGGTCCTCTCCGTTACGTTGGTTCCTATTTGGGGCCAAACCCCACAGGTTTCAACAGAGTCCGCGCAGAATGCCTTTGCGTCCGTCAAGGGGCAAGCGGCGATTGCGTCCGCAGCTCGAGGAAAGTTCCACGCCGATTTGGTTGACGCCCCGCAGGAGTGATGCGAGCCTCGCCCGTCCCTATAACCCAAGCAAGATTTTTATGCCGCGCACATCTCTTTTTTCGCTTCTTGCAACGCTCGCCGCCGTTCTCGTCGTCATGGCCGCCCCCGCGCAAGCCGAGGCCATCAAGGGCTTCTTCTTCAAGCTCAAACGTGGAACGCCAGTGGTCGAAGGTATCTATGCCGTGGGCGGCTATACGGCCGCCGAGATGGTCTCGATGATGGGCAAGTATTGCGCAGGCGGCAAGATCGGGCAGATCGCCCATGTGGGCAAGGCCCGCAAGCGCCGTGGTCAGATCCTGCAGAAATTCCAGACCACCTGCGCAGGCGGCATGCCCCAACGTTTCAAGGGCAGCACCGTCGGGATCGAGATCGAGTATATCACACAGGGCGAATACGCAGGCCAGCATCTGGTCGAGATCACCGGCTCGGACGGGCTTGGCAACATGTTCCACACGCGCGAGACCATCCGTCCCTAAGCGCGGACCCCCTCGGATGATCGACCACGACAGGGGGGGGGCCGATGCAATTCCCGGATTGCGCCAAAATTCCACCATAATTCATTGGCATTACTGTCCTCGAAACAGGGACAATCCCGGTCCAAAGTCGGCACTGGAGCAGCCAATGAACATACAGACAGCCGCCAAGGCCCCCCATTCTGCGGTCGATCTCGACCATCAGAGGTATCTCGAGGTGCGCGACACCTCGCTCAAGGAACTTCTCATGCACGCAGCCCGCAGGAGTGGCCGCTCTGTGTTCCAGATTCAGCGCGAATTCCGGCAGATGGCGCGGTCTCACAGCCGCCTCAACATGGTCGAATACGTCCGCCACGGCCTTTTTCGGCATGACCGGTTCACCGACGAACAGCGCGCGGCCTATATCTCGAATGACCTGCATTGGGACATGACGCACAAGTGCAACAATCGCGCCTGGAGCGGTGCAGCCGAGGACAAGGTGTTGGCTGGTACGATCCTCGCCGCAGGCGGCGTGCCCGTTCCGCCCATCCTCGCCGTGATCGACCGCTCGCCGCGCCTCTATCCGGGGATCGCCAAGATTACCTCTCCCGAGGCGTTGCGCGACGTGCTGTGCGCTCAGGGCGGCGCGGTCTTCGGCAAGATCGTCGACGGCATGGTCAGCTTTGGCGCCTTCCGGGTCGACGGCGCGGACAGCACCCATCTCAGATGCGCGGGCCAGCCACCGATGACCTATGCCGGGTTTCTCGACGACTTCGTGGGGGCGAATGCCTATCTCCTCCAGCCCGCGCTCGAGAACCATCCCGAAATCGCCCGCTTCGCTCCTGCGCTCGCCACCGTGCGCATGGTCAACATGGTGCGCGAGGACGGGGTCTGTTGCCCGCTCGCGGTGATCAAGCTGCCGCAGGGCGGACATATCGCGGATGCGTTCTGGCGACCCGGCAATCTGGCCTGTGAGGTCGACGTGGCCACCGGTGCGATCCGCACCATCGCAGAGCGCGCGGGACCAGAGATCGCCTTTCACGAGGATCACCCGCAGGTGCCGGGGCTGATGGGAATGACCCTGCCCCACTGGCAGAAGCTGATCGAAATCAACGCCCGCGCGGCACAGCTCTTTGCGCCGATCCGCTATCAGTCCACCGACATTGCGATCACGCCTGAGGGACCGGTCATCGTGGAGTTGAACTATGGCGGCGGCTTCGATCTGCCGCAATATGCCAGCGGACGCGGCATGCTGACCCCCGAGGTGCGCGCCTTCTTCGAATCGCACGGCTGGTCTTTCGAACCCCTCAAGAGGAAGCTGTCCCTGCTCGGTCTGGGCTGAGCCTCACAGCGGCTCGATATCCCCCTGCGCGCGGCCCGCATGAAACGCCGCCTCCCAGGCGGCGAAACGGCCGGCCGCGATCGCGGCGCGCATCTCGGCCATGATCTGCTGATAGTAATGCAGGTTGTGCCAACTCAGCAGCATGCCGGAAATCATCTCTCCGGCGCGAAAGACGTGATGCAGATAGGCCCGGCTGTAACTCTGGCAGACCGGGCAGGTGCAGGCCTCGTCGAGCGGCCTCGGATCGTCCTGATGGCGCGCATTCTTGATGTTGACCTGACCGTGCCGCGTCCACGCCTGCCCGGTGCGCCCCGAGCGCGTGGGCAGCACGCAATCCATCATGTCGATGCCGCGCCGGACTGCGCCGACGATGTCATCGGGCTTGCCCACCCCCATCAGATAGCGCGGCTTGTCCTCAGGCAGGAATCCCGGCGCATAATCCAGCACGCCGAACATCGCCTCCTGCCCTTCGCCCACGGCGAGCCCCCCCACCGCATAGCCGTCAAAGCCGATCTCCTTCAGCGCGTTCGCGCTCTCCTCGCGCAATTCACGGGTGACACCGCCCTGCATGATGCCGAAGAGCGCATGCCCCGGTCGGTCGCCGAAGGCCTCCTTCGACCGCGCCGCCCACCGCATCGAGAGCCGCATACTCTCGGCCACCGCTGCCTCACTTGCGGGCAGCGCCGGACATTCGTCAAAGCACATCACGATGTCGGATCCCAGCAGGCGCTGGATCTCCATCGAGCGCTCCGGGGTCAATTCATGCCGTGATCCGTCGACATGGCTGCGAAAGGTCACGCCCGCCTCGGTCAGTTTGCGCAGGCCAGCAAGGCTCATCACCTGAAACCCGCCCGAATCGGTGAGTATCGGACGTTGCCAGTTCATGAAACGGTGCAGCCCCCCCAGACGCGCCACCCGTTCGGCCCCCGGGCGCAGCATCAGGTGATAGGTATTGCCCAGAAGGATCTCCGCCCCGGTCGCGGCCACGCTCTCGGGCAGCATCGCCTTGACGGTCGCGGCGGTGCCCACCGGCATGAAGGCAGGCGTATTAATCTCGCCGCGCGGGGTGCGCATCACCCCGGCCCGTGCCGCGCCATCCTGCGCCATTTTCTCGAAACCGAACCGCATGCCTGGCTCCCCTCATAGGTTTTTCATCTTTTGCCCTCCTTTAAAGCGGTTTACCCTGCCGCGTAAGATCCAGCATCGCCCCTTGCCGAATGAGCCATTTCATGACCGAAGACATCCTTCTCGACCTGATTTCGAACAACATCGTCTGGCTGCTGATAGCGCTTCTTGTGATCCTCGTGATCTTTCGCGGCATCAAGATCGTGCCGCAATCCGAGCAATACGTGGTCGAACGCTTCGGCAAGCTCCACAAGGTGCTGGGCCCCGGCATCAATCTCATCGTGCCGTTTCTCGATGTGGTGCGCCACCGCATTTCGATCCTCGAACGCCAGTTGCCCAATGCCAGCCAGGATGCGATCACCCGCGACAACGTGCTGGTGCAGGTCGAGACCTCGGTCTTTTACCGCATTCTCTTCCCCGAAAAGACCGTCTACCGCATCCGCGAAGTGGACGGCGCCATCGCCACGACCGTCGCGGGCATCGTGCGCGCCGAAATCGGCAAGATGGATCTCGACGAGGTGCAATCCAACCGCTCGCAACTTATCGTCACGATCAAGGCGCTGGTCGAGGATGCAGTTGATGACTGGGGCATCGAGGTGACGCGCGCCGAGATTCTCGACGTCAATCTCGATCAGGCAACGCGCGCCGCCATGCTCCAGCAACTCAACGCCGAACGCGCCCGCCGCGCGCAAGTGACCGAGGCCGAGGGCCGCAAACGCGCCGTGGAATTGCAGGCCGATGCCGAGCTTTATGCCGCCGAACAGGGTGCCAAGGCGCGCCGGATCGAGGCGGATGCCGAGGCCTATGCCACCGGCGTCGTCGCCGCCGCCATCGCCGCCAACGGGCTCGAGGCCGCGCAGTATCAGGTAGCTCTGAAACAGGTCGAGGCGCTCAACGCGCTCGGCCAAGGCCCGGCCTCGCACACAATTCTGGTGCCGGCACAGGCGCTCGAAGCCTTCGGCAATGCCTTCAATCTGCTCAAGGGGCGCGGCTGATGGAAACCGCGCTCTGGCATCTGTGGTGGGTTTGGCTGGCGGCGGCGCTTGGCCTTGCGATCGTCGAACTGATTGTCCCCGGCTTCATCTTTCTGGGCTTTGGCATCGGCGCGGCATTGGTGGCGCTGCTCGTGCTGCTGCCACTCGATCTTGGCCTCACGTCGTTGCTCGCCATATTTGCGGGGCTGTCGCTTCTCTCCTGGATCGTGCTGCGCCGCCTGCTGCGCCGCTCCGACGACCAGACCCGCGTGATCCGCGAGGACATCAACAAGTAACCCCTTCCGAGTTGGCTTGCGGCGCACAGGCTTTGCCGCCTATGACGCGCGCAGTTGGCACGCCCTGAACGAGGCTCACCTGAATGATTGATTCACCCCCGCCCCAACCCCTGCTCTTTGGCTGGGAAGAATGGGTCGGCCTTCCCGATCTCGGCGTGCCTGCGATCAAGGCCAAGGTTGACACTGGCGCGCGCACCTCGGCGCTGCATGCCTTCGACATCGAGACCTTCGGCCCCACGGCGCGGCCCAAGGTGCGCTTTACCGTGCATCCGATTCCGGGGCGCGACGATCTCATCATCCCCTGTTCGGCCCCGATCATCGACCGCCGCGACGTGACCTCCTCGAACGGCGAGCGGGAATTGCGCTATGTCATCGCCTCCAGACTCGCTGTCGCAGGCGATAGCTGGCCGATCGAGATCACGCTCACCAACCGCTCCAGCATGGCCAGCCGCATGCTACTGGGCCGTCAGGCGCTCAAGGACCACATCTCGATCGTCGCCACCGACCGTTTCCTGCAACCCGAACTCAGCTACGAGGTCTATCACACCGCAAGGATGCGCGCAGCCCAGCCCAGCCGCGCCCTGCGCATCGCCGTGCTCTCGCGCGAGGACAACTATTCCACCCGCCGCATCGTCACCGAAGGCGAGAAACGCGGCCACACCGTCGAGGTGATCGACACCACCCGTTGTTACATGGCGATCAACGCGCTGGCCCCGGAAGTGCATTACGACGGCAAGCGGCTGCCGCGCTATGATGCGGTGATCCCCCGCATCGGCGCCTCGATCACCCCCTATGGCGCTGCCGTGATCCGCCAGTTCGAGACCATCGGCACCTATTGCGTGAACCCCTCTGCCGGAATCACCGCCAGCCGCGACAAGCTCTATGCCCATCAGCTGATGGCACGAGCGCGCATCGGCATGCCCAACACCGCCTTTGCCGCCTCTCCGCATGACACCGCCAACCTGATGGCGCTTGTCGGCCCCGCGCCGCTGATCGTGAAGCTGCTCGAATCGACCCAAGGCAAGGGCGTGGTTCTGGCCGAGACCAAGAAGGCCGCGGAATCGGTGATCGACGCCTTTCGCGGCCTCAAGGCCAATTTTCTGGTGCAGGATTTCGTCAAGGAAGCGGCGGGCGAGGATATCCGCTGTCTGGTGATCGACGGCAAGGTCGTCGCCGCGATGAAGCGGACCGGGGCCGAGGGCGATTTCCGATCCAACCTGCATCGCGGCGGCTCTGCCAAACCCGTGCGAATCACCAAGCCCGAACGCGACACTGCCGTTCGCGCCGCGCGCGTGTTCGATCTCAACATGGCCGGCGTTGATCTCTTGCGTTCCGAGAGCGGGGTCAAGGTGCTCGAAGTCAATTCCTCTCCCGGACTCGAGGGGATAGAGACCTCGACCGGGAAAAACATCACCGGCGCGCTCTATGACATGATCGAATCGCGCGTCCGCCCCGTTCCCGTTCGGCGACGGAAAACGGGCCGTGCCGACAGCGTCTGAAGATACGCAGAGCGCCTCCAGACGACCAAAGTCAAAGGTCTCCAACCGATCCTCTGGACGCGGGCGCCCATAAACCTTATATGTTTGCTCAGGAACCCGCAGGACATGATGCCCATGAACAACCCCGAACGGATCGAAGGTGCTCCACTGATTGGCCCATCAAGCACGGATCACCCGCTCTACGATCAGGTGGTAGAGGCCTGCCGCACCGTTTATGATCCGGAGATTCCGGTTAATATTTACGACCTCGGCTTGGTTTACACTATTGAAATAAGTTCTGAAAATGCCGTCGATATCACCATGACCCTGACCGCGCCGGGTTGTCCGGTGGCAGGCGAAATGCCGGGCTGGGTTGCCGATGCGATCGAACCTCTGGCAGGCGTCAAGCAGGTCGATGTTCACCTCGTTTGGGATCCGCCCTGGGGGATGGACATGATGAGTGACGAGGCGCGGCTGGAACTGGGCTTCATGTAAGAAACTCAACCAACTGAAAGGTGAGCCTCATGTTCGGAACTCCCGGAAAACAGGCTGTGACGATGACACCGGCGGCGGCGGCACAAATCGCGAAGCTGATGGAGCGCGATCACCACATGGGTTTGCGTATCGGGGTCAAGAAGGGCGGTTGCGCAGGCATGGAATACACCATGGAGTATGTGACTGCGGTAGATCCGCTTGATGAAGTTGTCGAACAGGGCGGGGCGCGGGTGATGATCGCCCCCATGGCTCAGATGTTTCTCTTTGGAACCGAGATCGACTATCAGGTTTCGCTTCTGGAGTCGGGATTCAGGTTCAACAACCCCAATGTGGCAGAGGCGTGCGGTTGCGGCGAGTCCATCAAGTTCGCCAACATGTAAACTTCTGAGGTGAGACCTTTTTCAAATGGAGGCAGGTTTCTTCGAACCGTCTGGACAGATGATAACCTGCCAGGATCACTTTGTCCGAGCCGATCGGCGCGACATTCGTGTCGTGGTTGGGATTGAAGAACATCGGCACCGAAATCCGTTCCTGCGCCGAACCTCTGACCCGATGTGGCGTTGCCACCACCCGACCCGACGTCCACATTTGCAGCATCTCACCAAAATTGATCACAAGGCACCCTGGCGCGGCCGTAACCACATGCCACGCGCCTTCGCGTCCTTGGACTTCCAGCCCCGGCACCCCATCGGCGGCCAGCAAGGTCAGGCAGCCATAATCAGTATGCGTTGTAATGCCGAAATCCTTGTCCCCCGCCCAAGCTGGACGTTCGGGATAAAAGTTTCCGCGCAATAACGCCATCGGTCGCTCAAACTTGTCGTTGACAATAGTTCTCGTCCTCACCGATCGCACGGGCAATTCCCCGCAGCAGGGTCATCGAGACGTCAAGGGCTGTTTCATAGTATCGCGTGACGGTCGAGCGAAACTCTGGTGGCGTGTCAGGCCAGCGATTGGGCGCGTATGCCACGCGCCGCCCGGACTGTTGAAAAGCCATCGTGAATATCTTAGCCGTTAAAGTCGATCCTCCGCAAACATTCCGAAAGGACGAAACCGATGAAGCGCAAACTCGTTGTCGGCAATTGGAAGATGAACGGCATGACTGCGAGTCTCCGCGAGATTCAGAAACTAGGCACAGCGCATCCCGCGCCGACCGTGGATATCCTTGTTTGTCCGCCCGCAACCCTGATCGCGACGGCCGCAGGACTGATGGCCAAGAGTGCCATCGAGATTGGTGCCCAGGATTGCCACTCAGCGGGTTCAGGGGCCTTCACCGGCGACATCTCGGCTGCGATGCTGTCAGATATCGGGGCAAAGGCCGTGATCGTCGGACATTCCGAGCGCCGGGAATACCACAAAGAATCCAGTGCTTTGGTGTCTGAAAAGGCAAGATCCGCCCACGCGGCCGGACTCATCGCCGTGATTTGCCTGGGCGAGACCGAGGCCGAGCGCGCGGCGGGTCAGACCCTCGCCATCATTGCCGATCAACTGGACGCCTCGTTGCCCGCGGGCACGACTGGCGACAACACTGTCATCGCCTACGAACCGGTCTGGGCCATCGGATCTGGCCTTACGCCCGACCGGACGCAGATTGCGGAGGTTCACGATTTCCTTCGTGATCGGCTGGGTGAGCGCATTGGCACCTCTGGGGCGCAAGCCATCCGCCTGCTCTATGGCGGCTCGGTCAAAGCCACCAACGCCGCCGCGATTTTTGCGATCTCCAATGTGGACGGCGCGCTGGTCGGAGGCGCAAGCCTCCTGGAAAAGGACTTCACGCCTATTATCAAAGCCCTCATGGATTGACTTGAAGCGGAAGCATGGTTGTCGATTTGATCTCCTCCATCGACAAAAGCGCCGTGACATTATGCACCTTCACCTCTGAAATGAGGGCCTGATAAAACGCATCATAAGCCCGCGCATTGGCCACGCGGACTTTCAAGATGTAATCGATATCACCGGCGAGCCGATGTGCCTCCTGGACCTCCGGGCGTTCCTTCAGGGCTTTCAGAAACTGGGCCTGCCAGCCCGCATCATGCTCTGATGTGCGAATCAGAACAAAGAAACACGCCTCGAAGCCGAGGGCCTCGGGGTCGAGAATGAAGGTCTGATGGCGGATCACTCCCGCTTCGCGCATCTTGCGAATCCGGTTCCAGACCGGGGTCTTGGAACTGCCGACGTTGCGGGCAATGTCATCCAACGACAGCCCGCCATCCTCTTGCAGTTGCACGAGGATTTTCCGGTCCAGATCATCGAGACGAACAGCCATTCCGATTATCTCCCAAAACTGGAACACCTCTTTCTACATCGATCTATTATAGAACAGATGTCCTTATTACCGCGCGTATATGGCAATTTATTGGGAATATTTCCTATATTGCACCGTAAGTCAAACCTCCTGCAAAGGCCTTTCAAATGTGCGTTGATACCCTGGCATCTTCCCGTTCCGGCCACGTCGCCTTTGTTGGCGCAGGTCCGGGCGATCCCGACCTTCTCACGCTCAGGGCGCTCCGGGCGATTGAAACGGCCGATGTGGTGATCCACGACCGGCTCGTGACGGCCGAGATACTCGGTCTCGCCAATCGGAATGCGACACTGATCGACGCCGGCAAAGAGGGCTTTGGACCTTCGACCCCTCAATCTGGCATCAACGCGCTGATCGTGCACCACGCACGATCCGGCGCGCAGGTCGTGCGCCTCAAGGGTGGTGATCCAACCATGTTCGGGCGTCTCGATGAAGAGATCGACGCGGTGGCCAATGCGGGCCTTGCCTGGCAGATTATTCCCGGTATCACCGCGGCCTCGGCCTCTGTTGCGGCGATCGGCCAAAGTATGACCAAGCGCGGGCGCAACACTTCGGTGCGCTATCTCACCGGCCACGACATGCAGGGATTTGCCGACCACGACTGGCGCACGTTGGCCCGTTCCGGCGAGGTGGCCGCGATCTACATGGGCAAGAAATCTGCCCGCTTCATTCAAGGCCGCCTGCTCATGCATGGGGCGGATCGCGCAACACCGGTGACAGTGATCGAAAACGCTTCACGCCCTGACCAGCGTGTCATCGCGACCACACTCGAGCGTCTGCCAACCGCTCTGGCCGAGGCCAACGTCAGCGGTCCCGCGCTCACCCTTCTCGGCCTCGCACCACGTGAAGCAGAGGCTCAGCTTTACATTTCAAGACAGGAGTTCGCCTGACATGCCCCGTGATTTCAACCCCAAAGTCATCACCGCAAATGCACTGCTCGAGGGCGACGTTGTTTATCTCACGATCGATGATCGTTGGTCACGCAACCTGTCAGACGCCGAGGTGCTGACAGACGAGGCGGATGCGGATCTGCGTCTCTTGCAGGCGCAGGCGCGGGCAAGCGAGGTTGTCGGTGTGTATCTGACTGACGTGCGCACGACTTCGAGAGGCCCCGAACCGATACATTTCCGCGAGGATTTCCGCCGCAGAGGCCCCTCCAACCTTTTTCACGGCAAGCAGGCCGACACGCTGAGACGCGCGTGATCCGCCCGTCACGCTAGGAGATAATTATGTATCAATACAATGACTTCGACGCCGATTTTATCCGAGAGCGCAATCGGCAGTTCCGGGCGCAGGTTGAGCGGCGCATCGACGGCAGCCTCACCGAGGACGAATTCCGCCCGCTACGCCTGATGAACGGGCTCTATCTGCAACTGCACGCCTACATGCTGCGCGTAGCGATCCCATATGGCTCGCTCGATCCGGCCAAGCTACGGCAACTGGCCTATCTGGCGGAGCGTTGGGACAAGGGCTATGGGCATTTCACCACCCGCACCAACATCCAGTTCAACTGGCCGAAACTGCGCGATGTGCCTGATATGCTCGACGCGCTGGCCGAGGTGGAAATGCACGCCATCCAGACCTCCGGCAACACCATCCGCAACGTGACCTCGGATCATTTCGCAGGCGCTGCGGCGGATGAACTGGAGGATCCCCGCCCGGTGGCAGAACTGATCCGGCAGTGGTCAACCGATCACCCCGAGTTTCAATTCCTGCCCCGAAAATTCAAGATTGCCGTCATTGCCAGTGAAAATGATCGGGCCGTCATGAAGAGCCATGATATCGGCCTTCGGATCGTCGATCGGGAGGGTGCGCGCGGCTTTCAGGTCTGGGTCGGCGGCGGCATGGGGCGTACGCCGATGGTGGCCAAGCTCTTGCGTGATTTCCTGCCGCGTGCGGAGCTTCTGCCCTATCTCGAAGCGGTGCTGGCAACCTATAATCTGATCGGGCGGCGCGACAACAAGTACAAGGCGCGCATCAAGATCACCGTGCATGAAAACGGCCTCGATGAAATCCGTGCGTTGGTGGAGGCCGAGTTTCCCCGCCGTCGGGCGGCGTTTGCCGGCGTCGATCAGGATTGGCTTGCGCGGATCAACGCGGCTTTCGTGACCCCCAGGCTGGCCGAACGCGACGCAAGTCCCTACTACGCCGCACGCAGAGCCGATCCGGTATTTCGCGCCTGGACTGACACCAATGTGACGACGCACAAGCATGCCGATTATGGGATCGTCACCATCAGCCTCAAGGCGTATGGAGCGACGCCGGGGGACGCCTCGGCCTCGCAGATGCGCCTGGTTGCCGATCTGGCAGAACGCTTTGGACAGAAAGATATCCGCGTCAGTCATGCGCAGAACCTCGTGTTGCCGCATGTCGCTCTGGCCGATGTTCCGGCGGTGCATGCAGCCCTCAGAGAGGCGGGCACCGCCAATATCGGTCTCGCCTCGGACATCATCGCCTGCCCCGGCATGGATTACTGCGCACTGGCGACCGCCCGGTCGATCCCTGTGGCCCAAGGCATCGCCCTGCGGCTCGAAGAACTCAAGATCGAGCATGAGGTGGGCCACCTCCAGATCAAGATTTCGGGCTGCATCAACGCCTGCGGACATCACCATGTTGGTCATATCGGCATTCTCGGCCTCGACCGGGCGGGGGTGGAGAATTATCAGATCACCCTCGGCGGTGATCCTTCCGCGACCACGACGATCGGCACCCGCACCGGACCGGGCTTTGCCTATGACGAGATCGTGCCCGCCATCGAACGGCTGATCCTGACCTATCTCGATCTTCGCGACGGGCCGGAGGAGACCTTTCTCGAGGCCTACAACCGCCTGGGAATGGCCCCGTTCAAGTCGGCACTCTACGAGCACGCGGACCGCGCCTATGCAGCAGAGTGACCTCAGCACCCGCGTACAGGCGCTCAACGACCGCTATCGCCACCACTCGGCGACTTCGGTCCTTGATCACGCCCTGCGCGACCCGAGCGTTGGGCCATTGGTCCTTGTGTCAAGTTTCGGTGCGGAATCTGTGGTGCTCTTGCACATGGTTTCCGTGACACGACGCGAAACACCCGTGATCTTCATCGACACCGAGATGCTTTTTACCGAAACGCTGGTCTATCAGCAGGAGCTCGCCGAGCGGCTGAACCTGCGTGATCTCAGGATCATCCGCGCCACGCCCGACGCAGTTGCAGAACGTGATCCTGACGACACCCTGCATCAGCGTGACACCGATGCCTGCTGCGCCCTCCGCAAGGTCGCACCCTTGCAGCGCGCGCTCAGAGGCTTTGACGGATGGATCACGGGCCGCAAGCGCTACCAGTCGGGAAGCCGCGCTGCGCTCGAATTTTTCGAGGTCGAGGATCACTCGCGCCGGATCAAGGTGAACCCGCTGGCGCATTGGGCGCCAGAGGATATCCGCACCTATATGGAGGAAAACCGCCTGCCCAGGCATCCGCTTGTCGCGCGCGGTTATCCATCAATCGGCTGCATCCCCTGCACGACTCCGGTTCGGCCGGGCGAGGACCAACGATCTGGCCGCTGGCGAGACCGGTCCAAGACCGAATGTGGTATTCACCTTGTCAACGGCAAGATATTGCGAAGAGGAGTTTCCGCATGACCGTCATCGTCACAGATCAAGGCTTTGCGCCGGATGACTGGAACGCCCCGATCACGCCGGTGGCAGAAGCGGTTGACAGCGTGATCGCGCTCGATCTGCCGAATGATACCAACCCCGCAGACTTGACGCGGTGGCTCACTCACGTGGCAATGATCCGGGTCGATTTTCCCACGGCGGCCGACGGGCGTGGCTTTACCATTGCGCGGCAGTTGCGGCTGATGGGCTATCAGGGGCGCTTGCGGGCGCGCGGCCATGTCATCGCCGATCAATACGCCATGGCCCGGCGGGCAGGCTTTGACGAGGTGGAAATCTCTGACGAGGTGGCGGTCCGTCAACCGCAGGACCAGTGGATTTTTCGGGCCAACTGGCGGGCACATGATTATCAGGCGCGGCTGCGCGGCTGAATCGCTTCTTCACCTGACGTGAATCAAAGATTAAGAAGGGATGTCGGTTTAATCGGGCCGGCAAGATACACCGTGAACGAGATGACATCCGTGACTCAATCGACTGCAAAGGCGCAGAAAACCCTCGCGCTTCCCGACGCCCAAAAGGTGACGCAGGTCACTCATTGGACCGATCGTCTGTTTTCCTTTCGGGTAACGCGGCCCGCCTCGCTGCGCTTTCGCTCGGGCGAATTTGTCATGATCGGGCTGATGCAAACCGATGAAAAGACCGGCAAGGAAAAGCCGCTCTTGCGGGCCTATTCCATAGCCTCGCCGTCTTGGGATGACGAACTGGAATTCTATTCGATCAAGGTGCAGGATGGACCGCTGACCAGCCGCCTGCAACATATCGAGCCCGGCGATGAGATCATTCTGCGCCCCAAACCCGTCGGCACTCTGGTGCATGACGCGCTCCTGCCGGGCAAGAGGCTTTGGTTTTTTGCCACCGGCACCGGTATCGCGCCCTTTGCCTCGCTTCTGCGCGATCCACAGACCTATCAGGATTACGATGAGGTCATCCTCACCCACACCTGCCGCGAAGTCGGTGAATTGCAATATGGCAAGGCCTTGGTCGAGTCCATCCGTGAGGACGAATTGCTCGCGGAACTGATTGGAGAAGGGTTTCACAAGAAACTGCGCTACTACCCGACTACAACACGTGAAACCAGTCCCAAGATGGGTCGGATTACCGACCTGATGCGCAATGGTGAGGTCTTCAAGGATCTCGGTGTCGCGCCCCTCGGCCCTGAGACGGACCGCGCCATGGTCTGCGGCAATCTCGCCTTCAACCTTGAGATCAAGGAGATGCTGGAAGGCTACGGACTGCGCGAAGGCGCCAACTCGGAGCCAAAGGAGTATGTCGTGGAAAAGGCGTTCCTCGATTGAGGCCACGACGAATTTAGTTGATGCTGTAAAGAAAAAACCCGCGCGGAACCTTCCTGCGCGGGTTTTTCGTTAGTGATTTCCGGATGATCAGTAGCCAAGTGCCTTCTGGGCTGCTTCCAGCGCAGATTTCAGAAGATCGGGATTATTCTCTGAGGCCTTGATCCCCTCTATCAAGAGGTTTTCCTGCATGGCGCCAAGATTTGCGTCCTTGATCAGGCCGCTGACCGTATCAAAGTCAAAGCCGTCAAGGGTAAGAGCTTCTGGCATCTCCGTCGCACCCGCAGCCTCTGCACCAACCGCAGGAGCAGCTTCCGTAGCGCTCTGGATGGTCTCGGACACGGCCTCGCTGACGGCGCCCGCAGCTTCGGTTGCGGCGTCAGCCGCTTGCCCTGCGGCCTCGCTTGCCGCATTCACGGCCTCTGTCGCCGCATTCGAGGCAGCCTCGGCGGCTGCGCCTGCGGTGTCGGCCACCGCATCAGCTGCGTCAGCGGCACCTTCCGTCACGGCCTCGGTCGCGTCAGTTGCAGCTTCTACCGCTTCGGCTGCGGTCTCCTTTGCGGTCTCTGCGGCCTGCTCCGCCGCTTCGCCGACGGCAGCGCCAGCATCTTCCAGCGCCGCTGGCGCTTCAACCTCTTGCGCAGAGTCGGTGACGCCCTCCACCACCTCTGTCACAGACTTTCCGGTAAAGAGCATATAGCCGCCCAGCAGGATTACCACCGCCAGAATGACCCAAATCAGGTTTCGCATTGTTGTCTCCTTCAAATTCGAACCGGACCCCGGCACATCGCCCGGACCGCTTGATCTCTCTTTCCCAGATGCAGAGAAAAATGAAAAGACGCAACGGGAACTTCCCCTGGTATCGGCTCAGCCCCGCCGATTTTGCCGCTTGAAAGCATATCGCGCCGCGTTTAACCTGCGGCGTCAAATTCAACCTGCCCGTTCAACAATCGAAGGAACACAGCCATAGCCCGCAGACCTCACAACGCGCCCCCCTCACGCGAAACCGGCCCCCGTATCAATGAGCGTATCCGTGCCGACGAAATCCGCCTGATTGGCGCAGACGGCGAAAATGTCGGCGTCGTGACACCCGACGAGGCGCTTGAGATGGCCGACAAGGCTGGACTTGACCTTGTCGAGATTTCGCCCAATGCCACCCCGCCGGTCTGCAAGATCATGGACTTCGGAAAGTACAAGTACGAGACCCAGAAGCGCGAGGCCGAAGCGCGCAAGAAGCAAAAGATCATCGAGGTCAAGGAAATCAAGTTCCGCCCCGGCACCGACACGCATGATTACGATGTCAAGATGCGCAGCGTGGTGAAGTTCCTCGAAGGTGGTGACAAGGTGAAGATCACCCTTAGATTCCGGGGGCGAGAGATGGCGCACCTCGACCTTGGGCGGCAGTTGCTGGAACGTATTGCGGATGACATAAAGGAGGTCGGACGCATCGAGAACATGCCCAAAATGGAGGGTCGTCAGATGATCATGATGATCGGGCCCGGTCCAAAGTGAGTGCCACGCATCCCTGAAGAAACACGCCCCCGGATTTTAATTTGGGGGCGTTTCTTTGGCTTGCACTGCGCCCGCTGTCGCGTAGGATCTTCTCCTTTGCTAGCCCGGAGTCGCCCATGACCGTTTTCGAGTACAAAGTCATCCCCGCACCAACCCGCGGTCGCAAGGCCCCCGGCGTCAAGGCCCCAGAAGCCCGCTTTGCGCTCGGCCTCGAGGATTTGCTGAACACTATGGGACGGGACGGCTGGGCTTACCTGCGCAGTGACATCCTTCCCAGCGAAGAACGTCAGGGTCTCACGTCCAGCCAGACGGTCTATCGATCTGTGCTGGTGTTTCGCCGCGACACGTCATCGCAAAAGCCTGGAGCCTTCCCGTCAGAGCACGCGGACGCAACAGTCGCTTCCGTGTCATCGCCAGTTTTGCCGAGAGTGCAGGAATGACAATCGGCCGACTTGCATTCGTCGCAATTTCAGTGATTTGCCAATGACGCCGCCGACCGGCCGGCGTTTGTGACCAGACCAGCGGTCACAGAAATTTTTCACGACGCCCCCTTCATTTCACCACGTTTTGGCATACACTCTGCGTCCTGACTCGCAAAGGGAAGACCCATGACAAAATCCGATCCCTTCGGTTTCGATATGTCCGTCTCCTCCGCCAAGAAGAGGAATCCGAGAGGCCGACGAGGCATGTCCGGGGAATCAGAAACGTCAACCCGGATCTGCGATCATCCCGGCTGCGGTGACGCCGGAAAATTCCGGGCTCCCAAGGCTCCCGATGTGCTGGATGACTACTTTTGGTTCTGTCAGCAGCATGTGCGCGAGTACAATCTGAAATGGAATTTCTTTGAAGGCACCACAGAGGCGGAACTCAACGCCCAGATGTCCAAGGACAAGATATGGGAACGCGAAACCCGCCGATTCAGCGACCCCGAGGCGCGGGCATGGGCACGGCTCGGCATCGAGGATCCGCTTCAGGTTCTGGGCGTGAATGCCACCCAGAACCCAGGCAAGACGCGAAGCGGCGAACGCAAGCTTCCGCCGACAGAGCGTCGCGCGATCGAGATTCTGGAAGCAAACGACACCTGGACCAAGGCAGAATTGCGCAAGGCGTACAAGTCTCTGATCAAGGTCCTGCATCCCGATATCAACGGTGGCGACCGCAGTCAGGAGGAGCAACTGCAACAGGTGGTCTGGGCCTGGGATCAGATCAAGGATAGCCGCTACTTCAAATGAGTGTTGCAGATCTGTGATTAGATCACAGACCGTAGTGTCAACTGCTGTCATGATGAGCCTGTAACGCGGGTCATTGTGACCTCCGAACAAGGAGATTTTCCATGCTCAAGAAAAATGTCGGTTCCATCGACCGCGCCCTGCGCATCATTCTTGGTGTTGCCTTGCTTGCCGGCTATGCCATGAACAATGATGGTGCCTACAGTTGGCTTTACCTGATCGGCATCATTCCCTTGGCGACCGGCCTGATGTCCAGCTGCCCGCTCTATTCGATCTTGGGGCTCTCGACCTGCCCGCTGAAAAAGAACTGATTTCTCTTTTTTTCTGAGATCGAGTGGTAATCCCCTGAAAGCAAGGGGCTGTATGCGGATCTGAGCATTCAGAAAGATCTGCTCAAGGAAGCCCTTGAAAGAACGTAAAACGGCCATCTCGGCGTCGAGAGATGGCCGAGACAGAATTGATCGTCCATCGCCAGGGACCGTGGCGGAACAAGCAGGACCCGGAAATGGCCATGCTCGGGTGGATCGATTGGTTCAACAATCGGCACCTGCTTGGTCTCATCGAGAACATCCCACCAGCCGAGGTCGAGAAGAACTTGCATGGACAGCGCGACGCGCTCGATATGATCGTGTCAGATGAAGTTAAAGGTCTCCGCTGAAACCGGGGCGGTTCAGTGCTACATCAAGTGCCTTGAACAGAAATCCGGGACCATATAGCATCCTCTCACGGGGGGCGCCTGCCAAGCCAAAATAGACAAGAATCGGGACATTCCCGGGTGGTTGACGTGTCTTGGTTCCGTCAAGAATGCTGGGAGGTCTGATGGAATATTTCGTTCAGCAACTGATCAACGGGGTCACGCTCGGGTCGATCTACGGCCTGATCGCAATCGGTTATACGCTGGTCTACGGAATCGTCGGAATGATCAACTTCGCCCATGGAGACATCTTCATGGTCGGTGCTTTTGTGTCGCTGATTGTCATCACCGCACTGGGGTTGACCGCCTCAACCGGGTTGGGGTTGACAATTTTGGCGCTGATCCTGGTGCTGGTGATCTCTATGATCGTGGCCTCGGTTTACGGTTGGACGGTTGAACGTGTCGCCTACCGGCCGTTGCGCGGATCATTCCGGCTGGCGCCGCTAATCACCGCCATCGGCATGTCGATCGTATTGCAGAACTATGTGCAGATATCGCAAGGCGCACGGGTGAAGCCGTTACAGCCGATCATCAGCGGTGGCCATACCATCATGCGGCGGGTCGACGCGAATGGTGAATTCCTGGTGCAGGTGTCGAACATGCAGATATTCATCGTGGTCATCACCTTTTCGCTGATGGTGATCTTCACCCTGCTGATCGCCAAGACTCCGCTGGGGCGGGCGCAGCGCGCGTGTGAACAGGACACAAAGATGGCGGCGCTGTCGGGGATAAACGTCGATCGCACCATCTCACTGACCTTCGTGCTGGGGGCGGCGCTTGCGGCGGTGGCGGGACTGATGTTCCTGCTCTACTATGGCGTGATCGACTTCTTCATTGGCTTCGTCGCCGGGGTAAAGGCCTTCACCGCGGCGGTGCTGGGCGGCATCGGATCCTTGCCGGGCGCGATGCTGGGCGGACTGGTGATCGGCCTGATAGAGACGTTCTGGTCGGCTTATTTCTCGATCGAATACAAGGATGTCGCCGCCTTTGCCATGCTCGCGCTGGTGCTGATCTTTCTGCCGCAGGGGCTGTTGGGCAAACCCGAGGTCGAGAAGGTCTGATGGTGCTCAGGGGCCCCAGAACCGCTGCCGCCACGCTCTTGGCAGACCTCGTGGTGACAGCCGTCATCAGCCTGGTTATTTTCGGAGTGATGGTCGGTTTGCGCACCGAAACCATTCCCGGCGGGCTGAAACTGGTTCCGAGATGGAGTGCGGCACTTGGCCTCGCCGCCATGGTGGTGGCTGGACGCCTGATGCTGCACCTGATCTGGTGGAACCGCAAGCCGGGTGCCAGGTCGGCCTGGAGTCCGGCTGGGATGATGCCGGATTGGGCGCGCAACCTGAAGCTTTCTGGCCGCTTCGTGCGGCCTGCCACGCTGATCTTTGCGCTGGTGCTGCCATTTCTGCCCTTCACCGACCGTTACATTCTGGACCTGTCAATCCTGGTGCTGACCTATGTGATGCTGGGCTGGGGCCTGAACATCGTGGTTGGGCTGGCCGGGCTGCTCGATCTGGGCTATGTCGCATTCTATGCGGTCGGGGCCTATTCCTATGCGTTGCTGGCGCATTATTTCGGCTGGTCGTTCTGGCTGTGCCTTCCAGTCTCGGGCATTCTTGCTGCGTTTTGGGGCATCATTCTCGGTTTCCCGGTGCTGCGGCTGCGTGGTGACTATCTGGCGATCGTGACCCTGGCATTCGGCGAGATTATCCGCATCGTGCTCTTGAACTGGTACTGGTTCACCGGCGGGCCGGACGGGATCTCTGGCATCCCGCGTCCCGATTTCTTTGGCATTGTCGGGTTCGAGCGCGGGCCGGGTGGCTTTGCCGATACCTTTGGCATCGAATACTCGTCGCTGCACCGGATCGTGTTCCTTTACTTCCTGATCCTCGCGCTGGCGTTGCTCACCAACTTCGTAACCATACGCCTGCGACGCCTGCCGATCGGGCGCGCTTGGGAGGCATTGCGGGAAGACGAGATCGCCTGCCGCTCGTTGGGGCTCAACACCACGACGGTCAAGCTTTCGGCCTTTGCCACCGGCGCCTTGTTCGCGGGCTTTGCCGGGGCTTTCTTTGCCACACGGCAGGGCTTCATTTCGCCCGAAAGCTTCACCTTCACCGAATCGGCGCTGGTGCTGGCAATCGTCGTGCTGGGCGGGATGGGCTCGCAGATGGGGGTCGTGATTGCTTCGGTGGCCCTGATCGGCGGCTTCGAGGTGTTCCGCGAATTCGAGCAATACAGGATGCTGATCTTCGGGCTGGCGATGGTGCTGATCATGATCTGGCGCCCGCGCGGGTTGATCGCAGGGCGCGAACCGTCGATCTTCTTCAGGACGCGAAAGACCATTTCCGGTGCACTGGTATCGCAAGGCGAGGGCCACTGAGATGTGCGCTGACATGCCCCGCAGCGACGTGCTGTTGCAGGTCGAGCACCTGACCATGCGTTTTGGCGGGCTGACCGCGATCGACGATCTGTCCTTCGATGTGCGCCATGGCGACATCACCGCTCTGATCGGCCCAAATGGCGCTGGCAAGACCACGGTGTTCAACTGCATCACCGGATTCTACAAGCCGAGCATTGGACGGATCACCATGACTCAGGCGAACGGCCACTCATACCTGCTCGAGCGGCTGGCAGACTTCGAGATACCGCGCAAGGCCAAGGTTGCCCGCACCTTTCAGAACATCCGCCTGTTCGGCGGCATGACGGCGCTCGAGAACCTGCTTGTGGCGCAGCACAACCCGCTGATGCGGGCCTCGGGCTTTACCTTGGGCGGTGTGCTGGGCCTCGGCGGCTACAAGCGGGCCGAGGATGCAGCGGTTGAGCTTGCGAAATACTGGCTGGGTCACGCCGGTCTCCTCGATCGTGCCGATGACGCCGCGGCCGATCTGCCCTATGGCGCGCAGCGCCGCCTCGAAATCGCGCGGGCGATGTGCACCGACCCGCAGCTTCTTTGTCTTGACGAGCCTGCCGCCGGTCTCAACCCTCGCGAATCCGACGAGCTCAACCATCTGCTGCTGTTCATCCGCAAGGAGCGCGACGTGGGCATCTTGCTGATCGAGCATGACATGAGCGTGGTGATGGGAATCTCCGACCATATCGTCGTGCTCGATTACGGCAAGAAGATCGCCGATGGATCACCTGCCGATATTCGCATCGATCCCAAGGTGATCGCGGCTTATCTGGGAGTCGAGGACGAGGATCTCACCGCGGTGGAACACGAGATCAAGGACCTTGCGGCGCGAACGCCAGGTCATGGGGGGGCTGCCACATGAATGCCCCCGCCCTACTCTCCGTTTCGCAGGTCGAGACCTTCTATGGCAGGATCCAAGCGCTGCGCGGGGTATCGCTCGATGTGCATGAAGGCGAGATCGTAACCCTGATCGGAGCCAACGGTGCCGGGAAATCAACCCTGATGATGACAATCTGCGGCTCGCCCCAGGCGCGCAGCGGCCAGATTCTGTATAGAGGCCATGACATCACCCGCACCCCAACCCACCAGATCATGCATATGGGCATCGCCCAATCGCCGGAAGGGCGCCGCATCTTCGGTCGGATGACGGTCATGGAGAACCTGCGGATCGGCGCGTCGGTTGCCGACCCGAGCCATTTCGACCGCGATATCGAACGCGCCTTTGCCCTGTTCCCGCTGCTGAAGGAGCGGAGAAATCAGCGCGGCGGTACGCTTTCGGGCGGCGAGCAACAGATGCTGGCGATTGCCCGCGCACTGATGGCTCAGCCGCGGCTCTTGTTGCTGGATGAACCGTCCCTAGGGCTTGCACCGCTGGTCATAAAGCAGATTTTCGGCGCGATCCGCGAATTGAACGCAACCCAGGGGCTGACGGTGTTTCTGGTCGAACAGAACGCCCACCACGCGCTGCGGCTGGCGCATCGCGGTTATGTGATGGTCAACGGCAAGATCACTATGACCGGCACTGGGGTCGAACTGCTGGGGCGCGAGGAAATCCGCGCGGCCTATCTAGAGGGGGGAGTACATTAGGTTGGGAATCCTCTGGGAGGTTGACTTCGCTAGGTTCTTCTTCGTCACCTTGGTAATCGGCGGCGGTGCGGCGTTCATGGCCGGGCGCGCCCTTGCAGGAAGCTGGAGGCCGATCTGGCTTCTGGTTTTCTACACGCTGCTTCTTGGGCTTGCGATCCGCTTTTTCCACTTTGCGCTTTTTGATGGCACATTGCTGACATTACGCTATTATTTGATAGACTCTGCTGTGTTGATCGGAGTGGCATTGCTGGGTTATCGCATCAAACGGGTCAACCAGATGGTCTCGCTTTATTCATGGCTCTATGAACGTGCGAACCCATTCGCTTGGCGTGATCGGAGATGATTGTGCTGCACCGTGACCGTTTTTCAAGAGCGGCTGATCAAGGCCACGATCTTCGACCGAGACACATAATGCCCCGACGCGGATAAACCCGCCGCCGGAAATCTTTACAATCAGGGAGATGACACCCCATGAAAAAACTACTGCTAACCAGTTGCGTGCTGTCGCTGGGTCTGATGTTCGACGCAGGCACCGCCATGGCCGATATTCAGATCGCGACCGCCGGGCCGATGACCGGGCAATATGCCAGCTTTGGGGCGCAGATGAAGGCTGGTGCCGAACAGGCCGTGGCCGACATCAACGCCGCCGGCGGCGTGAACGGTGAAATGCTGGCGCTTAACATCGGCGACGATGCCTGCGACCCGAAACAGGCCGTGGCTGTGGCCAACCAGATGGTGTCGAAAGGCATCGTTTTCATGGCCGGCCACTTCTGCTCGGGCTCCTCGATCCCGGCCTCGGCCGTTTACAAGGAAGAGGGCATCATCCAGATTTCCCCGGCCTCGACCAACCCGAAATTCACCGATGAAGGTGGCCCGAACATCTTCCGCACCTGCGGTCGTGACGACCAGCAGGGGCTCGTGGCAGGCGCGTTGCTGGCGGGCGAGTTTGCCGGCAAGAACGTCGCGATCCTGCATGACAAGACCGCCTACGGCAAAGGGCTGGCCGACGAAACCCTCGCCGCGTATGAGGCGGCCGGTGGCAAGCCCGCGATGTATGAAGCCATCACCGCTGGCGAAAAGGACTACACCGCGCTGGTGTCCAAACTGAAGGAAGCCAATATTGATGTCGTCTACCTCGGCGGCTATCACACCGAGGCGGGCCTGATCGTGCGGCAGATGCGCGACCAGGGCATGAAAACGCAAATGGTCTCGGGTGACGCGCTGGTGACCAACGAATACTGGTCGATCACCGGCGACGCCGGCGAAGGGACGCTGATGACCTTCTCGCCCGACCCGCGCAAGAACCCCGGCGCCGCCGACGTGGTCAAGAAGTTCAAGGACAAGGATATCGAGCCGGAAGGCTACGTGCTTTACACCTATGCCGCGATCCAGGCTTGGGCGCAGGCCGCGAGCAAGGCCGGCACGGCAACCGACCCGGAGGCGATGTCGAAGTCGCTGCATGAAGGCACCTTCAATACGGTGCTTGGCGATCTGTCATTCGACGCCAAGGGTGACGTGACCCTGCCAGGTTATGTCTGGTATGTCTGGCACAACGGCAGCTACGACTACCGCTGAGCGCACAGGCGCCAATCTTTGCTGCGCGCGGGTCTTGCCCGCGCGCATTTTTTATGCGCCACGACCCTGCGGTCAGGCACCGACAAGATGATCCGCTCGCGTTTCCCCGGACAGAACCCGGACGCAAACTTTTTGAGCGGAAGCCTGCGCAGCAAATGCCTTGGGATTTGCAACGCAGGACTGCGCTGTTGCCAGGGGCCAGTTTCATTTCGGTAGATAGCCGCGCCAAGCCCGCAAAAATGACTGTAAAACAGGCCTTGGTGCAATTCGGGACTTCATGTAACACTAGCTCTTGCAGTCCTGAAGATGCGAGTAGTGTATGCCTGGCCTTCTCGGAGATCTGTTGCCTGGGGGCCTCCACACGCTCGTGGAAGACTCGCAGCAAAGATGCGTCGCCCAGCACAAGCTGGTGTCGCGGAGCACCCGGCCTGTGATGCGGATGCAAGAGACCGCAATCGTTGAGCGCCGCGAGCGTTTCCTTGATCTGGTCGGCGGCGGACCGGAACTCGACAAATCCTCGATCCTGCCGGACAAGAGCCGGTATTGCCTGCTGATCAGCGATGGCGATGGGGTCGTGGTCGAAAGCTACCTGCCCGATACCGACGCGCAGGCTTTTGATCGCTGCGGACTGGGCAAGGGCGGGCTCTGGACCGAGGCATCGGCCGGAACCAACGGAATCGACATGGCCATGCAAGTGGGTCGCGTCGTCACCGTGCAAGGCGCGGATCACTACTTTTCCTGCTTCCACGATTTTGCTTGCAGTTCGGCACCGTTGCGCGATGCGCAGGCCAACCTCATCGGCACGCTGACACTGGTCGGATCTGCGCGCCGCAAGGCCGAAGAAATATCCTGGTGCGAACAGGTGCTGCGGATCACGGGCACCCGGTTTCAGGCACGACTGTTCCGCAAGTTCCATCTCGACAAGATGACGGCACGACTGATCTCGCGAAGCCCTGACCGGATGCACAGGTTCGAGACGATCGTTGCCTGCGACGAGGAGGGAACGATCCTGTCCAGTTTGCCGTTGTGGCGCGACGGACCGACCCCCGAGACGCATCGCAAACTCGAAGGGCGGCATCTTTCGGAATTGCAGGGGGTGAGCGTCACCCTGCGCGGTCCGACATTGGTGCCACCGCGACGGCTGGTGTCGATCGGAGCGGTTCCGGAACGGGCGCGGGCGCTGCACAGCCGACCCGGACGGGTGCTCGCCACTCTGGCCGAGCAAGGTGGGTCGCTTCCCGCTCTGATTGATCGCGCGCGCAAGCTGGCCGCACATTACGTGCCGCTGCTGGTGTGCGGCGAGGCGGGGGTCGGCCAGGACGGCTTTGTGCGCGCGCTTCAGGATGACCTCGGACTGAATTCCACCCTGACGCGGATCATTGACGGCACGCGGCCGTTTCTTCCCCATGAGTTCACCGGAATGCTCGAAGGGCTACGCTTTCTCTGCGAATACCCGGTGGAACACTGCCCGCCGTCGCTGGTGCTGCACCATGTGGAACGCATGCATTCCGAGCTTCAGGCAGAGCTTGCGGGATTCCTGCGGCGGTTCGATGACGAGGGCGGATGGCCGGTCCAGGTTGCGCGGCGACCGCATCTTTTCTTTACATCAGAGCGGTCCTGGCAGGACATGAGCGCCGACAACGGTCTTGATCCCTTGCTGCTGCATCTGGTCGGGCAGGCCATCGTAGAACTGCCGCCGCTGCGGGAACGGGATCTTGAAAAGGCTCTTGCGCAGCTTTTGTCAGAGCCCTCCGGCAGCCGCCTGACGCTGTCCGATCAGGCCAAGGCCGAGCTGCTGTCCTACGGCTGGCCGGGCAATCTGCGCGAGATGCGATCTGTCCTGCGCGAAGCGGCTATCTGCGGGAATGGCACGCGGATCAATCTGGTGGACCTGCCCGAGCGGGTCAGAAGAACAGTGTCGCCGGACCGGAACGCCGCTGGACATGATGCCCTTCGCGAAGCTCTTGACAGCACAGGCTGGAACATCAGCCGGGCGGCCAGAATTCTTGGCAAGAGCCGTGCGACAGTCAATCGCTGGATTGCGAGCGAGGGGCTGGAACGGCCTGCCAGTGGCTGAGCGACGGCCCGCTCTGCGGTCAAATCATGAAAAACGCGTTCGAGGCATCCATCACGCGTGCGCCCGTCGCAACCATGGCGGACGCAGCGATGCCCAGGGCGAGGGCGGGGCGCCAGATCACACGCATGTGCCCCGTCACGCGGTCGGCCAACAGGATGAGCGGTAGCACAAGCGCGTATATCGCGAATTGGCAGAACTCGAGGCCCGCGGCAAAAGCAACGAGTGTCACGGGATCGAACTGTCCGGCGAACATCGCTTCGGACGCTGCGGATGCAAATCCGTATCCGTGAACGAGGCCGATCAGAAACAAACCGATCCACCCGAAAGCCCTATCTTTCCATAAGCAGACAGCGATCCCCGCGACGACGATTGAAAACGTGATGCCAACTTCGATCAGAGGCACGAACCACGTAGCGTTCGGGGCAACGCCGTAGAGGCCTGCGGTCAGGGTGATCAGATGCCCAAGCGTGAACGCGGAGGCCATGGAAAGCGCAGAACGCCAACCGGAAGCGGAGATGGCAATCAAAATGACGAGGGCAAGATGATCAAGCCCGCGATAGATATGCTCGGCACCTGTCAGGGCCGCATCCAACAGTATTTCCTGTCGCGTCTGAAACGCCGGAAACGACACATCGAGAACCCCGAGGGTTGTCTTGGTTTCGACACCCTGCGCCCGGTACAGCTTGATCACGTTGCCGAGACGTTCAAGGACACGAAAATTCTGCCCAAGAGATGACCGGAGTCGCAATTCCCTTGACAGGTCGCCGGACGGAACCGTCATCTTGATGTCGAGAGTCAGATCGTAAAACGTCTGCGGAGTCTCGCTCTTGGAATCGTATGGTTTTTCGAATGCGGCAAGCGCCGTTTTCAGCGTTCCGAACGACGGTCGCGTATCTCTTGCCCAGACCCGGTATCCGATGACCCGTGCCGCAAGCGGTTCGCCGGAAACCGTCAGCGTCAGCGATTTCTTCAGAAGGGCTTTGACTGCGGCATCGTTTCGCAAAAGGGCGATGGGCTGTAGGGCCAGTTCCCCGTCGCGTTTCATGGCGAAGGGAGGCAAGCGCGGGTCGTCCTGACCCGTCCAGTCGTCTTGGAGAAAGGCAAGCGGTGCCGGCATGCGAACCAGGATGACCGTTTCGTCATCGCCCGTTTGCGCCACATGGACGATCCTCGGGTTCGAATTGGTCAGAAAATGCGCGGTGGCGGTCTGAACGCTCAGCACCAAAACGGCGAGCGCCGCGAGCGCCGGCAGAAGGTGTGTCCATATCCGGGGCATACAATTCTCCTTGGTCATCACCGCGTGGCATCTCTTGCGGACGGACCCCGGCATAGGTCTGACGGGATCCGCCTTTCGTTTCGCTGCGCGGCAGATCAGTTTCTGGGATCCCAGAGCCTGCGATCGCTCTCTTTATCGAATGCGATACCCTCCGGCGCACTGACGATTTCCATCTGCATGCCCCACGGAGCTAGGAAATAGACCCATTGCATCCCCTCCAGCGCGGTCCCGGTAAGCGGCTTGGGTTCCCCAAGAACCTCGACGCCCTTTTCGCGCAGGTATTGTGCCGCGACCTCGATGTCATCGACATAGAACGCGACATGGTAGCCGCCGATGTCACTATTGGCCGGCGGGGTCGGGCTCTGGCCAGGCGCGTCGTAGTCAAAGACCTCCATCGCCGGCCCGTCCCCACAACGAACCACGGTGATCAGTTCGATGACGGCGCGCGAATCGACGTTCAGATTCGCGGTCATCCAATCATCCTCGAACGGGCCGAAAGGCCCGAATGAAAAGAACGATTCGCACCCCACCACGTCCACGAGAAAATCGACGGCTCCGTCGATGTCCGGCACCGTGATCCCGATATGTTGCGTGCCTCTCATGCCAGGGATTCCTTTCATGCCTGGCATCTCGGCACTGACCACCGCAGGGGCACTCAGCCCAAGCAAGAGCCCGGTGGCGGCGGTTCTCAGAACTTTACGCATTGTCTTTCCTTCACTTTTGTATTGATGCATGAGTCGGCCTGTCCGTGGTGGCCCAAGCAGAAGGCGTCACCACGTCTAGCTTGCAGGCGCCGAAGGTATCGCCTTCGGGACAATCCAGGCTCAGATACTGCCCGCATTCATCTCTTGCGCGATATACTCGGCCTGACGGATCGCCAGCGCGACGATCGTCAGCGTCGGATTGCAGGCCGCCGACGAGGTGAACTGGCTGCCGTCCGACACGAACAGGTTCTTGATGTCATGCGCCTGTCCATAGGCATTCACGACGCCCTTGGCTGGATCGGCGTGCATCCGGTTGGTGCCCATGTTGTGGGTCGCCGGATAGGACGGCAGTTCGTAAACATCGGTGGCACCGACGGCCTCATAGATCTGGGCCGAGGTCTCATACATATGCGCCGTCATCTCGTAGTCGTTGTTGTGCGGGGTCTTCGACACGATCGGCACCGGCAGGCCATACTGATCGACCTCGCTGCCATGCAGGGTGATGGCATTGCGTTCCTGCGCGAGATCCTCGCCGAGAATCCAGACACCCGACATCCTGTCGTAGTTTTCGAGGGCCCGCGCAACGCTGCGACCCCAGCCGGTGTTTCCCGGCTCAAGAAATGCCGCCATGAAGGGCAGTCCCAGCGACAGGAATTCGAGGTAATAGCCGCCACTGAACCCGCGCGCGGCGTCATGATGGACCTCATCGCCGACGATGCCCGCGACCGATGTGCCGCGGAACATATGCACCTTTTCCGGCAGAACCGCATAAACCCCGCCGGTGGTGTGGTTCATGTAGTTCCGGCCGACCTGACCCGAGGAATTGGCCATCCCGTCGGGGAACATCGACGAGGCGGAGTTGAGCAGCAGGCGCGGGCTTTCGATGGAGTTGCCAGCGACACAGACGATGCGCGCCTTTTGCAGGTGCTGGTTGCCGTCGGCGTCGGCGTAGAGAACGCCGCTCACCTTGCCGCTGTCGTCATGTTCGATCCTCAGCGCCATGGCATCGGTGCGCACCTCGCAGTTTCCCGAGCCTTCGGCGCGCGGCAGTTCGGTGCCCAGCGTGTCCCATTTCGCGCCGATCGCACAGCCCTGCATACAAAAACCGATCTGCTGGCATTGCGGACGCCCGTCTCGCTCGATCGAGTTGATCGCCATCGGGCCGGAATTGTAATCGGTGCGGCCAGTGCGGCGGCAACCTTCGGCCAGCACCCGAAAGCCGTTGTTCCACGGCAGATGCGGCATTCCGGTGGTCTTGCCGGTCACGCCCATCTTCATCTCGGCCTTCTCATACCAGGGCGTCATTTCCGCCAGATCGACCGGCCAATCCTCGACGTTGGCCCCGTCGATCGCCCCATAATGGGTGCGGGTCTTGAACTCGTATTCCCTGAGGCGCAGCGCCACGCCCGCCCAGTGAATGGTCGAGCCGCCATAGCCCTTGACGATCCAGGTGGGCAGGGTCGGATGGTTGACAGCCCCGTGCCAGCCCCCCGCAGAATGGCGCTTGTCAAGCCAGGAGATCTTCTTGAACATCGCCCATTCATCGTTTTCGATGTCCGAGCGTTGAAAGCGTTTGCCAGCCTCCAGAATGACCGACTTGATGCCTTTTTGCGCCAGTTCGTTGGCGAGTGTTCCGCCACCCGCACCCGAACCGATGATGACGACAACGCTGTCGTCGATGAGATCGAATTGTGCCATGTCGCCCTCCCTATTTCTGAACTTCGGCCATGCGCTCTTCGAGCGTCGGACCCTGTGGAACGAAAGTGATGTCCGAAAAGCCTCGGTCGATGTAGCCGCCCTGTTCGACGGACGAGCCCTGATAACCAAAGAGGGGCCAGATTTCCTTGTTGTCGTAGATACCGAAATAGGCGGTCCAGCGGACGCCCTGAAAGAAGCCCTCATTCTGGAAGTGCCGCAGGATGCCCTCGCGCATGTCGGCATCCTCGATGGCGACATAGTCCTTGCCATAAAGACCTTGCGCCTGAGCATTGATCTTTGCCAGCCCGTCGGTCAGGGCACGCGCCTGGTCGGCATCAGCCTCAAGCCCCTTGGTCACGGTGTCCGCGATGACCTGGTAATGCACAAGCTTCAGAAGGTCAGGATGCGGGTAGATGTCCTGCACCATCCGCAGCAGGATGGCACCTTGTCCCTCGTCGAGGGGCGCGGCGTAGGTGATCCGTGTCCCGCCAATCAGGCTGGCTGTCGTCACCCCCGCCATCGTGGTAGTCATCAGGAACATCCTGCGACTCAGCCCGGCATGATCCGGTCCGCTGTCGCGACGCCGGTGAAATCTGATTGTCATGTCATCCTCCCTTACTGGTTGTCATTGGTTGTTCAGGCGGCGCGCTGCCTTTCGGTCAGCGGGCGCAACAGGCGGTCCTCGGCAGCCCGTGCCAGCGCGCCCGGAAAGGCCGCAACGCGCATGGTTTTCGGCAAAAGCTCGCTCAAGGCCACATGGGCGTCGGGCCGCAGCGGTGCCTGTGAGAGCCCGGCGGCGCAGTGCAGCGTGGCCAACGCCGGCCAGAGCCCGTCGGGCGGTGGCGTCATCAGAATGGAGGCGTGCAACAGCGCGATGCGTCCTTCTGGCGTGGTGCGCCAGCGTTGCGCGGTCCCGGCCAGCTTGCGGCCACCCGCAGTCACGTTCCACGCGCCATCACAAAAGGCGCCTGCAACCGCACCGGTGCCGCTAGCCACTTCGAACCGGTTCAACGCCTCGGACAGGGCACCGCAGATCAGGCGGTAGCCGTCCTCGATCCGAGCGCGCGGCGAAAGCGGCACGATCATCGCGAGGGTCAGCGTGCACGGCCCCTGCGGCACCGCGCCGCCACCGCTGCCGCGGGGCAGGATATGCCAGCCGGATCGCATCATGTCGGGCAGGATGGTGCAAACGGCGGCGCGGTTAAGCCAGGCTCGGGGCACCACGATGGTATCGTCTTGCGCCTGCCAGAGCAGCACCGCCGGTCTGGCGGCTGCCAGCAGGGCCTGCTCGCGCGCAATGCCCTCGGCGGCGGTCCGGAACGTGGTCACGATCACGGCACATACCCCTCGATGTCGTCGCAGAGGTCGGTCAGGAAGTTGGCGGCGGGCGCACCATCGACGGCGCGGTGATCAAAGGTCAGCGACAGTCCAGCCATCGGCCGGAACGAAGCGCCGCCATCGACCGGCACGGCGGTCTCGACGATCCGACCGACCCCAAGCACGGCGATTTGCGGGGTGTTGAGAATCGGGGTGAAATGTTCCACGCGGCTGAGCCCGAGGTTCGAGATCGTGAAGGTTCCACCGGTCATCTCGGGCACCGTCAGCTTGTTGGCTTTGGCCCGCGCGGCCAGATCCTGCCGTGCCGCGCGCAACCCGGGCAGCGTCATCTCCGAGGCGCGGAAGATCGCTGGTGCCGCGAGCAGATTGCCGGGCAACGCGATTGCCACGCACAGATCAACCGCCTCTGAGAGCAGGATTTCGCGCCCCTTCACCACGCCGTTGAGGTCAGGGTGGCGCAGCAGCACCCGCACCAGCGCGGCCATCAGCAGATCCTCGATCGAGATCTTGACCCCAGCCTCGGCCAGTGCGGCCTTGGCCTGAAGGAGTGCCGAAACATCGACGCGGGCATGGTGGGTCAGTTGCGCAGCATCGTGCAGCGAGGCCACCATCTTGTCGGCGATCATGCCGCGCGCACCGCGCAGCGGCACAGTGCGGCTGACCGGGGCCGGGGCGGGGTTGACGGTCATGATATCTGGCCGATCACGGTGCCCTTTGTCACCACCTCGTCCTGCTGTTTCAGGATCTTGAGGATGCCCGAGGCCGGAGCGATCATTTCATGCTGCACCTTGGCGGTCATGATCTCGGCGATGAGGGCGCCTTGTTTGACGCGGGCCCCGTCGCTGGCGAGCCAGGCTGTGATCACGGAGTCCTCGTCGCCTTCGTACAGGTCTTCGGGGATGCGAACGTCGTTTGACATGGAAAATTTCCTTTTGTGACCGCCCCCGGAATGGGGCGGCGGCTCGTTCTGTTGAGGCGTGAGCGATGTCAGGCCGACACGGTGGTGCGGCAGACTTCGCGCGCTGCGGCGGCGACCTTTTCGGGGTTGGGCAGGCAGAACTGCTCCATCCCGCGGGCATAGGGGATCGGCACATCGGGATAGGCGATCCGCCGGGGCGCTGCCTTCAATGTGATGTCGCCCGCCTCGCAGACCGTGGCGATGATCTCGCCGGACACACCGTAGCTGTGATAATCCTCGTCCACCACGATCAGCCGTCCGGTCTTGCGCACCGAGGCGCGGACCGTGTCGCGATCAAGCGGCACCAAGGATCGCAGGTCCACCACCTCGGCGCTGATGCCCTCGGCCTCCAGCACCTTCGCCGCCTTCAGCGCGTGATGCACACCCATGGCGATCGAGACGATGGTGACGTCGGTCCCCTCGCGCGTGATGGCGGCCTTGCCGATCTCGACCTCATAGGCGTCTTCGGGGACATGGACATTGGCCGCAGCCTCGGTGCCCAACCATCCCATGCCCTGAAGGCCCTTGTGGAACATGTAGATCACCGGGCTGTTGTCGCGGATCGCGGCGGTCATCAGCCCCTTGGCGTCATAGGCGTTGGACGGGCTGACCACTTTCATGCCGGGCAGATGCGCGAAACTGCCGTAAAGGCATTGCGAGTGTTGCCCGGCATCGGAATAGCCGCCCCCCGTCGAGGTCATCAGAACCATCGGCACGCGGACGTTGCCACCCGAGAAGTAGATGTTCTTGGCCATCAGGTTGTAGATCGCGTCAAAGCAGACGCCGAAGAAATCGACGAACATCAGCTCGACCACCGGGCGCATCCCGTCCATCGCCGCGCCGACCGCAGCGCTGATGAAGCCGGTTTCGGAAATCGGCGTGTCGCGCACGCGGTCGGTGCCGAATTCATCGGCCAGACCGCGGGTGTTGCCAAAGACGCCGCCCAGTTGGGCAATATCCTCACCCATCACGAACACCGTCGGGTCAAGGCGCATTTCCTGTGCCATGGCTTCGGCCATCGCGCGGGCAATCGTCAGTTTGCGTTCGTTTTCCATCGTCATCTCCTCCCTCTGATGCTCACGCGAAAACGGCTGTCAGCGCGTCCTCTGGCCTTGGTTCGGCGCTGTCTCGGGCAAAGCGGATTGCCGCCTGCACAGTTGCGTCGGCGATTGCTTGCATCGCGTCCAGCTCGGCGGCCGTGAAGGTGCCGTCCGCCTCCAACCGCTTGCGCATCGCCGGAATTGGATCCTTGGCAAACAGCCCGTCCTTTTCGCCCTTGGGGCGATAGCCCTCGGCATCGCCCATGAAATGCCCGGCCAAGCGATAGGTCTCGACCTCGATCAGGGTGGGGCCGTCACCGGCGCGGGCGCGGGCAATCGCCTGACCTGCCACCTCGTAGATTTTCCACGGATCGTTGCCTGCGACGTAATGGCCCGGAATGCCGTAGGCCGCAGCGCGCACGTCATTGCGCGTGACCGAGGTTGCCGCCGCCTTGGCAACGGAGATACCCCAGGCATTATCCTCGATCACGCAGATCATCGGGAGCTTCCAGACCGCAGCCAGATTCATCGCCTCGTGGAAGGCCCCCTGGTTGGCCGCGCCCTCGCCGATGAAGGCGATGGCAACGCCCGGTTTGTTCTGCATCTTGCGCGACAGTGCGGCGCCAACGGCTGGTCCCATCCCCTGGGCGATGATGCCAGCACACGCAAAGTTCACCGCCGGATCGAAGAGGTGCATGTGACCGCCGCGCCCGCCCGACAGTCCGGTCGCCTTGCCAAAGATCTCTGCCGTCATCCGGTCGAGATCGACGCCCTTGGCGATCGCCTGATGGTGCGGGCGGTGGGTCGCCGTGACGATGTCCTCTGGTCCGAGATGGGCGCAGACCCCGACCGCTACCGGTTCCTGCCCATTTGACAGGTGCATCTCGCCGGGAATCGGGCCGTTGGCCATGTTGAAGACGGGCGACTTGCCCTCCATGTAGATTTTCTCGATGGTGGTTTCGAATATCCTGCTGGTGACCATAGTCTGGTACATCCAGCCCAACGTCTGTTTGGATGGATTCATGATGTCCTCCCCTTCCTGCCGCGATCATAACGCTGCGCTTGGCGCAGGCAGGAGCGCCCATTTCTCTCGTGGTGCCAGGTCAGGCAAAATTGTCTCAAAGCGACGCAAATGAGACAAGCGAGTGTCTCATCTTGAACCGCCCCGGGATTGTCGGCGGGCAAAACTCTCGGAGAACTGCCTATCGTGGAACAGACACAAAAGAAAAAGACCGCAACGCCATTCACCTGAGTTCCGCGAACGTGCGATGCGGTTGGCGATGGAACACCGCGATGCGTATTGGCGCGAAGCCGAGACGCTGACGGCGATCGCGGGCAGATTGGGGGGGGGCGCCGGATAGCCCGCGCGTTTGGGTGCGACAGGCCCAGCGTGACGGCGGCGCGCGACCGGGACAGACGAGTGCCCAGAAGGCGCGGATCAAGGAACGTCAACGCCGGTTCGAGGGCAGCGTCCGAAGTTGTCAGTGAAAGCACCGGGAGGCCAATGTCGAGGCCTGGTTCAGCTTCAGTATTCGAGCACTCATCAAACACCCCGAACGCGCCCGAATGAAGCGGATCGCGCAACAGCTTGGTGTCGTTTCAGTCGCCGTAATGCACGTCATCCAACTCTGGATTCATCATGCCGGATTTTTGGGCAGATGTCAGTTCCCCGCCTGGTGGCGCCAGACCTCGAAACGTATCCGGGCGCCCTTGTAGGCATCAAGAACGGCTATCGCATAAACGAAGATTCCGCCTGCCAACTTGCCCACGATCGACACATCCGCAGCAGCGGTCTTTAGGGTAAATCCGCCCAGCAGCAAGATGAAGAACAGAAAAATCAGCCCGCGCACTGGCTCGCGGTTCAGCACCTGGCCGGTGCCGGGCAGCACCAACGCCGCAATCAGAACCAGCGGCGGATAGGGGGGGCGGGGGAAGGATGGCATCATGCAGTCCGGCTTACCTTGATTTGGGCATCAGATGCGATGTCATCCTGCAACGCCAGCAACGCGTCAAGCAGCGGGCGCAGGATGGTAGGGGAGAGTGGCACCCGACCCATTTCGGCATCTCGGAACATCAGATAGCGGGTGCGGTCAGCCTCTTCAGCCAGCCAGACCAGTCGCAACCCTTTGGGCGAAATCACTAACTCTTTCATGCGCAGCTCGGAAAATACCCCCAGATAGCGGCGCAACAGAGCCTCGGGCGGTATCTCGGATGGGTTGTCGCTGCGGATTGCGCAGTCGAACGGAAAGCCCGGCGGTGGCGTGATCTGATCGGGCAGGTGGTGAAAATTCGAGAACGGCTCGCCGCCGGTCGGGCGCAGCATCAGATCGAAGGTGGCGCGCACAGGTAGCGCCCCGGGCAACGTCACCAACAACCAGAGCGCGGGCAGCTTGCGGAAGGTCAACGTATCTGGCACGGCTTGCAAATCGAAGCTCCGGCCACCGTAGCGACCGGAAATGCGCGGAAAACCACTAAGCGCGATCGCCTTGATGCCGGTGTCGAACAACGGCTTGCAATCGTCGAGATAGGAGGCGCGTAGTCCAGCCCGTTGCTGCGCCGCCCGCCGCAGATGCCAGATGAGCCCCAGCAGCGCCGCCGCAAGCCCCAGTGCCAAAGTGCCAAACGCCAGCTTTTCCATCCGCCCTCCATTCAGCAATGAATGGCCCGCCTTGGTGGCGGGCCATTGGCAGGACTCGCGGTTCAGTAGCCCTTGGGTCGTGGCCAGGGCATGGTGAATTGCGCCCCCCGGTTCACGAAGCGGTAGCGCCAGAAGTGGAACCACAGCGACACCACGATATAGAATGCCACCATTGCCACCAGCTGCGTACCATAGCCCAGAAACACCGCGAAATAGGTGGTGCCACAAAGCGTCAGCAGCACCAGCGCCGGAATCGGATGAAACGGATGGACATAGCCGCGCTTGATGCTGTCAAGCGGCCATTTGCGCCGGAACATGATCATGTTGATCGGCATGAACGTATATTCCAGGAGCCCCGACAGGATCGAGAAGGTGATCACCTGATCCAGCGGCGCGCCCAGCGCAAAGATCAGCGCAATCGGCACCAGAAACACGATCGCCCGGAACGGTGTGCGATAGGTCGGATGCACCGCGCCGAACCACGAGGGCAGGTAGTGGTCGCGCCCCATGGCGAACCACGCGCGCGAGGCATCGTTGATGCAACCATTGGCCGAAGCCAGCGTGGCAAACAACGTCCCGATTCCCAGCAGCACCATCAGGAGCGTGCTGCCCGACAGCCGAGCCGCATCAAACAAGGGCACCCCAGCCTGCCCCAGATACTCCCAAGGCATCAATCCGGCGGAGACATACCAGGTCAATGTCGCCGCGATCAGAAGCGTCATGATCCCGGCCAAGGTGCCGAACGGCAAGGATCTGGCCGGCGAGCGCACCTCTTCAGCGGCCTGGGTGGTGCCCTCGATCCCCAGGTAATACCAGAGCCCGAAGTGCATCGCCGCCAGCACGCCGACCCAGCCATAGGGCAAGTCGGTCATCAGATCGGCATGGCGCAACGGGCTGTCGCCGGTCAGCACGGCGGTTGCCAGGAACAGCACGATCACCGCAGAAAAGGCAAAGGCGGTGATGACCAGGCTGAAGGTCAGCGTCGCCAGCACACCACGATAGTTGAGCCAGGCCAGAAACATGATCGCGAGAACGATGAATGGGCGCTGATCCAACCCTTCGTGCCCTGTCATCGTTGCCACGGCATCCATCAGAAAGCCGATGGTAATCGCGTTCGCTGCCTCGAGCATCGTATAGGCAAAGACCAGATAAAGCCCGACGTTGAACGCCATCAGGGGGCCGACGATATGCTTGGCCTGGGTGTATTGCCCGCCAGCGGCGGCCACCGTCGAGGTGACCTCGGAATCGATCATAGCGACGCAGGTATAAAGCAGCCCCGCGAACCAGCAGGCAATCAGCGCCGCATAGGCGCCGCCCTTGCCGACGGCAAAGTTCCAGCCCATGTATTCACCGACCAGAACGATGCCGACGCCAAGCGCCCAGACATGGGCAGGGCCCAGTACCCGCAGCAGGCCGACCTTTTCCGGGGCAGATGTTGATATGTTTGCCATTCCCGCCCCCTAATTCCTTTGATCTTCGGTCATCGCCTCAAGCTCGCCTTCGCGCGACGAGGTCAGAACCTCTTCGGAATAGCGGCTGTTGGTCACAAACCAGTCGTAAAGGATGAAAAACCCGAACAGCACCGAAGCGCCCCAGGCCACGTATTCCAGCACATTCCAGATATCCATCACAGCCTCCCATCGGCTTGGCCGAATTTTTCTGCTATCACTTCGCGATATTCAGTTTCGGAAAGCCGGATCATCATCGCGAAATAGCCCACGATCACCACGACCATCACCACAAGACTGCTCCAGGAGAACGAATAGTCGAACCGGGCGGTGATCAGATCAGACGCCGAGGCCGGATCGGGAAACCCGAGTTGCAGCCACTTTTCGACCATCACCGGGTTCTGCCCAAGGCTTTCCCAGGTTGGTGCGTCCTGCGGCACCGACGCCACGGTTCTGCCTGCGAGTTTCAGAAACAAAGGCACATAAAGGGAGCCGATCGCCAGCACCAGAAGCACGATCACGTCGATGATCTGGCTGAATTTGCTTTGCACGGGCGGTTTGTATCTGGCCATGATCTATCCTTTCAGCGCGCGGGCGGCATCAAGAAACTTGATGTCCAGCCCATACATGAAGTCGCGGTCTTCACGGTAATGTTTCAGCATCGCCATGATGGCGGCGGTGTTGAACAACAGCACGATCGCGCCGCCAATCCACAGCACGACGCGCGCCGCGCTGCTCGGAGCCAGCGACCAGGTGGCAATCGCCACGAAGATCACCGCAAACCACAGCCCGATGACGAAGGCCCATGCCACCAACTGATCTCGCCGATGCATTGCCTCTATGCGTTGCGTGAGATCCGTCGTCTCGGTTCGTTGCATAAATTCCGTCACGATTTCCTCCCTTGATGCTATCAATCCCTGATTTGATGATTTCCACTCATAGCGCACCGGTCATTTTGCGGTTGCGGCTTCCCTGAACGGCAATTTTTTTTTCCATCAGGAAACATCCGCTGAGCCATTCTGTCAAGTGATCTGTTGGCGGCCTGTCGTTTGGCTTGAGAATCCGCCATTCGGTGCCCGCCCCGCCCACCATTGCCTTGTGGTAAAATTTGTTTCTTGGGAGTTGAGCGCCGTAAATTTCGGTGCTAACGTGAACCGATCACAGTTGCGAGGAGTCGAACCCATGTGTGGTATCGCCGGACTTTTTCTGAAAGACCCCAAGCTGGAACCCCAGCTTGGGGCGTTGTTGGCCGATATGCTGATCACCCTGACAGACCGTGGCCCCGACAGCGCCGGGATCGCAATCTATGGCCGCCCGCAGAAGGGCCGCGCCAAGCTGGTGTTGCAATCGGCCGATCCGGCAACCGACTTCAGAAACCTCGATGCAGAGCTTGCCAATGTGATCGGCGGCACGGTCGCCAGCACGATCCGCGATACCCATGTCGTGCTGGCGGTTGACGCTGCATCGCTCGACGCCGCGCGCGCCGCGGTCAGGATCCTGCGCCCGGCAGCGCATGTCATGAGCGTCGGCGAGGAGATCGAGATCTACAAGGAAGTCGGTCTGCCCAAGGACGTGCTTGCCCGCTTCGACATCGCCCATATGGCCGGCACCCATGGCATCGGCCACACAAGAATGGCCACCGAATCGGCGGTGACTACCCTGGGCGCCCACCCGTTTTCCACCGGGCCGGACCAGTGTCTGGTGCACAACGGATCGCTGTCGAACCACAATTCGATCCGCCGCGACCTGATCCGGGCCGGAATGACCTTCGAGACCGAAAACGACACCGAGGTTGCTGCCGCCTTTATCAGCCACAAGCTGCAAGAGGGGGCCACGCTTGGTGAAGCGCTGGAGGCGACGCTAACCGACCTGGATGGCTTTTTCACCTTCGTTGTCGGCACGAGAAACGGCTTTGGCGTGGTGCGCGATCCGATCGCCTGCAAACCCGCCGTGATGGCCGAAACGGATCAGTATGTGGCATTCGGCACCGAATACCGCGCGCTGGTCAACCTTCCGGGTCTGGACTCTGCCCGGGTCTGGGAGCCCGAACCCGCCACCGTCTATTTCTGGGAACGTTGACATGCAAACATTTGATATTGCGTCGCAGGGTCTGCGCGCATTGAATTCGACCCTTCACGCCCTGAAGGATCGGCCCACCAATCAGACCGAATGGGAGATCCTCAATCCCAAGGGCGCTCACGCGATCGCTGTCGGGGTTGATGCGCCGCTTGACATCACGGTGCGCGGCTCGACCGGCTATTATTGTGGCGGCATGAACAAACAGGCGACCATCCGGGTGCAGGGCAGCGCCGGGCCGGGTGTCGCCGAAAACATGATGTCGGGCTCGGTCATCATCGATGGCGATGCCAGCCAATACGCCGGGGCCACCGGTCGCGGCGGACTTCTGGTGATCAAGGGCAACGCAAGCTCGCGCTGCGGCATTTCGATGAAGGGCATCGACATCGTGGTGCATGGCAACATTGGCCACATGTCGGCCTTCATGGCGCAGACCGGCAACCTCGTGGTGCTGGGCAGCGCCGGAGATGCCCTGGGCGACAGCCTTTACGAAGCGCGACTTTTCGTGCGCGGTTCGGTGAAAAGCCTTGGGGCCGACTGCATCGAAAAACCGATGCGGCCAGAACATCTTGATCTTCTGGCCGATTTATTGGCCCGCAGCGAGGCCAGCGAAAAGGCCCGGCCAGAAGAGTTCAGGCGCTACGGTTCGGCCCGCAAGCTTTACAATTTCAACATCGACAATGCGTCGGCCTACTGAAGGGGAATGACGATGAGCGACCTTCCTGCTAGCAAGTTTCCCCACACTCCGCCGCGCCAGTCCTGGACCTTCAGCCAGGCGGTGAACGCCGAGATTCGCCGTGCCGCCGAAACCGGCATCTACGATATCCGTGGTGCCGGGGCCAAACGCAGGTTGCCACATTTTGACGACCTGCTGTTTCTCGGTGCTTCGATCTCGCGCTACCCGCTGGAAGGCTACCGCGAGAAATGCGAAACCAAGGTCGTGCTGGGGGGGCGCTTTGCCAAACACCCGATCACACTTGATATTCCGATCACTATCGCCGGCATGAGTTTTGGCTCGCTGTCGGGTCCGGCAAAAGAGGGATTGGGGCGCGGGGCATCGCTGGCAGGCACCTCGACCACCACCGGCGACGGCGGCATGACCGAAGAAGAGCGCGGTCACTCGACCAAGCTCGTCTATCAATACCTACCGTCGCGCTATGGCATGAACCCCGACGATCTGCGCCGCGCCGACGCGATCGAACTGGTGGTCGGCCAAGGTGCCAAACCCGGCGGCGGCGGCATGTTGCTGGGGCAGAAGATTTCGGACCGTGTGGCGGCAATGCGCAGCCTGCCCAAGGGCATCGACCAACGCTCGGCCTGCCGTCACCCCGACTGGACCGGCCCGGATGACATGGAAATCAAGATCCTCGAAATTCGCGAGATCACCGATTGGGAAAAGCCGATCTATGTCAAGATCGGCGGTGCGCGCCCCTATTACGACACCGCGCTGGCAGTCAAGGCCGGGGCCGATGTGGTGGTGCTGGACGGAATGCAGGGCGGCACGGCGGCCACCCAGGAAGTGTTCATCGAAAACGTCGGCCAGCCGATTCTTGCCTGCATCCCGCAAGCAGTGAAGGCATTGCAGGATCTTGGGATGCACCGCACCGTGCAACTGATCGTCTCGGGCGGCATTCGCACCGGCGCAGATGTCGCCAAGGCGCTGGCGCTTGGGGCCGACGCGGTGTCGATCGGCACGGCGGCGCTGGTTGCCATGGGCGACAACGACCCCGCGTTAGAGGCTGAATACAACAAGCTTGGCACCACCGCCGGGGCCTATGACGACTGGCACGAAGGCCAGGACCCGGCCGGGATCACAACGCAAGACCCTGAACTGGCGGCGCGCTTCGACCCGATCAATGCCGGGCGCCGACTGCGCAACTATCTCAAGGTGTTGACGCTGGAGGCGCAGACCATCGCCCGCGCCTGTGGCAAGAGCCATGTCCACAATCTGGAACCCGAAGATCTGGTGGCACTGACGGTCGAAGCCGCCGCCATGGCCGGGGTTCCTCTAGCCGGCACCAACTGGATTCCGGGAAAAACCGGCTTCTGACCCACAAAAAACGACAGGGAGTTACTGTTCATGGCCAAGGATCTGGCAAAATTCGCCAAAGAAAAAGGCGTCAAATACTTCATGATCTCCTATACCGACCTGTTCGGTGGCCAGCGCGCCAAGCTGGTTCCGGCGCAGGCGATCAACGATATGATCGAAGATGGCGCGGGCTTTGCCGGTTTTGCCACCTGGCTTGACCTCACCGCCGCCCACCCCGACATGATGGCGGTGCCCGACCCCACTTCGGTGATCCAGTTGCCATGGAAGCCCGAGGTCGCCTGGGTCGCCGCCAATTGCATAATGGAAGGCAGGCCGGTCAATCAGGCACCGCGCAACGTGCTGCGCTCTCTGGTCGACGAGGCCGCAAAGGAAGGCCTGCGAATCAAGACCGGGGTGGAACCCGAATTCTTCCTGCTGACCGCCGATGGCACAAAAATCGCCGATCCCCACGACAATGCAGTAAAACCCTGCTACGATCAACAAGCGGTGATGCGCCAGTATGATGTGATTTCCGAGGTCTGCGACTATATGCTCGATCTCGGGTGGGAAGCCTATCAGAACGACCACGAAGACGCGACCGGCCAGTTCGAGATGAACTGGAAATATGATGACGCGCTGCCGACCGCCGACAAGCATTCGTTCTTCAAATTCATGCTCAAGTCGGTGGCTGAAAAGCACGGATTGCGCGCCACTTTCATGCCCAAGCCGTTTCAGGGCCTGACCGGTAGCGGCTGTCACGCCCATATCTCGGTCTGGGACATGGACGGCAAGAAGAACGCCTTCGCCGATGACAGCAAGGAACTCGGGCTTTCCGATCGCGGCCGCAATTTCCTGGGCGGCATCATGAAACATGCCAGCGCCCTTGCGGCCATCACCAACCCGACCGTCAACAGCTACAAGCGGATCAACGCGCCGCGCACCACCTCTGGTGCGACATGGGCCCCCAATACCGTGACCTGGACCGGCAACAACCGCACCCATATGGTGCGCGTCCCCGGACCGGGGCGCTTTGAGCTGCGGCTGCCCGATGGCGCGGTAAACCCCTACCTGTTGCAGGCGGTGATCATCGCCGCCGGGCTTGACGGGCTGCGCAGCAAGGCCGATCCGGGCAAACGCTATGACATCGACATGTATACCCAAGGCCATACAGTGCGTGGCACACCGAAACTGCCACTGAACCTTCTGGACGCGCTGCGCGAATACGACAAGGACAAGACGCTGAAAGCAATGATGGGCACCGAGTTTTCATCCGCCTATCTGAAACTCAAGCATCAGGAATGGACGTCCTATGTGTCGCATTTCTCAAGCTGGGAACATGAAAACACGGTCGATATCTGACCGAGTATCAGAGAAACCAGTTCGCTTGGCGACCGGTCGGACTGTGAATGCGCGGAACTTCCCTGATCGGAAACGCCATGCACTGAGTGCTGCGCATCACAAATCAGACTACAGCCGATGCCGGCTCGGTCCGCGGTCAAGGAGTTTCGATTCGATTTGAACTTTCCCACCATTTCGCCGGCCAAAGTGCCGCCTGGATGTCACGCAGCGCCCCCCTTCGGGATCCACGAAATGCGGGTTGACGAGGTCGGCCTCAACCTCGGGCCTACCAGCAGGTTGATCGTCCGCAACCGCTCGCCCAAGCGCGCCTCGGCTCCGAGTGCAGGTTGCGGCTATCCCGGCTAGGCTATTCAAGCTCTGCAGCGTCGCCGCCCGCTTTCACCTTGGTCCGCGTCGCTGTCAGCGGACGACCGTCACCGAGCAATGCGCCCGACCCGATACATCCGCCGCCACCGAGCCAAGCATCAGCCGCGACATGCCGCGCTTGTCGCCGGTGCCCATCACGATGTGGTCAAAGGCATTCTCTTCGGCATAGATCACGATACCTGCGGCCGCCTCGCGGCTGATGATGTCCACCGAATGTGGGTTGGTGGCACCATGCTTGCGGGCGAGCGCGACAGAATCGTCGAGGATCTTCTGCACTTCATCTTGGGTCCAATGGCTTATGGTCGGGCCACGGACACCGCCATGGGCAACATTAACAACGCAAATCGTCAAAGCCGCGTCATATTTCGCCGACAATTCGGCGGCCTGTGCGACGGCCATGGCTGAATGGTCGGTACCGTCGGTCGGGCAGAGAATCTTTTGGATCATTCCATCCTCCTAATGCTTTGACGAACTATCGCCTTATACGCCATATCATGCAACATTTTTTAATCTCATGGGTGGTGCGGCGCCTTGGCCTGGATCAAAGGAATAGCTTCGCAACCCGGTATTCAGAATGCCGGGCAACCGCCTGTCTCATCGCATGGGCGCGGATTTGTCGGGCACATCCTGATCGACGGCACGCCGCAGCGGCGGGCCCCCCCTGCCCGCCGGCATTGCCGATGCGTTGCCCGGATGCTTGAAACTGACGCGTTCTTGCCTCTCATTAACCGCTCGGCCTGGTCGCATAGGTTCCGGGGAACGCGCTGTCGAACCTCTGACGGCTGACTTGGCCACTGTTGCGCTCACCCGGCTGCCTGCCAGAAGGCGATCGCCTTGAGCCCGGCCTCATAGGGCAGGATCGCTGCGAGACCACGATCGGACAAACGGGCCAGGACGATGATCGTCTCCGCAGACAAGGGAATCGCGATCCCTTCCGCCCGTCCAGCCCCGGCCTGCCGGTTGAACGTCTTGCGGCCAGCGCGACCGAGGAATATCAGGGCGTGCTGTTCCAGCATCTGACGCCAGGCCCCCTCTCCCGAGAACTGGCCCTGACCGGGATCACCAACCCAATCGAGTTTTGCAATCGCGATCGGCGTCATGATCTCGGTCAGACGGACGATCTCGGATCTCTGCACGTCGAATCCGAGGGCCGCTTTCAGCGCGCCCACGGAGCAGGTGCTGTCATTTGCCCGCGGCCTGTTCTGGTGGCGCGCGGATCTGCATGTGAGGGTTCCGGGCGTTGCGGCAATCTCCAGCAGGCGATCGGCGAAATCCGAAGCGATCGTCTCTCCTGTCGGGCGTGATCCGGGGCGCGCCACGATTTCCACGCTGGCGAGCCGACGACTATATGCAGACAGATGCGCGAGCGTCTTGCCATCGATCCGCAGTTCGATCCGACGCGGAAGCATGATTTCGTCGATTTCCTGCAACAAGGCGTCGAGCCGTGCCCGCGGATCGTCCGGCAGCGTTGCAGACCTCCGCGCGAGACGGCCAGCGGGTGTCGCAAACCGGCGCAGCAAACCGTCCAGCCGGGCCGGACCCGACGCAGACAAAGGAGTCGAAAGCGCGACTTGTGTCATGATCCGGCTTCCGCGATCCTTGCCGCCGTTTCCCGTGCCGATTGCAGGACAGGAGCGATGGCCTGAGCCTTCTCGATGACGGCACAGATCAGATCGCCCGCCTCCGGGTCATGGCGGACGAACACATGCGATCGCTGGGCCGTGAAGGAAACGACTGACGTGCCATAGACACTGGCCGCTGTCGCGTCCGGTCGGGTGTGGCGGCTGGCAACGGCAAGGCTGCGGGTCGCGTCGTCACACAGGGCGTCCAGAACTTCGCGCGGAACGGGCGTCTCCGAACTGGACCGCAGGATGAGACCCGAGGAGAGATCTCCGAATGCGGTTAGAACGCACCCGAAAGAGGTCTCCCGAAGTTGATCCAGTTGCGCCTTGATTGTCATGATCACAGCCTCCGGCCGTCCCCTTGATTTTGTCCTGCCTGGCAAGGCCCGTCCGGGTGCCCCCCCCCGCGCGATGCGGCGAGAACGCCCGGACCGGTCTCGCCAGTCATGGTCAGTATCCACCGCTTGCTGCGGTCCGGCGATCTGGGTTTCGACGCGAACCGGCGTCTGGATTCAGCCGAACGCGCCTTGGCCGCACGCCACCGTCGCTTGGCAAGAGCGTCGCCTCCGGTGCCAAGCCGTCACGGGTCATGTCAAGAGACGTCGATCCGGCGATGGCGACCCTCGCGCGATCGTCCCTGCCGGGCGATGCCGGATCGGGAACCTCCGCGTGGCCTTGTCCAAGCTCGATGAGACTGCCGACAACGTGCTCGATAAAGTCCGCCGCACCACTTTGCTTCCAGATCTCGAAATCCTCTCCGGCCTCCAGCGCCATCAGAAGCGAGACCGGATAGATACTTTCAAACAGCCCTTCGGTCTCGCGCGCGACCCGTTTGAGAACCCTGTCCTGATCGCGCGGGGTTCGCAACTTGTCGAACTGTGTGACCAAAAGCAGGTTGCGGCCCGAAGTCTCCTTGCGCAAGCTCTCCCAGATCGCCGCTTCAGACTTGCGCCAGGCCTGGGTTGCATGGGTGCACCAGATCACGAGATCGCCCTTGCCGACCACGTCCTGCCAGACATCCAGCGGCATGTCCGGGTCCGAAATGCCCGGCATGTCAACGATGTCGCAAAGCTCAAGGACTTCCGAGTCCATGAACAGTTCGATCGACCGGGTCTCGCTCAGCAAAACCGTCTCGAGAGCATCAAGCGTGATCTCACCCCTGACGCCGTCCTTGCCGATGCTGAAGGCTGCGGGTCGGCCATGGGAGATGATGACGGGCGGAAGGCGCGTTGCCGTCACCCGCATCGGCAACGGATTGCTGCCCAGCAGGATGTTCGAAAGCGTGCTCTTTCCGGCGCTGAACTCGCCCATCAGCACGAGGCGCGGCTTGCGAATGGCGCCCTGCGGCGCGAGGTGGATCAGGTGTTCTTCGGTCATGCCTCTGGCCCCTCCGTCCCGATTTGCCGGCACTGGGATTTCAACCCGGCAATGATGGTCTCGATCCTGTCCTGGCGGTCATGCGGCTCTGACCTCAGGCACTTGCGTTGCAGCCCTTCGGTATCCTCATGGCCGCTGCCGATCTCGATCATGATGTCGCGGTTCTGCTCGAGAAATGCGTTCAGCGTCTCCATCATCTGGGCGCGGATCTGCGCCGTCTGGACGGTCTTGAGCTGGCTCATGAAATCCTGCGTTTCCGCCAGCACGAGCGCGTTGAACTGCTTGGCAAAAGCCTTGTAGCCGCGTGTCCGCCGCCACCAGGACACCCACCACCCATCCTTGAAATCCAGAGCGATGGTCTGTGCGATGCTGACCGGGGCCGGAAGGTCCTGCACCTCTGGAACCGTCAGCTCGATTCCCTCGACAGCCTTGCCAAACGCCTTGAAATAAAGCTCGGCAATGTCCTCGACGGCCAGTGCATATTGGCTTTTGGCCGCAGCTTGCACACGGGTCGCGAACAGAACATAGGCCGACTTGAGCAACATCCGGAGCCCGGTCGGGCTGTAAGACCAGACCTGACCCTCGCCGTTGGTTTCAAGATGGGTGATCAGGGAATGGGTCGCCCGTTCGACAAAGTTTGCATGGGCCCGATCTGCGCGGGACTGATAGGCCGCGATGATGTCATCAATGGTCTGCCCCAGAGTGGCCCTGTGCCGCTGCGCGAGCGCATCAAGCTCGCTTCGGACCGCATACATGCTGATCGATCCCGCGTGCTCATGGCCTTGGACGCGCACCTTGTTGGCGGCCTCCTGCCCGCTCGCGATCGTGACCGCAGAGCTTGCGATCTTGGTCAGCGTGGGGTCGCCCAGTTTCGTGACAATCCGCTCGGATATGATCCGATTCAGTTTGGGCAGGCCGGACAGGTGCCAGATCATCGCCGCAGGCGACTGATCGAATGTCGAGGCATCCAGTGCCTGCTCGGCATACTTCATCAGTGTTTCGGTGCTCGCAGCGTGCATCCGCTCGAGATTTTCGGTCAGGACCATGTTGGCCCAATAGGCGCTTCCAAAAACGACCTCGGCATTTTCCGGACCCTTGTGATCGGCCAGCACCCGGCGCAGGCTCGCCTCGATTTCCGGGATCTGCTCTGCGGGGTCGTGCAATTCGTCGATCCGGTTCACGAAAATCACGACATCCCTCGCCTTCAGGTTCGAGATCATCCGGATCAAGGCCATGTCGATCGATGTCAGAGCCTGTTGGGCGGATAACACGACAACGCAGATGCGGCTTGACCGCACGGCGTTGATCGTCACCTGTTCGCGCATCATGAAGGTATCGTTGATGCCCGGCGTATCGCGCAGGCACATGCGAAACGGGGTGCGGTTGCTGTTGAGGTAGAGATCGGCCGAGCGCGTTATATCCGCAAAGCGCCCCTGATTGGCGGTGTCCTCGACGGGATTGTCATCAAAGAAATCATCGCCAATGCAGATGTAGCGCTCCAGCAGGTTCTTGTCGAAATAGCCGTATTCATGCTCCTGGCCCAGCAGCATCTCGAACTTGTTGCCCAGCCGCTTGCGGGACTTCTCGCGCAGCATCTCGATCTGTTGCCTGATCGTTTCCAGCTCTCCGCTCGCGCCCGCACGATTGGCAAGTTCCCCCAACCGTCCGCCCTTGTGCACCAGCCGGTCCCATTCCTCCTCCTCCATGAACTGGAATCGCGCCCCGGTTTCCCGGCGTTCCGCGCCGGGCGCGAGATGCAGGGAGGTGACAACAGAGGTCCACGGGTTCACATCCGAGGGCAAGAGATCGGACCAGCCCGCCATCGCGTTCACCAAAGATGTCTTGCCCGCCTTGACCTGCCCCAGAAACGTCACGGCGGGTTCGAAATCATTCAGGTCACGGATCAGGCGGGTCACGGCACGCCCAGCGGCATCGCCCGAGAGATCCTGGAGCGCCTGAAGCGCGCTGTCCACGCGCCGGACGCGATCCGCAAACTCACGCAGCGGCTCCAGACCGGCATTGAGATAATCCGGCTGCGCGAAGAACGCAGCCGGTTCCGCCGCCGCCATCGGAACCTCGACTTCCCTCTGCTCTGCCTGTCTGCGTGGCGCGTCCATCATCACGCCACAAGGCTCGGAATGGTCCCGCGCGGCGGTGTCGGCAAGCTCTCCCGGTCCGAAGGAGAAGAGAAATTCATCCAGCATCAGAGGCCGGTCTCGAAGTTCATGTTTCATTGCGCACCCAATACCGCAATTTCCTTTTTCAACTGGAGCAGAACCGAGATCGCATCGCTGGCGGCCGTCTCGTTACGCTCGAGCACGAGCAGCATGATCACCTGCTCGCTCTCCAGAGCATCCTCACGAAGGGCATCGATTTCGGGATCGTCCGGCTGCGTGTCCATCAACAAGGTGGCCAGCGCCTGCGCGGTCTGCGCGCATTGCGCAAGAATCCGGTCCGGCGCCGCCGCCTTCTGGTCGGTGCCCCCGGCGCACATCTCATTGGCGCAGCCTTGAAGAAGCGACAGCGCCATCTCGACGGCCTCCTCGCGCCCCATCTGCGCGATCGCAGGCGGCATGACCGGCTGCGCCGCGGATTTTTCGGGTGCCTCCTCGGCTGTTTCCAGAGGCGCGACCTCCTCCGGCGCCACGCGGCGCGCGCGCGGCGTGCCCGCAAGACCGATCCGGCTGAGCAGCACGTCCGCATGATCCCTGTCGGCAAGCTTGCCGGTTGCGATCTCGCGCGCAACGCCGTCCGCCAGGGCCTTGCCGCCACTTTCCTGCCAGAGCCGGGCCCGTGTGACGGTTCCAGACGCACATGCGGCCATCGCCTGTTTGGTTGCCACCGGATAGAGGCAAAGAAACTCGTCCGCGAACTGGCTCTCGAAGCGAGAGACCTGATCGGCAAGCAGCCCCTTCATCTGAAGCCGATCCGCCTTGGTGAGCGCAAGAAAGCTGTGATCCTTCAGCCGATCCGGCACCGTGGACCAGATCTTGCTGTCGTGGTCGTCAAAAGTCTCCGCGCACCAGATCGCGACATTTGCCTTCTGCGTCACCCAGTCGAGAAGATCCGTCTGCTGCCCGGCATCCTCTGGAATGTTGACCTCGATCAGGTTGCACCTCTCCAGTTGCGGCAGGGGCAACTCCTGAATGACGCGGAACGTTCGCAGCGGCATAGTCTCGCGGGACGCGAGACCGTCCCGGCGCTCGGCAGGGGCGGTCAACGGCTCATACGTCACCCGGACATGCTCGCCGTGGACCAGTTCGATGATCGGCACCGCCCCGAGATCCGGCATGACGGCGTCGCGAAGGATCATGTTGAGCACACTCGTCTTGCCGACACCGGCAAAGCCCAGAACCGCAATCTGCGTCGGTCTCGTCAAATGCGCGAGCAGATCCCTGCCCGCCTTGAGAAAGGCGTGCGGCACCATGTCGTCGTTCAGCGCAAGCTGGAGACGCTCCGTCGTATCCTTGAAATCGGGCAAACTCATTGCCGGTCACGTCCCTGAAAACAGTTTCTGGTCCAGATCCTTGTGGTTCCATTCATCCGCGAAAGCATCGCCATCCGGGTCGTGTCCACCTCTGCGACAGGCGTGGGCGCGTGGCTGACATCGGCGGGCCGGTCAAGCCTCTGATTTTCCTGCACCTTGAGAACGCAAAGCGAGACATTGTCCTGCTCGGGATCATTCAGATCGGTAATCCGCTTGATCAGTCTGGCGCTGATCTCGGCGCTTGGCAGGGCGCGGGCGTCGTGGACAATAAGGGCAATTTCCTGATCGCTGAGGAACTGAAGCCCATCGCTGGCAGCAATCAGGATGTCGTTGTGTCTCAATTCGATCGGCGTATCGCGACAGTCGATTTCGGGAATGTCTCCGCCAATCAGCACCGATGTCAGACAGCCCCGATCCGGATGCGCCTCCGCCGCCTCTCGCGCCATTTCGCCTCTATCGACGAGGCGCTTCATCCGGCTTTCGACGGAATGCTCCTCGTTCAGCCGGAACAGGCGATTGCCGCGAAACATGTAGAGCGGGGAATCGCCGACCGAAATCCAGTAGAGCCGATTGTCGATCACGATTGGCGCGACAAGCGTTGCGCCCATGCCCCGCATCTGAGGCCTGTCGTCGGCCATCCGGCCAACGCAGTCATTGGCACAGGTCACAGCGGAATGCAGAATCAGGCCGATTTCGGATTCCAGTTGCGCGGCGTCATTGGCACGCAGCTTCAACTCGCTGAAGACTTCCGTCACGACGATCATGCTTGCGACATCGCCGGACGAATGTCCGCCCATACCGTCAGCCAGAACGACGAAACCGAGCCCTGCGCCAGCCGGGAAATCCACGGCCAGCGCATCCTCCTGATACTCGCGCCGCCCCCGGATGATCGCGGAGGCCGCATCATAGACGTATTTGGCCGTCTCAGCCATGCTTCCTGGCTTTTTCGTCTGGCGCGTGCCACGTGAAATCGTTCTCACAGAGCGCGATGAACCGGAGTGTCGTCTCGCCAAGCCGGATCTGATCCCGCGAGATCAACTCCTCCGTGCTCAGAAGCGGCTTGTTGTTCAGGCGAACCAGGTTCGACTTGCCGCTATGTCCGATAAAGAACTTGTTCTGCTCTGAATCGTAGGCGATCGAGAGATGATTATCGCGCGAGATGCTGTTGTCGCCGAAATTCAGACACACGGTCTGATCCGTGCCCCGGCCAACCTTTGACACGCCGTCCTGAAGGGCAAACGAGGCGCCGCGGCCAAGTTCGGACACCACCACCAACCAGCCGACCGGGAATGGATCGGCGGTGACGCTCCGGCTCTCGGCGAACATGTCGGTCTGTTCCAGAGAGCCTGTCGAGAATCCCAGGAGCCGCGTCTTGACGCGGCCGGACCGGTTCGATCCGCGACCCGCAGCAGGGGCCGGAACGGCAACCGACAACGGTTCCTCGGTCATGCGATGTGCCGAGGTGTCCGCCTGCGGCGCCCGCCCGACCACCACAAGCGAGACATCGGGATCGGCGTTGCCGTCGCCATCAAACGGGGGGGATGCCACGGCCGCCACGCTTTGCTGCACCCGCTCTTTCGCGAGCCGCTCGAAAGGATCGGGGATCTGCCTGATGTCGCTTTGCGCAAAGATGTCGAGGTCCGCGAGATCATCCTCGTCGCTCTCGCCGTCGGTCATTTCGGTGTCATCAAAGCTGCGGTCGTCCTGATGCAGCGCAAGATGGAAGTCCTCCTCTTGCGCATCGGCCTCATCATCGGCCGGATAGGGCAACAGATCGGAGGTCTCCTCCTCGACCTGCTCATCAGCGCCATCACCGAAGGCAACCTCGGCATCGAGTTCCGCGTCCTCCACCCTCGCATGACGTGCCAACTCATAGGCATCAAGCGGCAGCGGATCCGCTGACCGCCTTTGGGCATCGTCCCACGCCTCGGCATCCGGCGCAGCGGCATCCGGCGCACCGGCGTCGGGCCACACCGGGTGTGACGTCTCCACCGGGGCCGTGCGGCGTTTTTCACTTATGATTTCACGAATGAATCTCATCAGGGTCTCCTCAGAATCAGGAATGGGATGACGGTGCCAGATGGCGCACCGGCGTGGGGCGTGCAATCACGCGGTTGATGACAGATTTGCCGACAGGACCAATTTCGCCGATGCCGGATTTTTGGAGGTTATCATCCGGTGCCTTGTGCATCCGTTTTCGCGCCTGGATTTCGCGCTCCTGCTCAGCCTGCCAGGCGTCGAGGTCGTCGATCCGGTTTCCGAAGATATCCACGATCTTGCGCGGCTCCGGGCGCACGGCCTGTTTGCTCAGGGCCGCGCCTGCGGTCTGCTTGGCGTCGCGCTTCTTACGCTCCAAGAGCTTGTTCGTCGTCTCGACAATCTGGGCAATCTTGACCTCCAGATACGGATCCGGCAGCGGCGCCTGACGCGCGACAGGGCGCACTCTGGAGGTCGTCTCCAGTGCCGAAATCCAGGCGCTGGCCGACCCAAAGCGGTTTTCCTGCAACAGTTCCAGCGCCCGGTCCACGGTCACGAGAATGTTGTAGTCGTAGTCGAAATCGGACGATGCCAGCGGCAGGTATGTGTCTTGCGCCCCTGACGACATCGCAGCAAGCCGGGACTGACAGTCCGGCGGCGCCGATCCGGTGATCAGATGATAGAGGGTGGCGCCCAGCGAATAGAGATCGCTTGAAAAGTCATGCGTCTCCGAGGTCAAGTAGAACTCGTTCGGGGAGTATCCGTCCTTGACCGCGACGATCATCGACTGATTGCCAGCGGGCTGCACGCGAAGCTCCAGCGCAGCGCCGAAATCGATCAGGGTGAAGTGGTTCCCCTCGTCCACCAGGATATTGTCCGGAGAAATGTCGCGGTGCAAAAGACCGTGCTCGTGGGTGTATCCGATCGCCTGAAGCATCTGGCTCAGCACGGCGTGAAGAAAACGGTTCGTGATCCGCTCGGGCTGCTCCTCGAGCAGGGTCAACAGGTCCACGCCGATCACCTGATCAAGCGCCATATAAGCCGTGTTGTTTTCCTCGAAAACCTGATGAACGGCGACGATGTTGGGATGGATCAGCTTCGCCATCTGCCGGGCTTCACGGATGAACTGGCGCTTGAGCGCCTCGAACTGGGCCTCGAAATCGGCCTCGATCGGACGAACGCGCCCGTTGCGGCGAATGCAGAGACCAGACGGAAAGCACTCCTTGATCACGACCTGACGGTCGAGGCTGTCACGCGCAACATAGGCTATGCCAAAGCCACCCGTCTGAAGGCGGGATTTGATCAGGAACTGTCCGTTCAGGAGCGTCGTTCCAATTTGCATGTCGTCAGTGTCGGCAGCGTCCGGGGTGGCAACCATCTGGATCATTTTGGGTTCCCAATCAGTGAGGACAAAAACACACAAGGGACCAAGTCTTAACTTAGCGCTGCCATGGTTCGTTCGGATTGTGATGAGAACATGGCAGGCGTCAGGCCAACATGTGACGCACTCCACTTTTTCCTTTCGGGAGGGGTAAACTTCAGACGCTTGATGTTCATGATCCGGGCAAAGTCATGGCAAATAGAGGAATCGTCGCCTACCGCCGCATAGAACCTTCCAAAGTTTGCGATCGTTAAGACGTGAAACGGACCATGGCGCAGGTCCGGTTTGACCGGGCCCGAATCGGTCCATTCCCCCCATCCGAGCACGTCATCCAACATCTTGACGACGGGTTCTGCGGGTAAGTTTGCCAAGCCAGTGATCGTCATTCACGTCGGACAGCATGTCCTTCATGACCGAATTGTAGGCCTTGCGTTCGAGACGATGCTGTTCCTCCGATTGCAGGCTGCGATTCAGAACCCGCTTTGAAACCGCGGCGATTTCCTTTTTCGACGCGAACTTTCTTTCAACGCTGTCCGTCGCCAACCACAATATTTCCAGAACACCGGCGTCAGAGTCGGCATTTATCAACATCGGATCCCCCATGAAAACCCGCAGTTTGGGGGCGGATGTCGCACTGGGCATGTCCAGAAACCGCGCGTTGATCTCGCGTTCAAGCACATTCGGCGGGGCATTGAGATCTCGATCCAGCACACAGAGCACAGAGCCGTTGCCGCGATAGGAAACGGAACTCAAAAGGTCAGGCAGCACCGCCGTCGCGCAAGAGATGACATCACCGAGCATGGCGGAAAACGTGCAAAATGAGATGTCCGATTGTCCGAGTGTCGGATCGGCGAGCTTCAGCGCGATGACCTGAGCCCGGCATTGCGGATGGCGCGCCAGCTCCAGGATGTAGTTGTCGAACTCGCCATAGGCGATCAATCCCTTCAGATTTGCACGCTTGATGACCTGATCAGGCTCGAAATCAATCGCGACGCCGCGTGACCACTCGATGGCCGGGGTTTCCATGGTCCGTCCGACCGATCGGGAATTCTCCCATGTGAGTTTCTGGGCGGCAAAGATTCGGGCCTGAAGATCCTTGAAATCGAAGGGCTTGCAGACATAGTCGGTCGCCCCGGCCTTGAAGGCCATGTCGAGGTAGGACTTTTCATTCATGGCGGTCAGCATCAGGATCGGTTGATGTCCATATCCCGGAGTTTTCCTGATCAGCTGCGTCAGATAGAGGCCGTCCACCTCGGGCATCTGGATATCGATCAGAAAGCAATCGAATCCCGTTTCAGCCCGGTCGATTGATGCCAACGCTTCCTTTGCGGACATGGCCAGAGTGACTTCATGATTTCCAGACAGTCTGAGGGCATGATCAAGAAGCGTCAGAATGCTTTCATCATCGTCGATCGCCAGTATTTTCATTCTGTTCAGGGCTCCCTTCGCGCGTTACCAGCGACGCGCACGTCATGGTTGTCGATCGACTTGAGAAGAGTTAGATCCGAATTGAGGTAAAACTTTGGAGTTCTCCTTCAAAAATCATGTCATTGAGTGCCGGTGATCCCCGAAGGGAACGTCCACGCGCACAGACCGGGCGTCATGCTTGCTCGAGGTGCCGCACAGCGCTCGTATGTGTGGGAAGTTCGACAAAGAAAGTTGTGCCGCTTCCGGGCTTGCTGATGTAGTCGATCTTGCCCTTGAACTGTTCGATGATCTCTTTCGAGATGCTCATGCCAAGACCGGTGCCACCGACCTGCCGACGATCCGAGGAGTCAATTTGTAGGAATTTTCCGAAAACCTTCTCCCGCGAGCCGTCAGGGATGCCCATGCCCTCATCCTTGACGAAGATCGTCGTTTTACCCTTCCTGTCGAGGCAACCGACGGTAACCGTTCCGCCCTTGTGGGAAAACTTCACCGCATTCGAGATCATGTTGGACATGACCTGCATCATGCGCATTTCGTCCGCTTCGATGAAAAGCGGCGGATCGTCGGGGTAATCCGCGACCAGTTTCACCTCCTTGGCTTCTGCGAATCGGACATTGGCATCGATGGCGTCGCGCAGGAAAGATTGCGCATTCATGACCTCCATGTGATACCTCATTTCCCCCGCTTCCAGCTTTTGCAGGTCGAGCAGATCGTCGATCAGCTTCGATAGCCGCTCGCCATTGCGTCCGGCGGTCTCGACGATGGCCTTCATTTTCTCGGGAACAGACCCGAGCGCTCCCGAGTTGATGAGGTCGAGCGACAGTTTGATCGAGGTGAGGGGCGTGCGCAATTCGTGGCTCACGGTCGATACGAATTGCGATTTCACCAGATAGGCTGCGGTCGTGTGCGCATGTTCCTGCTTCAGGGTCTCCATCGCGTCAAGATTCTTGCGGTAGAGCTTGAAGAACACCACCGAGCAATCAATCAGGAAATACATCACGAAGAGGACAGTAAAGAAATGGAGCCACAGTTCTGACTGGATGGGGGGATTGATCATCCAGAGGTCCCTGATCGTGATGATCGCAAAGGAAATGCCGTAAAGCGTGAGCCGGACTGCGAGGGCCGGCACAAGCTGATGGTTGTTCATCGCGGCGAAAAGCGCCGCCGCGAACAAGAAGAACAACGGCGTGAAGTGACCTCCCGCCTGCTGGCTGAAGGCCACCGAGACGGCATAAACGCAGATGACCCCCGAACTGAGGGTGGTGTTGACGAGGATCGCCCCATAGGCGAGCGAGATGGCCCTTCGCTGAATCGGGCGCAGGGCGGCAACACGCTTGGCATGTCGAAAGTCCTGAAGCTCGGTAAAAAGAATGATGACATAGAAAAGCACCGCGTTCAGCGGATCGAAATAGTAGCCGGTCAATATGGTTGCGGAGAGGAAAATCGCCTGCCTCTGCCACAAGAGCGAAAAAATCGTCGAGGTGTAGTCTCGCAGATTTTGGAGCAGCCGTTCGTGATCGTCCACGACCGCGACGTCCGCTTTTGGTGCCTTGAGGTGTTTCATCCGCGCATGGCCTTCGTTGGATTACATCACTCTATCGCACAGGGTTGTGCAAAGATTTCGCCCGCATTCCGTTCAAATTTTGGCACACGCAAAGACAGCGTTCCCGGACAGGCGCAACGCAGGAAAAGACCGGGGTGTTGCTCCCTTGGCAAAGGCCGTCCGGTCCGCTGACAAGCGAACTCCGCCATCGCGTCAGTGCGCGCGACAAGGCCCCTACTTGAGGTTGAGATAGCTTTCTTCGCCGTAAAGCTCCATGAGCACACGCTCATAAACCCGACGGCGCTTTTGATCGCCCCCCTCCACGCCGCTGTCGCCCGCATCGCCGACGAGGACCGGATCGCCCTGGCTCAGCATCACTTCGCGCTGCTTCACACTGTCGATCGCGCGACTGATCGCGGCTTCGGATCCGGCGCGCGAGAGCGCCCGCATCGAGAACGGTTTGCCGACAAGCAGTTCGACCAGGAAATCGGTACTGCCCGGCTCGCCAATCATCGCCTGGACGCACCAGTTCAACCGTTCTTCCGAAGGGAAGCAGCGCAGCGATTCTTCATCATGGATGATCGCCAGAAACAAACCGCTGCCGCGATAGGAAAACATGCAGTCAAGTCCCGCGGTCATGGATTGCAGACCCAACGCCGTTTCGTTCACGATATGACGAAAATGCGCGTTGTCGGTCACTTTGTATAACGTCCGAGCGTCCTGAACAAGGATGGCTTGGGCGTAGGATTTGAAGATCTGACCGCGCGAGAGCTGATCAATGTAATTGTTGAACTGCATGAAGCGCAGATGTCGGTCCGCTCCGCCAATCACCAGAGGATCGTCAAAGTTGAACTGTGTGTTCTTTTCAAGTTCCTGCTTGAGAATGGTGACTTCCCGCTCGCTGTCCTCGGTCTTGAGCTTTTCGTTCACGAGGCGCCGCGCCGCGTTCATGCGGCCGCGCAGATCGATCAGATCGAATGGCTTCGTGATGTAATCCGTGGCCCCCGCAATGAAGGCTTCGTCGATATAAGCCCGTTCGCTCATTGCCGTGAGCATGATCGCAGGTGTTTCCTCGTATTCCGGATACTTGCGGATGCGCCGCAACAGAACGATCCCGTCGGTGTCAGGCATCTGGATGTCGAGCAGGAGGCAATCGAAGGGAGGATCGGCATCCTCGATGATGTCCAGCGCCTCCTCAGCCGACCCGGCAACCGACACGTGATAGTTGTCGAGCGCCTCGAGTGCGGCCTGCAAGAGATGCAGGATGCTATGATCGTCATCAACCACCAGAACGCGCATTTCAGACGCATCGGGCGTGCTCTGTCTGAGTCTCTGACTGAAACGGGATATGTCTTCTGTCATTTTCGATTCCAAGCAGACGGGGGGGGGTGTGACCCGATTACAGATTACCAAATACTTTATGAATTCGCGCATTCTTGGGCAGAACGGCGACCCGTTTGAAATTCTTGGACATATTTGAGACACAATTCGCGTCCCGCGGCCTCAATCTGGAAACAGCGGAACGGCAGGGATCGGAACGTCTCTCAACGGCGCTATGATCGTGGCAAGGAACGCCAAATGCACCCATCGAACCTTGACCGACAGGGCATCGCGTCTCGAGCGAAGGCTATGGGAGAGGTGCCTAGGAACTCAGCTCTGTCAGGGCTTCGATACCGCTTGACGCATCTTGGCCAACGTCATCCACCTTGAAAAGCACCGCCTGGCTGCGACTGCCATCGATGCTGAAGGGCGCGCCGATCGGAGTCGCGGTCACTTCCAGCCGTCTTGCCCATCGCGACCATATCGCGGGCACGATCCCGAGAATGTAGCGCGCACCGTTCTCGGCGGCGACCCGGTTCATCTCGGAGAACAGCATCTGCTGGATCAGCCGCCGCCGCGCACCGGGAACGCAGTCGGTGATAAAGAATCGGGTTGCCTCCCACGCGTAAACATCCACCGGCGGGTCAATGAAAAGAACATCGGTCGGGAAATCATCCAGCAGACCGCGCTGCGCATCGCGCAGCATGTAACTGTAGATGCCGCAGGTTGCGGTTGTCGGCATCAATCGAACACCACCCAGGATCTCACCGAATTCCACCAGCACCACCCAGCGGCAGAAGGGCGTGTCGTATTGGTCGAACTCCATCCCTTCGACTTCGGAAATGTGCCAGTTGAGGCGATCAATGAAAATCGATTTCCGCGCCTTCAGGTATTTCTGGAAAAGATCCCCGAAGCTGTGAAAATTGTGAAACGACAGCTCCACGGCCCGAATGTTGCCGAGATCCTCCGGCGCATGACGCGTCCTTTGACGGACAAAAGGGCCATCCGCCTCAGCGCCCGCCTTGATCAAGGGGCGCAGAGGAAGCAAGTCCTCAAGCATCGTTGACGCCGAGAGTGCTGTTGCCGAACCAAAGTGCGGCCAAACGTTTTTCATGACCTGCTCGCATTTTTGCCTTACTTATGCCGTGTTTTATCCAGCGCTGTAAATAGCCTCATGGTTGTAAAATGGATTATCGATTCGCATTGGGTTGAAATGCCACATCGCGGGATGAAAATTCAGGCAGACCGGCCTGTGATCCCTCGACCAACCATGCCGGGGCTCTTGCGCCGCACCGCGTGGCCGACCTGCTCGATCGCCGCGATCACACTGATACCGTCTTGCGTTCTGCGTGCCGTGCGTTTAGACGCACCGCTGTGCGGATTGTGCGCCTTGTCTCAAAGCACCATCCGCGCGCCGCGTACCAGAAAGGTCGCCGCTGTAGCTCAGCTGGTAGAGCACGTCATTCGTAATGATGGGGTCGGGGGTTCGAGTCCCTTCAGCGGCACCACCAATTCCAAAGAAATCCCAAGATCGCATGGATTGAGGATCATCCGATCAACGGACCTGCGCCCCTGCGCCGACCTTGGCGCGTGAACGGGAGGGCGCTGAGTGACTCCTGCGGTCTGCGCCTCTGTTCGGTTGCGAAACATGAACGGGGATCACGATGGACCGGACCAAAAGCTGCCGCGCTCGTTCAAGACGCCCAGCCAAGACGCACATTTAAGCGTCATCCGGGCGCGCTGACAGCTCAAGAATGGACCAGAGGACCTGGCTTCCGGCCGGTCTTGCCGCCGTGGTCGCGGGTGGCGATTGGCATCGCGCGGCGTCTGGACCGCGGTTCCGCAAACTGCCGTGGCGCAGCGTCCATGGCCGCGTCTGCCAGGGGATTTCGCGCCGAAGGCGACAGCGCGGTCTTTATTCTAGCGCTTTGCACGCCGCCAGCCTGCCGCACGCGCCTCGGCCTCGGAGCAGAACCAGCGCTCGCCCTGACCGGTGCGAATCACAGTGCGTGCGTAATGCTCCTGGCCCGGCATATGGTAGATGCGCACGCCCTTGGCGCTGATATTACCCTTGATCGCACAGTCGGCTTGCGGTCGTTCTGGCGCCGCGGGCGCCTGGTCGCGCAGGCTCTGGCGATACGCCTCGGGCCGCGCCATAAGGCTGCCATGCAGGCCACGCCCGGCCACGACCGCGCCCTTTTCATCAAGATCATAAGCCATCGAATATTTGCGATAGGCCAGTGCCAGGCCGTCGCTGACCAGCATCTGACCGACATCCTGCCCGGCCACCACGCAGCGCGCCACGGTGCGGCCATAGCGGTCCTGCTCCACCGCCGTGCAGCGCGCAATTTGCCCGGCAAAGCGCGCCCGCACCTCATTGGCCACCCATGTGCCGCAGTCCCAGCGCGCTCCGTCGGGATTGGTGCAGATCTGCCCAAGCTCCGGCGCGTCGATCCCGTGCAGCCGCACGCGGCGCGCCCCGACGTCCATCGTATCCCCGTCGATCACCCGCAAGGGACCGGAAAACAACTCTGCCGCCGCCAGCGCATGGGGACCAAGAAGAAGAACAATAAGTGAACAAATCCTTAACATGCCCCCTTATCGGGGTCAAAAAGGAGGAAATCAAGCCTCTCTCCGACGAAAGATCAGCGTTGCGCCCGCGCCCAGTCGCGATGCATCCAGGGCTCGACATTCTCGGGTGGCAACGGAGAGCGGCCGAGAACATGATCGGCGATCTTTTCTCCGGCCATGATCGACGGCGCGTTGAGATTGCCGTTGGTGATGCGCGGGAAAAGGCTCGAATCCGCAACCCGAAGACCGTCCACCCCGATCACCCGGCCCTCTGGATCAACCACCGCGCGGGGATCGTCGGCGCGCCCCATCCGGCAGGTGCCGCAGGGATGATAGGCGCTCTCGGCATGGGCGCGGATGAAATCGTCGAGGTCGTCGTCGCTCTGCACGCCCGCACCGGGCTGAATCTCGTGCCGGACATAGGGCGCAAAGGCGTCCTGCGCAAAGATCTCGCGGGTGAGACGAATACATGCGCGGAAATCCTCCCAATCCTGCGCCTCGCTCATGTAGTTGAAGCGGATCACCGGATCGTCGCCAGGATCAGCGCTGCGCAGCGTCACGGCCCCCCGCGACGGGCTGCGCATCGGCCCGACATGGGCCTGAAACCCGTGCCCCTCGGCCGCAGCCTTGCCGTCATAGCGCACCGCGATGGGCAGGAAATGGAACTGGATATCGGGATACTCGACACCGGCCCGCGACCGGATGAAACCGCAGCTTTCGAACTGGTTGCTGGCCCCCGGCCCGCTCCGATTCAAGAGCCAGCGCGCGCCGACCCAGGCCTTGCCAAAGAGGTGCCAGTATTTGTAGAGGCTCACCGGCTGGCTTGCGGCCATCTGGATGTAAAGCTCAAGATGATCCTGAAGGTTCTGGCCCACGCCAGGGCGGTCCGCCACCACCGCGATGCCCCGCGCGGCCAGATGCGCGGCAGGCCCTATGCCCGAGAGCATCAGGATCTTGGGCGAGTTGATCGAGGAGGCCGCGAGGATCACCTCGGCGCGCGCGCGCACCACCTCTTTGCGTCCCTTGATCACAACCTCGACGCCCACCGCGCGGCCCTCTTCGATCACCACGCGGGTGACAAACCCCCGCACCAGATCGCAATTCGCGTGTTTCAACGCGGGGCGCAGATAGGCATTGGCGGTTGACCAGCGCTGCCCCCGCCAGACGGTCATCTCGAAGGGGCCAAACCCCTCTTGCTGATGACCGTTGTAATCATCGGTCGCGGGATAGCCCGCCTGCACCCCCGCCTCGACAAAGGCGCGCACCAGCGGATTGTCGCGCCGCCCGCGGCTGACATGCAGCGGGCCGTCGCTGCCGCGCCAGCCCGCATCGCCGCCGTGACCGCCGTCATGCCAATGCTCCATCCGCTTGAAATAGGGCAGCACATCGGCATAGCCCCAGCCCACCGCGCCCTCATCGCGCCAGTGATCAAAGTCATGCGCATGGCCGCGCACATAGACCATCCCGTTGATCGAGGAGGATCCGCCGATCACCTTGCCGCGTGGGCAGGCGAGGCGACGATTGCCCAGATGCGGCTCGGGCTCGGACTTGTAACCCCAGTCATAGCGCCGCATGTTCATCGGATAGCTGAGCGCGCCGGGCATCTGGATGAAGGGGCCCGCATCGGTGCCGCCATGCTCGATCACCAGCACCGATTTTCCGGCCTCGGCCAGCCGGTAAGCCATCGCACAGCCCGCACTGCCTGCGCCGACGATGACATGATCGGCTTGCATCAGTCTCTCTTTCCTGCTGCGCATTCCCGGCCGCAGGCGGCGGAAATTGAGTATTTGCAGAACGATGAAAGCATCATTCGCCCCGCGGAAAGCGCTTGCTTTCCTCCAGCACGTTGAGATCCATGTGGTTGCGCATGTAGCGCTCGGACGCCTTTTGCAGCGGCTGATACTCCCACGGGTAATAGCCGCCCCGGCGCAGCGCCGAATAGACCACCCAGCGGCGCGCCTGACTCTCGCGCACGGCGGCGTCAAAGACCGCGAGATCCCAGCGCGCCTCCGATTTGGCGCGCAGTTGCGCCAGGGTGCCGGCATGGGCAGGGTCGCGCGCGAGATTGGTCAATTCCCGCGGATCGGCGTCCAGATCGAACAGCTGATCGGGATCGAGCGCGCAGCGGTTGTACTTCCATCTGCCATAGCGCAGCGAGACCATCGGCGCCTGCGAGGCCTCGGCGGCATATTCCATTGCCACCGGGGCCGTGCGCTCTACCCCCTGCCCTTGCGGCACCAGCGATTGCCCCTCGGTCCAGGGCGCCACCTCCGACATGTCGGCGCCCGCCAGATCGCAAAGCGTCGGGCAGACATCGATCGTGCTGACCGGATCAGTCACGCGCCCCGGTGCCATGCCCGGTGCCGCGATCATCAACGGCACGCGGGACGAGCCTTCGTAGAAGCACATCTTGTACCACAGCCCGCGCTCGCCCAGCATGTCGCCATGATCGGAGACAAAGACGATGATCGCCTCCTGCCGAGTCGTCTCGAGCGCCCTCATCACCTCGCCGATCTTGTCGTCGAGATAGGAGATATTGGCGAAATAGGCGCGGCGGGCGCGGCGGATGTGATCCTCGGTGATGGTGTAGTTGCGCCAGTCATTGGCGTCGAAGATCCGCCGGGAATGGGCATCGTGATCGGCATAGTCCATCGCGGGCACCTCGGGCAGCAGGTGGTCGCAATTCTCATAGAGATCCCAGTATTTTCGCCGCGCCACATAGGGGTCATGCGGATGGGTGAAGCTCACCGTCAGGCACCACGGCCGTGTATCCGCGCCGCGCGCCAGATCATAGATCTTCTGCACGCCGTGAAAGGCCACCTCGTCGTCATATTCCATCTGGTTGGTGATCTCGGCGACGCCTGCGCCGGTCACGCTGCCCATGTTGTGATACCACCAGTCGATTCGCTCGCCGGGCTTGCGGTAATCCGGCGTCCAGCCGAAATCGGCGGGGTAGATGTCGGTGGTGAGTCGCTCTTCGAAACCGTGGAGCTGATCGGGGCCGACGAAATGCATCTTGCCCGAGAGACAGGTCTGGTAGCCCGCGCGCCGCAAATGGTGCGCGTAGGTGGGAATGTCGGCGGCAAACTCGGCGGCGTTGTCATAGACGCGAGAGCGCGACGGCAGGAGGCCCGACATGAAGCTGGCGCGCCCCGGTGCGCAGAGCGGCGAGGCGGTGTAGGCATTGGCAAAGCGGGTCGAGCGTGCCGCCAGCGCCTTGAGATTGGGCGCGTGCAGCCAATCGGCGGGACCATCGGGAAACAGCGTGCCGTTGAGTTGATCGACCATGAAGATCAGGATGTTGGGCGCGCTCATTTCGACTCCTTTGCCGGCAGGCTTGTGTCGAGATAATGCAGCAGCACCTCCACCGCGAGCACCGGCTGCATCGCGCCTTCGCGCAGCGCCTGACGGATGTAGAGACCGTCGATCATGGCCGCCAGGCCGCGCGTCAGGGTGCGCGCCTGCGCGGGGTCCAGCTGGCGGAACGCATGGTGCAGGTTCGAGCGCAGGCGCCGCTGATAGACGTGCAGCAGGCGACGCGCCTCGTCCGAGCGTTGCGCCTGCACATAGAAGTTGAGCCAGGCCGAGACCATCTCGGGACGGAACTGCGCCGGCGTGAAGGAGGCGCGGATGATCGCCTCGATGCGCGCGCGCGGACCCTGCGCCATGCTCAGCGCGCCGCGCACCTCGGCGCTGTAGAGCGTGAGGATATGGCGCATGGCGGCCACGAAGATCTGTTCTTTCGATCCCAGATAGTGATGCGCCAGCGCGCTTGACATGCCCGCGCGCCGGGCGATCTGCGCGACCGTCACATCAAGCGTTCCCTGGGCGCCGATCTCGCAAATCGTCGCCTCGACCAGCGCCGTGCGCCGGATCGGTTCCATCCCTATTTTTGGCATCCACGCCTCTTTGAAAGATCTGTTGCCAGACTGGCCTAATCGTGTTTAATTGACTCGTCAATCAATAATAAACAATGGGAACGACGCGCCAGAAACACCCCACCCTGCCAGAATAGCGTTGTATTTCATCACAACGTCATATTAGCCTTGGCAGGTAGAACCGACCGCCACGCGGCAGGGGGCCGCAAGACCGGAACACCGGGGCAAAGGCAGGTTCGGGACACAAACCAAAGGGAGACGACCATCATGACACTTCTCACATCAGGCCGCATCAATCGCCGCGGCTTCATGGCAACTACCGCCGGGGCCGCGCTGATTGCCGGCCTGCCGCTGCGGGCCAAGGCCGCGCCGTCGCGCGGCGGCCATCTGCGCGCCGGGATCGGTCACGGCCAGACCACCGACACGCTCGATCCGGGCACCTATTCCAACAGCTTCACGACCACGATCGCCTTTTCTGTCCACGGGCACCTCACAGAGGTGGCCGCCGACGGCTCGCTCGTCCCCGAAGTGGCCGAAAGCTGGGAAGCCTCGCACGACGCGTCGGTCTGGACGTTCAAGCTGCGCCCCGGAGTGACCTTCCATTCCGGCAAGTCCGTCACCGCGACCGACGTGGCCAATTCGATCAATTTCCATCGCAGCGAGGGTTCCACCTCCGCCGCCGGTCCGCTGGTGGCGCCGATCACCGATATCACCACCGAGGGCGACGACAAGGTGATCTTCACCCTCGACGGCGGCAATGCCGATTTTCCCTTCTTCCTCAGCGACTATCACCTCGTGATCTGCAAGTCCGAGGGTGACGGGATCGACTGGAAATCCGGCGATGGCTGCGGCAGCTACGTGCTCAAGGAATTCAAGCCCGGCGTCTCGCTCTCGCTCGAACGCAACCCGAATCACTGGCGCAGCGATGTGGCCTGGTTTGACAGCGCCGAAGTGATCGCCATCGTCGATCAGAACGCGCGCACCACGGCGCTTGTCTCGGGCGACGTTCAGGTGGCCGACCGGCTCGACCTCAAGACCGTGGGCCTCTTGGCGCGCCGTCCCGACATCCAGATCAATTCGGTCGCGGGCACCCAGCATTACACCTTTGCCATGGACACCCGTGCCGATCCCTATTCCAACCCGCATGTCAGGCTGGCGCTGAAATACGGCATCGACCGGCAGGAACTGGTGGACAAGATCCTGTTCGGCTACGGCTCGATCGGCAACGACCATCCGATCGGACCGGGTCAGCGCTATTTCAACACCGAACTCGCGCAGAAGGCCTTCGATCCCGACAAGGCGAAATTCCACCTCAAAGAGGCTGGTCTCGACAAGCTCGAGGTCAAGCTTTCGGCCGCCGACGCCGCTTTTGCGGGCGCAGTCGATGCGGCGGTTCTCTACCAGAACTCCGCCAACAAGGCCGGGATCAGCCTGACACCGGTGCGCGAGCCCAATGACGGCTACTGGTCGGATGTCTGGATGAAGAAACCGTTCTGCGCCGTCTACTGGTCGGGCCGCCCGGTCGAGGACCAGATGTTCGCCACTGCCTACCAATGCGGGGCCGCGTGGAATGACAGCTTCTGGTGCAATGACCGGTTCGAGGAACTGATGCTCAAGGCACGCTCGGAACTCGACGAGGACAAGCGCCGCGCGATGTATTTCGAGATGCAGGCGATCTGCAGCGACGACGGCGGCGTCGTCGTCCCGATGTTCGCCAATTACGTTTTTGGCAACTCCAACAAGGTCGCCCATCCCGAAACGCTCGCTGCCAACTGGGACGTGGACGGCATGCGCTTCATCGAACGCTGGTGGATGGCCTGAGCCCAACCGGTCGACAGCAAAGCGGGGTCCGGGGAATCTTTCTCCGGGCCCCCTTCGAAACCGGGCCACACGCCCGAAGATCCAATGCCAGGAGATACTCCATGAGCCTCAAGACCACCCTTTCCGCCCTCGCCTTCGCCGCTGTCGCGGGTCCGGCGATGGCCAACTGCGATCGCGTCACCTTCTCTGACGTGGGCTGGACCGACATCACCGCCACCACCGCGGCAACTTCCGTGGTGCTTGAGGCCCTCGGCTATGAAACCGAGATCAATGTGCTGTCCGTGCCCGTCACCTATGCCGGTCTGGCCGGTGGCGACATCGACGTGTTCCTCGGCAACTGGATGCCGACGATGGAGGCCGACATTGCCAGCTACCGCGACGCGGGCAAGGTCGATACCGTCCGCACCAACCTTGAGGGTGCGAAATACACCCTTGCGACCAACGAACACGGCGCCGCGCTCGGCATCACCGATTTCACCACGATCGCCGCGCAGAAGGATGCTCTGGAGGCCAAGATATATGGGATCGAGCCGGGCAATGACGGCAACCGCCTGATCCTTGACATGATCGCCTCCGGTCCCTTCGGTCTCGACGGGTTCGAGGTTGTCGAATCGTCGGAACAGGGCATGCTGGCCGAGGTTGCCAAGGCCACCAAGGCGGGCAAGCCGATCGTCTTTCTCGGCTGGGAACCGCATCCGATGAACGCCAATTTCAAGATGACCTACCTGACCGGCGGCGATGATTACTTTGGCCCCAATCTTGGCGGTGCCATCGTGGCGACCAACACCCGCGCGGGCTATGTCGCCGAATGTCCGAACACCGGCAAACTGCTCCAGAACCTCGCCTTCACCCTTCAGATGGAGAACGAGATCATGGGCGCGATTCTGAATGACGCCACCGATCCCGCCGAGGCCGCCAAGACTTGGCTTGCCGCCAACCCGGCGACCTGGGAATCCTGGCTCGACGGTGTCACCACCAAGGACGGCGGCGATGCAAAGGCCGCTGTTGCAGCCGCGCTGCAATAAGGACGATGGCCCCGGCAAAGGCCGGGGCCTCGCTTCCCTTTGCCGGAGTGACTGAATGGATTGGTTGACCAACTACAAGATTCCCGTCGGCAAGACGGCAAGAGCCGTTTTCGACTGGATGAACGCCAATCTGGGCGGGCTCTTCGATGCGATTTCCACCGCACTCGAATCGATGATCAACGCGATCCTTTGGCTCCTGCAATCCCCGCATCCCTTTGTCATCATTGCGGTCTTCATCGCCCTGACCTGGTTTCTGCAAAGAAACTGGAAAGTCTGCCTTGGCGTCCTTCTGGGCTTTCTCTTCATCCTCAACCAGGGCTACTGGAAAGAAACAACCCAAAGCCTGACCCTGATTCTCTCGGCCTGCGTCGTCTGCATGGGGCTTGGGGTGCCGATTGGCATCGCCGCCGCGCACCGGCCAAAGCTCTACCGCGCCATGGTGCCGATCCTTGACCTGATGCAGACACTGCCAACCTTTGTCTACCTGATCCCGGCCATCGTCTTTTTCGGACTTGGCATGGTGCCCGGCCTCATCGCCACCGTGATCTTCGTGCTGCCCGCGCCGATCCGGCTGACCCATCTCGGCGTCTCCTCGACCCCGCAAGCCCTGATGGAGGCGGCAACCGCCTTTGGCGCCACCCCCAAACAGCGGCTCTGGAAGGTGGAACTGCCCTATGCCTTCCCCCAGATCATGGCCGGGCTGAACCAGACCATCATGCTGTCGCTCTCCATGGTCGTGATCGCAGCCCTCGTCGGCGCCAATGGCCTGGGCGTGCCGGTTGTCCGCGCGCTGAACTCGGTCAACACCGCGCTTGGCTTTGAATCGGGCTTCATCATCGTGGTGGTGGCCATCCTTCTCGACCGAATGCTGCGGGTGTCACGATGACCGAGACGTCCCCTTCCGCAGATCCCGCCGTCACCTTCGATCGCGTCTCCATCGTCTTTGGCGACCACCCCGAGCGCGCCCTGCCCCTGATGGATCAGGGCCTGTCGCGCGGCGACATCCAGACGCAGACCGGCCAGATCCTCGGCGTCCATGACTGCTCGCTGACCGTAGGCCAGGGCGAGCTTCTGGTGCTGATGGGCCTCTCCGGCTCTGGCAAATCGACCCTCCTGCGCGCGGTGAACGGTCTGAACCCGGTGGTGCGGGGCTCTGTCACCGTGCGAAACGGCGATTGGGTGTCGAATGTCACCACCTCCTCGACCGCCGATCTTCTGCGCGTCCGGCGCGAATGCATTGCCATGGTGTTCCAGCAATTCGGCCTGCTCCCCTGGCGGACCGTGCGTGAAAATGTCGGCCTCGGTCTGGAACTGGCAGGCCAGTCGCCAGACCAGCGCCGCGCCAAGGTCGATGAACAGCTGGAGCTGGTCAACCTGACGCAATGGGCCGACCGCAAGGTCGGCGACCTCTCCGGCGGGATGCAGCAGCGCGTCGGCCTCGCCCGCGCCTTCGTCACCGATGCGCCGATCCTTCTGATGGATGAACCCTTCTCGGCGCTCGACCCCTTGATCCGCGCCAAGTTGCAGGACGAACTCCTTGATCTGCAAAAGAAACTGAAGCGCACGATCATCTTTGTCAGCCATGATCTCGACGAGGCGTTCAAGATCGGCAACCGCATCGCCTTGATGGAGGGCGGGCGGATCGTGCAATGTGGCACCCCGCAGGACATCTTCACCAATCCCGCGACCGACTATGTTGCCGAATTCGTGGCGCACATGAATCCCTTGGGTGTGCTCTGCGCCCGCGACGTGATGGAACCCGCCACTGGCACGCCCATCGCCTGCGTGCCGCCCGATGCCACGATCCAGCAGGTGATGGAGGCGGCGCAGGGCCATGATGCGCCCGTCGGCGTCCTCGAGAGCGGCCAGATTCTCGGCCACATCACCCGCAACCGGATCCTCGCCAAGCTGCTCGATCCGCGCGCCTGACACTAAGCCGCAAGAGGATAACCGCCTTTCCCTTTCCGGCCGACAGTCCTATACCGATGCCATCACCCAGAGCGGAGTCCCCTGAATGACCTGTGCCCTTTGCGCCGCCACGGCGCCCCTGAGCGATTTTCCCGTCACAGGCGGCCCCGAAGGCGCCAACGTGCCCCTTTGCGCCAGCTGTGCCGATCAGATCACCGGCACCCTCGATCCTGACCACTTTCGTTGTCTGGCCTCATCGATGTGGTCCGAAGACCCGGCAACCCAAGTGCTCGCCGCGCGCCTTCTGGCGCGCCTTTCGGATCACGACTGGGCGCGCGATCTCGCCGATCAGCTCTGGCTCGATGATACCGCCCGCGCCTGGGCAGACAACATCGCAGAGCCAAGCGCCCATCGCGACAGCAATGGCGTGCCGCTCCAACAGGGCGATACCGTGGTGTTGATCAAGGATCTGCCGGTCAAGGGCGCGAATTTCACCGCCAAACGTGGCACGGCGGTGCATCGCATCACGTTGGTTCAGGACAACCCGGCCCATATCGAAGGGCGCGTCGAAGGCCAGCGCATCGTCATTCTGACAGAGTTTGTCAAGAAACGCTGAGAGGGCTATTCCACGGCGGTCTCAAGCGCCTTGCCGGCATCCTGAATGTCGCGGCCCGCGCCTTGGGTTGCGAATACGGCTGTCCGACAGCTCGGTTTGTAGAGCGACGTTCCAATGACAGCGGTATCGGCGGGAGATCCATCAGGATCAGCGCCAAGCGATGCTCACCCCAGCCATTCCCGCACCGCCGCCTCGAATTCGCGCGGCTTCTCGGCATGGACCCAATGGCCCGCCCCCGGGATCTTGGCAAATTGCGCGGCCGGGAACAGCGCCTTGATCCGGTCGCGATGTTCTTGCCGGATGTATTGCGACTCCGCGCCGGAGAGAAACAGAACCTTTCCCTCGTAACATCCTGAAACATCAGGAAATCCCAGGATCTTCTGCATTTCGCGCGCCAGCACATCCAGATTGAGCAGCCAGCGCCGGTTGCGCACGTCCAGGGATTGCAGGAAAAACGGCACCAGATCGGGATTATCCACCAGCGGCAAAAGCTGTTCGGCGGCATCCAAGCGCTTGCTCACGCGGCTCAGGTCAACCGCCTGCATCGCCCGGACATACTGGATCTGGCTATGCGCATACGCCACCGGCGCGATGTCCACCACAATCAGGCGATTCACGAGATCTGGCCGCGTCAGCGCCAGAACCATCGCCGCCTTGCCGCCCATCGAATGCCCCATCACATCATAGGGCCCCTCAAGGCTCTCGAGCACCTGCGCCAGATCGCCCGCAAGATCGGCATAGGAATGGCTGTCCTGCCACGGGCTCTCGCCATGATTGCGCATATCCACGGCAACCACATGGCGGCTGTCCGACAATCGCTTGGCGATCACACCCCAGTTGCGCCCCGAGCCATAGAGCCCGTGAACGATCAGCAATCCGGGCCGCGTGCTGCGCGTTCCATGAGAGATCATGTTCAACATGGCGCCTGAATAGCGCCCCGTCCTCGCGATGACCAGCCCTCTTGAGCCAGTGCCGCCCGCCCACTAGAGTGGCGGGAAAGGAACGTTCAAGTGATTGATCCCACTGAATTTCAAATCAAGGTTACGCGGCTGCACGCGGCCCTCACGGACAAGATGAACCTGCGCGGCAAATCGCTTGAGGCGCAGATCCGGCGTGCGGGCCGCCGCCTGCCCAGACATCAGCGCCGCGCCGCCGCCATCGTGCTCGGCGCGCAGGACTGGATGTGCCACCCCAAGCTCGCGCGCGTGCTGGACAGGACCACTGTGAACACCGCCTTTGCCGACCTGCACGCCCATCTTGATCGGCTCGACCCCAAAGAGGCGCGCCGCACCGCGCTCCTGCGCCTTCTCGGCGGGATCGTTCTCAATCTGATGGCTTTGGGGTTCTTGATCTATGCCCTGATGCACTGGATTTGAGGTCATCAGGAACAGGCTTCACGCCCGGATGTCCTGTCAGAACCCGCGCAGCCCATGGGCCGCGCGGCTGTCGCATCCCCGTCTCAGAGGTTCGGATAGATCGGGAACCGCTTGCACAGCGCCTCGACTTGGGCCTTGACCTTGGCCTCGACCGCGCCATTGCCTTCTGCGCCATGAACCGCCAGCCCATCGACCACCGCGATGATCCAGTCGGCGATCTGCCGGAATTCCGCCTCGCCGAAACCGCGCGTCGTGCCCGCCGGAGACCCCAGCCTGATCCCGCTCGTCACCGTCGGCTTTTCAGGATCGAACGGCACACCATTCTTGTTGCAGGTGATATGCGCGCGACCCAAGGCCTTCTCGGTGTCATTGCCTTTCACGCCCTTGGGTCGCAAGTCCACCAGCAAGACATGGGTGTCGGTGCCGTGTGTCACCGTATCCAGCCCGCCCTTGATCAGTTGATCGCTCAGCGCCTGCGCATTGGCGATCACCGCCTTGATATAGGTCTTGAACTCGGGGCGCAGCGCCTCGCCAAAGGCCACTGCCTTGGCGGCGATCACATGCATCAGCGGCCCGCCCTGAATGCCCGGAAAGATCGCCGAATTGAACTTCTTCGCCAGTGACTCGTCATTGGTGAGAATCATGCCGCCGCGCGGCCCGCGCAGCGTCTTGTGCGTGGTCGTGGTCGCCACATGCGCATGGGGAAAGGGGCTCGGATGCTCACCCGCCGCCACAAGCCCCGCGAAATGCGCCATGTCCACATGCAGCCAGGCACCAACACTATCCGCGATCTCGCGCATCCTCGCGAAGTCGATCCGGCGCGGGATGGCAGAGCCGCCCGCGATGATGAGTTTCGGCTTGTGCGCAGAGGCCAGCGCCTGCACCTGATCGTAATCGATCAGGTTGTCCTGCCGGCGCACCCCGTATTGAATGGCGTTGAACCATTTGCCCGACTGGTTGGGCGCCGCGCCATGCGTCAGATGCCCGCCCGCATCGAGGCTCATCCCAAGGATCGTGTCGCCCGGCTGGAGCAGCGCGGTGAACACACCCTGATTGGCCTGAGAGCCGGAATTGGGCTGCACATTGGCAAAGCCGCAGTCAAAGAGTTTGCAGGCGCGTTCGATCGCCAGATTTTCCGCGATATCGACATATTGGCAACCGCCGTAATAGCGCCGACCGGGATAGCCTTCGGCGTATTTGTTGGTCATCACGCTGCCCTGCGCCTCCATCACGGCGCGCGACACGATGTTTTCCGAGGCAATCAGCTCGATTTCATCGCGCTGACGGCCCAGTTCCTGCCGGATTGCCGCACAGAGGTCCGGGTCGCGCGTGGCGAGGGATTCGGTGAAAAAGCCTTGATCCGCAACAGGCTGGTTTCCGTCATGGGGCATTATCGCAACTCCGGCAAAGAGTGAACTTTGCTGCTTCCTAATGGAAACGGCTTCACTTTGAAAGAATGTAAAGCGACGAATTCGTCCGCGGGACCGGCATGGCTGGCCTTGCGTCCGCTTTTATGGTTCGATCCGCGCCAAAGCTGCATTACTTGCCAACAGGAACCGCCCATGCGCCGGAAAATAGCCTTTGTCGCCAGCGATGTGCCAAGCGCCCAGACGGCCCGCACAGACCTCATCGCGCGCTTCGGGCAATCTCCCGAACCCGAGGCCGGGGTGATCGTGGCACTTGGCGGGGACGGATTCATGCTGCACACCCTGCACCGCACCCAGAATCTCGACACGCCGGTCTATGGGATGAATCGCGGCACCGTCGGCTTTCTGATGAACGCATATAGCGAAGAGGATCTTCTCGATCGTCTCGAGGCGGCAGAGGAAGAGGTCATCAACCCCCTTTCCATGCGCGCCGAGGCGAGCGATGGCACAATTCACACCGCGCTTGCGATCAACGAGGTCTCGCTGCTGCGCGCGGGCCCGCAGGCGGCCAAGCTCAGGATCAGTGTCAATGGCAGGCTGCGACTCGAGGAACTGGTCTGCGACGGCGCATTGGTGGCCACCCCCGCCGGATCGACGGCCTACAACTATTCCGCCCATGGCCCGATCCTGCCGATCGGCTCTGGCGTTCTGGCGATCACCGCGGTGGCCGCGTTTCGCCCGCGCCGCTGGCGCGGCGCGCTGGTGCCGAAAACCGCGACCGTGCGCTTTGACGTGCTGGAGGCCGACAAGCGCCCGGTCATGGCCGATGCCGACAGTCGCTGGATCGAGAGCGTGCTCTGGGTCGAAATCCATTCGGAAACCAGCATTTCACATCGCATCCTCTTTGATCCCGGACATGGTCTCGAGGAACGCCTGCTGCGCGAACAGTTTACATAAAGCGATTTTTTTTGACAGCTTATGACAAGAAAATATTATCTGACCTTCACAATCGCGATCAATAGACCCCGATCCATCGAAAAGACAGATCAGCCTGGTAATCACGACCATAGGCCACAGCCCCGAGGCTGGTGACGCCTTCGGGGCGTGGCTCATCCCGCAAGATCGCGCCCGAAGGTTTGAAGGCGCTGAACGGCACCCGGATCACCTGCCAGTTCGCTCCGCTGGCAATCGGAGCCTGATAATACTGCCAGGGCAGCACCGTGCCCTGCGTGCGCAGGTGGATGAAATACCCCTCGCCATTGCCGCGCGTCTCGACCACAACGCCCTGCGCGCCCTTCGGCAAGGGGCGCTCCAGCGCCACCCGCACCTGAAGAAACCCACCCCGGTTTTCGGTGCTGACCCGGCCCGTCAGGTGCAGATACTGCGCCCCGTCCGGCCCTTCGATCTGCGCCTGCCCTTCGGACACCCCGCCCATCACCTGATCGCTCAGATAACTCCATTGGCCGAGCGGCGGCAGCTGATAGGCAAGAAGTGGCTGATCGGATCGGGCAGGCCCGGACATGACAAGACTCAGAATGACAAGCAGAAGTCGTAGCGGCATAATGCACCTCCACAATGTCAAATAGCACACCAGACCCTCAGGAAAACCCCCTTGTTATCGGATAACAAACCCGCGTTATTGCCTGACCGGGCCGTTTTGGCGCCAATAGGCCTGCCTGTATCGTGCAGGCGTGTAACGCTTGGGAGGGTCAGGAGCATGGCCAAACGTGTTACCAATACCATCAGGGTCCTCCTCCTCGGAGGTCTGATTGCCACCGGGTATGTTGCGTATCAGGATCGCAATGCAAGTGCGCAGAACGATTCGGTGAGGTTTATGAGTCTTATCCCCAGCCCCGTGTCGGTGACGGTTCTGTCCAGCCCTTCCTCCCAGGCGAGTTCCGAGGTTTCCCCGGCCGGGATGTCCGGGCAAGCGACGTCTCCGCGCGGGTAAACCTGCGCGGAGATTTTTGTCATTCCTGCGCCAGACCAATCTCTTGCAAGGCGATTTTGATCTCGTCAAGGATTGCCGGATCGTCGATCGTCGCAGGCATCTTGAACGCCTGCCCGTCGGCAATCCGCACCATGATCGCGCGCAGGATCTTGCCGGATCGGGTCTTGGGCAGCCGGTCCACCACCACCGCCAGCTTGAACGCCGCAACGGGGCCGATCTGATCGCGCACCCGCGTCACACATTCCCGCGCGATCTCGTCATGCGGACGGTTGACGCCCTTGGTCAGGCACACCAACCCCACCGGCGCCTGCCCCTTGAGCGTATCGCTGACCCCGATCACGGCGCATTCCGCCACGTCCGGATGCCCCGCCAGAACCTCCTCCATCGCCCCCGTCGATAGCCGGTGCCCCGCCACGTTGATCACGTCATCGGTGCGCGCCATGATCCACAGATAACCATCTTCATCCTTCATTCCTGCATCACCGGTCTCGTAATAGCCCGGAAAGGTCGAGAGATAGGATTTGCGATAGCGCTCCTCGGCATTCCACAGCGTCGGCAAGGTGCCCGGCGGCAGCGGCAGTTTCACCGCGATCGCGCCCAATGTGCCGGGGGCAACCTCATGCCCGCCCTCGTCGAGAATGTGCACGTCATAGCCCGGCATCGCCACCGTGGGAGAGCCGATCTTGACCGGCAGCGCCTCTAGCCCGGCCGGGTTCCCGGCGATGGTCCAGCCGGTCTCGGTCTGCCACCAATGGTCATAGACCGGCACCCCCATCACCCGCTGCGCCCATTCGATCGTGTCGGGATCGGCGCGTTCCCCCGCGAGATAAAGCGCCCGCAGACAGGAAATGTCGTGGCCCTTGATCAGTTCGCCCTTGGGATCGTCGCGCTTGATCGCGCGCAGCGCCGTCGGCGCGGTAAAGAAACTCCTGACCTTGTGCTCCGAGATCACCCGCCAGAAGGTGCCCGCATCGGGCGTGCCCACCGGCTTGCCCTCGAACACCAGCGTGGTGTTGCCATGGATCAGCGGCCCATAGCAGATATAGCTGTGGCCCACGACCCAGCCCACGTCGGACGCCGCCCAGAACACATCGCCCGGATCGACGTTGTAGATATTCTTCATCGTCCAGTTGAGCGCCACCAGATGACCCGCCGTCGGACGCACCACCCCCTTGGGCGCGCCGGTGGTGCCCGAGGTATAGAGAATATAGGCCGGGTGATCGCCCGAGACCGGGACACATTCCGCGGGCGTCGCCCCATACTGGAAACTGTGCCAGCCAAAATCGCGCCCCTCGACCAGCTGCGCCACCTCCTCCTCGCGTTGCAGGATGACGCAGAAATCGGGCTTGTGCGTCGCCAGATCAATCGCCGCATCCAACAGTGGCTTGTAATGCACGACGCGCCCCGGTTCGATCCCGCAAGAGGCGGCGAGGATTGCCTTGGGGCGGGCATCGTCGATGCGCACCGCCAGCTCATGCGCGGCAAATCCGCCAAAGACCACCGAATGCACAGCCCCCAGCCGCGCGCAGGCCAGCATCGCCTCGATCGCCTCGGGCACCATCGGCATGTAGATGATCACCCGGTCGCCCTTTTCCACGCCCTTGGCGCGCAGCGCACCGGCCAGAGTCGCGACGCGATTGCGCAACTCGGAATAGGTGATCTTGTGGGTGCGCCCGGTCACAGGGCTGTCATGGATGATCGCGTATTGCGGCCCGCGCCCCGCCAGGACATGCCGGTCCACGGCATTCCAGCAGGTGTTGACCTCGGCATCCTTGAACCATTCATAGAGCGGCGCATTCTCCGCAAACAGCGCCCGTGACGGCTTCTTCACCCAGTCAATCGCCTCGGCGACCTCCATCCAGAAGCCCTCGGGATCCGCCAGCGAGCGGTCGTAAACCTCTTTGTATCCCATCGTATCCTCCTCCGATCCGTCGCATATGTGTTACGGATCACGCTGCCTTACGGCAAGCGTCATGGCAGGGGACGGGACAGAAGGCCGCAGAAAATTTGCAGAAAACCTCCTGCTTTTTCTGCAAACTTATGCAAATCCTTTGAAGCTACGCAGGGTAACGAAAATCAAGACAGGATTTGCAAACCCCTCCTGCTTCACCTGCAAAGACTCGCCCCTCATCCGTATTGCGCCACCGGCGTGCCTGCGATCGCCGCCATGTTGAGCAATCCGCGCGCGGTGATCGAGGGCGTCACGATATGCGCGCGGTTGCCCATCCCCATCAGGATCGGACCCACTTCCAGACCGCCCGCCTTCATCTTGAGAATATTGCGCACCCCCGACGCCGCATCGGCATTTGCGAAGATCAGCACATTGGCAGCCCCTTCCATCCGGTTGCCCGGCAAGAGCCGTTCGCGCAGATCGGAATCGAGGGCGGCATCGATGGTCATCTCGCCCTCATAGCAGAAGCCGTGCGACTCCGCATCCAGCAGGGCGAGCGCCGCCCGCAGGCGTTGCGCGCCCTCGTCGGACTGATTGCCGAATTGCGACTGCGAACAGAACGCCACCTTGGGCGCGATCCCAAATCGCCGCACATGGCGCGCCGCGCCCTCCGCCGTCTCGGCCAGATCCTCCGCCGTGGGCTGCACCCGCACATGCGTATCGGCGATAAAGAGCGGCCCATCCTCAAGGATCATCATCGACAGCGCGCCATGCGGATGATGATCGTCGTCGCCCAGCACCTGATTGACATAATTCATGTGCCACCGAAACTCGCCGAAGGTGCCGCAGATCAGGCAATCCGCCTCGCCGCGATGCACCATCACCGCTCCGATGGCCGTGGTGTTGGTGCGCATCACCGCGCGGGCAATGTCGGGGGTCACACCGCGCCGTGCCATGATGCGGTGATAGGTCTCCCAGTAATCGCGATAGCGCGGGTCGTCCTGCGGGTTGACGATGTTGAAATCGCGTTCCGGCCGAATCGACAGCCCTGCCCGCTCACAGCGCCGCGCAATCACCTCGGGACGACCGATCAGGATCGGCTGCTCTGTTGTTTCCTCCAGAATCGCCTGCGCGGCCCGCAGCACCCGCTCATCCTCGCCCTCGGCAAAGACGATGCGCCGCGCGGCGGTCCGCGCCGCCTGAAACACCGGCCGCATCAGCAGCGCGGATTTGAACACGCTGGCATCCAGATTGGCCTTGTAGGCGTCGAGATCCTCGATCCGCCGCGTCGCCACGCCGGTTTCCATCGCCGCCCGCGCCACCGCCGAGGACACGATCCCCGACAGTCGCGGATCAAACGGCGTGGGGATCAGGTAATCGACGCCGAATGTCATCTGCTCGCCCTGATAGGCCGCCGCCGCCTCGGCGCTTGTCGAGGCCCGCGCGAGATCCGCAATCCCCTGCACGCAGGCCACCTGCATCGCGTCATTGATCTCGGTTGCGCCAACATCCAGCGCCCCGCGAAAGATGAAGGGAAAACACAGCACGTTATTGACCTGATTGGGAAAATCAGACCGCCCCGTCGCGATGATTGCATCCGGTGCCGCTGCACGCGCAAGGTCGGGCATGATCTCGGGGCTCGGATTGGCCAACGCAAAAATGATCGGCTGCGGCGCCATCTTCTTGACCATCTCGGGCGTCAGGATATTGGGGCCCGACAGCCCCAGAAAGAGATCCGCCCCGCCAATCACATCGCCAAGCGTCCGCAGGTCGCTGGCCTGCGCAAAGGCCGCCTTTTCGGGGTTCATCTCGACCTCACGGCCCACATAGACCAGCCCGTGAATGTCGCAGAGCCAGACATTCTCGCGCCGGACCCCCAATTTGAGCAGCATGTTAAGACAGGCAATGCCTGCCGCCCCGCCGCCGGTGGAAACCACCCGGATATCCTCGAATTTCTTGCCCGTGACGTGCAACGCATTGGTCGCCGCTGCGCCCACAACGATCGCCGTGCCGTGCTGATCGTCATGGAACACGGGAATTTTCATACGCGCGCGGCAAAGTCGTTCAACGATAAAGCAATCCGGCGCCTTGATATCCTCCAGATTGATTGCACCAAAGGTCGGCTCCAGCGCACAAACGATATCGGCCAGCTTTTCGGGGTCACTCTCGTTCAGTTCGATATCGAAACAGTCGATATTGGCAAATTTCTTGAACAGCACCGCCTTGCCTTCCATCACCGGCTTGGAGGCCAGCGGACCTATGTTACCAAGACCCAGAACAGCCGTGCCATTGGTCACAACCGCCACCAGATTGCCGCGCGCGGTGTAGCGGCGCGCGGTCGTCGGATCGTCGCGGATTTCAAGACAGGCCTCGGCGACGCCGGGGGAATAGGCCCGCGACAGGTCGCGACCATTGGCCATCGGCTTGGTCGCCCGGATCTCGAGCTTGCCCGGCTTGGGAAACTCATGGTAATTCAGCGCCGCCTGACGCGGCGTGTCACTGTTGCTTTCGGCCATGGTCTCACTCCTCCCGTCAGGCATGTAGTTTAATATTAAACTACCTTTGCGACATGCTCTTACCACGCCGCTGCGCCAATTCAAGTCCAGCTTGCACCCGCGACGGGCCCGCTGCAATCCCGGCGTTGCCCTGCGCTGCATTTTCTGAAATGACGGAGCAGCGCCCTTGCCGGAGACCCGCCA
>Ga0210039_1000066_pt1 | contig 121672 bp, 99 predicted proteins | sample CryGeyCG2114_250_3_FD_185460 | JGI IMG/M metagenome (GOLD analysis project Ga0210039, IMG submission 185460) | Groundwater microbial communities from aquifer - Crystal Geyser CG17_big_fil_post_rev_8/21/14_2.50 (SPAdes) (version 2) | ecosystem: Environmental > Aquatic > Deep subsurface >...
GCCGCGTGAGCGCGCGAGCGCCTTCCCCCCCCACCGCTGATCTCCGGTGGCTTCACCGCCGGCGCCACCCCCCTCCCCTGCGCCTCCGCAGAATCGGGTCAGGGATTGGCTTGGTGGATTGGGGTCAGATTGGGGTCAGGCTTCGTTTCTTTCATTGTTTACCGTAGGGGGTGAACGTTGCCGCGATGAGAATGAAATAATGAAAGCCTGACCCCAACGTAGGCGTTCACTTGCGGCTCCATCCAAGACATTTTTCCCATGCCTCACCCCACCGGGATCGCGCCCAACCCAACCGTCTGGCCCGAATCCCCACCGCCGTTCGCCCGACAGGCGCCTCAAGGGTGGTCGTCCCTGACCGTTGGCGCCTCGCCCGCCGGCTGGCGGAGCAGGCGGCGGAGGTAGAGGGCAGTCGCCACCAACGCGACCACCCCCACTGCCAGCAAGACCACCTGCACCGGCGCCGGCGGGCGCTCGCCGCGCGCCACCGCCGCCAGGTCGCCGGCGGCGACCCCGAGGGAGACATAGACCGCCAGGGACGGCAGGGCAGCGCAGCTCCCCAGCAGATACGGCCCGAGGGGGATGGCGGTGAGGCCAAGGGCGTAGCTCATCGGGCCGAAGGGCATCACCGGCGACAGGCGCAACAGCGCCACCGCCCGCCAGCCGCCGCGGCCAACCGCGCCATCGACCTGGCTGGCGCGCGGCCAGCGGTGCAGCCATTGCCGCACCCAGCCGCGCAGCCCATAGCGGGCGAGGAGGAAGGGGGCGATCGCGCCGAGCAAGAGCCCCACCGAGGCGACCCCCCAGCCGAGGGCCAGGCCGAAGATCGCGCCGGCGGCCATCGCCACCAGGGAGGCGGGGGGCAAGGTAGTGAGACAGGAGAGGACGAAGAGGGCGACCACCGCCGCCGCTCCGCCGAGGCCGCGCGCCCCGGGGGTAAGGAGGATCGACGCCACCTGGCGCGCCCCCAGGGCGGCGAGCAGGACCACCACCAAGACCAGGCCAAGGCGCAGCCCGCGGCGCGGGGCGCGGAACAGACGACTCATGGCCGCTCCTTGGGCGGGAGACCGGCCGTGCCACCGAGGCGCGCCCGCGCCGCCTCACGCGCCTCCCCGTAGCGGGCCGGCGCCACCGCCACGAAGCGGGCGAAGAGTTCCCGCGCCGCCGCCACCTCCCCCTGGTGCTCCAGGGCGAGGCCGCCGTTGAACAGCGCCTCGGGCAGGTCCGGCGCCACCGCCAGGGCACGGCGGTAGTAGGCGATCGCCGCCCCCCAGTCGCCATCGACCTGCGCCACGTTGCCGAGCTGAGTGAGGGCGAGGGGGTGGTTCGGCTCCGCCGCTACCGCCCGCTCCCACGCCGTCCGCGCTGCCGCCAGATCGCCGCGGGCGCGATAGGCGAGGCCGAGGTTGAAGTAGGCGTAACCCGGCCGCTCTCCCGCCTGGGCCATGGAGGTGAAGAGGGCAAGGTCGTCGCGCCAGACCCGGGTCCGGGCCACGGTCGCCACCCCGAGGAGGAGGAGGAGGACGGCGCCCGCCGCCCCCACGCCGCGCCGCCCGGCAGCGGTGGCGCAGCGCGCGGTGGCGCGCCAGAAGAGGTCTGCGGCCACCACCAGTACCCCGATCCCCGGCAGATACAGGTAGCGATCCGCCAGCGGCGCGCTCGGGATCGGGACGAGGTTGGCCACCGGCAGGAGGTTGAGGGCGAACCAGAAGAGCCCGAAGGCGGCCGCGCCGCCGAGACGCACGAGGAGGGTGGCGGAGGCCACGAGGACCGCCCACACCGCGACCCCGAGCCCAACCACCCCGAAGGGCGGGTGGGGGACCCCGTAGAGACCACTCAGGCGCACCGGCAACAGGAGGTTTTCCACGTAGCGCGGAACGATGTAGAGGTCCGCCCGCAGGCGCTCGGGGAGGGTGGCGAGGGCAAGGTCGAGGTGACCCCCGGCGAGGGCGTTCGCCCGCAACCCCAGATACAGCACGACCGCCACCGCCACCGCCGCCTCGCCGGCGGCGACCCGCCGCCACCGCGGCGCCCCTGCGTCCGGTCCGTAGGCGGCGGCGACGGGCAGCAATAGTGGCAGGGTGAGGGCGGTCTCCTTGGAGGCGAAGGCAACAAAGGCGAGGAGGGCGACACCCACCAGCAGGCGCACGCGACCGGTGGCCAGCCAGCGCTGGTGGCCGAGGAGAGCGGCGAGGAGGAAGAGGGTGGCGAGGATCGTGTTGCGGGTGGAGATGAAGGCCACCGCCTCGACGTTCACCGGGTGGAGGGCAAAGAGCAGGGTTGCGCCCAGGGCGAGGCGGTGCGAGGCGAAGAGGGCGATCAGCAGGGCGTAGAGGAGGAGGGCGGCGGTCGCGTGGCAAACCACGCTGTCGAGGTGGTAGCCCAAGGGGTGGTCGCCGTAGAGGGCGTACTCGAGGACGAAGAGCACACGCGGCACGGGACGGAAGTACGGGTTGTCCTCGTCGGTGAAGGCGACATCCTCGGCGGTGAACAGCTCCGCCAGGCTGGTGAGATGGTGGGCCGCCTCGTTGTCGACAATGATCGGCGCGTCGTCCCAGACGAAGCCGTTGGTGAGCGAGGCGGCGTAGGCAAGGAGGACCACCCCGACCACCGCCGCCAGGGCGCTCGCGTGTCTGTGCAGGTAGGTTCGATTCACCGCCAGCCCGCCTCCCCGCCCACAAGCAAGACCCCCAACCGCCCGTCGCGCCCACCGCCCCCGAGGGGGGCGCGACGGGCGGCGGACTCTACCAAGGGGGGGAGCTGCCCGGGAGAGGAGGGAGCGGGCAGGAGTGCGGGATGAGGAGTGAGGAGTGAGTGGAGGGGAGTGCGATGCGCGGCGTAGGCTTCGCGATCCGACCGCCGCTTCTTTGCCCCGCGTCACCGCGCCCCTTCTGGAGTTACCGATGTACCACGAGGTCGCCGTCCACGTCGTGATCCCGGCGTACAACGTCGCCCCCCACATCACCGCGGTGGTGACCACCCTTCCTTCTTGGGTGGACACGGTCTGGGTGGTGGACGACGCGAGCACCGACGCCACCGCCGAGCGGTTGCGCGAGATCGCCGACCCCCGCCTCCACCGCCTCTCCCACGCCGAGAACCAGGGGGTGGGCGGGGCGATGGTCACCGGCTTTCGGGCGGTGCTGGAGGCGCACGAGGGGATCGTGGTGAAGATGGACGGCGACGGCCAGATGGACCCCGCCTACCTTCCCGCCCTCCTCGACCCCCTGGTGGCGTCCACCTGCGACTACACCAAGGGCAACCGCTTCCTCTCCAGCCACGCGCTGGAGCAGATGCCCACCCACCGCCTGATCGGCAACTTCGCCCTCACCTTCCTCACCAAGCTCGCCTCGGGCTACTGGAACATCTTCGATCCGCAAAACGGCTACCTCGCCATCCCCACCGTCCTCCTCAAAAAGATCGATCTCGACCACCTGGCGCGGCGCTACTTCTTCGAGAACGACATGCTCATCCACCTGAACATCCTCGGGGTCAGGGCGCACGACGTCGACATCCCGGCGCGCTACGGCGACGAGATCTCCGCCATGCGCATCTCGCGCATCTTCCTCACCTTCCCGCGCTACCTCTTCCGCCGCTACTGGTACCGCTTTTACCAAAAGCACGTCCTGCGCAACTTCTCGCCGATCGCCCTGTTCATCGTCACCGGCCTGCCGCTCTTGCTGTGGGGGACCCTCTTCGGCCTGTTCACCTGGTACCGCTCGGTCGCCCACCACACCTTCGCCTCCACCGGCACGGTGATGCTCAGCGTCCTGCCGTTCATCGTGGGCTTCGAGCTGGTCCTCCAGGCGATCGTCCTGGAGATCCACGAGACTCCCAAGTGAGGCCCACCGTGCGCCACGCCCTCACCCTGGCGGCGGTGGTGCTGGGCTTTTTTGCCGCCACCTTCCTCTTCCTCGGGATCACCCCGCTCAGCGAGCGGACGATCCTGGTCGGCGACTCGCCCTACTACTACGACCCCGCCTTGCGGGAGGTCGGCAAGGGGGTGTTCACCAGCCAGCCGAGCAACTTCTTGATGGACGTGGACAACAACCTCCACAACTACCCGTTCCGGCGCTTCGTCCAGGAGTGCCTGCACCAAGGGACGGCGCCGGTGTGGAACCCGTACGTCGCCATGGGGGTGCCGTTCGTCGGCCTGATGTCGGGCGCCTTCGATCCGATCGTCGGGGCGGCGGCGGGGGTCGCACCGCCGCAACGGCTCACCAACTGGGTGGTCTTCATCGCCATGCCGGTGGCGGCCAGCGGGATGGTTCTCCTCCTGTCGCTGTTCGCCCTGCCCCTCCCCACCCGCCTGTTCGGGGCGATCACCTTCACCTTCTGTGGCTGCCTGGTGGTCTGGCTCGGGCGGATGAACTTTCTCGCCATGGTATGGCTGCCCTGGCTCTTCGCCGCCGCCGAGGCCCTGGGTCGCCGGCCAAGCGCGGCGCGCGCCGGCGGACTCGCCCTCACCGTCGCTTTGATCACCTTGCCCGCCCACCTGCAGACCACCTTCCACTCCCTCGCCGCCCTCACCCTCTACGTCGCCGTCCGCCTCCTCCAACGGGCAACACCGGGCGGCCGCGGGCGATGGGTCGCGGCCGGTGCAACCGTGGCGATCGGGCTGGGGCTGGCGATCGGGGCGGTGCAGCTCCTTCCCGCCCTCGACCTCCTCCACCAGCCCGACCTACCACAGGTGAGCCGGGCGAACGTCGAACCGGCCGCCACCCCCGGCGTCGCCCTCCACCACGGGGTGCGTGGCGACTTGCAGACGATGGCGTCGATCCTCCCCACCGCGGTCACCGCGATAGCTCCCAACCTGTTCGGCTCGCCGCGCCACGCCACCGCCTGGTGGCCGGCCGCCAACTTCGCCGAGAACAACCTCTACATCGGCCTCCTGCCGCTCTTCTTCGCCCTCTACGCGATCGCCCACCTGCGCCGGTTACGGGCGGTCCAACCCTGGGCGCTCTTGGCGATCGCCGCCTTCGGGGTCGCCTACGCCCTGCCCCTCTTCAACCTGGTCAACTACCTCCCCGCCTTCAACCAGATCAACAACGCCCGCCTCCGTTTCGTGTACGAGTTCGGCGCCATCGTCTGCGCGGTCTTCGGCTTGGAGCGGTATCTCGCCGACCGGCCGGACGAAGGCCGTGGCCGGCGCGCGGCCGCCTTCGCCGGGTTCGCGATCGTCGCCCTCGCCCTCCCGCCCCTGCTCGTCGCGCTGCTGCCCCACCTCGCCATGGGGCAAGTGGCCCTGACCCGCACCGCCCGGCCGGCGATCGCCGCCCTCCTCAAGGAAGAGGAGCTGCGCAACCTCGCCTTGTTGGCGATCGCCATGGCCGGGGTGGCCGGCTGGTGGCGCGGCCGGCTCACCCCGAACACCTTCCGGCTCCTGGCGGTGGCGATCGTCTTCACGGACCTCTACCTCGCCCTCCATGACTTCAACCCCACCCTGCCGTCTCCCTACGTCTACCCGACGCCGCCCGCGGTCACCTTCCTGAAGCAGGACACGGAGCCGTTTCGCGTCTCCTCCACCTCCGCGGCAACGATCCTGCCGCCGAACACCAAGCTCCTCTACGGCCTCTACGACATCGACCTCTTTTGCGTCCTGGCCATCGACCGCTACGTCCGCTTTCAGCGCGTCTTCAACCCGCCCACCTCGGACGCCTTTCGCAACTTCATCTTCACCGAGCCGAAGCGGGTCCAAAGGTTGATCGACCTGATGAACGTGAAGTACGTGGTCAGCCAGCCGTGGGCGAGCCCGCGCGACTGGCTGCGCGACCCCTTCCGCAGCGATCCCAACTACCGCCTGGTCTACGACCACGAGGTGCGCGTCTACCAGAACCAAACGGCCCTGCCACGCTGCTTCCTCGTCCACCAAAGCCGGCACTTCGACCACCCCGACGCGGTACTCGCTGCCCTCTTCTCTCCCACCTTCGAGCCGCGCCGCACGGTCTATCTGGAGGACCCCAGCGCGCCGCCAGTGGACGGAGGCGAAGCGGCGGCGGGCGAGCGGGTCGCGATCACCCACCTGGGGATCAACGACCTGGAGGTGGAGGCGACCGCCACCACGCCCTCCTACCTCTTCCTCTCCGAGGCGTACTATCCCGGCTGGCAGGCGACGGTGGACGGCCAGGCCGCGCCGGTCTACGCCGCCGACTACCTCTTCCGCGCCGTCCACCTCACCCCCGGCCGTCACACCATCTCCCTCACCTTCCACTCCGCTCCCTTCGAGCGCGGCTGGCGGATCTCCGCCGCCGCCCTCGTCGCCACCCTCGTGCTCCTCGCCAGCCGCTTCCGCCGTCGCCCGCCCTCGCCGACGCCATGACCACCCCCACCTTTGTCCCCGTCCCACGCCGCCTCATCCGCCGGCTCGCCGCCACCGTTTCCGGCGAGCAGCGCGACGAGTCGGCGATCCCCTCCTACCTCCACTGGAACCCCTTTGTCCGCTGGATCATCACCCGCCGCCTGCAGATGGTGACCCGGATGGTCGCCGATACCCTCGCCGCCCGCACCGCGGCCGCACCGCCTGCGGGCCTCGACTTCGGCTGTGGCGTCGGCCTCCTCCTCCCCACCCTCGCCCCCCACCTGGCGACCTTCTACCTCACCGACCTCGACCTGCGCGCCGCTTCCCGCACCGCCGACCACTTCGCCATCCCCAATGTGCGCCTCCTCGCCGCGGATCGCTGGGCGGAGGTGATCGACGATGGCTCCCTCGCCTTCATCATCGCCGCCGACGTCTTGGAGCACGTGGACGACCTAGCGGGAGTGGTTCGCCTTCTCGCTGGCAAGCTGGAGCCGCGCGGCGCGCTCATCGTCTCCGGCCCCACGGAGACCTTGATCTACCGCCTGGCGCGCAAGATCGCCGGCTTCACCGGCGAGTACCACGTGCGCACCATCTTCGACATCGAGAGGCAGATCGTCGCCGCCGGCTTCGCCCCGCGCGAGCTCCGCTGCCTCCCCGGCCTCGGCCTGCCGACCCTCTTTCGGGTCACCCGCTATCTGCGTGGCGATGGACGGTGAGCCGGGTGGACGCCGTGGTGAGCGGCGCGGCCGGGCGTCGCTCGCGCGGATCGTGCGTTTCTTCCTCTCCGGGACCAGCGCCGCCGCGGTCCAGCTCGCCCTCTTCTATCTGTTCACCGACCTCCTCGGGGTGTGGTACCTGGCCGCCACCACCCTCGCCTTTGTCCTCGGCTTCTTCGTGGGCTTCGTCCTGCAGAAGTACTGGACCTTCAACATCACCCACACCGCCCTCGTGGGGCGCGAGCTGGCCCTGTACGCTGGCGCCGGCGTAATCAACTTGGGCGTCAACGCGGGCGCCATGTACCTCCTCGTGGACCGGCTCCACGTGTGGCACATGGCAGCGCAGGTGATCGTCTCCGGCGCCCTCGCCGCGCTCAGCTTCCTCCTCTACCGCTCCGTCATCTTCATTCCGACTTCTACCGAGCCCTGAGACCATGATCAACGGAAAACGCGTCACGGTGATCCTGCCTGCCTACAACGCCGAGCAGACCCTGCGCGCCACCTACGCCGACATCCCGCACCTGATCGTCGACGACCTCATCTTGGTGGACGACCACTCCTCCGACCGCACCGCCGAGGTGGCGCGCGAGCTCGGCATGCACGTGATCGTCCACGACCAAAACCGCGGCTACGGCGCCAACCAGAAGACCTGCTACCGCGCGGCCCTGGCGCGCGACGCGGAGATCGTGGTGATGCTCCACCCTGACTACCAGTACACGCCGCGGCTGATCACCGCGATGGCGTCGATGATCGCGGAGGGAGAGTTCGACGTGGTCCTCGCCTCGCGCATCCTCGGCATCGGGGCGTTGAAGGGGGGGATGCCGCTGTACAAGTACATCGCCAACCGCTTCCTCACCGCCGCGGAGAACCTGCTGGTGGGCCACAAGCTCTCCGAGTACCACACCGGCTACCGCGCCTTCTCGCGCGCGGTCTTGGAGACCCTGCCGCTAGCCGTGGACTCGGACGACTTCGTGTTCGACAACCAGATGCTCGCGCAGGCGATCTACGCCCGCTTCCGGATCGGCGAGGTCTCCTGCCCGACGCGCTACTTCGAGGAGGCGTCGTCGATCAACTTCCAGCGCTCGGTCACCTACGGCCTTGGGGTCCTCGCCACCGCCGCCACCTGTTGCCTGCACCGCTGGGGGTGGCTCCGCTCGCCCCTCTTCATCCCCCTCGACGGGCGGTAGAGACCGCCGCCTTGCAGGGTGGCCGGGGTGGCCACGCGCACCCCGCCGCCGCGCCGTCGCCATGGCCGACCCGAGCCCCCTCGCCCCCCGCCCCACCTGGCCAATCGCCGCTTTGTTGGTGGTGGCGACGGTGGCGGCCTACGCCTCCGTCTGGCGGTGCGACTTCGTCTCCCTCGACGACCCCACCTATGTGACCGACAACCCGCTGGTCGCCCAGGGGCTCACCTGGCAAGGCGTCGCCGGAGCCTTCACCACCGGCCACGCGGCCAACTACCACCCCCTCACCTGGCTGTCGCACATGGTGGACGTGGAGCTCTACGGCCTGCGGCCGGCGGGCCACCACCTCACCAACCTCCTCCTCCACCTCGCCTCCACCCTCCTGCTCTTCGCCTTCCTCGCCCGCACCACCCAGGCGCCCTGGGCGAGCGGCGTGGTCGCCGCCTTGTTCGCCCTCCACCCGACCCACGTGGAGTCGGTGGCGTGGATCGCGGAGCGCAAGGACTGCCTCAGCACCCTGTTCGCCATGGCCACGATCTGGGCGTATCGCGGCTACTGCCTCCACCCCTCCGCCCGCCGCGCGGCCGGAGTCGGCCTCTGGTTCACCGGCGGCCTGCTCGCCAAGCCGATGGTGGTCTCCCTGCCGCTGCTTTTGTGGCTGCTCGACTACTGGCCCCTGCGCCGCCCCCTCGGGTGGCGGCGGGTGGGGGAGAAGCTGCCCCTCTTCGCCCTGGCCGCGGCGTCGTGCGTGGTCACCTTCCTGGCGCAGCAAAGCGGCGGCGCGGTGCAGGACCTGCGCATCCCCTTGGCCCCGCGCCTCGCCAACGCGGTGGTCGCCTACGTCCGCTACCTCGGCGAGCTCCTCTGGCCGGTGAAGCTGTCGGTCCTCTACCCCCACCCGTACATCACCGGCACGCCGTGGTCGCGCGCCACGGTGGTCGGGTGCGCCCTGCTCCTCCTGGCGCTCACCGCCCTCGCCATCGCCCTGCGTCGCCGCCGCCACCTGCTGGTCGGCTGGGGCTGGTACCTGGTGTCGATGGTGCCGGTGATCGGGGTGGTGCAGGTGGGGGTACAGGCGATGGCGGACCGCTACACCTATCTGCCCTTCATCGGCCTCTTTCTCGCGATCGTCTGGGAGGGGCGGGCGCTGTGCGCACGCCTCGGCCGCGGCCGCTGGCTTGGGGGTGCGGCGACCGTGGCGGTACTCGGATTGCTCACCCTCCTCACCGCCCGCCAGGTCGGGGCGTGGCGCGACAGCACCACCCTCTACGAGCGCTCCCTGGCGGCCACGCCGGAGAGCTGGGCCTTGCACAACAACCTCGGCAACGCCTACTCCCGCGCCGGCAACTACGACGGCGCGATCCGCGAGTTTTCGACCATCCTCGACCACGCCGGCCACTTCCTCACCCTGATGGGGGAGCACCGCGAGGAGGCCCACTACAACCTCGCCCTCGCCTACCAAGAGCAGGGTGACCTGGGCCAGGCAATCGCCCACTACCAGCAGGCGATCGCCCTCAACCCCGCCAACCTCGACGCGCAGAGCAACCTCGGCCTCGTCTACCTCCGGCAGGGAAAAGTCGAGCAGGCGCGGCAGCAGCTCGAATGGGTGGTGCGGGTGCAACCGGGCTACCCTGCCGGCCTCTACAACCTCGCCGAGGTCTACCGCGCGGCGGGGGAGGACGAGCGCGCCGCGCGCCTCTACGAGCGGTTCCTTCGCCTGCGCAACGACTACCCACCTGCCGTCGCCCACCTTGCCGCCTCCTACGAGAAGCTCGGCCTGCTTGCCGAGGCAACCGCCGCCTACCGCCGCGCCGCCTTGCTGGACCCCACCGACCCCGCCACCCAGGCGGCCCTCCGCCGCCTCCAGCCCTTAGCGACCCCATGAGCCAAGCCACCCCCCAGCCCACCGTGGTCACGCGCCGCGCCACCCTCCTGACCGCCCTCGCCCTCTTCGCGGTGACCGCGGCGGTCTACGCCGGGGTGGTGCGCAACGACTTCGTCGACTGGGACGACAACCAGTACCTCTACCAAAACGCCCACATCCAGCACCTCGACAAGCAGTCTTTGCGCTGGATGTTCACCACCTTCCACGCCAGCAACTACCACCCCCTGACCTGGCTCAGCCACGCCCTCGACGTCCAGCTCTGGGGGCTGAACCCCCACCTGCACCACCTCACCAGCGCCCTGCTCCACGCCCTCAACACGGTGCTCGTCTTCCTGCTCGCCCGCAGGCTGCTGGCGGTGCGGCGCGCCGATCGCGAAGAGGAGGCGAGCGCGACCGGGCCGCCCCTAGGGGTGGCGGCGGTGGCCGCCCTCCTCTTTGGCCTCCACCCGGTCCACGTGGAGTCGGTGGCGTGGGCGGCGGAGCGCAAGGACGTCCTGTGCGCCCTCTTCTTCCTCCTCGCGCTGCTTGCCTACCTGCGCTACGCGACCGCGAGCGAGCGGCGCGCGCGCTGGTACGTGTTGACCGTGGTCTGCTTCGTCCTCGCCCTCCTGGCGAAGCCGATGGCGGTCACCCTGCCGGTGGTCCTGCTGCTGCTTGACGGCTACCCCCTTGGCCGCCTGCGCCGGGGCGGGCGCCTGCGGGTGGGGATGGAGAAGATCCCACTGTTTCTGATCAGCGGCGCCTCTAGCGTCGTCACCTTCCTCGCCCAGTCGCACGGCGGCGCGGTGATGCCCATCGACAAGCTGCCGATCGCGACCCGCCTGCTCAATGCCGTCTACGGCCTCGCCTTTTACCAGGGCAAGCTGGTGGTGCCGCGCGCCTTCTCGCCGCTGTACGAATACCCCCAGGACTTCGACCTCGCGGGCCACATCCTCGCCTTCGTGGTGGTGGCCACGATCACCGCGGTCACCGTTGGGTTGTGGCGCAGGGGGCGGCCCCTGCTGCTCACCTGCTGGCTCTACTTCGTGATCACCCTCTTGCCGGTGATTGGCATCGTCCAGGTGGGCAGGCAGATGGCCGCCGATCGCTACCTGTACCTGCCCGGCCTCTCCTCCTGCCTCCTCGGCGGCCTCGGCGTTGGCTGGCTGTGGGCGCGGTGGCGCGGCGAGCCCATCGGAGCCCGCGCTCGCACGGTGGTGGCGGCGGCGGTCGTGGGGGTCTGCCTCGTCCTCGCCATCCAGACCGTGCGCCAGGTGGCGGCGTGGCGCGATGACGAGACCCTCTGGCGGTTCGCCGTCTCCCGCCAGCCGAACCGCGCCTTCCTCGCCCGCTGCCACCTCTTTGGCCAGTACGGCAAGCGTGGCGATCTACCGAAGGCGGTGGCGATGTACGAGGAGCTCCTCGCCCTCGCCCCAGACTTCGCGGAGGGGATGAACCAGATGGGGATCGTCTTCGCCGATGCCGGCCGCCCCGACCTGGCGATCCGCGAGTTCCAACGCGGCCTCAAGGCCGACCCCAAGTCCGCCTCCCTGCACGGCAACATCGCCCGAGTCTATTTGGTCACGCGGGACGTGGCGGCGGCAGAGGCGGAGGCAAAAAAGGCGATCGAGCTGTGGCCCGAGTACGCCCTCGGCCACCGGTTCCTCGGCGAGGCGTACCTCATGCAGTTCCGCACCGAGGAGGCGATCCGCTCCTTGGAGGCGTCGCTGAAGTACGACCGGGAGAGCGACACCGCCTACGTCAACCTCGGCCTCGCCTACGGCCGGGTCGGGCGCATAGAGGATGCGATCCGGGCGTACCAGGAGGCGGCCCGGGTCGCCCCGGACAAGGGGTCGATCCCGTATCAGGCGGCCCGCCTCTACTACCAGCTCGGCAAGGTCGCGGAGGCGCGCGCCGCCTGCCAGCGGGCGGTCGCCCTCGGCTACGCGGTGGACCCCGCCTTTCTCCAGGCGGTCGGCCTCACCTCGTAGACCGCGTCTCCGCCGCCGGCGGCGCGGCGCGGATCGACCGGCGGACGACGAACTGCGGGTTGCCGTTGTCCTTCAAGAAGAGGCGGCCGAGGTACTCGCCCACCATCCCGATCGCGAAGAGCTGGACCCCGGAGAGGATGAAGAGGGAGACGATGAGCGACGCCCAGCCGAGCGGCGCCTCCGGGTGGCGCAGGCGATCGACCACGAAGAAGCACGCCCCCCCCAGACCGAGAACGGCGAAAACCATGCCGAGGACCGAGGCGATCCGCAGGGGCAGGACGGAGAAGTTAGTGAACATGTTGAGCCACACGGCGAGCAGCTTGCGCAGGTTGTAGCCCGAATGGCCCACCGGCCGCGGCCGGTGTTCCACCACCACCGCGGCGTAGTTGCGGGTGAAGCGGAGGATCAGGCCGTCCACGTACGGGTAGGGGCCGGTGTACTTCACCAGCTCGTCGACCACGAAGCGGGTCACCGCCCGGAACGAGGAGAGGTAGAGGCCGCGCGGCTTGCCCCACACCAGGCTCGCCACGTAACCGTTGAAGCGGCTGCCGAGGTTGCGCAGGGGGGGATGGTGCTTGCGGGCGAAGCACGAGTAGACCACGTCGTACCCCTCCAGCAGCTTGTCCACCAGCTTCACCACCTCCGACGGCGGGTTCTGCAAATCGTCGTCGAGGGTCACCACCACGTCGCCGGTGCAGGCGTTGAAACCGGCCATGGTGGCGTTCTCCTGCCCAAAGTTGCGCGCTAAGTCGAGGAAGTGGATGCGCGGATCGTGGCGCGCCAACCGCTCGCATACCTGCGCGCTGTCGTCCGCCGGGCTGGCGTCGTTCACCAATACGATCTCCAGGGTGTAGAGCGTCGCCAGCTCGTCGATCAGCCCGGCCACCAAGGTGGGGACGGTGGCGGCGCCGTTGTAGACCGGGATGACGACGGAGAGCTTCATACCCACCGTCTTCCGCCAACGATCTCGGTGACCGCCGCGATCACGTCGTTGACATCCTGGCTGGTGAGCGCCGGCGACAGCGGCAGGCTCACGGTCTGGCGGCCGACGCGCGTGGCGTTCGGGTACTCCTCCGGCCGCCAGCCAAAGCGGCCCTGGTAGTACGGGTGTTCGGGGATCGCGAGGTAGTGGACGCCAACGCCGATCTTGCGGGCGGTCATGGCGTCGAGGAAGGCGTCGCGGGTGATCCCGGCGCGCCGCTCGTCGATCAGCAGGGTGTAGAGGTGGAGGCCGTGGCGGGCGTCCTCCGGCAAAGGGGGGGGAGTCGTCACCCCCAGGGGGGCGAAGGCCGCTTCGTACCCCTCCCAAATCTCCCGCCGCCGTTGCCAGTTCGCCTCCACCCGCGCGAGCTGGTGGATCCCGATCGCCGCTTGCAGATCCATCATGTTGTATTTGAAACCGCACTCGACCACCTGGTAGTGCTTGAAGCCGGCATCGCCGAAGCGGTGCCAGGCGTCCTTGGACATGCCGTGCAGGGCCAGGACGCGCGCCCGCTCGATCTCCTCCGGGGCGCGGGCAACGATCATCCCCCCCTCGCCAGTGACCACGTTCTTGGTGACGTAGAAGCTGAAGCAGCCGAAGTTGCCGAGGGTGCCCACGGGCGCGCCGCGATAGGTCGCCTCCACTGCGTGGGCACAGTCCTCGATGATCTTCAGGTGGTGGCGCTCGGCGAGCGCGGTCAGACCCTCCATGGCGCACGGCCGGCCGGCGAAGTGGACCGGGACGATGGCGCGGGTGCGCGGGCTGATCCGCTGCTCCACCGCGAGCGGGTCGATGTTCATGGTCAGCGGGTCGATGTCGGCGAGGACCGGCGTCGCCCCAGCATGGATGATCGCGTTGACCGTCGCGCAGAAGGTGAGGGCGGTGGTGATCACCTCGTCTCCCGGCCCAAGGCCGGCGGCGATCATCGAGATGTGGAGCGCCGCGGTGCACGAGTTCACCGCCGCCACCTGGCTCGCCTTCACCCCCTTGAAGGCGGCGAAGTCCGCCTCGAAGCGGGCGACCCGCGGCCCGGTCCCGAGCCAGCGCGAGCGCAGCACCGCCTCCACCTCTTGGATCTCTTCCGCACCCACCTGCGGTGAGCCGAAGACGAGGAAGTTGTCGCGCAAGGGTCCGACCCCACCTTTCTGCGCACGTATGAGGGTGGCTGTTGGAGAGCAGAAAGGGAGCTTCGTACAGCCCCCAAAACGGTGGCGCAAACCCGCGGTAAATCGACAAAACGAACGGTTCAGTCTAGCCTCGCCCTGCGCCGACCGGCAAACGAGGCGCGCTCGATTGCGCCGCCACCGCGACCTCCTCGCAAGCTCGTCATGCACTCCGGCTACCTCGCCCTCGCCCTCTCCATTTTCCTGGGAGCCGGCGGCCAGCTTGGCCTCAAGGCCGGTGCGGTGCGCGCCGGGACGGGGGCGATCGCGCTCTTTCACCCCTACACCGCCGGTGGCCTGGGCGCGTACGTGGTGGCGTCGATCTTCTATATCTACGCCTTGAAGACGATCCCAATCTCCGTCGCCTTCCCGATCTTTTTCGCGGTGAACTTCGCCCTCGTCGCCGTCGCTTCCCACCTCGTCTGGGACGAGCCGTTCGGCGTCCTCCAGCTCTTCGCCCTGCTCCTCATCGCCGCCGGGGTGGGGATCCTCGCCCGCACCACCTGAGCCCTCCTGGCCATGCCCGACCCGCGACCACCCGTACCCTGCCCGCGACCACGTGCGGTCTTCGCCCGCGTCGATTCGAGAGGAGCGGTGCCATGACCCTGCCCTGCCCGGTGTGCGCCACCGCCAGCCCGCTCGAGCACCGCGCCGCGCCGGCGGCGATCTACCGCTGCCCCGCCTGCGACCACGCCTTCAGCGACCCGGCGTCGATCCGCGCCCCCGAAAGCTACGACCCCGCGTACTACGCCAAGGTCCACAAACACTGGTTCGCCAACCCCAACATCCCGCTCTTTCAGCACGTGGCGCGCTACCTCGAAGCCCTTGGCGAACAGCCGTCGGTCCTCGACGTCGGTTGCGGTAAGGGCGATTTCTTGCGCTACCTCCACGCCACCCACCCCAACGCCACCCTCACCGGCATCGACTTCTCGCCGCCGGCGGCGGAGGGGGGAATCGACTACCTCCAGGGCGACGCCGCCAGCGTGGCGCTCGATCGCACCTTCGATCTGGTCACCACCTTCGCCACCATCGAAGACCCGGTAGACGTCCACCGCTTCGTCCGCCGCCTGCGCGACTGGTGCAGGCCCGGCGGCTACCTGGTGGTGATGGCGGTAAACGACCGCTCCATCCTGTTTGCCACCGCCCGCCTGCTCTTTCGCCTCGGCCTGCGCCTGCCCTATGAGCGGCTCCACGCCACCTACCACCTCCACCACTTCAACCGCCGCTCGTTGGTGCGGCTGCTGACCAGCGAGGGGCTGACCGTGGTGGAGCACCACCTGCACAACTGCCCCCTGCGCGCGGTCGACACGCCGGCGCGCTCGCCGCTCGTCCACCGCCTCCTCCTGATCCCGGTGGTGGCGATGTTCGCCCTCGGCCACCTCACCGGCCGCACCTACCTGCAGACCGTGGTCTGCCGGCGAGGCTGATGGGTACCACGCCCGCAACACCGGCCGGGCCGGCCGCCGGCCGCGCCGGCGGTTTCCCGGCCGCGGCCATGGAGGGGGTGGCGGGCCCGCGCCTCGACCGCCTCGTCTACCTCCTCGCCCTCGCCGCCCTCCTCGGCTCCCTTTGGCTCCACCTCACCGGGCCGGTGAAGGACCCCGACGCCTACTGGCACCTCGCCACCGGCAAGTGGATCGTCGAGAACCGCGCCCTGCCCGCGACCGACCCCTTCAGCTTTCCGGCCCTCGCCCAGAACCCGCCGCCCGGAGATGCGGCGTGGGTCCGCTTCATGCTCCGCTCTTACTGGCTCGCCCAGGCGGGGTTTTACCTGTGCTACGAGCGGTACGGCTTCGGCGGCCTGGTGGGGTTGCGGGCGACGGTCCTGACGGTGGCCATGGCGGTGGTGGCGGGGTGGATGTTCCGGCGCCGCGTCCCGCCCCTGCTGGCGCTGCCCCTCATCGCCCTCTGCGGACCCTACCTCGGCCTGACGCCGTTCAAGGACATCCGGCCGCAGATGTTCACCTTCGTCGCCATTCCCCTGCTGGTCGTCCTGCTAGAAGGGGTGTTGCGCCGGCGCGATGCCCCCCCGGCCGGCCGCGGCGTACAGGCCGGCGAGGTCGCCATCGTCTTGCTCATGGCGCTCTGGTCGAACCTCCACGGTGGGGTGGTCCTCGGCAACGTGATCGTCATCCTCTACGCCGCGGCCGAGATCGCCTCCCACCGCTTCGCCGTACGGCAGGGGCGCACCCCGCAGCCGGTGCGCCGCTTCCTCCTCCTCGGCCTCGCCAGCGTGGCCGCCAGCCTCGCCAACCCGGAGACGTACCACAGCGCGCTCTTCCTCTTCGCCCTGGAGACCAGCAACTACGGGGCGATCATCACCGAGTACCTGCCGCCTTGGGTCCTCACCACCCGCTACCACCAGCCCCTCGTCCCCCTGTGGGGCTGCCTCGCCCTCGGCGGCGCGGTCCACCTGCTGCGCTACCGCCACATCCCCCTGCGCCGCCACCTCCTCTTCCTCTTCCTTGGCCTCATCGCCCTCAAGTCGTACCGCTACACGGTCTTCGTGGTGCTGGTCGAGCCGCTGTTCCTCGGCAGCGGTCTGCGCGGGCTGGGGGCGGCGGTGCGCGAGCTCCTCCCGCGCCTCGCCCGGGCGGCGATCGCCGTCCCCCTCCTCGCCCTACCCCTCACCGCCTACGCGGTGCGCGGGGCGCTCCAGGGCCACCAGCTCCTCAAGTTCAACCGCGCCGTCCTCTTCCAGTATCCAAGCGGCGCGGTGAGCTTCCTCCGCTCCCACCGCGTCGCGGGCAACTGCTTCAACACCTATGACTGGGGCGGCTACCTCACCTGGGAGCTCTACCCGGAGATTCGGATCCTCTACGACGGCCGCAGCCTCATTCGCGAGGTCTTCGACAACGCGGCGCGGGTGTGGGAGGCGGCGGGGAGCGAGGCGGGCCACCCGCCCGAGTGGCGGGCGCACCTCGACCGCTGGGGGGTGGACCTGATCGTGATGAACGGCGCCGACCTCTTCGACCGCGCCATGCACCCGCTCCTCCCCGCCCTGATCGACGACCCCGACTGGGCCCTCGTCTACCGCGCCATGGATGCGCTGATCTTCGTCCGCCGGGCGACCTATCCCGAGCTGGTGGCAAAAAGCGAGCTTGCTGGAGCGCTCGCCTACGACCAGGTGATCATCCAGGCGCGCCTGGCCATCGACCTCCACCCGAATACCCCCGAACCGTGGCTCCTCCTCGGCCAGGGGTATCTCTACCGCGGCAGCCTGCGCGAGGCGTGGCAAAGCTACCGCAAGGCGCTGGCCATCAACCCCAACGACGCGGAGGCACGGCGGATGGTCGCGACGATCGAAGCGGCGGCGGCGCGCTAGGGGGCTGCCGGCCTTTCGCGATCGCGCGCCCACTCCGCGGGCACGTGCGGCTGGCGGAGGTTGCGGGGGCGGAAACCAACGCGCCGCGAAGGAACGCCAAGGGGCGCGAATCGTGGACGGGAAGGGCACGGCCAACGCTCCACCGTTGGCCATCGGTTCCGCCTGCACCGCGGGGTGCAGCGCAGCGGCGACGGTGCACACAGAGGTCACCGAGGCGAGCCTTTCCCTTGGCCTCCTGGCGGCTTTGCGCCTTGGCGTTCAGCGGTGTTCATCGCCCGTGGACTAGCCGATGGATCCCCTCCTTCACCCCGGCGCGCCCCCCCCTGCGGAACACAAACGGCCTCTCCCCTGCGCGCAGCACGGTCGCCCCACCGACCCTCGGGAACGCGTTGGCCCGCAGGGATCGCACACGCTCGGGGGATGGGCAGGTAACGCCAAGCCACCAGGGGCGAAGACGCCAAGGATTTCTATTCCAGCGCATCCGGCTTGCGTCTGGGTTGGGCGGGGGGGAGGGGGCGCGGAAGGCGGCCACCCCCCCTCGCGCGCCGGGTTCAGCGCACCGAAATCAGCTCGATCTCGAAGATCAGGGTCTCGTTGGGACCGATCACCGGCGGCTGGCCAGCGCTGCCGTAGGCGAGCTCCGGCGGGATGAAGAGGCGCCAGCGATCGCCGGGGCGCATGCGGACCAGGGCCTCCTGCCAGCCCGCGATCACCTGGGAGAGGGCGAGGGTCGCGGGGCCGCCGTGGCGCTCGGAGCTGTCGAACTCCGTCCCATCCAGGTGGCTCCCGCGGTAGCGCACCACCACGGTCGCGTCCTTGTCCGGCTTGTTGCCCTTGCCCTCCGCGATCACCTCGTACTGCAGGCCGCTGCGCCGATGCTCGACCCCCTCCTTGTCGCGATTGGCGGCGAGGAAGGCCGCCCCCGCCTCGGCGTTCGCCCGGGCCACCGCCGCGCGCTCGGCGGCGAGCCGCTCCTTGCGGGCCGCGACCACCACCATCATTTCGCCGGGGGCGATCTGCGCCGGCCGGTGGCCCAGCGCATCCGCCACGCCGCGCCCGATCGCCTCGGCGTCGATCGAGCCGACCTCCTGCTGCACAAGCTGCTGGCCGCGCTGGACGCCGACGGCGTAGCTGAAGTCCAGCCGCTGCGCCGCCGTTCCCTCGCCCCGGGTGCGCATCGCTGCGCCCAGCGCCTCCGGGGTGAGGCGGATCGGCGCGCCGCGCACCACGGCGGCCAGACCGCTACCGACCTCCGCGGGATCCACCACCTCCAGGCCGTCGCTAATCAGCGCCTCGCCGAGCTGGTATCCGGCGGCATAGCTGAAGCGCGCCTCCTCGCCGGTAAGCGGCGTACCCACCGCCACCCTTGCCACCAGGGTCAGGAGGAGACCGAGGAGGGCCAGGGGGTAGGTGCGTGAGGGGGCGGAGCGGGAAACGGGATGGCTCGTGGCGCGCGACCGGGGGGACCCAAGGGCGCGCCTCACGGGGCCTCTCCCGCCGGCTCCGCCAGCGCCGGGTCGAGGATCTCGATCTTCGCCTTCGCCCGCAGACCCTTCAGCCAGGTCGCGACGCGCTCCTCGCTCCAGCTCCGTTGAAGGTCTTTGCGCAGCTTGGTCTCCACCTCCGCAAAGGAAACCTGGTGGTCGGGGAGGAAGCGGTCGACCTTCAGGAGATAGATCCCCTTGAGATCCTCCACCGGGTTGGAGACCTGCCCCTCGCGCAGGCCCCACACCACCTTGTCCATCGCCGGCGGCAGCCGCCCGGCGTGGAGCGGGCCGAGGAGGCCGCCCGCCTCCTTCTCCTCCGCGGGGGCGTCGGAGACCGCCCGCACTACCTCCTCAAACGGCTCCCCCGACTCGATCCGCGCCAGCGCATCCTTCGCCTTGTTCAGATAGCCGTTCCACATCTGATCGTTGCGATTGAGGATCGGGACCTGGATGAAGATTTCCCGGACCACCGCGCGCTTCGGCTCGACAAACTTCGCCAGGTTGTCCTGGTAGTACTTCTGCGCCTCGGCGCGACTCACCGGACGATCCGGGTCGGCCACCTGGCGTTCGCCGATTTCGAGAAGCCTCCGGTTGCGCAGCTCCGTCTTCACCGCGTCGACGGTGAAGCCGCCCTTCGCCAGCTCCGCGCGGAAGGCGGCCTCGTCCGGGTACTTGGCGATCACCTTGGCCAGCGCCTCGGCCAGCTCCCCCTTGTCCACCCCCACGCCTCGTTGCTGCGCGTCCGCGAGCTTGAGCTGCCGGTCGATCACCGTCTGCATCGCCTGCCGGCGCAGGGTCTGGCGCTTCGCCTCATCCACCGTGCCGTGGTAGCTCGACCACGGCAAAAGGCGGCTGAGCTCCCCCTCCACGTCGCGCCGCGAAATCTCCACCCCGTCGACGCGGGCCACGATCGCGTCCAGGGGGTTCTCCTCCGCCTCTACCGCCGGCGGGAGGAGGAGCAAGCAAACGAGGCACAGGAGGAGGCGGGAGGCAAGGGCGGACATGGAGACTCCAGAGGGTGAGGGGATGCCATCAGACAGGTGCAACAACGGGCCGCGCGCCGCGGGTGGGGTGGGGTGGACCTCTCGACCCTCCCGGCGAGCGGAGCCGGCGACCCTTGGGGCCCAGCAGACCGGCCAGGGGTCTCGGTTGCGGGAAGTCTGTCAGACTTTGGCGGCCGTCGCGAGCAGAGGCAAACTCGATTCCGGATCGGGAGGGTGCGCCAGGCGACGTGCGGTCAGGGAACCCCCCACGGCGCCCGATCCGGGCCGCGTGGGGCCGCTTCGAAGGTCGCTCGACAGGCTCCGACCGCGGCCACCTTCCGTACTCCCCACCCAGAGAACCCCCCTGTCGTCTGCAGGCGACAGGGGGGCCCTCCTCCCGGTGGGTGGCCGGGAGTGGCACCACCGATCAGTCATCCCGATCGTGGTCGTGGTGGTGCTCTTTCTCCTCCCAACGGTGGCGCCACCAGCGGCGGTGGCCCTCCCAGTGGTCGTGGCCACCGACCTCCTCGCCGACCGCCTTGAGGATCGGCATGGAGACGAGGTCGTCCTCGCCGGGGGCGTGGCGCATGTACGCCGCGGGCTGGTCGTCGATGTGCGCCGAGCGATCCTCGTGGCACGCCACGCAGGTGATCGCCAGCTCGTCGCGCGGGTCGATCTCGCCGTCGTGGGAGGCACACACCGCGCCGGTGAGCAGCTCGTTCACCGCGTCGAAGATCGCAAAGGAGACGCGGCCACCGTTGTGGGCGCGCCACCGGCCGTTGGTGCAGCCGACCTGCGCCGAGAGGTCGGCGTGGCACAGGAGGCAGGTGGTGGTTAGCGCCTCGGCCGCGTCCACCTGCTGGCGCGGGGTGCACGAGTCGCCGGTGAGGTAGAGGGAGACGGTGAGGTACTCCACGGGCCGCACCCGGCCGCCGCGATGGTGGCGCCACTCCTCGTTGGTGCACGCCACCCGCGCCGAGAAGTCGGCGTGGCAGGTGCGGCACTTGCCGCTCAGCAGGGTGGTGGCGTCGAGGCCGGTGTCGACGGTGGCCGGGTTGCAGTCGTCGTCGAGATGGTTGCCGGCAAGCTCCACTCTTCCCGGGTTCACGTTCGGGTTGGTGTCGTCGCAGTCGACGGTGGCATCAAAGCCGTCCCCATCCGCGTCCGCCACCGCCGGACAGACCGCCCCCTGGCTGATCCACTGCCCCACCACCTCCGCCTCGGCCGGGGAGAGGTAGGTGGCCATGGAGCCGCCCGCCGCGACCTTCTGGTAGAGGAGGCTGGCCCCACGATCGTTCACCACCACGTAGCCGCCCGTGTACAGGTTGGCGCAGGCAACCCCGGCGCTCAGGTCGAGGCCGCTGAGGGCCGCGTCGCCCCCGTGGCAGCGCACGCAGTTGGCGGTGAAGATCGGCTGCACGCTGGCGGCGAAGTCGACCGCGGGGATGAGATCTGGGGTCGAGGCGTTGCAGTCGTCGTCGATCCCGTTGCCGGGCAGCTCCGCCGCCCCGGGGTTCACGTTCGGGTTGGTGTCGTCGCAGTCGACGGTGGCCTCAAAGCCGTCCCCATCCGCGTCAATCACCGGCGGCGGGCAGGTGGCGCCCTGGTCGATCCAGGCGGCGATCCGCTCCGCCTCCACCAAGGTCACGTAGTCGGACATGGTGCCGCCCACCGCCACCTTCGCGGCGAGGAGGCTAGCGGCGCGATCGCCGGCGACCACATAGCCACCGTTCACTAGGTTCGCGCAGCCCGCCCCGGTGGCCAGATCGAGATTGGCGATCGGGGCGGCGGGGCCGTGGCAGCCCACGCAGTTGGCGGTGAAGATGGGCTGGAGGTCGGCGACGAAGTCGAGGCGCCGCACCACGTCCGGGGTCGCCGGGGAGCAGTCGTCGTCGATGCCGTTCTCCACCACCTCGACCCTCCCCGGGTTCACCGCCGGGTCGTTGTCGTTGCAGTCGAAGTTGGAGCTCCAGCCGTCGTTGTCGTTGTCGACCACCGGGTTGTCGATGGTGGTCGGATCGCAGTCGTCATCCTCGCCGTTGAACAGGATCTCGACCGCCCCAGGGTGGACCGCCCCGTTGGCGTCGTTGCAGTCGATCCCCGCCCAGTAGCCGTCACCGTCCGCATCCACGGAGAGGCCGTTGCCCGCGTCCGCCCCCTGCGCCACCCAGGCGGTGAGGGTGGCGACATCCAGCGCGGCGAGGTAGCTCGCCATCGATCCGCCGCACGTCGGCGAGACCGCCGGGTCGACCTTCTGCACCAACAGGCTGGCCGCACTATTGCCCGTGCCCGGCACCACGTAGTAGGTCGAAGGGCAGATGGGGAGGGTAGAGAGCAGGGCGCTGCCCGACTGGCCGGCGCGCAGATCCGGTACCTGGCTGGCGTCGTGGCAGGTGATGCAGGAGCGATCGAAGATCGCCTGCACCGCCGCATACGGCACCCGCGCAGTGGCGTCGTAGCCGGTCCCCAGAAGGGCGACGGTGGCGCCACCATTGAAGGCGTTGGAGGTGAGGGTGAGGGAGGCGGTGGTGTTGCCCGCCACGCTCGGGGTGTACAGCAACGGGAGGGTGAGGGTGGCGCCCACCCCCACCACCGCCGGCAATGGCAGCGCCGCGGTGTCGACCGTGAACGCCGGATCGCTGGTGGTCAGGGCGGTGATCACTAACTCCGCCGAGCCAGTGGACTCCACCACCGCGCTCGCCGCCGCCGTGGCCCCGAGGGTGACCACCCCGAAGTCGACGCTCGCGGTGACCCAAGCGACATACGGGTCGCCGCCCGGGGAGTCGGGCGTCGCCCGGTTGCAGTCGTCGTCGAGACCATTGTTGGCAATCTCCGCCATCCCCGGATTCACGGTCGGGTTGGCGTCGTTGCAGTCGACGTCGGCGGTATAGCCGTCGCCATCGCCATCGACGGTGGTGGCCAGCGCGCCCTCGTCGATCCAGCGCGCGATCAGGTCCGCCTGCGCGGTGGAAAGGCCACCGCTGCCCTCCGGCATCTTCACCCCGCACGCCGGCGCCACGCCGTCGGGCTGGACCTTGGCCACCAGGTAGCTGGCCGCCGCATTGCTGGCGACCACCAGGGTCTGACCGGCGCACCCCGCCGCTTGGCCGACCAGCGCCGCGTAAGAGTTGCCGGCGGTGAGATCGGGCGCCTCGCCGCCGGTAAAGTGGCAGGAGATGCAGCTCGCGTCGAAGAGCGGCTGGATCTGGCTTGGGAAATCCACCGGCTGCGCACACGGCTCGTCGACGCCGTCGCAGTTCTGGTCGATGGTGTCGCCGCACACCTCCGCCGCACCCGGGCGGATCGCCGGGTCGTACACCATGCAGTCGCCTTGGCAGGCGAAGTAGCCGTCGTTGTCGAGGTCGCGCTCCGCCTGTGGGACCACGCCGTTGCAGTCGTCGTCGAGGCCGTTGCACGCCTCCGGCAGACCGGGCCGGCGGGTGGGATCGTGGTCGTCGCAGTCGCCACCGCACACCGGCACGCCGTCGCCGTCGGCGTCGTGGTCGGTCGTCCACTGGACGCCGTCGCAGTTGGTGTCGAGGCCGTCGCACACCTCCACCGCCCCCGGGTGCACGGACGGCCGCGTGTCGTCGCAGTCCACCGCGCCGCACAGGCCACCCTCGGTGGCGTAGCCGTCATGATCGACATCCGTACACACCGGGCAGTCCACCGCGCTCGGGTCGGCGAGGTCGATCAGGCCGTTGCAGTTGTTGTCGATCCCGTCGGTGCACAGCTCGGTCGCTACGGGGTTCACACCGGCGTGGAAGTCGTCGCAGTCCGCGCCGCCGCACACGCTATCCAGGTAGCCGTCGCCGTCGCGGTCGGGGCAGGTGCAGCCCACCTCATCCACCCTACCGTTGCAGTCGTTGTCCTTGCGGTCGCCGCACACCTCGACGCTTCCGGGGTAGACCGCCGGGTCGGTGTCGACGCAGTCCGAGGGCACGGCGCAAAAGAGGTAGCCGTCATGATCGAGATCCTGCTCGACCACCGGGATGACCCCGTTGCAGTCGTCATCGACGCCGTTGCACACCTCCGGGTTGCCGGGAAAGCGATTCGGGTCGCCGTCGTCGCAGTCGCCGTTACAGGCCGCGAAGCCGTCCCCATCGCGGTCCCAGTCGGTCGACGATTGGACCCCGTCACAGTTGGTGTCGAGGCCATCGCACACCTCCACCACCCCGGGATGGACCGCCCCATTGGCGTCGTTGCAGTCGGTGCCGCCACAGGCGAGATCGGCAAAGCCGTCGCCGTCCGCATCCACACAGGTCTGCGCATAGGACGCGGGTGGAACCACGATTCCGCAGACCAGCACGAACGACCCGAGGATGAACTTGGTGATGGTGAACATGCGCTCCCCTCTCGAACAAAAGGCCACGCGAGACGTGGCGAACTGGACCCGAACAGCGCGAGGCCAGACTCTCACCCTCGGCAACGCCGGATCACCGTTCGCAATCGCGGGGCCATCGATGGCCGGCCGCTCGGTGATCGTGAGGCGCGCGCAGCACGACGACCCATTGCCCGTCGCCCCAACGACTTTGCCCACCCGGCGATTGCGGCGGCGGCTCCAACGCGCCGCAAGGCGAGCAGCCCGGTGCGTGATTTCGCCCACCCCCCTGCGCCGTTTCACGCAGCCTCGCGCCACCCCGCGCCGCGCGCCCCGCCGTGAGGGTAGGCGCCCCGCCCGCGCGCAGGAGCTTAAGAAGCGGTCGGACTCGCAGTCTGGCAGAGTGGAAGTCGATGGGATCGGGAACAGGCGGTTGGAGGGAGGCCGATCCGTTCTTCGCCCCGCCAACGACAACGCCCCCGGGCCACGGCGTGACCCGGGGGCGTCTCCCCGCGACCTGCTGATGCGGGCCTACTGCTCCGCGCTCGGCCCCGGCCGCATGAAGCCGCGGTTGTGGTCGTGGCAGATCATGCAGTAGGCGCCATCGTGGTGGCCGGCGTAGCTCCCACTGGCGTCGAAGTCGCCGGGCGCCATGCCGTCGTAGCGGTGGTGGTTGGTGAGGCTGTGGCACGTCTCACAGATGTTCGCCTCGTGCGGCGCGCCGTCGGCGAGCGAGCCCGGGCCCGAGCGGCTGGTGTTCACCACCTTCGTCCCTTGCAGAACGCTCCCCGAGTTGAACTCACGCAAGAGCTTGCGGTTGTTGCCCACCTTGAACATCGGGTCGTGACAGTCGATGCACTTGAAGTCGTAGGTGTAGTGGCCCGAGGCGAACGGGTTCTGCGCCGGATCCGAGGAGTGGGCGTCGCGCAGGCCGTGACACTTCTTGCACTCGGCGTTCGGGATCGGGGTGGCGAAGTTCACGTTCCCGCTGCTGTCCGGCGCGTGGCAGAACTGGCAGTTGTCGAGGAAGAACGGCGTGTTGTGCGGCGCCTGCGGCTCACCGCCGGTGGGCTTGAAGCCGTCGCTGTGGTGGTGACAGGTAATGCACGACTGGCTGTCGTGGTGGCCGACGTAACGGCCCGCCCCATCAAGATCGGAGGGGGCATCGCCCGTGCGCCGGTGGTGGTGGGTCCGCGTGTGGCACGTCTCGCAGATGTTCTCGAGGTGCGGCGGGCCGTCGGCGAAGGAGCCGGGACCGGCGGCGTTGGTGAACTCCACGAAGCTCTCGTGGTGCTCTCCGGTGGCCGCGTTATCGAAGCAGATGTACTCCTTGACCAGCTTGCCGTAGCTGGTGCCGAAGGCGCGGTTCTGCTCCTGCTGGTGCGGGTTGTGGCAGGTGATGCAGTGCATCCCCCAGGTGCCGTACTTCTCCCCCAGGACGGTGGAGGCGTGGGTCTGCACGTTCGGCGCCGAGCCGAAACCGTACGGCCAGGGCAAGGGGTACTGAACCTTCAAAATCCCGTTCTCCGGATCGGAGGGGTTGGTCGAGTCGGCGTGGCAGCGCTGGCAGAGGAAGCGCGCATCGGGCACGCCGTCCTGCGGGCCGTTTAGCGAGCCGTGGCACTTGCCACAGCGCAGGGCGGCGTTGTCGGGATGGACCGTGTCATCCGGGCTGAGCAGGGTGCCGAGGTGGGGCGGGTCCCGCGGGGTAGTCTTGGTGCTGCAGGTCGGCGGCGCACACCGGCCATCGGCGGCGTCGATCATGGAGTTGCAGTCGTTGTCCAACCCGTCGGTACACACCTCGATGTTGCCCGGGTAGACCGCGGGGTTGGTGTCGTCGCAGTCGCCGGCGCAGATCGCCACGCCGTCATGGTCCGCGTCGACGTCGGTCGGCGCGGTCACCCCGTCGCAGTTGTTGTCGAGACCGTCGCAGATCTCCGTCATCCCCGGATTGACGAGGGGGTTGCCGTCGTTGCAGTCGGTCCCGCCACAGGTGGCGTCCTTGTAGCCGTCGAGGTCGCCGTCGATGCAGCCGCTCAGGCAGTCGGCCTCGTCCGCCAGGTCGATCAGGCCGTCGCAGTCGTTGTCGAGGCCGTCGTTACAGATCTCCGGCGCCCCCGGGAAGGTGGTGGGGTTGTGGTCGTCACAATCGCCTTCACAGGTGGTGTGGGCATCGGCATCGGCGTCGGGGCAGATACAGCTCGTCTCGTCCAACACCCCGTCGCAGTTGTTGTCGACCCCATCGAGGCAGAGCTCGGGCGCCCCTGGGTAGGCCGTGTTGTCGTGGTCATTGCAGTCCGGCGGGGTGTCGCAGCTCCGCACCCCGTCCCCGTCGGGGTCCCGCTCGCTGGCGGGGAGGATGCCGTTGCAGTCGTCGTCGACGCCGTTGCACAGCTCGGTGGCACCGGGATGGACGGCCGCATCGGCGTCGTTGCAGTCGCCGGCGCACAGGGCCACACCGTCGCCGTCACCGTCGTGGTCGGTGGCCCCCACCACCCCGTCACAGTTGGTGTCCTTGCCGTCGCACACCTCGGTGGCGCCGGGATGCACCGCCGCATCGGCGTCGTCGCAGTCGATTAGGCCGCAGACCCCCCCGCTGGTGGCGTAGCCATCGTGATCGAGGTCGGCCGCCGCGCACGCCTGGCACGCAGCGGTGGCCCCGCAGGCTGCGTCGCCACAGTCGCTACTGCCGTTGCAGTCGTTGTCGAGGCCGTCGGCGCACACCTCGGGGCTCCCCGGGTAGACGGTGGCATTGGCGTCGTTGCAGTCGTCGCCGCCGCACGCCGCCAGGAGGTGGCCGTCGCCGTCCCCGTCCGGGCAGGTGCAACCCACCTCGTCCACCCCCCCGTCGCAGTTGTTGTCGAGGCCGTCGGCGCACACCTCAACATTCCCCGGGTAGACGGTGGCATTCGTGTCGTTGCAATCCGGCGGGGTGTCGCATTCCCGCACCCCATCCCCGTCCCCGTCCCGCTCGCTGGCGGGGAGGATGCCGTTGCAGTCGTCGTCGACGCCGTTACACAGCTCGGCGGCGCCGGGGTGGACCGCCGGGTCGGCGTCGTTGCAGTCGCCGGCGCACAGGGCCACACCGTCGCCGTCACCGTCGTGGTCGGTGGCCCCCACCACCCCGTCACAGTTGGTGTCGAGGCCGTCGCACACCTCGACCGCCCCCGGGTGGACCGCCGGGTTGTTGTCGGCGCAGTCGACCGCTCCGCAACCACCACCCTCGGTGGCGTAGCCGTCACCATCCGCGTCGGTACAGACCGGGCAATCCGTCGCGTCGGGGTCGGCACGGTCGATCAGGCCGTCGCAGTCGTTGTCGATCCCGTCGGTGCACACCTCGCCCGCGCCCGGGTGGACCAGGGAGTCGTGGTCGTCGCAGTCGGTGCCACCGCAGCCGTGGTCCAGGTAGGTATCGCCGTCGAGGTCGGGACAGACGCAGCTCCCGTCATCCGTGAGGCCGTCGCAGTTGTTGTCCTTGTGGTCGCCGCACACCTCGACGCTTCCGGGGTAGATGGCCGCATCGAAGTCGTTGCAGTCGCCGCCACAGACCCCCGTGCCGTCCTTGTCGACGTCACGCTCATTCGCCGGCACGTTGCCGTTGCAGTCGTTGTCCAGGCCGTCGCACACCTCGGGGGCGCCGGGGTGGACGGCGGCCTTGCTGTCGTCGCAGTCGCCGGCGCAAACCGCAAATCCGTCGCCGTCGTTGTCGTGGTCGGTCGCCCACTGGACGCCGTCGCAGTTGGTGTCGAAGCCGTCACACACCTCCGCCGCCCCGGGGTGCACGGACGGTTTGGCGTCATTGCAGTCGGTGCCACCACAGGCGGAATCCGCGTAGCCGTCGCCGTCCGCATCCGGACAGGTCTGGGCGTAGGCGGTGGCGGGGCCGAGACCGAGCAGCGCGAGGGTGGCGATCAACAGCAGCGGGCGGGCCATGGCAGATCTCCAATCGAAACGGGGGGGGAGATGGAGAGCAAAAGGCGCCTCAAGCCTGCCCGGGAAATCGCCGTCGGCATCGATACCACGGCCCCCTCGGGTTCCGCTCGCTCGCACCTCTGCCTCCTCCTGGGGCTGAGTCCATCCGTGGCTCAGCGACTAAGACTGTGCAGGTTGTATGCCAGCGGGAATGGAGTGACAACGGGTCGGTCTGAAAAGAGTTCAGCACGCCCCCGCATCCGGAGGTGCGCATCGCCTGCGCGGTATCGCGCACCCCGCTGCGCGATACCGCGCAAACGCGACCCGCCCACGGCCCCTAGGGCTACGGGTAGACCGACGGGAGGTGGTCCTTGCCGTGGCAGCTCAGGGTGCACTGGCCGGCGAAGGTGCCGTTGTCCTGGAACGCCAGGGTCCCGAGGTAAGGGGTGACGATGGCGGTGTCGAAGTTGATCAGGTGGCTGTTGTGGGCGGCGTCGCCTTGGGTGGCGCTGATCCCGTGGGCGTCGTGGCAGACCGAGCACGGCGCGTTGACCGTCACCCCGAGGTGGAGGGCGTGGGTGGGGAAGCTCTGATTGGCGAGGATGCTGGTCCGATCGTGGCACTTGTAGCAGAGGGCGTAGGCGGTGGCGGACTCCGCCGTACCGTCGGCAACGACGTACTCGCGCTCCAACAGAAAGGGGTAGATCGAGCCGTGCGGACCGGCCGGCCCGGCGCCGCCATTGCCCGGGCCACTGTCGCTGGCGTGGCAATCGGTGCAGTAGACGAGGCTGCTGGTGTTCCACGGGGAGAGCAGACTCGGGACGTTGAGGTTGGTTCCCGGCCACTCCACCGGGTGGAACGACGGGTTGTTGCGGTCGAACTCCAGGCGGGTGTTGGTCTGCAGGAGCTGGCGGGAGATCGCGGCGGCGCCGTTGGCCGTGTCGCCGTGGCACTTGAAACACACCTCGTACTGGTTCGTGGCGGGGGTGGCGGGGGTGCCGAGATCGGTGATCCCGGAAACCCCGGCCAGCGCTCCGCTGGCGGCCGGCACCTGCGCGGTGGTGGCGTTGGCGGCGTGGGGGTTGTGGCAGTCGACGCACTCCACGTGGCGCGCCATGGTGGCGGAATCCTCGGTGGGGTCGTGGACCCCGAAGGTGGTCTCTACCGGGTGGTGATATGGCTTTTGCTGGTCCGCCACGACGCTCTTGAAGGAGACGTGGCCGTTGTGACAGACGAGGCAGTTGTCCTCCTCGGTGTCGGAGCGCAGGAGGCGGCGGGAGCTGCCAGCGTTGTGGGGGCTGTGGCAGTTTTCGCAGGCGTTGGCGGCGACCGTGGTCTCGGTGGAGTTGGGCCACGGGTCCGGGGGGGTGGAGTCCCACACCTCCTGGGAGGTGGCGTGGGCGGCGGCAAGCCACCCCACCGGGTCGTGGCAGGTGGTGCACAGGGCCGAGGCGAGGTTCGGCTTGCGCAGGAAGTGGCCGGCCGCGTCGTCGTGGGGGTCGTGGCAGCTCGTGCACTGCACCAGCCCCGCCGGGTCGAGGGGGAGGTCGAGGAGGGCGGCCTGGACGTAGCCGGGGAGGGTGGTCGGATACGCCATGGAGACCGGGTGGTCATCCTGGAGATCGGTGTCAAGGAAGGCGGGGCCGGCGTTCAGGTTCTCCAGACCGGTGGGAAAGGCGATCGGCGCCGGCCGGCTTCTGACCTCGCCGAGGGCGATGGTGCCGTCGTGGCACGACAGGCAGAGCTTCGAGCTGCCGGTCGGCTGGCCGGGCGCGTTCTGGAGGGTTGAGCTGGTGTAGGTGATGTAGCTGGCAACGGACTCGTTGCGGTTCCACAAGACGCCAACGCCGCTGGACTCGTGGGGGGTGTGGCAGAAGACACACACCTCCTCCTCCACCAGCGATTTGTACGGGCCGGGGCCGGAGACCGACAGGTTGTGCTTCGAGTCAACCACCGACATGGAGCGCGCCGGCGGGGCGAGGAGGGTGAGGAGGGCGGACAACAAGACCGCGAGCTTCATGGCTGCGCCTCGGGAAGGAGCTGGTAGATCTGGATGCGGTGGTTGTAGGTATCGGCGACGTAGACGCGATCGTGGGCGTCGATGGCAATCCCGGACGGCAGCCACAAGGAGGCGGCGTCGCTCCCCGAGTGGGCGAAGGCGAGGAGCGGCGCGCCGGTGCGCGCCAGGACCTGGACGTTGTCGAACAGGGCGTCGACCACCAAGAGGTGGTCCAGGGAGTCCACCGCCACCCCCTTCGGCTTGCTGAAGGTGCCCGGACCGTCCCCCAACCGGCCAATCACCGCCAGGGAACGGCCCGCTGGATCGAGGATCTGGATCCGGAAGTTCATCGCGTCGGTGACATAGAGGTTGCCGTGGCGATCCAACGCCAGGTGGGTGGGAAAGTTGAACTCCCCCGCCTTGGCGCCGCGGCCGCCGATCACCCGCACCACCTGCCCATCCGGCCCAAAGACCACCACCTGGTGGCGGGTGGTGTCCGCCACGTAGATGCGATCGCGCTCGGTATCGACCGCGATCCCCGTCGGCCGATCGAGGAGGCCGCCACTCCCCAGCTCCCCCAGGGAGCGACCCTTGAGATCGAAGCGCAGAACCTGGCCGAGGACCGAGTCGCTCACCAGGAGGTGGCCGTGGCCGTCGAGCGCCGCGTCGATCGGCGACGGCAGGCTGAGGTGGTCGTCGCTGGGGATGCGCTGGATCCGATGGTGGAGGGGATCGAGGAGCAGGACGCGGCGCGCCCCCGGGTCGGTGACCAGCAGGCGGCCATCTTCCAGACACTCGATGCCCATCGGCCGGGTGAGGAGGCTCTCCTGGCGATGGCCAAGGATCGTGTCGACCACCCTCCCCCACCAGCCTCGCTGGATGCCGAGATCCACCTCGTGGCGAATCTCCCCGACCCGCTGCACCCGCGCCGGTTGGGGCAATGGCGGCCAGTTGACCGTCTCCGGCGCCGGCGGCGGGACGGTGGCACAGGCCACAGAGAAGAGGAGGGCGGCGACTGGGGCCCACCCCATGCAGGTTGACCGGCGAGGCACGTGCGGGCGCCTAGAACCGTTTGCGCAGGCGAAGGAAGAGACGGTTGTTTTCATCGTGGCCACTGATATCCGAGTCAATGTAGTCCTGCGTATCCACCATGCTGATCTCGATCAGCCGGTAACGAAGATTGCCTTCAAGCTGAAAGCGCAGGCCGGTGAGCTTATCCGCGATCTGCTCGCGCTCGTCGTAGGTGGTCTGAAAGCTGAACCGGGCGAAGCGGCGCGGGTACCAGTCGGCCCGGGCCATCGCAGTCTTGCCCGCGAAGCTCTCCGCCAAAGCCGGGTAGGTGGTCCGCGTCCACGCCCCGGCGATCGCGACCGCCACCGTGGACGAGGGCCGCAGGGTGATCGTCTGGCGCGCCTGCACCCGGTCGTAGGGGGAGCTCGGGTTCTCCTGTTTCTCGTACGACACCTCGCTCGTCGAGATGCCGCGGCTCAGGCGCGCCCCCACGTTGGTGCCGGTGGACGACTGGAAACGCAGGCTGCTGGCCTCCCCACTTTGCAGATGGACGGAGCTGTGCGAACGACTCGCGTAGACCGCCAGCCCCCAGTTGAAGGCGTAGGCGCCCCCCACGTTCCAGCCGTCGGTGAGGAAGGTGACGTCCGGCTGGGCGTGGACTTCGTAGTCGACGAGGACCGTGTCCCCCACCCGCAACCGGCCGCCGGGCACCAGCTCCAGGCGAGTCCAGTCGCCGACGGTCTCGATGCGGTAATCCAGGCCGTCGATGTAGGGGAGGTTCCCGGTGGGATCGGTGACCACCACCGTCTCCACCAGGACACTCAACTCGTCGAGAAAGACCACCCCGTCCACCAGGAAGGTGTGGCGCTCGTCGATCGCCAGGCCGCGGCCGCCGAGCCCTTCCTCGCGGTTGAGGGTCCGATTCCCCCCCAGGCTCAGGGAGAGCGACCCTCCCGGAACCCGCTTGCGGTAGGCCCAGGCGAGGTCGCCGGAGACCTCGTCGTCGCGCCCCGCCTCGTTGATGTGCTGGTGGTCGGCGGCGAAGTCGAAGCTCGTCTCCAGGCTTTCGTAGAGCTGGTGCACCAACGATAGCGAGCTCTGGACGTCGGTGACCCGGCTCCCCGGCGAGCTCTGCCGGCGGGCCGCGGTCTGCAAGTGGGAATGGAGCCGCGGCGTGAATTTCCACCCGAAGCCACCGGCGACGTGCTCCTCCTGGAAGAGGAAGAGGCCGGTCTGGCGACTCGCCCCGGCGGACAGGTTGGCAGTAGCGCCATGGTCCGGGTCGAACCGGCCGCCGCTGGAGAGCTCGATCCGATGGGTCAGCAGGGGCTCGGTGGCGAAGCTCGAGTCGTTCTCGTTCAGGGTATAGACCAGGCGCCCCTCGCCGCTCTCCCCCCGGTAGTCGGCCTGGTAGCGCGCCTCGGTCCGCTCCTCGTCCAGGGGAAAGGCCCCGCCTTGTTGCGTCGTTGCGCGCTGCAGGCTGAAAAAGGAGGGGATGCGCCGCTTGCGCAGATTGAGCCGCGCCCCCTCCAGCTCCGAGACCACCTCTTGCTGGGGGGTGAAGGCGCTGTCGGTGATGCCGGTGCGCCGCCGGGCAAAGAGGTCGACACCGTACGGGTGTTCCTGGAAGAGACCCAGATTGACCCCGTAGCCACGCAACAGGGCGTTGGTCTCCACGGAGTCCGACGATCCGCCGCTTTCGGTCGTCTCGTCGAGCTGCTGGAGCTCGACCTCCCCATCGACATCGAAGACCAGGAAGCGCGGGTGGTAGACGAAGCCGCGCCCCTCCATGGCGACCAGCTCCCGCCAACCGTTCTGGGTCGCGGTGCTGGAGGAGACCTCCCGGTCACCCGCCGGCGACTCCTGGACGGCATGCTCGCGCTCGTACTCCAAATCGAGACGACCGCCGACCCCCTGGAGGACGATCCAGCCGAACTGGCGCGGGCGCGCCTCGCCAGCCACCGCGGTGCCGAGGAGAACGGCCATTAGCAAACTGAACCACCCCCTCATTCGCCATCCCCCTCGGCGCCGTTCGCCGCCGGGTCGTCTGCGGTGGGCGGCAGGGCCACCGGCGGCGGGGTCGCGGCGGGCGACCCGGCGGCGGGCGGCGGCTTCAGGAAGTAGCGGCGATCGCCACCGTGCGGGTCGTGGCAGGCGGTGCAGTCCAGCTGCTCCTTCGCCTGGGCGTGATACGCGGTGGCGTAGAGCTGCTCCGCCTGATGGCAGCGCACGCACAGCTTGCGCACCGGCTGGTCGAGGACCATGAACGGGCTTTGGGTCTGGTGCGGGCTGTGGCAGCGGACACACGCACCCGCCGCCACCGGGCCATGGACGAAGGGAAACCGCCGCCCCAGCTCCGCGAGTCGAAAGGGGACGTGGCAGTCGCGGCAGAGCTCGGTGACCGGCAGGCGGATCTTTGTCCCGAAAGCGGCCTGCCGGCTCCCCGCCTTCTGCCCTGGGATGTACATCGACGGCCCGCCCGGACTCGCCAGGTGACAGGCGGTGCAGTTCTTCGAGGCGTACGGACCATGGCTATAGACCTGGAGAACCGCCGCCTCCGCTGCTGGCTTCTTGTCGCCCGCGGCGGCGGACTCATCCGCTGGGGCCTGCACCTCGCCGGGCCGCGGTACCCCGTCAAAGAAAAAGGCGAGGACGCGATACCGTTGCTCCGCCGCGCACCCCCCAACCGCCAGGCAGGTGGCGATCAGAAGGAGCGCGCCAATGGCGTGGTATCGCCGCAATGGAGCGCATGAAATCCGAGCCACGGAAACAACTCCCCCCCCCCTGTGGGCCTACCCGGTGGACCGTCCTCCCTGCCAATCGGCGCACCCCAACCGCCGCTCAACCCGCGCCGTTGCTGCCTGCTCACCGCATCCCCCCCTGGCCACCGCCCTCCTCCAGGGCGGCCGGGTTGGTGTAGACGGGAGGATACTTCTCGTGCTCCCCAAAGGCGTAGACCGCGACGTTGCCGGGGCCGTACTGATTGACCACCAGGATCATGAACTCTGCCTTGAACTCCTTGTCGACGCGGGAGTGGAAGTAGTCGGGAAGATCCGGGGTGATGGCGACCGCGGTCGGCAGCCACATCAGCCCGGGGCGGCTGCCGGCGCCGCCGAAGAACATCAGAACCTTGCCCGCCGGGCTGAAGAGCTGGACGTTCTCGAACGCCGCATCCACCACATAGAGGCGGTCCGCCGGATCGATGGCGATCCCGCGCGGCCGGGCGAAGGCGCCGATCGCGTCGCCCGGGTTGCCGATCGTCTGCAGGAAGGTGCCGTCGGCGGCGAACTTGCTGATGTGCGCCTCCATCGAGTCGCAGACGTAGATGTTCCCCTGGCTGTCCACCGCCACCGAGATCGGCGCCACCAGATAGCCACCGGCCAACTCGTCACCCGCGCCGGGGTCTGCACGGCCGATCTCCTGCAGCAGCTTGCCGGTGTGGATGTCCCACACGTGCACCTGGTGGCCGCGGATGTCTGCCACGTAGAGGCGATCCCCCTTGATACACAGCCCCACCGGGCGGGATCCCTCCCCCGTGGTCCAGGCGCCAAGGTACTTCTCCTCCGCGCTGTAGCGGAGGACCTCGCCGCGCTTCGCGTCGGCCACGTAGACCGTCCCCTCCCCATCGACGGCGATGCCGGTGGGGCGCATAAGCGCCCCCTGCTCGCCGGTGGCGAGGGCGTGCATCTTGCGTTCTTTGAGATCAATCACCACCACGATCCCGAACTGGCCGTCGGTGACGAAGATCTTGTTGTCGTGGTACGCCGCCCCGTACGGATGGGCAAAGCGGAAGGTATCCGCCTTTCCCACCACCAGCTCCTGAAACTGGGACGGCGGTTTGATGTCCTCCATCCCCTGGAACCGGTAGAGGTACTGGATGCGCGGCGGGGTCGGGGGCTCGGGAAAGAAGAGGGTGGGGAGGGGCTTCTTGGCGCTCGTGCAGCCGGTGGCGACGACCACCCCGAGGAGCAGCGCGCGGCGAAGGGAGAGGGGAATCAGCATGGATGGAGCTCCGGTGAACTGGCGTCCGCGTAACCACCGCGGCGCTGCAGGGGCCAACCCCCGCGCATTCAAAGGCGCGCCAAGGGCGCAAGATTTCACCACGAAGGAGGGGGCGGGGGCAAAGGTCTTGTACCCCATCCCTGCGCGCCGCGCCGCCGGCGTGGCGGACCGAACCCAGAAAAAAATCCCCGGCCGGTTGCCCGGCCGGGGATCTCCTTCATCCGTTCACCCCGGAGGGGAACGAACCATCCCTACTTGATGTGGCAGGTGAGGCAGAGCTGCGAGGCACCGCCCGTGCTCGCCGTGGTGCCGACCCGCAGGAGGTGGGTATTTGCCACCGCCTCCTGGTCATGCACGTCGTGGCAAGAGGAGCACTGCACCAAGCCGTCCTCGAGGACGTCGACGATGAACACCGGGCCCATGGCGCGGGTGGTTGGATTCCACAGCCCCTGATCCGCAACGTTGTCGTACTTGATGGAGATCGGGTGGGTGTTGGAGAGGTTCTTGTCCGCTCCCACGTTGGCGATGCGCGGCACGGTGAAGCCACCGCCGCCGATGGTGGAGTCGGTGATGTAGAGGGTCTGGTAGCCGGCGCCGGTCTTGCCAACCTTGTTATCGAACTCGTCGATGGCGACCGTCCCGTCGTGGCAGCCGAGGCAGAGCTTGGAGATGCCGGTCGGCTCATTCTCCTGCTGCGGCGAGTCGAGGAAGTTGATGTGGGTGTCCTCGGCGTACATCAGGTAGGTGGCGCTGGAGAGCTGATGGTTCCACAACAGGCCGATGTCGCCGGTGTTCTTGCCGTGATCATGGGGCACATGGCAGACGCGGCAGATCTCACCGCGGTGGTTCCACGTGTCGGTGGCGAAGTCGTGGGGAGACCCTACGATGCCGTTGCCGGCGCCGTTTGCGAGGGCCGCGGTGGGGGCGAGCATGGTGGCCAAGGCCAGGCCGGCGGTGAGGGAAAGAAGGGATTTCATTTTGCTTCCTCCTAATGAGGTGTGGCCCGAGGGCCGTGGGTTGTGATGCATCTCCCGGAGTTGGGATCTGCGATTCGCGTTCGTTGGTCCGGCTAAAGCAACCCGCGTGCCAACTCTCACCGCCGCCCCTATTTTTCCCCCTGATCGCCGTAACTATTAGAAAATCCTCATCCTCTCTCCATTTTCGAAAAACCGGGTAAGGCGCGAGGAAGCCTCGGTTGGGCCCGGGGCTGCGCGGTCTCACGCAGCCCCTGCGCGGGATGGCTCAGCGTCACCCGCAACTCCCCGGCGCACTGAAGAACCCTCTCGAAACGACCCACCCACCCCGCCCCCGTCTCAGGGTGAGACGTTGTGCCGCGTGGAGACCCCCCCCGGCCGAGCCCCAGCGGAGGCCGTCGCCCACGGCGAGGCCGCCCCGCGCCGGGCCCCCCGGAGGCAACCCCCGCCGGCAGGACGAGCGGCTCCGAGACACCGCCGCGCGCAGCGCCTACGGCGACCGGTCACCCGCCCGCGGCGTCGCCCCGTCCGGGCCGCAGGCGGCGCACGTCGAGCCACCCCTCCACCAGGCCGGCGACCGCAAGGATCGGGTAGAGCTGGATGGAGACCAAAAGCAGGGCGTACAGGAGGCCACGCAGGAGCGCCGGCACCCGCGCCCGGTGCAGGAGGTGGGAGAGGAGGCCGAACCCCTGGAGGGTGAAGAGGAAGAGGAGGAGGACGAGGAGGTTGGCCGCAACCACCTGCAGGGGACCTATCCCGGTGCGCAACCCCACCACCCCCCCCACCACCCCCCAGCCGAGGTGGTCGGGCAACCGCCAGGCGCGCGGGAAGGGGGGAGAGGCAGGGAGCTGACCGGTGGCCACCCACAGCGGCCGCAGGAGCTGGAGGTTGACGAGGTTCACCACCGCCAGGTTGACGAACAGGAGCGCCGGGTAGATGCGGGCGACCCCCTGGCGCACCGCCCCGAGGAGCTCCTCCATCTGCACCACCCCGCCCCCCTCCTCTGCCAGCCGCGCCACCACCACCCCCAGGAACGCGTCGACCCCGCGGAGGAGTTGCGCGGTGGGCGACACGCCACTCGCCAGCCAGACCACCAGGGAGACCGCCCCGAGGGCGGCGAGTTGGAGGGCGCTCGCCCACCCCATGGCGCGCGGCAGGGAGAGCCAGCCCCAGCCGTAGACCACCAGGACCGCCACCCCGAGGGCGAGGAGGAGAAGCTCCACCAGCCCTTCCACCGTCCCCCGCCCCGTCACCCAGGCGGTCAGCAGAAAGACGGCGAAGAGAAGCGCCGCACCCCGCACCCCGTAACGGAGGACCCCCAGGGTGGTGAAAAGCGGCAGGACCAGGGTGAGGAGGTTGGCGCCGCCGGCGAGGAGCGAGGCGGCGTACACCGCCACCGCCAGCCCGACCCACACAGCCCCGGAGGGGACCGGGCGCCCACCCTCAGGGAGAGGGGTCATCGGCCGCTGGGGCCCTCGCTACTTGTCGGCGAAGGGCAGCAGGGCAATGTTGCGCGCCCGCTGGATCGCCCGGTCCACCATCCGATGGTGGCGGGCACAGGTGCCAGTCATGCGGCCGGAGATCATCTTGCCGCGATCGGTCACATAGGCGCGCAGCGCCTTGGTGTCCTTGTAGTCGACGGTGGTGGCCTTCGCCTCACACAGGCGACAGTTCTTGGTGTACGTGGTGTGCTGGTCGTCCATGGAGCTCTCCTACTTCTCGTCCACGCGGAGGGTTTGGAACTTGATGATCGACTCGTTGTACCGATACTGGCGCTCCAACTCCCGAAGGGTCTCGTTGTCGCCACGGAACTGGAGGAGGACGTAGTGGCCCTTGGAGTGGTTGTCCACCTCGTAGGCGAGGACCTTGACCCCCCAGTCCTCCTCCTTCACCACCTCGCCGTGGTGGGAGGTGATCACCCCCTTCACGCCGTCGGTCAGCGCCTTGATCTCGTCGTCCGTGAGGGCGGAGAGGGTGATGAAGATCGTCTCGTACAACCGCATGATTTGCTCCCTTCGGACGTGAGGCCCCGGCGCGCGGGCCGAAGCAAGGAGGACAACGGGCCGCGGAGGATAGAGAACCGATGGTGCCGGCGCAAGCGACGGAGGGCCGCCACCGCTGGCGAGGCAACCGTGGTGGTGGACGCCGTACGCCGCGCACGCGTTGCCCACGGGCTGGAGGACGATCTCCGAATCCCCCTCCCGCCCCCCAGCGCCGCGGATGGGCCAGCGCGAAAGGGGACCACCCGCCGCGCCCACGCCACCCGGTGGGGCGGGGTGGTCGCCACCCCTCGGACGGTGGCCGATCCGTCGCCGATGGCGGCACGGACAAGCTCCAACGCAGGGATGAACGGCGCGACCAGCGTGCCACGATGGGCGGCCACCCACCCTGGCATCTCCAAGGGTGTTACCCCGTCCCCACACCCCTGAGCCCATGGCCCGCACCCTCTCCCTTTCCTGGGCGATCGCAGCCTCCGTCGTCGCCCACGGGGCAGTCACCGCGCTGCTCCTCTCCCTCCCCCCCCGGGGGGGTGAGGAGGTCACGGAGGGAGAGGCGGTGGAGGTCCGCCTCCTCGCGCCCTCGCCGGTCGCGGTGGCCGGATCATCGGTCCAGCCACCGCAACCGGTCGCGACGCCACCCGCCGCGCCCTTGCCGCCCCAGCCCCAGGCGCCACCCCCACCGCGGCCGCGGCCGCGGCCGCCGTTGGGGGCGCGGCCGGTGGCCGACACGCCACCGGCGACCCCCGTGGCTCCCGTCGCCCCGGCGGAGACCACCGCGGCCACGACCTCCCAGCTCCCCGGCTTCCCACCCTCCGCCGCCGCCCCCTCCGCCGCCGCCCCGCCCGCCGCCGCCCCGCCCGCCGGCCAAGCGGTCGACGCAGCCGTGGGCGGCGGGGGCAGCCCAACTCCCGCCGCCAGCGGACTCGATGCCGCCGGCGACCGCGGCGAGGCGATCGCCGCCCTCGTCCGGCGCCTCAAGCACCACCGCCGCTACCCCCTCCAGGCGCGGCAACACCAAATCGAGGGAGCGGTGTGCCTGCACTTCTGGGTCGCGCCGGACGGGCAACTCGCCCGCGCCGAGATCGCCCGCTCCTCCGGCTCGCCGCTCCTCGACCAGGCCGCGCGCGCCACCCTCGACCGCTCCTTTCCCCTCGACCCCGCCACCGCCCGGCTGCTCACCGGCGAACCGATCACCGTCGACCTCACCTTCCGGCTGGTGGACGAGTAGGGCCACGCCGGCCAAGGGCGGGAGGCCGGCAGGGGCCGCCTTCGCCTGTGCAGACCGTCACCCGGCCCGCCCGCCGCCCAGGGCGCGGTTCGCCGGGCCGAGCCGGTGGCTCCCCCGCGACCGGCGGCCGCCGGTCGCCCTGTGTGGTGCCGATCGGCGCGCCCGGACCTCACCCCGGCGACGATCCACACAGGCCAACCCACCGTGGCTAACCGTGGCGCGTCTGACTCGTCGACCGCACAGGCTGGCGGTGACCGCGGAGTTGCAGGGGGGCCACCCTCTCCTCACCGTGGCGCAGCCACGCCGACGATCCGGTGAAAAGTCCGGGTTCGGCGCCGGCCGGAGTGGGTCGATCGTGCGCCGGAGGCAGGGCGCCTCTTTCCGGATGAGGTGGCACAGCCCGGGACCAGCGGGCCGCCCATGAACGCGCAGGGTTATTCACCGTCGCCGCCGTGGTACACCCCCCGGCAAGGCGCCGCAGTGCGCCCACGCAAAGCGCGTTGGCCACACCGTCACCGTCCGACCGCGCCGATTCGCGTTCATGGGCGGCGAGCGCTAAAAAACTTTTCCAATGCCCCTGTACGGCCTCACCGGCGGGATCGCCACCGGCAAGTCCCTGGTCCTCCACCTCTTCGAGGAGGCGGGGGCGCGCTGTTTTGACGCGGACACCTGGGCCCGGCAGGCGGTGGCGCCGGGAAGCGCGGGGTTGCGCGCGGTGGTGGCACGCTTCGGCCGGGAGCTCCTGCGGGCAGACGGCACCCTCGACCGCCAGGCCCTCGGCGCGCGCCTCTTCCACGACCCCGAGGTGAAACGGGATTTGGAGGCGATCCTCCACCCGCGGATCGCCGCCATCGGCCTCAAGGAGCTACGCGCCGCCCGTCGAGCCGAGCCGGCGCGCCTGCTGGTGGCGGAGATCGCCCTGCTCTTCGAGGTGGGGCGCGACTGGGCCCTGGACGGCACGATCCTCGTCTACGCCCCGGCGGCGGTGCAGCTCGCCCGCCTGATCGCGCGCGACCACCTGGATGAGGGGGAGGCGCGGGCCCGCCTCGCCGCCCAGCTCCCCATCGAGGTGAAGCGCGACCGCGCGGACTTCGTGATCGACAACCGCGGTGACCGCGACGCCACCGCGGCCCAGGTCGCCGCCCTCTACCCCCAGCTCTGCCAGGCAGCGCGCGCCGCCCCCCGCAACCCTCTCGCCCCGTCGCCGCCCGGCCCTGACGACCCGGCCGAGGGCGACTAAGGGGGGCCGGACGGGGTCGATCATGCACCGCGGCCAGGCGGCTCCACCCGCATGAGGTTGGCGGGGCCAGGGAAAGCCGGCCCTGAACGCGAAGGGTGTTCACCGTCACCGCCGCCGGCCCCCCCCCTCCCCTGCACGGCGCCGCGGCGCGCCAACTCATGTCGCGTTGGGCGCGCGCTCACCGTCCACGATGGGCGCCCGCGGCCGTCCCTTGGCGGCGATCGTGAACAAGCAGCCGATGGCTTGACCCCGCCGGACCGCCCCCAATCCAACCGCCTGACCCCCCTCCCCGTCGACAAAATCCGCCAGACTGCGACCCCGCCTCCCCGCAACCACGCACCGGCCAAGCCGGCCGCTGCGCCGCCCAAAGACCAGGCGCGGACTCCGGGTGCGCCGAAAGGGCCGGGGTTGGAGCCGCGCGGTCCGCTCACTCGTGGGTGAAGGTCGCGCGGATCTCCACCGCGGGCCAGCGCTGCTGGAGCTCCACCACCACCTGCCGGTCCACCGCCTGCCCCGGGCGGAGGAGGAGGTCCACCTCCACCCGCCCCTGGAGGTAGTGGATCTGGTGGATCTGACCGGGCAGGAACGGCTCGAGGTCACCACGGCTCGGCAGGCCCTGCCGCCGGCGCCCCCGGCCCACGTCGTCCTCCGAGTCCACGTGGACCATCACGTCGATGAGATGGGGGTCCGCCCCACGCAGGGCCCAGCGGGCCCGCTCGGCGATCTGGTGGCCCTCGGAGACCGAGATGTAGGGCGCCACCTGGACGTGGAGGTCTACCAGGGCGCGGCCGCCGAACCGGCGGGTGCGCATCTCGTGGTAGGCGATCACCCCCTCGACCCCCTCCACCACCTCCCGCAGGCGCCGCCGCTCCTCATTGGAGAGGGCGCGGTCGGTGAGATCGGCCACCGCGTCGCGGAGGATGTCCACCGCCACCTTCAGGATCATCACCGCCACCAGCACCGCGGCCGCGGCGTCGAGCCACTGGAGGTGCCACAGAAAGATCCCGCCCACCCCCACCAGGACGACCACCGAGGAGAGGGCGTCGGAGCGGTGGTGCCAGGCGTTGGCCACCAGCACCGCGTTGTGCTCCCGCCGGCCGATGCGCACGGTGAGCTGGTAGAGAATCTCTTTGGAGACGATGGACAACAGGGCCAGGCCGAGGATGTACGGCGCCACCGGCGCCACCGCCGGGCTGGAGCCGGCCCAAAAGCGGTAGAGGCGCTGGCCGCCGTCCATCATCAACTCAAAGCCCACCATCCCAAGGACGGTGCCGACGATCGCCGCCCCCACCGACTCGATCTTGCCGTGGCCGTACGGGTGGCCCTCGTCCTCCGGCTCGGCGGCGTAGCGCAGGGTGATGAGGGTAGCGACGTCAGTGAGGATGTCGGAGAGGGAGTGGATGCCGTCCGCCACCATCGCCTGCGAGTGGCCAACCCACCCGCCGCCAATCTTCACCACCGACAGGATGACGTTGACGATGGCCCCGACCCAGGTGATCCCCCTAGCATCGGTCAGGCGGAGGTTCGGATGGGTGGCCATCCGCGACACGGTACACCCGCGCTCAAGTCGCCTCACCCCTCGCCGACAAGAAGGCTCGTGGCGTAACTGCCGCCGGCCCGGTTCCTGAGTCTGGAGCTCCTCCTCCCACCAGACTTGGGGGCCGGGTCCTGTTTTTGGCGTCCCGCGGCTGGAACCACCCCGGCCGCCAGCCCGCCACCCGCACCGCAGGCGTACCGGCTACCCGTCGCGACGCCGCCGAGGCCACGGCCCGAAGATGGGCACCCCGCCGCGGCCGTCACCCCCCCCAACCCTCGGCTGGAGGCCGTGGCTGGGGTCCTAGATTCGGGTCGGCCCACAGCCCGGGACCGCAGGCGTACCGGGCGGTACGGCGAGGATCCCGGACGAGGACACGACCCGCAGATGCGCCCCGGACGCGGCCGTCACCCCCGGCGTGCCAGGTGCAGGGTGGCCTCCCAGATCGGCGCAAGGTGATCGAGGAGCCGGTGGTCGCCACCCGGGATCGGCGTCAGGTGGGCGTCGGGGCAGACTGCTTCGGCGAGGAACCGCTCGGCGGCGCGGATCGGGACGGTCTCGTCGCGGGTGCCGTGGAAGATTTGCACCGCACACGGCGCGCCCCCCTCCCACACCGCCGTTTGGTGGGCGCGGCCGTCACGGAGAAAGTCGTAGCGCAACCGGTACGGCGCCCCGGTGGTGGCGTCGGTCGCCGCCACCACCCCGGCGCGCCGCCACCGCTCGACCCCCTCGGGCCCGAGGTAGAGGTCGTGGTGGTCGAAGAAGTCGAAGGCCGGGGCAATGAGGACCAGTCCCGCCACCTGGTGCGGCCGGTGCTGGGCAGCCAGCAGCGCCACCACCCCGCCGAGGGAGGAGCCGATGAGAACCACCTTCGGCAGCCCGAACCGGTCGAGGACGAGGGTGAGGTCCGCAACCTCGCGGCTGATCGTCGTCTCTTCAAAGAGCCCGTCGGATGCGCCGGTCCCGCGGTAGTCGAAGCGGACGTAGGGGAGGCCCGCCGCACGGGCGGCTTGCTCGAAGAAGGTCGCCTTGGTCCCTGCGCACGGCGAGCGAAAGCCGCCGGCGAAGCCGACCCCCACCCGCCCCGCACCGGGGGTGAAGTAGGCGGCAATCCGCTCGCCCGAGGGGGTGTCGAGATAGGTAACCATGGGAAGGGAGACCACGCGCACCCGACGGCGGGGCAGGGCGGAGAGCGTAGCCATGCCGCGCGGTCGGCGCGCAACCGAAGGCGGCCGGAAAGGGAGGAGCGGCCGGAAGAGGGCCCACCCGCCCCGCCGCTTCTCCCCCCACCCCGCTGGAGGGGGTGGCCGGTCGCCCGAGGCGCCAAGGGGCGGGAGGCCATCGAGCAGCAGGCGCGGAGCGGCAAAGGGGCGCGCCACCACCGGCGGTCACCCGCGCAGGCGCGGGTTGGTGGCCTCCCTAAGCCCCTCCCCGGCCAGGTTGAAGGCGAGGACCACCACGAAGATCGCCAGCCCCGGAAGGTAGGTGAGCCACGGGGCGTCGAACAGGAAGCTGCGGCCGTCGGCGAGAATGTTGCCCCAGGTGGCGGCGGGGGGCGGCACGCCGAAGCCGAGGAAGGAGAGGGCGGACTCGGTGAGGATCGCGTCCGCCACCCCGAGGGTGGCGGCGACGAAGACCGGCGCCAGGCCGTTGGGGACCAGGTGGCGGAAGATCAGCCGCCACTCGGGCAGCCCCAGGCAGCGGGCGGCGAGGACAAAGTCGCGCTCGCGCAGACTCAGCAGTTCGGCGCGCACGAAGCGGGCGGTCCCCATCCATGAGGTGGCGCCGATGATCGCCATGATCGTGTAGATCGACGGCGGTAAGAGGGCCACCGCGGCGAGCAACAGAAAGAAGGTGGGGAAGCAGAGCATCACCTCCACCAGGCGCATGATCAGGGAGTCGACGCTCACCCCAAGCAGCCGCACGTGGCCGTAGTAGCCGGCGATCGCCCCGAGGCCGATGCCGATCACCAGCGAGATCCCCACCGCGATGAAGCCGACCGACAGCGACACCGACGCCCCCTGGACCATCCGGGCAAAGACGTCGCGACCGAGGTCGTCGGTCCCGAGCAGGTAGAGACCGAGGGGCGGCCGGGCCGCCACCGGCAGGGTGGTGCTCGCCGCGGCGAAGGGTGGCCGCAGGCGGTCCGCCAGGCGGACGGTGGCGGGATCGAGCACCGCCCACCCCTCGGTAAGCGCCTTGCCGGCGATCGCGGTAACCACCAACAGCAGCAGCACCCCGGCCGCGCCGAGGGCAAGGCGGTCGCGGCGAAAGGCGCACCACGCGGCCCGCCAGGGACCGGGGGCGGCTCCAGAGGAGGGGGTGGCGGGGGTCATCGTTCCGGTCGCCTCAATCGAGGCGGATCCGCGGGTCGGCCACCGCGTAGAGGAGGTCGCTCACCAGGGTGCCGGCGAGGGTGAGTCCCGCGGCGAAGAAGTTGATCGTCAGGACCACCGGGAAGTCGCGCGCCAGGATCGCGTCGTAGCCGAGCCTCCCCATCCCGGGCCAGGCGAAGATCGTCTCGAAGATCACCGAGCCACCGATCAGCGCCGGCAGCATGAGGCCGAACATGGTGATGAAGGGGAGCAGGGCGTTGCGGAGGGCGTGACCGTAGGTAACCACCACCTCGGGCAGCCCCTTGGCGCGCGCGGTGCGCACGTAGTCCTGAGCGAGGACCTCCACCATCTGCGAGCGGACGTAGCGCGACAGGACCGCGATCCCGGCAAACGCGGACATCACCGACGGCACCACCAGGTGCCAGAGGCGGTCGTTGCCCCGGTACCACGCCGACACCCCCTCGAAGCCGAAGGTGCGCATCCCCACCACCGACACCTGCAGGTGGGTCACCGTCCACAGGATCAGGAGGTAGGCGAGGAAGAAGCCGGGGATGGAGATCATCGCGAAGGCGGCGAAGGTGGTGGCGCGGTCGAAGGCGGAACCGCGCGCCACCGCCGCTTGGATCCCCACCGGGAAGGCAAGCAGCCAGGTGATCACCGTGCCGGTGAGAAAGAGGGGCAGGGAGTTGAGGAACCGCTCCCAGATCTTCCCCACCACCGGCTGGCCGTCCTTGAACGAGACGAGGCGGCCGGTGGCCAGGTCACGGACCCAGTAGCCGTACTGAATGTGGAGGGGCTCATCGAGATGGAAGGCGGCGCGGATCCGCGCCACGTCTTCCTGCTTCAGGCGCGGGTTGGACGGATCCACCAGCGACGGCTCCCCCGGCGCCAGGTGGACCATGGCGAAGGAGAGGATTGAGATCACCACCAACAGCACGAGGCGCTGGCCCACCTGGCGCAGGGTGAAGCGGAGCATGGGGACCATGATCCGCCAGCCGGCGCGGCCCCGTCCACGGCGCGGCCTGGCGACCGCCGCCCGAAGCCCGCCGGTGCGGACGGTGAAGCGGCGGCGAGCGCGCCCCCCCCGCCTCACCGGGACCGCTTACGCGGGAAGACGTCGCGTTTCTTCGAGACCACGCGGTCGATGAACAGGGTCCCTGCCAGGTGGTCGAGCTCGTGCTGCAGGGCGCGCGCCTCAAACCCCTCCGCGTGGACCACCTGCGCCTTGCCGTCGCGGTCTTGGTACTGGCACACCACCTCGGTGGCGCGCACCACGTTGGCGGTGAAGTCGGGAATCGACATGCACCCCTCGCGCCCCACCGCCATCCCCGACCACTCGACGATCTCCGGGTTGATCAGCTCCAAAAGGCCGTGGTTCGCGCACGCCTTGCGCGCCTTGGAGCAGTCCACCAAACAGATGCACAGCGACCGGTCCACCTGCGGCGCGGCAATCCCCACCCCGCCCGGCCCCGCCGCCATGGTCTCCGCCAGGTCGGCGAGGAGCGCCGCCAGCGCCGGCCCGAAGTCGGCTACCGGCGCGGCGAGCCGCTTCAGGCGCGGGTCCGGGTAGGTGAGGATGGGGAGGATGGCCATGGGAGGCGGCCGGCGGCCGTAGCCGCCAGCGATCGACTTTTCAGCAAGCGGCGGGTTCAGCGTACGGACCGCCACGGTTGCACGAGCTGAAGGCCGAGGAGGGGACCCTACAACGGATACTCCTCGATCTCCTTCACCGACACGTCGCAGGCGAGGTCCCGGGCGACGCGGGCGAGGCCCGTTTCCAGCTCCTCCACCGGGACCGGGCTCCGCGCCTCGATCACCATCGCGTAAACCGGCTTGGCCGCGCTGCCCACCACCTCAGTGGAGAGGTCGGTGATGTTCACGGCCAAGTCGGCGAGGAAGCGGGCGACCGGCGCCACGATCCCCGGGTGGTCGGCGCCGAAGACGGTAATCAGGCACGGGGTGCGCCCCGCCGCCGCCGGCCGCCCCACCTCCCCCGCCGCCAGCGGGTGGAGGGCGTAGGCGAGGCCGAGGTCGCGCGCCGCCGGACCGATGTGCGCCTCCAAGGCCGCCACCCCACCGTCGCCGAGACGGACAATGAGGAGGATGGCGAACTCGCCGCGCAACTGGGTCATGGAGGAGTCCTCCAGGTTGCAGCGCGCGGCCAGGAGCGCCTCAGCAATGGCGGCGACGATCCCCGGCCGGTCCGGGCCGCTGACGGTGAGCAGGACGTAGTGAACATCCATGGGGGTAGCTCCGTGGGGGTGGGTGGCGATGATGGCGCGGCCGCGACCGAGTCGCTACGGGGCGCGGAGCGGGGCGAGACCCACGACGAGAGGGGTGGCGCGCCCGGAGCCACGGCCGTGCGGCGCGCCGGAGCGGCGAAGATCGAGATCGAGAATAGAGCCGCGCGGCCACGGTCGACCGCCCCCCTCCACCGGCCCCTAGGCGCCGGCCGGAGTTGGGCGATTGGGTGGCGGGAAGAAGCAGCGCGCGTCCTGGCCCCGCTCCGCTTCGTCGCCCCAGCCCAACCCGCAGCTACCCCCGCAAGGCGTGGCCCAGCCCCTGGTGGGCGAGGTAGCGGCGCCGCACCGCCGCCGCGACGAAGGCTCCACTGACCCCGCCGAGGGCGGCGAGGAAGGCGGCGAGGACCACCTCGTGACCCAGGAGGTAGCCACCGGCGCCGCAGAATAGGGCGACCCCCCAGGCCAAGAGGACCACCGGCCGCGCCAACCGCGGCGGCCGGCGGAGGATCCGGCCGAGCTCGCCGGTGCGCTCCGCCGCCTCGATCACCGCCGCGTAGTCCAGGGGGGTGAGGGCGCGCTCGTCGAGAATCTGGCGGGCGATCGCCTGCGACTTCGGGCTCTTCGTCCCCGCGTGGTCGAGGACCATGTCCACCAACTCGGCGTCGGTAAAGGTGCGGAAGGTGGCGTGCAGGCGGTGGTCCATGTCGCTCATAGAGGTTCCCTCCCGGCGGGCCGGGATCCCTCCACCGTAGCCGCTCGCGCCGGTATGGGCAGCGGTCGTGCGCCAAGGGGGAACCGCGCCGGGTCGACGCGGGCGCGGGCCGCGGCGAGCTGCTCGGCCACCGGCGCCCCGCGCAGCGCCGGGTCCGCGAGGCCGAGGTGGGCGAGGGCCGCGTATAGGGTCTGCTCGCGGCCCGGGGAGGTGAGGGGGAGGGGGGCGGCGCCACTGCCCTTGCTCAGCTTCGCCCCCGCCGCGGTGGTGACCACCGGCAGGTGGACGTAGGTGGGGAGGGGCAGAGAGAGGCAGCGGTAGAGCACCACCTGGGGGCCGGTGGCTTCCAGCAGATCGGCGCCACGCACCACCTCGGTGACCCCGAGGGCGGCGTCGTCCACCACCACCGCCAGGGGGTAGGCGACCACGCCATCCGCACGCCGGACCACGAAGTCGCCGCCTTGCTCGGTGAGGTCCTGGCGCTGCTCGCCCCACCACCGATCCATGAAGGCCACCGGCGTGGCCGGGACGCGCAGGCGCACGCTGCGCGCCGGTCGCCCCGCCACCAGCCCGGCGCGACAGGTGCCCGGGTAGCGGCCACCGGCGGCGGCGACCTCGGCACGCGAACAGGCGCAGGGGAAGGTGTGGCCGGTGGCGGCGAGGCGCTCCAAGGCGGCCTCGTACGCCGCGCCGCGTTGCGACTGATAGACCACCACCCCGTCCCAAAAGAGGCCATACGCCTCCAGGGTGCGGAGCTGCAGATCGCTGGCACCCGCCACCACCCGCGGCGGGTCGAGGTCGTCGATGCGCAGGTGCCAGCGGCCGCCCACCACGCGGGCCAAGAGGTAGCTCCCGACCGCCGCCACCAGGGAGCCGAGGTGGAGCGGCCCGCTCGGCGACGGGGCGAAGCGGCCCACCGTCGCCTTGGTAGACTCGCCCCATGGCGACCCAGATCGAGCCCGTCCACTTGGCATGGATCCTCCTGGCAACGCTGCTCCTCTGGCTGTTGGCGACCGCGGGGGCGTCGGCGGCGGGGTGGGACGCGGACGAGCCGGTACGATACCGCACCTACCGCTCCGGTGACGCCACCCCGCCGCCGGCCGCGCCGGGGCCGGAGTGGCCGGCGTGGGTGCGCCTCGCCCTCGGCGAGGGGGTGGAGGTGTGGGTGGAGCCGTGGCTCTACCAGACGCCGGGCTCCGCGTGGACGCCGAGCTTCGCGCCCCTGGTGGGCTTCCCGCCGTTGCCGCCGTGGCCGGCGCGGGCGGGAACCGCGCCGCCGCCGGCCACCGCCGGGGCCTCCGCCCGGTAGCCACGCCACCCGCGGCCCCGCCGGCGGGTAGCGACCCCCGCGCCGGAGAGCGCCGGCGCCGGCCGTCGATCGGCAAGGCGTTGCGCCGGCTCCGGGCGGACCGGTTCGCCCGACCGCGGCGCGGCGGAATCTGACTCCCAGTGGGGTCCGGGGACGGGGCCCGGATTTGCGCCCCATTGGGGGCCCCGGCGGGCCTCGTCGCCGAGCCGCGCGCCCACCCCTTCGCGCGCCACCATCGCCAAGGCCCAACCGGCCACGAACGCGCCGGCGGCGATCACCTCCGGGGGGGGCGGCGGGGGCGGCGGGGGGTGGAAGCGAGGCGGCGCGCCGCCTCCAAGTAGCCATCGAGGTCGAAGGCGGTGGCCGCCGCCTCGTAGACCGCGCACGGGAGCGACCCCGTTTCACGCCCGCCGCGGCGCGCCTCGCCCGCGTCGAGGGCAGCCTCGCCGCCGAGGTCGAGGGCGGTGGCCGCCGCCAGGGAGGTTTGGCAAGGGTGGGGCCCCGCCTCCCCCCGACCTCCGCGCAAAAAGAAACCCCGCCCGGCTTGCGCCGGACGGGGAAGAGTTTGACCTCTTTTTCCCGGGGGCTTGGGTCTCGGCCACCTCCTCTGCCCGCAAGGGCGTGGCACGTCTCTAAGACGCGCCGGTGGACGGTGGCGGCCCCGTCTCCCCCAGTCGACCGGGGGGCGGGGCGGGAGGCCAGCCCCATTCCTCTTGTTCAGTGGCTACGCGGCTCGATCCCTCACCCCCTTTCTTTTGGAGTCTCCGATTGCGATCGGGTGATCACCCACTCGCAACGTACCAAAGAGAGGGGCAAACGGCAGCCTTAGGGGGCCGGCCCCCCATCCCCCGGCGCGCCCCTTGGGCTCTACTTCGTCGCCGCACCTTCCTTCTTCGCCGCCCCCTCCTGCTTCGCTCCACCCTCCTTCTTGTCCGCTCCCTCCTCCTTGAACTCGATGCGTGCCTTCGCCTTCAGCGTGTCGGCAAGGGTCTTGAGCTGGGTGCGGTAGCGGTCCTGGATCACCTGCTGCGCCAGGCGCGGCTTGACCTCATCGAAGGAGGGGGGCGGCGTGTTCTCCTTCTTCTCCTCTACCTTGATCACGTGCCAACCGAACTGGGTCTGGACCGGCTCGGAGACCTCGCCCTCCTTCAGGGCGAAGGCGGCCTTCTCAAACGCGGGGACCATCCGGCCCTGGCCGAAAACGCCGAGGTCGCCCCCCTCGGCCGCACTCGGGTCCGTGGACACTGCCTTGGCCACCGCCTCGAATGGCTCCTTGCCCTCGACGACCCGTTTGCGCGCCGCCAACGCCTCCTTCTCGGTCTTCACCAAGATGTGGCGGGCGTGGATCTGGGGCGGCGGGGAGAGCTGCGGGAGGAGCCGGTCGTACTCCTTCTTCAACTCCTCGTCACTCGGCTGGCCCTCCTCCGCCACGTGTTTTTTCATGTAGAGACGGGCGAGGAGCGCCTCCTTCGCCTGGGCCATTCCCTCCTTGAACTCCTTCTCCCGGTCGAGCCCCTCCTTGGTGGCTGCCTCGGACATGAGGTAGCCGAGGATCACCTGCTCCACCAACTGCTGGCGCCGCTCGCCGGTGGCGAACTGGCCACGGACCTGGGGGGGCAGGGACTCGAGGCGCTGGTCGATCTCGGTGGCGGTGATCGGGTGGTCGTTCACCGTTGCCACCACCTTGCCTCCCCCCTCCGCACCGTGGCCGGCGGCGGGAAGAAGGGCGACGACGAGGAGGGCGGCAACGGCGGTAACGCGAGGCTTATTGGGCATGGGACACCTATTCGAGGGAGAGGATTCGTTTGCGGAAACCGCAGCGCGCAACGTTGAAACCGCCCCTTCACGTTGTCAAACCGCGGGCCGACAAAGGCGGGAGATTGCCGCCCATGTGCCTCCTCCTCTGCCTCCTCTTGCCCCTGTTATGGCCCGCCTCCGCCCACGCCTGGGGACCGGCGACCCACCTCTCCCTCGCCGCCGCCGCCCTGGAGCAGATCGTCCCGCTCGGCCTCTCCCTCACCCCTTTGCTGTTGCGCCACCGCAACCACTTTCTCTTCGGGTCGATCGCCGCGGACGAGACGATCGCCAAGTCCCTGGCACCTCCAGCGCGCCACTGCCACCGCTGGGAGGTCGCCTTCGCCCTCCTCGACGCCGCCCCCGACGCCGCCACCCGCGCCTTCATGTGGGGCTACCTCTGCCACCTGGCGGCGGACACGGTGGCGCACAACCTCTACGTCCCCCACCACCTCGTCGCCCACGTGGGCCAGCACTCCTTCTCCCACGCCTACTGGGAGCTGCGCGCCGACCAGCTCGCCCCGGAGGCAGCGTGGCGCCTCCTCGCCGCCCTCACCGCCGAGGACCACCGAGTGGGTGAGCGCCACCTGGCCCGCTACCTCACCCCCACCCTCTTCTCTCACGGGGTGAGCCGGCGCCTCTTCTATGGCTGGCTCACCACGGTCTCCCGGCCGCCGTGGCGGCGGGCGATGGCGCGGATGGCGGCGCGCTCCGCCTGGCCGATCACCCCGGTGGTCCTGCGGCCGTACCGGCAGCGGGCCCTCGCCCACACGGTGGAGCTGCTGGCCCGCGGCGCGCAGGCCACCTGCGTCCGCGACCTCGACCCCACCGGCCGCGCCGCCCTGCGCGAGGCCACGCGCCTGCGGCGGCTGCTGCGCCGCGGTGGCTGGAGCGACGCGGTGGCCGCCTACGTCCCCGGCCAGCTCGACCCGGCGGGGCTGGCCGCGCCACCGGCGGCGTAGCCGGTCAGCGGCCCGCCGCCACCCACGGCAGCTGCGCCTGGCGCCAAGCGACGGAGCCGCCGGCGACGTTGTACACCGCCTGGTAGCCGGCGCCGCGCAGGCGCGCCGCCGCCTGCGCCGAGCGACTCCCCGACTGGCAGATCACCACCAGCGGCTGGTCGGGCGGGGCGAGCTTTCCCACCGCCTCGACGAACTCGGGGTTGGGCCGGCCGCCGCCGTAGAGCCACGGCACGAGCTGGGCGCCGGCCGCGTGGCCGCCGGCAAACTCCTCCGGGGTGCGCACGTCGAGGAGCACCGCCCCGGACTGCTGCACCTGCAAGGCGGCCCCCGGCGCCACGTCCCCGCCGGCGACGGCGCGGGCGCAGGCGGCGACAACCAGCAAGAGGGTGACGGCGGTGACGAAGGAACGAAGGGTGTGCATCGGTCGGCTCCGAAAAAAATGGGGAAGAAAGAGGGTGACCCTCAGCGTCTGTCGGACGCCAGGCTGCAGGAGGTGGGGCCAAAGTCCGACCGGCCCCTACAGCCCCGCGTGGCCGCGGCGTTCCAACGGCCCGCGGCTCGCGTGGGAAGCGGGGGGCGTTTATACTCGCCCCCTCGCGTCTCCGCGCCTGGTCAGGCGCCGTCGTGGCGGGACCCTGTGAACCGGGTCAGGTCCTGGCGGAAGCAGCCCTAAGCAGATCGTCTCGGGTACGGCGGTCGCCTGGCCAGACTCGGGGACGCGAGGGTTGCCGGCCTCCCTTCCCCGGAACGCAAGTGGACCACCAGGTCACCGCCCGCCGCTTCCGCCCGCAGCGCTTCGCCGAGGTGGTGGGGCAAGAGGCGATCGTCCGCACCCTCCTCGGCGGCCTCGCCCGCGGCCGCATCGCCCATGGCTACCTCTTCTCTGGGCCGCGCGGCGTCGGCAAGACCACCACCGCCCGGCTGTTGGCCAAGGCGCTCAACTGCGCCGCCCCCGAGGCGGGCGAGCCGTGCAACCGCTGCCCCGCCTGCTCGGAGGTGGCAGAGGGGCGGTTCGTCGACGTGATTGAGATCGACGGCGCCTCCAACACCGGCGTCGACAACATCCGCGACCTGCGCGAGCAGGTGGCCTATCTGCCGGCGATGGGCCGCTACAAGGTGTACGTGATCGACGAGGTCCACATGCTCTCCAAGGGCGCCTTCAATGCCCTGTTGAAGACCCTGGAGGAGCCGCCGCCGCACGTCGTCTTCGTCTTCGCCACCACCGAGCTCCACAAGGTGCCGGCGACCATCGTGTCGCGTTGCCAGCGCTACGAGTTCCACCGCATCCGCGAGGCTGAGATCGTCGCCCAGCTCCAGCGGGTGGCGACGGCGTACGCGGTGGCGACGGAGGAGCAGGCTTTGTGGGAGATCGCGGTGGCCGCCAGTGGCTCCCTGCGCGACGCCGAGTCGCTCTTCGACCAGGTGGTCGCCTTCGGCGCCTGCACCTGCGCCACCGTCCACGACCTCCTCGGCCTGGTGGACCGCGGCGTCCTCAGCGAGGCGGTGGCGCACATCGCGGCGAAGGATGGTGGCGCCCTGTTGCGGCTGGTGGACGAGCTGGTCGGAGCCGGCTACATGTTCGAGTCGTTCCTGAAGAGCCTCGCCGAGCAGGTCCGCCACCTCCTGGTGATGCGGGTGGTGGGCGAGTCGACCCCTTTGGTGACCCTCGCCGAGGCCCAGCGCCGCGCCCTCTTGGCGGCGGGCGCACCCCTCACCGACGACCAGCTCGGCCGCGCTCTCGCCCTCCTCACCGACACCGGCCAGGCGCTCCACGCCTCACCATTTCCCCGCTTCACCCTGGAGGCGGGGCTCTTGCGCCTCTTGCGCCTGGAGCCGGTGGTGACGATCGAGCAGCTCCTCGAACGGCTCGCTGCGGGCGAGACCACGCCCCCCGCCGCCCCGCCCGCGATTGCAGCCGCCCCCGGGGCGCCAGGTGGCCACCGCGCCCCACCCCCCCCGGCCGGCCCCCCCCGAACCCCACCGCCGGCGGCTCACCCCTCGGCCGCGCGCCGCGCGCCGCGCCCTGCAGCGGAGCCGGTGGCGCCACCCCACACCACCCCGCCCGCCTCCACCCGGGAGGCAGCCCCATCCCGCCCCCCCGCCGCACCCGCCGCGCCGCGTGACGGAGGCGCGACGGCGTGGCCCGAGGTCATCGCCGCCCTCACCGCCAGCCATCCCGGGGTGGCGGCACTCCTCGAACGCGCCCGCCTCGGCCGCTGCGACGGCGCGGCGGTGGAGCTCCTCTTCCCCCCCGCCTCCTTCGAGCTCGCCGAGGTCGAGACGCGCCGGGAGGTGGTCGAGGCGGCGGTGCGCCAGCGCCTCGGCGAGGCGGTGCGCCTGGTGATCCGCGAAGGGGAGGGCGGCGCACCGTCGCTGGCCGAGCAACGCAACGCCCACCAGGCCGAGCGCAAGCGCCGCTTGGTGGTGGAGAACCCGCGGGTGGTGGAGGCGGTGGCGACCTTTGACGGCGCCATCGTCGACGTCGAGCTCGCCGAGGAAGAAGAGGGATTCGATGGCTGATCCGCACCCCCTCCAGGGGCTCTTGCGCCAGGCGCAGGAGATGCAAAAACGGCTCAAGGCGCTGCAAGAGGAGGCGGCCCGGGAGCGGGTGGAAGGCAGCGCCGGCGGCGGCCTGGTGCGGGTGATCGCCACCGCCGGCCAAGAGATCGTGCAGCTCCAGATCGACCCGTCGCTGATCGACCCCGCCGACCCCGAGCTCCTCGCCGATCTGATCGCGAGCGCCTGCAACGACGCCCTGCGCAAAGGGCGCGACCTGCTCCAGGCCAAGATGGGGAGCGCCACCAGCGGCCTCGATCTGTCCAAGCTCACCTCTCTGTTCGGGGGCTAAAGGCCACGCCCCCCGCACCCCGGGGCCCGCTCTCGCCGGCGCGGGCGGGGAGGGTGGTGCCAACGGCGCCGTGCCCACGCGGGAGCTCGCGCCGACCCGTGCACCCGCCGTCCCCGCCACCCGTCGCAGAGCGATGGACTCGAACGCTAGAAGCGGCCCGCTGATTTGTTGCGCGGATGGTTTCCTCGGCATATTCGTTGGCCCCTCGGGCGGACCACCCCCGATTCCCCCTCCCCGATCTTCCTCCCCTCGCGAGCGCCGCGCCCATGTCTCCCGACCACCCGATCGCGGTGGCGGTGCGCCACCTCACCCGCCTACCCGGGGTGGGGCGGCGCACCGCCGAGCGCCTCACCTTCCACCTCCTCGCCCAGCCGCGGCAGGAGGTGGTGGCACTCGCCAAGGCGCTCACCGATCTGAAGGAGCGGCTGCGCTTTTGTAGCCGCTGTGCGGGGCTCGCCGAGGGGGAGGTGTGCGCGATCTGCGCCGACCCGAGCCGCGACGCCGGGCTGGTCTGCGTGGTGGAGCAGCCACGCGACGTCTTCGTGGTCGAGAGCGCGGGGTGCTACCGCGGCCTCTACCACTGCCTGCACGGGGTGCTGTCGCCGGTGGACGGGGTGGGGCCGGCGGAGCTGCGCATCGACGCGCTGGTGCGGCGGGTAGCGGCGGGCGGGGTGCGCGAGGTGATCGTCGCCACCAACCCGACCCACGAGGGCGAGGCGACCGCCTCCTACCTCGCCCGCGTCCTCGCGCCCCACGGCGTCACCGTCACCCGCCCGGCGCGCGGTATCCCCATGGGCGGTGACCTCGAGTACATCGACTCGCTCACCTTGGCGCGCGCCATGGAGGGACGGGGACCGGTGTGAGCGCGGCGGGCGCGGACGTGCAGGGGGTGAGGGGCGAGGCGCGCCCCCCCGGGGCGGTCACAAGGGTGGCACGGCGGGCCGAGCGGCGCGGCGAGTCGTGGGTTGCGGATTTGCGCGCGGGGCCGGCGGCCGGCCCATCGGTGGGTGGTGCGGCACACCCCTCGCCCGCAAGATCGTTGGCCCAAAGGGCCGACCCTCCCCTATCCCCTACTCCCTAACCCCCATCTCTACGCTAGTGAAAACCCGCGTGGTACACAGCCGCTTGAGCTCTCGATCCGTTGCCCCGAGTCACCCCCTCTAGCCCAGGATCTCGCGATGGCCTCTGACCCCACCTTCCCCTACCCCGGCATCCCCGGTACTGGCGACGGTAGCGCCATGGTCGCCTACGTGGAGACGCGCGCCACCGATGCCGCCGCCGCCTACCCGATCACCTCGTCGACGGTGATGGGAATGAACTATCAGGCGGCCCAGGCGAACGGCTTCAAGAACGTCTTTGGGCGGCCGATCGGCTGGATGGAGCTGGAGAGCGAGCACTCCTCCATGTCCGCCTGCGAGGGCTACGCGATGGCCGGCGGGCGGGTCGCGAACTTCACCTCCGGCCAGGGGCTGGTGCTGATGAAGGAGGTCCTGTTCACCTGCTCTGGCAAGCGGCTGCCGATCGTCCTCAACATCGGCTCACGGGCCCTGACCTCCCAGGCGTTGAACGTCCACGCCGGCCACGACGATGTCTTCGCCTGCGCCGACACCGGCTGGGGGATCCTGTTCGCGAAGAACGTCCAAGACGTGGGCGACCTCGACCTGATCGCCCGGCGCGCCGCGGAGGAGTCGCGCACCCCATTCATGAATGTCCAGGACGGCTTCCTCACCACCCACACGATCGAGAACTGCCTCTTCCCGGAGGACGAGTTGGTCCGCGACTTCCTCGGCGACTCGCGCGACCGCATCCGGCGCATCTTCGACCCCGAGGCGCCGCTGCAGATCGGCATCGTCCAGAACCAGGACTCGTACATGACCGGCAAGGTGGCGCAGCGCCTCTTCTACGACCGCCTCCCCGGCCAGCTCCGCGCGGCGATGGCGGAGTTCTACCGCCTCACCGGCCGTCGCTATGGCCTGATCGAGAGCCACCAGATGGAGGACGCGGAGTACGCGATCCTCGCCATCGGCTCCACCGCGGAGACCGCGATCGGCTCCATCGACCACATCCGCGCCCACGAGGGGATCAAGGTCGGGGTGGTGGCGATCACCTCCTATCGCCCCTTCCCGGCGGTGGAGATCGTCACGGCCCTGCAGCACGTGAAGGCCTTCTCTGTCCTCGAGCGGCTCGACATCCCGCTGGGCCCGGACAACCCCCTGACCACCGACATCGAGGCGTCGCTGGCCAAGGCGGCGATGGGCAGCCCGGGCTTCCCGCGGCTCACCACGATGCCCATCTGCTACTCGGGCTCGGCGGGGTTGGGGTCGCGCGACGTCACCGCGGGCCACATGGTCGCCGTCGCCCGCAACATGGCGGGGGCGACCCAGGGCAAGCGCTACTTCACCCTCGGCATCGACCACCCCCTGGCGCTGACCGTCGAGGAAGAGCCCGACGTGCGGCCCGCCGGCTCGTTCTCCATCCGCGGCCACTCGGTGGGCGGCTACGGCTCGGTGACCACCAACAAGGTGATCGCGACGATGATCGGCGACATCTTCGGCTTCCCGGTTCAGGCGTCGCCGAAGTACGGCTCGGAGAAGAAGGGGCTACCCACCAACACCTACCTGACCACCACCAAGGAGGGGAAGATCCTCACCCACTCGGAGCTCCAGCAGGTGGAGTTCGTGCCGCTCATGGACCCGACCACCTGGAACATGGGCAATCCGTGCGTCGGCTTGCAGGAGGGCGGGGCGATCTTCCAGCACACCGACGTGGAGGAGCCCCAAAGGCTGTGGGACGCCCTCCCGATCTGGGCGAAGTACTTCATGGTCGACCACCACATCCGCTTCTTCGGGGTGGACACGGTGCGCATCGCCCGTGCCTGCTGTAAGTCGGACGACTCCCTGATCCAGCGCTTCCAGGGGGTCGTCCTCCTTGGCGTCTTTCTCCGTGTCACCCCGTTCAAGGAGGAGGCCGGGATGAGCGACGACGCCCTCTTCTCGAAGGTGGAAGCGCCGCTGCGCAAGTACTTCGGCAAGAAGGGCGAGGCGGTGGTGGCCGACAACCTGCGCGCGGTGCGCAAAGGCTACGAGGAGGTCTTCGAAGTCCCGCGCGCGATCATGGAGGCGACCCCCGCCGCGATACTGGCCAAGGGCAAAGAGGAGTGGGACGCGAAGGGCAAGGACGTGAACGCGTTCTTCATCTAGGCCGCCGCCCGCCGCGTCCGTAGACCTCGAACCTGACCCCGGTCCCTGGAAAATCTTATGAGCACACCCGAGATGAAGAAGAACGACTGGTACGACTACAAGCGCGCCGCGGAGGTTCTCGACGCCTACAACCGCGGCGCCGGCTCCGCCCAACCGGCGGACGAGTTCGTCGCCCAGTCGATCGTCCCCGCGGGCACCGGCGCGCAGCGCGACTTCTCCTACATCGCGCCGGAGGTCCCGGAGCTCACCGCCGCCAACTGCGTGGCGTGCATGGAGTGCGTCCAGAACTGCCCGGACACCGCCATCCTCGGCAAGGTGGTGCGCACCGCCGACCTGGAGGCAACCCTCGCCGCGCTCCCAGATCCGGAGCAGCGGGCGCTGGCGCGGGCCCAGTTCGTCCAGACCACCAAGTTCTACAAGACCTACCAGAAGAAGCACGCCACCGACCCGAGCCTCCCCGAGGGGGCAGAGTTCGGCATCTTCATCGACCCCACCAAGTGCAAGGGGTGCGGCGAGTGCGTCGAGGTGTGCGGCGACCATGGCGCCCTGAAGATGATCAAGAAGACGCCGGACAACCTGCCCGACTTCTTTCACCTCTGGAAGCTGCACAACGACCTGCCGGACACGCCGAAGGCGTACATCTCGCCAAAGATCAGCATCGACATCATGCTCAAGCCCGCCGCCCGCCAGTACACCGGCGGCGCCGGCTCGTGCATGGGGTGCGGTGAGGCGTCGGTGATCCGCCAGATCATGGCGATGACCAGCGAGCTCTACGGCCACAACTACGGCATCGTCGCCGCCACCGGCTGCTCCACCGTCTACGGCTCCACCTACCCGTACAACCCCTTCGTGGTGCCGTGGGCGAACTCCCTGTTCGAGAACGCCTCCACCTTCGGCATGGGGGTACGCCGCTGCTGGGACGACTTCGGCCACACCGACCGCTGCCTGTGGGTGATGGGGGGCGACGGCGGGATGCTCGACATCGGCTTTCAGGCCCTGTCGCGCCTCTTGTGCTCGGGGATGAACGTGAAGGTCTTCATCATGGACACCCAGGTCTACTCGAACACCGGCGGCCAGACCTCCACCTGCTCGTTCATGGGCCAGGACGCGAAGATGAGCGTCCACGGCAAGGTGGTGGCGGGCAAGCCGGAGCGGCGCAAGGAGGCGGCGCAGATCTGCATGATGCACCCCAACACCTACGTGGCGCAGACCGTCGGGCCGATGACCACCCACCTCTACAAGGCGGTACGCGGGGCGCTGGAGTACAACGGCCCGGCGGTGATCCTCGGCTACACCACCTGCCAGCCGGAGCACGGCGTCGCCGACAACATGTCCGCCCACCAGGCCCGGTTGGCGGTGGAGTGCCGTGCCTTCCCCCTGATGATCTACGACCCGTCGAAGGGGCGGACCATCAAAGAGCGGCTCTCGCTGCAGGGCAACCCGTCGGTGACCCGCGACTGGCACACCAAGGAGCTGAAGGACGGTGCCGTCGAGGTCCACGACTTCGCCTACTTCGCCCGCACCGAGGGGCGGTTCGCCAAGCACTTCGACGCCCAGGGCAAGCCATCGGCGATGATCCTGAAGAGCCAGCAGGAGCGGCTAGAGAACTGGTGGCAACTCCAGGAGCTGGCCGGTGTGGTGAACGAGGACCAGGCGTAGGCCGACCCCCAACGGCAAAGAGGTCCCTTCCAGCCGCGGCGGCGCGACCGCGCCGGCGCAGGCGAGGGGGCGGCCTTGGCGAGGGGGCGGCCTTGGCGAGGGGGCGGCCGCCCGAGGCCGGACCCCGCCGCGGCCGCGGGGAGCCGGCCGCTCCCCGCGGCCTGGCGTTGCCCGCCGCCGGCGCTGCCCCGCCGGCGGAGTGCGCGCTGCTGGCGCCGCCCGGACGTGGCATCCCAGCGCGCCCGGACCGCGGGATCATCCCAGCCCGTACAGCGCCCCCACCTTCGCCTCTAACGACTCCAGCAGGGGGCGCTCGGAGAGCGGCTGGCCGGTGATCGACTGGATCAGCTCCGCCTGGGTCAGGCGGCTGCCGGCGCGGTGGACTCGGTCGCGCAGCCAGCCGCGCAGGGGGGCGAGCTCGCCCGCGGCAATCTGCCCCTCCAGCCCCGCCACCTGCTCCCGCGCCGCGCCGTAGAGCTGCGCGGCGACCAGGTTGCCGAGGGCGTAGGTAGGGAAGTAGCCGAAGTCGCTCGTCCAGTGGACGTCCTGCAAACAGCCATCGCGATCGTTTGGGACCTCGATCCCGAGCCAGCGCTCCATCGCCGCGCGCCACGCCGCTGGTAGCTCCGCCACCTCCAGCTCCCCGGCGATCAGCCGCCGCTCCAGCTCCCAGCGCAGGCAGATGTGGAGGTTGTAGTGGAGCTCGTCCGCCTCGGTGCGGATCAAGCCGGGGGTGACCACGTTCAGCGCCCGGTAGACCGCCTCCGCCGTCACCGCCCCGAAGCGCTCGGGAAAGACCGCCCGGAGCTCGCCGAGGAGCCACGCCGCGCCGGGAAGCGACCGCCCCACCTGGTTCTCCCACAACCGCGACTGCGACTCGTGCAACCCCATGGAGAGCGGCTGACCCACTGGCAGGTCGGCGAGGTCCGGGTCGAGCCCCTGCTCGTAGAGGCCGTGGCCCGCCTCGTGGAGGATCGAACCGATCCCCTCGCGCAAATCCGCGCGCCGCAAGCGGGTGGTGAGGCGCACATCGCCGAGGGAACCGGAGGAGAAGGGGTGCGGCGCCGCGTCGAGCCGCCCGCCGTCAAGGTCAAACCCCATGGCCACCACCAGCCGGTGGGCCAGGCGCCACTGGCCGGCCTCGGGGAAATCGCCCTGCAGCACCGCCGGGGAGAGCTGCACCGGCGCCGCCGCCACCCGCCGGGTGAGGCGAACGAGCCCCTCGGCCAAGGGCGGCAAGAGGCACTCGAGGGTCGCCGGGTCGAGCCCCGGTTCGTACTCCTCCAACAGCCCGGCGTACGGATCGCCACCGCCGGCGAGGCAGCGGCCGCGCGCTTGCGCGAGGGCCACCACCCGCTCCAGGTGGGGGGCGAAGCGGGCGAAGTCGTCCGCCTGGCGGGCCGCCCGCCACGCCTCCCACGCCGCCGCCGCGGCGCGGGCGTAGTCGGTGGCCAGGCGCTCGGGCACCGCCGCGGCGCGCCGCTGGCGCCACGCCATCAGCTCCAGGTTGCGTCGCGCAAGCGGGGTCAGCACCTCCGCCCGCGCCGCCTCGATCCACCCCGCCACCCGCGGGTCGGTGAGGCGCTGGTGGCGCAGGCCGGCGAGCGCCGCGAGCTGCTCAGCGCGCCGGGCGTGGCCCTTGGCGGGCAGATAGGTCTGCTGGTCCCACCCCAGCAGCTCCGCCACCCCGCCGAGGTGGTGGTGTTCGCGGAACCGGTCACAAAGCTGATCGTAGGCGCGCATCGCTCGCTCCGAAGGGTGCGGCTGGAGTGTGGGCGCGGGCGGGCGGCGCGGCGAGGGGGTGGGAGAACTGGATCGAGCACAACGAAAAACTACAGGCCACACCGGCTTGAACGGTTCGCCCTAACGGTCCATCTCGACCCTCGCCAACCGCCCGTGGGAGGGCAGGCCGCGCGGAACCGCGGAGGGGGGGTGACCGCGCCTGCGGGGCCCCGCCCGCGCCGCGACCGTTAGGCAGGGGGGCGTGGAGGGGGGAGGCTCGTCCCGCGCACGGCCCCGACGTGAGCACGGACGTGTGGGCGGCGGTGGAGGGGGGAGGCTCGTCCCGCGCACGGCCCCGACCCACCGCGGCGGGAGCCGGCGCCGCGGAGCTAGGGCAAGCGCTCTCCGCGCCTCTGCTCGAGCCCCCCCTTCCAGCCCCATTGCCCGATCGGTTCGCCCCGCGCCACCTGCAGCGCCGCGACCGATCGGGAGCCAGTCCGACCGACTCGGAGGGCAGGGGGCGATCACGCCGCCGGCGCCAGTTGCGCACGCACCTCGCGGGCGATCGCCTGCAACCGTTGCTTGTTCGCCTCCGGCAGGCGGGTGAGGGCGGCGATCCGCTCCGGGTAGTCGGCGGTGGCGGTGAGGGCGCTAGCGAGGAGGGCGGCCTGCTCGTCGCGGCGGATTCCGAGGGCGGCGGCGAAACGCGCCACCGCCGCGGCCAGCCCCACCGGCCGCTCCTGGCCGGCGACCTGCTGGCCGTAGTCGCCGAACGGCAAGGGGGTGAGGAGGTCGTGGAGGGAGTAGGCACGCATCGGGGTCGGGTCGTAGACCGGCGAGAAGCGCGCCCCGCCGCCCGCCCCACGATCGCCGCCGAGGAGGGCGAGGTTGTCCAGGTGGAGGTCGCCGTTGCCGGTGAGCAGGGCCATCACCAGGCGCAGAAAGAGGTGGCGCTTGGCCTCCCGCGGGTCGTCCACCAGGGTGAGGCGCGGGGTGTCGAGGGCGCGGCCAATCCGCTCCAGGCTGCCGTCGTACGGGGTGGCGATGTCGCGGGCACCGCCGGCGAGGAGGGTGAACCAGCTCTCCAACGGGATGGGGTTGCCGGCCAAGTCACGATCAAACCGCTCGACCGCCAACGCCGGCAGGCCGGCGACCTCCGCCACCCAGAAGCGCGGCACCGCGAAGCCGGCGTCGCGGTGGACCGCCAGGGCCATCGCCTCCAGCTCCACCAGCCCCGGGTAGACCACGGTGCGCTCCAGCTTGAGGACCACCTCGATCCGCTCGCCCGTGGCCGCCCCCCGGCTGGGCATCGCCACCTCGCCGCTCCACCCCCCCTGCGGGATCGCCACAAGCAGCTTCGGCACCGCGCCGCCCACGGTCGGGGTCGGCCCGAGGAGATGGAGCAACGGCGCGGCGTCCGCGTCGAGCCACGCCACCAGGTCGCGCAAGGTCGCCCCCATCCGCGGCCCCACCTCCACCAGCGGGGCGGGGCGCGTCTCCGCGTACCAGGCCGCGGCCGCCGCGTCGTCGGCGAAGCAGTCCACGTGGCCGATCCCCCCATGGCCGGCAAGGAGCAACAGCGCCCACTCCTCCGCAAAGCCGGGGGCGGGCGTGACGCCGCGGGCACGCAGGGCGGCGAGGAGCAGGTGGCGCAAAAAGGCGTGGCGGCCGGCCGGCGGGAGGAGCGCCTGGAATCTAGGGTGGAGCCGCCCGGCGCGCCGGTAGACCACCGGCCGGAGCCCGAAGAGGCGCGGCGGGTAGAGGAGGGAGAGGCCAGGCAGGTGGGCGTCGACGAAGGGCTCGGTGTACTGGAAACGCGCCTCCGTGTCGCTCACGTAGAGGGAGCCCATCCGCACCGGCGTGCCCCCCGCCCGGGTCCAGACGACTGCCAGGTGGTCCTGTTCCGCCATGGTCACCGGCCTCAGAAGAGCTCACCCCGCTCCACGTCTGCCAGCAGGGCGTCGTCGGGGAGCAGGGCGATGTGCAGCCCCACCGCCGCGGCGAGGCGGTCGAGGGTGGCCAGCGACGCGTCGCCCTGGCGCTTCAGGCGGCTGATGGTAAAGGGGGAGAGCCCGGCGCGCGCCGCCAACTGGCGCTGGTCGAGACCGCGGGCCTGGGCCGCCGCGAGGATCTCCTCGAGGAGGCGTGCCGGCGTGGGGGAGGGGGTGGCCATGGGGGAGAGGATTGCTGGGTAACGCAAGGATCAGGCAAATATAGGACAACTTGCTAGATAGCGCAATCACAGAACGCTCTGTAGATGCGTTGCAGAGCATCTGTAGGGTAGTTATAGGAGATTCTTGCGCTACACAGCAATCCTTGGAGGATCTGGACCCGGCTGGGCCACCCCCTCCGCCACCCGGCCCCGGTCGCTTCCTCAGCCCCGGGTCTGTGGTAGAGTGCACGCCGTTTTCCCTTCGGAGATCTTTCCCTCCATGTCATCCCATCCCCACTTTCCCGAGTTCCACGGCCTCCCCTGGCACACCAGCCTCCAGGAGGGGATGCGGGCGGCCGCACGCGAAGAAAAACTCCTCTTCGTGGAGTTGAGCCGCCCCACCTGCGCGAGCTGCCGCAACCTGTTCGAGGAGCTCCTCCCGGATCCCGACTGCGCCTCGCTCCTGAAGGAGTCGTTCATCTGCGTCTCCATCCCGAGCCACAACCCCGACCCGCAGATTATGGAGATCGGCGCCGCCCATATGCCCTTCGCCTCCATGCTGCCAGTCTGCTTCTACCTGACCGCCGACGGCGACTTCCTCCATGGCTCCACCGGCCGGCTGGACAAGCAGGTCCTGATCGCCGACATCCGCCACGCGAAGAATGAGGCGGCGCGCCTCGCGGGGGCGGCCGGGGGATGACCCGCCGCCGCACCTATGGCGGCTGATCGGCCTTTCCTCGCCGGCCGGGCAACGCCCGCGGGGTGCGCGCGTCTGGTCGAGCGGCGCCGCGCCGCGGACCCCACCCTCGATTCGACCGCCTACCGGAGCCTCGGCGCCAGCGGCCTCACCTGTTCGAAGATCGGCTTCGGCGGCTACCGCCTGGTGGCCGGCGACTGGCACCATCAGCGCGCCTTGGTCGCGGCCCTGGCCGAGGGGTGCAACCTCTTCGACACCGCCGCCAACTACGGCGACGGCGCCAGCGAGCGGATGATCGGCGCCACCCTCGCCGCGGCGATCGGGGCCGGGCAACTCGCCCGCGACGAGGTGATCTTGGTCACCAAGGCAGGCTATCTGCAGGGGGGGCTCCTCGCCGAGGTCAAGCGGCGCACCGGCGCGCTGGAGCCGCCCACCGGGGTCGTCGCGGTCGCCGATGGGTGTTGGTACAGCCTCGATCCCGACCACCTCGCCTTCTCCCTCGCTACCTCCCTCGACCGCCTCGGGGTCGAGGCGGTGGACCTCTTCCTCCTCCACAACCCGGAGGTCTACCTCACCCACCACCAGGGCAGCCGACCCGCCGCGGTGGTGGCGGCCGCGCTCGACGACCTGCTTGAAGCGGCCTTCGCGTTTTGCGAACAACAGGTCGCGGCCGGCCGGATCTCCGCCTACGGCGTCTCCTCCAACACCCTCGCCGCGGCGGTGGATGACCCCTCCCACCTCGACCTTTCCCGCCTGGCGGCGGCGGCGGCGCGGGCGGCTTTGGCCACCGCCAACGGCCTCTCTCACTTCCACCTCGTCCAGCTTCCCTACAACCTCCTGGAGGCGGAGGCGGCGACCCGCGCCAACACAGAGGTCGAAGGCAAGACTCTGCCGGTCCTGGCCGCGGCCGCCCGTCTTGGCCTGGCGGTGGTCACCCACCGGCCGCTCAACGCCCTGCCCGCCGCCGGCGGTCTGATCCGCCTCGCCACCTCCGACCCGGAGGTGGAGCGCGACCCCGAGCTCGCCCTGGAGGAAACCCTGGCGGCGGTAGCCGCGGCGGAGGCGGCGCTTGACACCCTCCTCGCGGAGAGCGGCAGCGACGAACGGTTCGCCGGCGGCCACCTCCTCTCCCTCGCCCGCGACCTCCCTGCCGCGGTCAGTGCCATCCACAACGCCGGCCAGTGGGAGCAGATCGCGCGCCAGGTGGTCCTACCCAACGTCCAGAAGATGGCCCGCTTCCTGCACCACAACCTCAACGGCCAAGCGGGCTGGCAGGCGGTGCTCGATCACTACCTGCAGGCGGTCCAGGCGCTGTTGGGACGGGTAGAAGAGGCGGTGGTGGCGCGCTCCCTGGCGCGCAACGAGATGCTGCGCGAGCGGCTGGCGGCGAGGATCGGGGCACACGGCGAGGCGATGAGCCTGGCGCAGATCGCCCTCGCCTTTGCCACCTCCACCCCAGGGGTGACCGCCACCCTGTGCGGCATGCGCCAGGTCGCCTACGTCACCGACGCCTGCGCCCTGTTGGCCGAGCCGCCCCTCGCCGACCCCCTCGCCCTCGCCGCGGCCGCGGTGCAATAGGCCCCGGCTCGCGGCCGGTCACTTGCGCCGCGCGCGCGCCAGGGCCTCCTCGACCAATGCCCGGCGACCCGCATCCGCCACCGGCCGGCCCAGACGGGGCGGCGCGCCAAGGGCACGCTCCAGGTACGGGATGGCGTCCGCGTAGCGGCGGCGGCGGAGCAGCCAGTCCGCGTAGAAATAGTTCGGGTCGATGTGGTCGGGGTGCAACTCGAGGGCGCGCTTCAGGTACCGCTCTGCCTCTTGCTTGTCACCGAAGCCGACGGGCCACCCGGGCGCCTGGGTGTAGAGGGCGCCGAGGGTGACGTAGATGTCGCCGTCGAGGGCGGTCGGGTCGATCTTTTCGGCGGCGAGCAAGAGCCGGCGCGCCTCCTTGGCGAGCTTCAGCGCCTCCAGTCCACCCGTGGCGCCCGCCTCGCTCGCCCGGACCACCCCCTCCCAAATCAGGGGTTCGGCACGGTTCGGGTAGCGCTCGGCGAGGGCGTGGGTGTCGGCGGCCAGGGCGTCGAAGCTGGCGGCCCGCCCGTCGGGTGGCTGCTGGTAGGCCACCTGCGCCCACCGCTGCTGCAAGTGGAGGATCTCCGCGGCAAGGTCATCGGCCACCGCGGTTGCGGCGCCGAGGAGGAGGGCGAGGGGCAAGGCGAGAAGGGGGCGCATCATCCGGCGAGCGTCGCATCGCCCCAACGCGCCTGTCCACCCGGGGGGTGGCCGCCCGCGGACCGGGACGGCGGATGGGAGCCCGCAGCCACGCCCGCCGGCGCGCCGCGGGCGCGCAGCGCGGCCCCTTGCCCCTGCCGAAGGTCGCCCCCACCACCCCCTCCCCAATGTGCGGCTTGGCATGGTCCGGCTAGTGCTCGGCGCCGGCGGGGGTCTCCACGGCCACGGCGTCGAAGGCATCGGCCCGGGCCGCAATCACCCGCAGCCACGCCCGCCGGCGCGCTCAGTGGTGGCTCTTCGAGATCACCCGGAACATCTTCAAGTTGATCACCACAAAGCGCCACGCCTGGTAGAGGAAGTTGGTGCGCCAGAAGCGGGTGGCGCGGGTGGGCATGGGGGGAAAATACGCCTGCTGGTACGGCTTGCGGGTCTCCATGGTGGACTCCCGGGATGGCGATACGCGGCACGAAGGGGCCGCTATTCTTCGCCAGAGCCGCAACCGCAAGGTGTGATTCAACGCGCTGTCACTGATGTCGCTTCTAGCAACACCTGTGGATCCAACATTGCCGCGCTCATCGACGCCTTGTTTCGCCAGCACGCCGGCACTGCCACGGCGGCCGACACAAACCAAGGGGGCGGGCCGCTTGCGCAACCCGCCCCCCGACCGCTGATCCCAAGAGGGAGGGAATCGGGATCAGTGATGGCTGGCGCGGATCACCCGAACCATCTTCATGTTGATCCGCAGAAGGCGCCATGCCTGCCACAGGAGGTTGGTCCTCCAAAAGCGCGTGGTTGCGGTGGGCACAGGGGGAAAGTAGCCCTGCTGATAAGGTTTACGATTCTCCATAACGATCTCCTTGACGGTTACGTTTGTCGCGCTGGTTTCGTCCTACTCGGGGATCATGCTCCAGCCGAACCGCTGCCGCGCCTTGTACAGGAACATCACGTGCAGGATGTACTTGATCCAGTGGCCGGCGAGGCCGAGCTCCCCGAACGTGAGGTTGAGGTCGCGGCCGTACTCCGGGTACTTCTCGAAGTCGGGGACGATGGGAAAGACGGTCATCGAGGCGGCGGTGCCGGTGAACAAACCGGCCCCGGCGGAGGCGACGCAGGCGGCGCCCATCTCCGCCATCGACGCGGTGTGGGTCGCCGCGGTGGCGCCGCGGGTGAGCATGTCGCGGATCGACGCGACCACCGCCTTGCCGATCATCGCCGACGGCATGCCGGTGCGCGGCGGGGTGGGGAAGATGGGGGTGCCGTTGACGCTCTTCATCGGCTTGGAAACCGGGTGGGGCGGGGCAAAGGCGATGCCCGCGGCGAAGAGGTTCGGGTAGTGGGGGTTCTGGTAGGTGCGCGGCCAGTCGGCCGCCTTCCACTCCTCGTAAGGCTTCGCCTGGTAGGCGCCATCCACCCACATGAAGCCGGCCGGGTTGAACAGCCGCTCGGTGATCTCCCCCCCCTTCCGGTCGTACGCCTTCAGCCCCACCCCGGCGAAGGGCGGGATGAGCATGGCAAAGTCGAAGTCGAGCTCGTGGTTCTCGCCATCGAGGGTCTCGTAGTGGACCTTCGTGGGCTCCACCGCGGTGGTGTGGGCGCGCAGGTGCCAGTTCACCCCGCGCTCGGCGAGCAACGACTCGGTGAAGACCTTCGAGTGGGTGATGTAGCCGCCGCGCTTCAGGTGCATGCCGCCCATCCCGAAGTCGCCCGCCTCGTACTCGTTGGAGAGCCAGTGGAGGGTCGCCTTGTCGCGCACCCCGCGCCTTTTGAGCTCGTGCTCGATGTTGAACAGGTACTCGAAGGCCGCCCCCTGGCAGGTGCACAGGCCGTGGCCGGTGCCGATCACGAAGTTCTGGTGCTCGCCGCGCGCCATCCGCTGGATCGACTCCTCGAAGGCGGTGGCCGCCGCCGCCGCGTGGCCGTAGGTGCACACGGAGAGCGAGTTCTTCTCCGGCCCAAGCCCCTCGGTGGCGCCGAAGTTCAGCTTCGGCCCGGTGGCATTCACCAGGTAGTCGTAGGCGACCTCCTCCCGCTCGCCGCTGCGCGCCGCCTCCGTGTACTCCACGGTGACGTACGGCTGGCCGCCCTGCGCCCCCCCCTCCGGGTGAATCGACACCGCCCGCGCTTGGCGGAAGTCGATCCCCGCCTTGCGGTAGATCGGGGCGAGCTCGACCACCACCTGCTCCACCGCCATCCGGCCGACGCCGACCCAGATGTTCGACGGAATCCAGTTGTACTTCGAGTTCGGACTGACGACGACCACCTCGTGATTCTTGCCGAGCCAAAGCTGGGCAAACGAGGCGGCGGTGTGGCCGGCGACGCCGGCCCCGAGGATCACGACACGGGCCATGGAACACCTCCAGGGGTGAGTGAGGAAAAACGGTGTGACCCGCTGCGGGCCGCGCCCCCCCCTAAGCAAGGGGTGTGCCGGTTGCGCGAAAGCGCCCCACCGATCGGCGCAAACCCAGCCGCGCCGCGCCTTCGCGGCCGAGCGCACACACGCGCCACGGCGCGGTTGTGGCCACCGGGGGGCGCCAGCCTGGCAGGGCTGGCACACGTTTGAGCCAGCGTGGCAGCGGTGCGGGTGGCAGGGAGGCCGCCCGCCCCACCCCCGGCGGCCGCGCTTTCCCGCACAGGGGGAGTAGTGATAATGGCCACGGGCGCCGAACGGTTGGCGCGGCCGAACCTCGACCATGCCCGACATCGACTTTGCCAGTTGGCTGGAGACCCACGACCAACCCTTCGCGGTGATCGACGAAGGGTTCCGCATCCTCGCGGTGAATCGCGCCTACGAGATCGCCTACCACGTCCACGCCAGCGACGTGGTCGGCCGGTACTGCTACCAGGTCTCCCACCACCACGACCACCCCTGCTTCGAACACGGCGAGGAGTGTCCGCACCGCCAGCTCTTCCAAGGGGAGACGCCGCAAAGCTGCCTGCACACCCACTTCGACGGCCACGGCGCCGCCCGCTGGGTACGGGTGACCGGCCACCGCCTCACCGCCCGCACCGGCACCACCTTCCTCGGCGAGGGGATGTGCGAGATCGCCGCCCAAGACCAGGACCTCCAGACCTCTCCGGACGGCCCGCGGATGGTCGGCCATACCCCGATCTTTTTGGCGATGGTCGAACGCCTCGAGCGCGCCGCCACCACCGCCAGCCCGGTCCTCATCCAGGGCGAGACCGGCACCGGCAAGGAGCTCGCCGCCACCTTCATCCACCGCCACTCCACGCGTCACGACCGCGCCTTCATCTGCCTCGACTGCACCACCCTCACCGAGTCGCTATTTGAGAGCGAGGTCTTCGGCCACGAGCGCGGCGCCTTCACCGGCAGCGTCAATAGCCGCACCGGCCTCTTCGAGCTCGCCGACGGCGGCACCCTCTTCCTCGACGAGATCGGCGAGATGCCCCTCGCGACCCAGGCGAAGCTCCTGCGCGTCTTGGAGACCAACGAGTTCCGCCGGGTCGGCGGGGAGGCGACCCGGCGGGTCGACGTGCGCGTCGTGTGCGCCACCAACCGGTCGCTCTGGGACTGCGTCCACGCCAACACCTTCCGCAAGGATCTCTACTACCGCATCGCCTGCTTCACCATCCACGCCCCGCCGCTGCGCGAGCGCCTCGACGACCTGCCGCTGCTCGCTGCCGAGATCCTCCATGGCCTCCCGCCGCCCACCGGTGGCCGGCCGATCACGGTCACCCCGAAGGCGATCGCCCTGCTCGCCAGCCACACCTTCCCGGGCAACATCCGCGAGCTGAAAAACCTCCTCCAGGTCGCCGCCGCCACCTGCGCCTGCGACCGCATCGACACCGGCGCGATCGAGCAGGTCGTCGCCCGCTTCGAGGCGTGGCGCGCCCCCCTCGACCCGCCGCGCCGACCCGCCGCGCCGGCCGCCGCCCCCCCCACCGCCGTCGGCCCAGGCGACCCCCCCTCCATCGCCGAGGTCGAGCGGCGCTACATCACCGAGCTCCTCGACCGCTACCACGGCCACCGCAAGCGCGTCGCCGACGCCCTCGGCATCAGCGAACGCACCCTCTACCGGCGGCTGAAGGACTACGGCCTGCGGTAACGCAAGGTCCGCGCCTAAGCCGTGGGTGGCCACGGTCCTGGAGAACGGGCGAACCCTGCGCCTCACCCGCCACGGTTTGCGGCGGAGGAGGGGGCGGAGGCGGCCGGTGGGTGGCGCCTCCCTGGGAGTGGACCCGCATTCAGGGGCGGGCCGTGCTTCCCGACCCGCAACCCCATCCGCGCCCGCACCCTCGTGGCTGCCGCCGATCGACCAAGTCCGACAGGCTCCTAGTGGTGGTGGTCATGCGGCGCGGCGCTGGGACCCGGGGAGCGCTGGCCGGCAAAACGGTCATGGCAGGCGACGCAGCCCTCGGTGAGCTTGTAGAAATAGAAGACCGCCACCTCACCGTTGCCGGTCTCGGCAGCGCGGGCGAGCCTCCCGGCCCGCTGGTGAAACACCTGGTCCATCTCCAGGAAGTCGGGCGGCAAGAGGCGGTGCAACTCATCGACCTGCGCCTCGCTGAGCCCCTGGCGCAGGACGTAGCTCGCCTCGATCTGCTTGGCGATCTGCGCCGCCCGCGGCCACTGGCCCGCGGCGATCACCGCCACCAGCTCCTGCATCCCCGCCTGAATCGCCCCCATCTCACGCTGCAGGAGCGAGCGCAGGTCGGGGGACAGGGCGACCGGGCCGCCCGTGGAGGGGGCGGTGCGGTGCACGCCGTCCTCCTCCTCGGCGTCCGCCACGACCGGCCCGCACAGCGCCAGGCAGCCAACCATCAACACCACGCCGCGGATCCACATCGGTTCACTCCTGGTTGCAACCCGCCGGTCGGAGGGGAGAAAGCGAACCTCCCACACCGGCTCCGCGTGGGACAAGTCGCCGGGGGTGGGGGCGGCGGCGGAGCGCGGCGCGCCTCACCGCTCGGGGGGGAGGTGGGTGGTGGCGCCGGTGAACAGGGCGGCCCCCTCCATCACCGTCTCCGCGAGGGTGGGGTGGGGGTGGCAGGTGGCGGCGATCTCTTCGGCGGTGGCGTGGAGGGTGAGGGCGAGGGTGAGCTCGGCGATCAGCTCGCCAGCGTGCGCGCCGGCGATCCCACCGCCGGCCAGATGGCCTGCCGCATCCCAAACGAGGCGGGTGAGACCGGTGGCGTCGCCGAGGGTGGCTCCACGCCCCGAGGCCGACCACGGGAAGTGGGTCACCCGACCCTTCGGCGGTGGCTGCTGGGCGCCGACCCAGGCGATCTCGGGACGGGTGTAGACCACCGCCGGGATCGGCGCCCCAGGCGGGGTGGGGGCGCCGCCGATCGCCGCCACCGCCACCTGTGCCTGGTGGCTCGCCCGGTGGGCCAGCAACGGCGGGCCGGTGAGGTCGCCGATCGCGAACAAGGTGGGCTCGCGCGTGCGGCCGGTGGCGTCGGTCTTGACGAAGCCGGCCGCGTCGAGGGCCACGGTGGTGGTGTCGAGGCCAAGCAGATCGCTGTTCGGCCGCCTCCCCGTGGCGACGAGGATGCGGTCCACCTCCACCGTCGCCGCCCCCGCGCCGGTCAAAACCACCTGCAGGCCACCGGCCACCTCCCGGACCGCAGCGACGCGCGTCGCCGTGTGGAGCGCCCCAAACTGGCGGCGGCAGGCGCGCGCCAAGGGCGCGACCAGCTCCCCCTCCACCCCCGGGAGGAGCTGTCCCTCCTGCTCCACCAAGATCACCCGGCTGCCGAGGGCGGCGTAGGCCCCGCCAAGTTCCAGCCCCACGGCGCCCGCCCCCACCACCAGCAGGCGCGGCCAGATCTGCTCCAAGGCCAAGGCCGCTTGCGCGTCCATCGTCCCGGGGGCGCCGGCGAGGGGCGGCGGCGCGGTCGCACGGGAGCCGGCGGCGAGGATGGCGTGGTGAAAGCGGATTCGCTCTTCCCCTCCCGCACCGGCGACCACCGCCTCGTTAGCGGAGAGGAGGCGCGCCGTACCCACCAGCCGGCGGACGTGGCGGGCCTGGGCGAGGGAGGCAAGGCCGCGCGCCATCCGCCCCACCACCCCCTCCTTCCAGGCGCGCAGGCGGTCGAGGTCGATCGCCGGCTCCCCAAACTCGATCCCCATGCGCCGCGCCCCACGCCCCTGCTCCACCACCTCGGCGGCGGCGAGCAGCGCCTTCGACGGGATGCACCCCTCGTGCAAGCAGACGCCGCCGGGCAGGGGCCGGAGATCGACGAGGACCACCTCCATCCCGCGATCGGCGGCGGCGAAGGCGGCGGTGTAGCCGCCCGGCCCCCCCCCGATGATCAACAGCTCCGTCTCCATGCGCGCTCCCGTCACCCCTCCCTCGGCCAGCCATGATGCCACGCAGGCAGCCGCGCCGCAGGGCAGCGCTCGACCGCAAAGAGGCGAACCGATCCCCGATCGCCGCCCCGACGCCGCCGCCGTGCCCACGCCGCGCGCCGCCGCACCCGCCCGGCGGACCACCGAGCCTGCCGCCTTCCACGGGAGGATCTGCAGGGCGACACCCGGGGCCTGCCTCACCCCCCTCCCCGCCTGCGGGTGGCTGCACCGATCGCCGCCCCGCCGCCGCCGCGCCCACGCCGCGCGCCGCCGCACCCGCCCGGCGGACCACCGAGCCTGCCGCCTTCCACGGCGGTGGAGAGGCCAAGGCGTGGGGTTCGACCGCTCCCTTGGGCCCATTCAGCCCCGGGTGGCGAGGGAGGCGCCGCGGGGGGGTGGATCGCCGTCCGGTGGGACCGTCCTTTGCCGCGCTGCGCTCGGGAGGGTCGCACCGGCGCGCGACCGGGGACGAGCCGCCAAGCCGCCGCGGGTCGCTACCGCCCCGGGGCGAGGGGCGCGACCCCGCTCGACCCGCCCTCACCGGCCGGTGGCGACCTCCGCCACCGCCACCGCCGGCAGCCACCCCACCAGCCGCTCGCCGAGGCGAATCCGCAGCCAGTCGCCCTGCCGGGCGAGGCGGGTGGCGGGGGCGCCGGCGTGGAGGGTGAATACCTCCGGGAAGGTCTCGCCCGGACCGCTGTGGGCGACCTGCTCGGTGGCGAGGCAGATTGCCAGGGGGAAGGTGGCGCGCTGGTGGTGGGCGAGGGCGAGGAGGGAGGCAACGGTGGTGAACGCGACGAGCAGGCCGACGAGCGCGAGGATCCAGCCGTCGCGCGCGTCGCGCGGCCGGCGCTGGGCGAGGCCGACAACCACCGCGAGCGCCCACCACGCCGCCACCCCCGCCGCCGCGAGGGGCGTTTCGTGGGTGGCGAGCCAGCTCAGGCGCGGGACCTCCGTGGCCTGCACCTGGTCCACCGCGGCGAGCCGCGCCACCTCCAGGTTCGCGGTTGCGTCGGCGAGGGTGGGGTCGAGGTAGCGCGCCCGCTCCCAGTGGTAGATCGCCCTGCCGAGGTCGCCGGCTTGGTAGGCGGCGCAGCCGGCGTTGTAGTGGCGGGGTGCGCTCTCCCCTGCGGCGAGCAAATCCTCGTAGGTGCGCAAAGCGAGGCCGTAATCACCCGCCACGTACGCCTCCCGCGCCGCGGCGATCTGGCCCGCGGGCTCGTTTGCGGCGGTGGCCAGGGTGGCGGCGGCGACCAGAGCGCAGAGGAGGGCGGCCGGCCGCCCACCGCCGGTCCCGCCAACGGTGAGCGTGGCGATTGCGGAGCGCGCAGCACTGGCGAGGCTGGCGACGTCGCCGCCGCCCGGGGCAAAGGCGGCGGCATCCAAGCGGTCGAGGAGGGTGGCCACCGCCGCGATCGCCGGCGCCGGCTGGCCGGCAGCGGCCAGCGCCGCGCTGAGTTGGTCACGCATGAGCCCGCCCACCCCCCTCCCCACGATCGCCGCGAGGGCCACCTCCACCAGGGTGCGCACCGTGGCGAGGTCGGGGGCGCCCTCCAGGCGGCCTGCGGCGTCGCGCAGCGCGGCGCGGCGCGCCGCCGCAGGCCGCCGGTGGCTGGCGCGGCGCCGCACCAGGGCGAGGATCCCGGCGCCTCCAAAGAAAAGCGGCGGCGCGGCCACCGCCGCCCAAAAGGCGGGGCGCTCCACCCACGGCGGTGCACCCCCCACGGCCAGGGCGGCGTCGCCGGCGAGGTAGTGGATCTCCTGGCGCAAGAGGGTGACCGCGCGCGGCCCCAACGAAATCCCGCCGCTTCCCCCTTGGGCGGCGGCGGCCACGTGCAGCGAAAAGGGGTCCAGCGTTGCGGTGACGTACGCGCCGGTGGCCGGGTCGAACCAGGCGGGGAGCGGCGGCGGGAGGGTGAAGTCACCCGCCTGGCGCGGAACCACCAGGGTGGTGAAGGTGCATTCCCCGGTGGCGCCATCGGCGGTGGGTTTGAGCTGGCAGTCGCGGTCGGTGTCAAAGCTCTCTAGCCCCTCGGGCAGCTCCGGCAAGGGGAGCTTCAGGGCCCGGAAGTTGCCGGTGCCGCGCACCCGCACCACCCAGCGCACCGGCTCGCCAACGCGGGTCGTGGCCGGGTCGAGGCTGGCCTCGGCGGTGAACCTCCCCACCGCGCCGGTAAAGGTGGCGGGACGGTCCGCCGCGGGGGGCTCAACAACGTGCAGGGTGACCGGCGCGCTGGCCACGGTCTGGGTGGCGGCTGGCTCCATGAGCATGGCAAAGGGGGCGTTGCCACGCCCCGGGGTGCGATGGCGTACCGCCACCGCGACCGCGGGCAGGGTCAACTCCCCGGCCCGGTTGGGGGTGATGAGGCGTGACAGCAGGAGGGCCCGGCCGTAGCGCCTCCCCCGCGCCTCCACCTCCTCCAGGGTGAGTACCTTCGGGGAGACGAGCTCCTCCACCCAACAGTCCGGGAAGTCGGGCGGGGTGGCGAAGTCGAGGCTGATCACCGACAGGCGGGTGTAGAGGTAGAGGCTCACCACCACCGGCTCGCCCACCACCACCTCCCCCTTGGCGAGGGTGAGCTCCAAAAAGAGCGGCACCGCCGCCTCCCCCGCGGGGGGATCCGCCGGCACGGGGGTCGCCCGGGCGGATGGCGGGGCGGGAGCGGCGCCACCCCCAGCCTCGACGACGGTGATCGCAATCGGCTGGCTCGCCAGCCTCTCGCCCTGGGAGTCCACGGTCAGGGCAGGGATCGTCAGCCTCCCGGCACGCACCGGCCGCAGGACGTAGAGGAGGGTGGTGGCGGTGGTCGCACGACCGTTGTTGAACTCGAGGGTGCGGCCGGTGGAGCGCGCCGTCACCTCGAAGTCGTCGCCGAAGTCAAAGGCCAGCTCCGGCGACCACCCCATCCCCTCGGCGCGGAAGCCCACCCGAAGCTGGAGTTGCTCGCCGAGGCTGAGGGTATCGCGATCGACCTCGGCGGTGAGGGCCGCCGCGACCGCCGCCCGGGCGGGCAGGAGGGCGAGGAGGAGGAGGGCACCGACCACCCAGCGCCGCCCGCGGTGGCGCGGCCACGGCGGCCGCGAAGGAACCCAGCTCCGACCCGCACCCATGGCGCCCAACATGGCCACCGGCGCGCCGCCGAGCAAGGGGGCCGAGCGGCCACGGTGAGGCAACCACGCGCCGGCGGATCGGGCGGGCGGGTTCGCCGGCGGCCACGTGCGCCAGCCTTGGAGCGGGAGAGGGATGGTGCCCCGCCGCAACAAGCGGTCACCCTGAAGCTCCCGGTTGGATGGGCGTGGCAGGGGCTACGCGGTATCCTCGGTTCAACCGCCGCGAATGGGTTCAACCCGAAGACACGGAGTTCAACATGGCCACGGTCAAGACCTCGGGCAAGGGGCAGGTGGTTTTGCCAAAGATGGCGCGTGACCGCCTGGGGATCCTCCCGGGAAGCCTGGTGGAGGTGACCGTCGTGGGGGATCACCTGGAGATCCGCCCGCTGCCCGCGGATCCCATCACCGCCTTGCGCGGCACCCTCTCGGCGAAGACCTCGCTCGCCAAGGGGCTCATCGAGGACCACCGACGCGAGGTGAAGCGCGGTGGGTGAGAGCCGCGCCTACGTGGTCGACGCCTGCGTCCTCCTGCGCTTCCTGCAAGGCGAGCGGGGGGCAGAGCGAGTCGCGAGGGTGCTGCGCTCGGCCGCCAGCGCGGGGGAGCGCCTGGGGCTCCATATCATCAACCTGGGTGAGGTGGTCTACACGGTGGGGAAACACCTCGGGTGGGAGGTCGCCGAGAAGACCCGCACCGAGATCGGCCTCCTGCCTCTGGAGGTCGTGGGATGGTCCGACTCCCTCTTCTGGCACGCGGTGGCGCTCAAGGCGCACCACGCCATGTCGTACGGGGACTGCTTCGCCGCCGCCCTCGCCATCGAGCGCGGCGCGACCCTGTTGACCAGCGACCCCGAGTTCAAGGCGGTCGCCTCCCTGGTGGCGGTGGAGCGGCTGTAGGGGGGCTCCCGCGATTCCAACCGGGGCCGCGCGGCCGCCCCTTCCGCCCCTCCGAGGGGTGGCGGTGGCCGGCGGATCGGCTCCGCGGGGGGGTACCGGGTGGTGCGCGCACAACGTGCTCCACCCTCCACGCGGGCGACGGACGCCGCGGCCGCGCGGCGGGCGGGTTCACCGGCGGCCTGTGCCACCGGGAAGCGGCGGCGGCGCACCCGCGCCCGGCAAGCTCACCAGTCCTGCGCCCGCCGCCGCGGCGCCACCGGCACGAGGCGGGCGCGGACCTGGCGCTGGACCTCGCCCTCTTGGCGCTGGAGGTCGTCAAGGAGCTGGTTGGCCGAATCGGCGGTCCTCGCCCCGGCCGGCTCGCCCGCGCCGCCGTCTGGCCGGGGGGCGGCCGGGGCCGGGGCGGCCACGCCGGGGGGACCGGGTTCGTCCCGCCCTCCCGGCTGCCCCTGCGCCCCTGACTCGCCTCCCCCAGGCTCCGGCGGGGGCGGCGCGCCCGCCGGACCGGCAGGCGGCGACGCAGCCGCCCCCGGGTCGGCCGCAGGCGGCGCGGGCGGCGTCTCCCCCTGGACCTTCCCCGCCTGCTCCTCGCCCTTGCCGTCCGGCGACTCGGGGGGGGGCTCCGCCTGCGGCTGCCCCGCGTCGCCCTTCTCCCCCGCCTCGCCTTGCGGGGGCGGCTTCTGCCCCTCCTCCTCCTTCTTCTGCGCCTCTTTTTTCTCCTGCGCCTCCTGCAGCCGCTGGCGGGCGAGCTCCAGGTTCGCCTTAGCATCTTGCCGCGTGGGGTCGGCCCGCAGGGCGGCCTCGAAGGCCTGGACCGCCTCCCCCCATCGCTCCTCGGCGAGGTAGGTGGTGCCGACGTTGTACGCGATGGCGGCGCGCAGGGGTTCGCCCCCGGCGGTGAGGGCCGCCTGGAGGTGGTCGCGAGCCGCCGCCGGATCGCCCGCCTGCGCCTCGGCAAGGCCGAGGTCAAAGAGGATCTCCGGCCGCCCCGGGGCGCGCGCCAGGGCGCGCTGGTAGGCGGCCACCGCCTCCTTCGCCTTGCCCTCTTGCAGGGCCAGGTTGCCCGCGGCCACCAGCCCACGGGTGGTGGTGAAGGCGAGGGCGGTGGCGGCGAGGAGGAGCCCCGCCGCGCGCGCCGCGCTCCCGCTCCTCATGGCCGCCCCTCCCGCCGCCGCCCTTCGGGCCAGGCCGCATCGAGGAGGAGGAGGGCGAAGGCAGGAAGGAGGAAGAGGTGGTAGCGCTCTTGGCGCTGCACCGTGACCCGGGCGGTGCGTTCGGCGCGCGCCAAATCCGCCATCTGCGCCACCACCTCGCCCATCTCCGGGTCGCCCGGGGTGGCCTGGAAGTAGGCGCCACCGGTCTCCACCGCCAGACGGGCGAGGTCGTCGGGGACCAGGCGGGTGAGGATCACCGCGCCGCGCCGGTCCTTCTTGTACCCCTCCAGGGTGTTGTTCGCGCCGCGCAGGGGGATCGGCGCCCCGCCCGGGGTCCCCATGCCGACGGTGTAGACCCGGACCCCCGCCCCCTTCGCCGCGGCGATCGCCCGCTCGACGCTCCCGTCGTGGCCCTCGCCGTCGGAGAGCAGGAGGATCACGTGCGCCCCCTCGCCGCCCGTCTTGAGGGCGGCAAGGGCGGTGGTGATGGCGTTGCCGAGGTCGGTCCCCTGGCTCTCGAACATGGCGGGGTCGAGGAGGTCGAGGAACATGCGCGCGGCGCCGTAGTCGACGGTGAGGGGGCACTGGAGAAAGGCGGTCCCGGCGAAGGCGACGATACCGACGCGATCGCCCGTGAGGCGCGCGAGGAGCCGCTCCACCGCGTGCTTGGCGCGCGCCAGGCGCGACGGCTTGAGGTCCTCGGCGAGCATCGAGGTGGAGCAGTCGACGCAGACCAGCAAATCGAGACCGCGAAGGGTCACCTCCTCCACCTGTTCGCCCCACTGCGGGCGGGCGAGGGCAACGATCAGCAGGGCGAGAGAGACGAACAGCACGAAACCACGCAGCCGCCGCCTAAGCGGCAGGGCGACCACCCCCAGGGCGGCGCCGCGCCCCACGTCGATTAGCCGCGCCAACCGCCGCCGCCGCGCCTGGTGGCTAGCCAGCAAGAGGAGGGCGACGAGGGCCAACAGGGCCAGGCCGTAGAGGCGCTGCGGATTCCCAAACACCATTGCCAAAGTTTCACCCCGCGAGCGGGGGAGGACCAAGGGGGTGGACCCCACCACCCACCGGTTCTGGGGTCAGTCCTGCAAACACGCAAATTGCCAACTTGGCCACGGCTCACCGCGGTCCGCGCCGTCCACGAGGAGTCTGTCGAACTTGGTCAATCGTCGGCCAAGAAGCGGCGGGCTTGCGTCCGGAGGGGGCGTTGTTCGTAGCGCTACGCGGGCCGAGGAAACGCAAAACGGGGCGATCCGGGCGGCGAGCCGCACGCGGTGGTCGATCGCGACCATGTCATGGATAAAACTCAAGGCAGATGTTCCGCGGCCGGGCGGCGAGCCGCACGCGGTGGTCGATCGCGACCATGCCCGCCAGGCTCCTAAGGCCGCGCGGGCGCCTTCACTCGGCGAGGTCGGCCGGGACCACGGGCGGCCTGAGCAGGCGGTGGCGTAGGCGCGCTACCGGGTCGCGAAAGGCGGGGTCGAGGCGCGGCAGGCCACCGGCCAGGTCGGCAAGCTGCTGCAGGGCGCGCACCAGGTCGCCCTCCATCACCCCGCCGGCGACCAAGTCAGCGGCAACCACCCCCCACGGTTCGCCGGCAAGCCAGCGGCGGGCGAGCTCGCCCGCCGGCCAGGCGTAGCCGCCGAAGCGCTGGTGGCCGCCGTGCAGGCGGCGGTAGCGCGAACACAGCTCCGGTGGATAGAGGGCGAGGAGCTCGGCCGGCACCTCGCTAAGCTCCGCCTCCCACCGCTCACCAGCCAGCGCCCCAAGGAGGACAATCTTGGTGTCGAGGTTCGCCGGGGTGAGGCGGCCGGTGGCGATGCGGCGGGCCAGGTAGAGGGAGCCGTAGGTGCCACCGAAGCAGGCGGCATCGCGGCCCAGGGGGGTGAGGCGGCCACCGGCGTCGCAGAAGTGGTGGGTCTGGAGGTGGGTGATCGCGCGCGTCAACGGACCGGCCACCGGGTGGTTGCGCTGGCGGTGGTCCGCGTCGGCGCACGCCTGTTGCAAGGGACAGCGGGTGCACGGGTGGCGGGTGAGGTCGCTCTCCATCTTCGCCAGGCGGCCGGAGCGGGCCTGGCGGATCTCCTCCACCACCGCCCGCGCCTCCCGGTGGTCCAGCTCTAGGCGACGGCGCTCGCGCTCTAGGTGGCCACGCTGCCGGTGGCCGCCAGAGGTGAGGCGACGCAGGTCGATCTCCGCCTCGCGCAGGCGGTGGAGCCAGGTGCGCCGCTCGCGCACCAGGCCGGCGAGGCGCTGTTGGTCGCGCACCAGGGTGCGGTGGGCCAGACGGGTGGCGAAGCCGAGGCAGCGCGGATCGGCGGGGAAGCGGAACCAGTTCGCGGCCTCCACCACCGGCCGGGACGGCGCGAGCGGCGGGAGGGGCTCGCCCCACCCCTCGCCCTGGAAACGAGCGAGACCGTTCTCCAGCAGATCGCGCAGGGGGGCGGCGCCGCCGGTGGCGGCGAGCAGCGCCACCACCTGGTCGAGGTCGGCGGTGGTGGTCACCGCGGAGCGCAGGGCCTCGCGCTGGAAGGCAACCGCCCCCGGGTGCCACGGGACCACCGAGTAGCCGACCCGCTCCTTGCCGCGCCGGCCGGCGCGGCCAAGCATCTGGATCAGCTCGGCGTCGGAGAAGGGTTGGACGCCGTCGCTACCGGGGCGGGTGCGGCTCGCCACCACCACCGTGCGCACGGAAAAGTCGATCCCCATGGCGAGCGTCGTGGTGCCAACGATGAAGCGCAACAGCCCCCCCTTGCCGAGCCGCTCCACCGCCTCCTTCTCCGCCGGCACGAGGGCCGCCGAGTGGTAGCCGACCCCCTTGGTGGCCATGAGGCGGACGAGCCAGGGGCTGAGGAAGGCGCGGTCGGGGAGGTCGCGGAGGAGCGCGTCGATCTCTTGCGCCGCCTCACGGTCCAGGGATGGCAGGCGGGCGGCGATCGCCTCGGCGAGGGCCCGCGCCGCCTTGCGCGTCCCGGCCATCACCAGACAGGGGCAGAGGGATTGGCGAAAGAGGTCGAGGTAGTCGAGGTCTGGTGGCGCCGGGGGGAGGCCATGGCGGCGGCGCGCCGCGGCCACCTCCGCCTCGGCGGTGATCTCCACCAGCCCCGCCTCGCTGGCGCTGAGCTGGACAAGCTCCACCGGCCGGGTGGCGTCGCGGATCACGGAGGCCTGGGCGCGGCCGGCCGCGGCGAGCCAGGCGGCGATCTCGTCGCTGTTGCTGACGCTCGCGGAGAGCAAGAGGAGCTGGATGTTCGCCCGCGCGGCGAGGAGCAGGGCGGTCTCGTAGCTGAGCCCCCGGTCGTGGTCGGAGACCATCCCGTACTCGTCCACCACCGCCAGGGACCAGCGGGTGTCGCCGGCAGCCAGCAAGTTGCGCCAGCTCTCCAGGGTCGCCACAAGGAGCGGGGCGTCGAGGCGCAGCTTCACGTCGCCGGTGTGGATCCCCACCTGGCCCTCACCGAAGCGGGCCACGAAGTCGCGCAGCTTGTCATTCGCCAACGCCTTCAACGGCACCGTGTAGCAACAGCGGCCACCGGCTTCGAGCCACCCCCGAATCGCCTCCTGGGCCGGCCACGTCTTGCCGGCGCCGGTGGGGGCATCGACCACCACGTGGTGGCCGGCGGCAAGCTCCGCCACCACCCGCGCCTGCCACGGGTCGGCGACCACTGCCGCGCCCGTCGGGATCGGCGGCCCGCCATGCACCAAGCGCGGCCGCACCTCCTCCACGAACGCGGCGGGAAGCGGTTTGGCCGCGCGCCGAAGGGGGGGCGCACCGCCCTCGGCCGGCGCCACTACTCGGGCCCTTTGCACCACTGCTCGTACTCGGCGGCAAACAGGGCCTCGATCTGCTCCACCACCTCCTGGCGGTCGTGGCCGGCCACGTGGTGGCGCATCATCAGCTCGGCGGCGCGGCCGAGGAGCTTGTCTCCCGAGAGCATCGGGTAGCCGCGCTTCATCCGCTTGAGGGTGTGGACCGGCAGCTCGCCCTCCGGGCGCGGCGCGACGTTCGCCACCTGCGGCGGCGCGGCGGCCACCTCCCCCCCGGCGGTGGCCTCGCCGGCGCGGCGCTCGTTGTCGTGGATCAGGAAGCGCGCGAAGGCGACGACCATGCGCCGCTGCTCCTCGGTGAGCTGGCGCAGGAGGAGATCGAGGGGCGACGTGGGCGGGGTCGGGAAGAGCATGGCCGGGAGTATTCCACACCTCGCCCACCACCGCCGACGCCGCAGCTTTCACCTCGGGGGTCAGGCGGACCCCGTGGCTATCTCCCCTACCCGGTGACCCCAAGGTGTATCGCCGGTCGCCACGCCTTGCCCACGCGTGGAGGGTGCGCACTCGCGCGGGCCACTGGGGAGGGGAGGCCAAGAAGCGCGTGGGTGCGGGCCCGACTTCGTGTGGACCCCAGGGTTGCGGGGCGCGATCGCCTGGCCCCCCCACCGTTCCCTTGCTCCGCCGTGCGTCGCTGCCGGACGATGGGGCGCTGGCGCATAGCCACGGCAGGCAGTACAGCATGGGCCGGACCCTCCGCCGATAGAGTGGATCGGTCGGCCGGCGCGCCTCCGGCGGCCGGCGCGCCCGGGTGCTGGGCTGGGTGAAGAGGTAGGTAACTTCGTGCTGAGCGTTTTCGGAGACCGATTCGCATGAACGTTCTGATTCCGCTGCTGGCAGGTTTGGGCCTGCTGTTCGTCGCCGCCAAGACCTATCCGTTCTATCTCTCCCGCAAGCTCGGGGTGGATGACCACAACGTGACCCCCGCCTACCGCATGCAGGACGGGCGCGACTACGTGCCGACCCGGACGCACGTCGTGTTCGCGCACCACTTCAGCGTGATCGCCGGCGCGGGCCCCATCGTCGGCCCGACCCTCGCCCTCGCGTACGGCTGGGCGCCGGCGTGGCTCTGGATCGTTGTCGGCTGTGTCCTGTTCGGCGCCGTGCATGACATGACCTCGATGTTTGTGTCGATGCGCGAAGAGGGTAGGTCGATCGCCGATATGGCGCGTCGCAGTCTCGGTGGGTGGGGCTACATGTTCTTTCTGGCGTTCCTCATCATGATTCTCACCCTGATCAACGCGATCTTTTTGAACCTGTCGTGCAAGGCTTTGACCGCGGCCTATCCCGCGTCCCTGCTGAAGCTGGAGGAGGGCAGCCACATCCTCACCACGTTCGTGAAAGACGGCGTGCTGATGGGCCGCATTGGCGGCATCGCGACCACCTCAGTGTTCGTCATCACGGCGTTCGCGCCGCTGATCGGCTGGCTTGTGCACAAGCGTCACTGGCCCACCGGACTCCTTTATGTGATTGCCACCGTGACGTGCGTAACAAGCATTCTGGTTGGCTTCAAGTTCCCGATCCTGCTCACGGAAGGGACGTGGCGCTACGTGATGTCGATCTACGTGTTCATCGCCTGCTGGTTCCCCGTGTGGCTGATTCTCCAGCCGCGCGATTTTGTGAACGTGCAGCTCCTCTACGGCGGTCTGCTCCTGATGTTCGTCGGGGTGATCCTGTACGGCTGCCAGGGCAACACGCTTCACGCCGCGTTTGCCCTGGTCGGTGAAGGCCAGACACTCACCGGCCCGATCTGGCCGTTCTTGTTCATCACCGTCGCGTGCGGCGCGATCAGTGGGTTCCACAGCCTCGCGGCGACCGGCACGACGGTGAAGCAGATCGGCAGGGAATCCGAAGTCCGGCGGGTGGGCTACAACGCCATGATCCTCGAAGGCGTGCTCGCCCTCCTCGCCCTGTTGCTGACCGCCAGCGCCCTGCCGCGCGTGGAGTACATGAACATCGTCTTTCCGGCGAATCACGACGGCAACCCGATCCTCGCGTTCTCGATCGCCATGGGCTACATGCTGAACAACGTCGCTGCCATCCCGGTCGCGCTCGGCTCGGTGCTCGGCATCCTCGTGCTGGAGGGGTTTGTCGTGACGACCCTCGACACCTCCATCCGCCTTTGCCGGTACATGTTCGAGGAGTTCTGGGTCTTCCTCTTTCAGGACCGGCGCATCGGTTTGCTGAAAAACCCGTTCGTGAATACCGCCTTGGCCGTCGCCCTCATGCTCTTCTTCGCCTTGAACTCGACCATCATGTCGGCGTGGAAAATCTTCGGCGCGGGCAACCAGTTGATCGCCGCGTTGGCCATGACCGTGGTGACCGTCTGGCTGCTCCAGCGCGGGCGCTCCTTCTGGTTCACGATCATCCCGGCGCTCCTGATGACGATCACCACCTTTGCGACGCTGATCACCTCGATCAAAAAGAACCTCGCGCCGGTGGGGAGCGAGCAGCTCATCGTTCCGGGACAGGGGCCGCTGACGGCGGCGTCCGCGTTGCTCCTCGTGCTGGCGGTCGGGGTGATCTTCGTCTCGGCGAAGAGGTTCGGCGAAGGCTACCTGGCGCAGCGGCTGGCGGCGTCCAGCGTCCAAGGTGACCCTGGGCTCTAGGCCCGGGGCTGCTCCAATCGGGCACCGAGGAGCCATCGACAAGACCACGGGCTTTCTGGCGCGCCGATCTCTGCCATCGCGGCCGCGATGGTTTCAACCCGGCGCGCGGCTCCGCCCAAGCGTAGGGACCACGACCCGGAGCGGCCCGACTCCGCCGCGGTCGACGCCGTCCACGACAACCCCGCGGCCGGCCCACCGAAGTGGCGGGGCGACGCCATGGCGAAGCGGCTCGACCGATGGCGGGCCGCCCCGTGACCCTGCCGTTCGGCCGCATCCGCCGGCTGGCGCTCGACCTGCCCGCCGCCGCGGGGTCAGGCGCCGTCGCCCTCGGCCCTCATCCATCCACCGCCTCGATCTCGAAGTGCAGGCGGGCGTGGGCGGCGCGCAGGGTGGCCTCCACCGCCGCCGGGGTTGGGCCGCGGGCGAAGAGGAAGCCGAGATAGCGGTCCCCCTCGGGCAGGGGAACCAGGCGGTGGCCAATCGGCACGGTGATCGCCACCTCGGCGACGTTCGGTAGGCCGCGCGCCTGCTCCACCCCCGCGACCGCCACCAGGCGGCCGCCGTGGGGGATGGGAACCATCATCACCCCGGCGGGGGGAAGCTGGGCGGGGACCGCCGCGGCGCCGCCGCCGAGGGCGTGGCGGAGGACCACCTCTTCCAACGTGATCCCCGCGGCGAGGCGGATGGTCCGGCCGCACAGGCCGCCGATGGTGCGCGGCGCAACCTCCACCACGTGGCAGGCGCCCGCAGCGGGGATCCGGATCTCGATGTGGACCGGCCCCTCCACCAGGCCAAGGCCGTCGCACGCCGCCGCCGCGGTGCGCCAAATCTCAACCTGGGTCGCCGGGGCCAGGCGCGACGGGGTGACGTAGAGGGTCTCCTCGAAGTAGGGGCCGTCGAGGGGGTCGGGCTTGTCGAACAGGCAGATGGGGTGGAGGTGGCCGGCCACCAGCAGCCCCTCCACCGCCACCTCGACGCCGGTGATGAACCCCTCGGCAAGGAGGGTCTCGTCCACCTGCCCGCGCCGCTCGTGCGCCACCGCGGTGAGGATCCGGCCGATCCGCTCGCCGGCGGCGACGAAGGCGGCGACGGTGTCCGCGCGGATCACCCCGCGGCTGCCGCCCAGATCGCGCGGCTTGAGGACGCACGGGTAGTCCACCGCCGCCGCCGCCGTGGCGAGCTCACGCCGCCACGCCACCAGCCGGCAGGGCGGCTGGGGCAGCCCCGCCGCGGCGAGCAACCGCCGGGTGGTGAGCTTGTCGCGCGCCGCCGCCACCGCCGCCACCGGGTTGGCGCGCAAGTGGAGCAGCTCGGCGGCGCGTGCCGCCGGGATCATCGTGTCGTCATCCAGCCCCACCACCGCGCGCACCGGATAGTGGGCGTGGAAGGCAACGATCGCGCGCGCCGTCGCCTCCCCATCCGCCAGCGGCAGGGTGAGCGTCGCCCCGGGGGCGAGGCCGGCCAGGGCGGTGGGGGTATCCGAGCCGACGGTGACCTCCACCCCGAGGCCGTCGGCCGCCGCCAGCAAGTCGGCGGTGCGATAAGAGTGGCTGCTGAGGAGAAGGAGCAGGCGCGGCCGGCCGGCGCGGCCGCCGCTGGCGGCGAGCGCCTCGATCTGGGCGGGCGAGAGGTCGATGGCCATGGGCTGGGAGGTCGAACGAGGAGGCGGCGAGGATAGCGCCTGGACCGCGCCTACGCCCTGCCGGGCGCGCTCCCCCGCCGGGGGTAGGCGGCGGCCCGTGGTTCCCGCCGCCGGTGCACCGGCCACCGCGGCTGGGGGCGGTGCGCCGCTCTGGCGTGCGACCCGCGCGGCCCGTCCTCACCCCACCCTGCGCGCCACCCCCTCCCCGAGAAAGAGGCGCTTACCGCGGCCGTTTGTCTTGCCACCGCACTTCGGGCATGAACGGACCGATCGTTGTTGCGGAGGCGCGATGCCCTTCATTCACCCCAGCCGGTCGCAGACCACCGTGGCCACCCTCCTCGCCGCGGCGCTCGCCGCGACCGGCCTGCTCCTCGACCTCACCACACCGAACGGCGAGGCGGGCGGCGGGGTCTACGTGGCGCTGGTGATCCCCGCGTTGTGGCTGCCGTGGCGCGCCGCCCCGGTCGTCCTGGCGACCCTCGGGACGCTCCTCATCGGGGTGGGCTACCTCCCCCACGCCGCCGCCCCCAGCGCGTGGCTCGCCCTCCCCAGCCGCGGCCTGGTAGTGGCCACCGTGTGGATCGTGGCGGTGGCGATCGGCCAGTACCGCCGGGCGGTGATCCGCGCCAGCCGGGTTGGCCACCTGCGCGCCTTGATCGACGCCACCGCCGACGGGGTGATCATGATCGACGGCCGCGGCACGGTGCAGGAGCTGAACCGCGCCTGCGAACAGCTCTTTGGCTACCCCGCCGCCGAGGTGGTCGGCCACAACGTTGCCATGCTCATGCCGTCGCCCTACCGCGAGGAACACGACGGCTACCTGGCGCGCTACCGGGCGACCGGCGAGCGGCGGGTGATCGGCCGCGGCCGGACGGTGGTGGGACGGCGCAAGGACGGCTCCACCTTCCCGGTGCAGTTGGCGGTCGGCGAGGCGCGCCACGCGGGCGAGGCGATCTTCGTGGGCACGGTGCGGGATCTCACCGAGCGCGAGGTCACCGCCCACACCCTGCGCGAGGCGAAGGAGGCCGCGGAGGCGGCGAACCGGGCGAAGTCCCAGTTCCTCGCCAACATGACCCACGAGCTGCGCACGCCGCTTAACGCGATCCTCGGCTACGCCCAGATCATGGACCACGACGCGACCGTCCCCGCCGCCCACCGGCGCGCGGTGCGAGCGATCCTGAACGCCGGCAACCACCTCATGGAGCTGATCAACGAGATCCTCGACCTGTCCAAGATCGAGGCCGGCGCGATGGAGCTCCACCCCTCGGACTTCTCGGTGGCGGAGCTAGTGGAGGGGCTCGCGGACCTCTTTGAGGGGCGGTGCGCGGAAAAGGGGATTGGCTGGCGGGTGGAGAACCGCGTCGCCGGCGCGGGGGTGGTGCGCGGCGACCGCGGCAAGCTGCGCCAGGTGCTGATCAACTTCCTCGGCAACGCGGTGAAGTTCACCGACCGCGGCGAGGTGGTCCTGCGCGTCGGCCGCGACGGTGACTCGGACGCCGTGCACTTCGCGGTGGAAGACAGCGGGGCGGGGATCGCGCCGGCGGCGCGGGCGGCGATCTTCGAGCCGTTCATCCAGGCGGAGGCGGGACGCGACAAGGGCGGCACCGGCCTCGGCCTGGCGATCGCCAAGCACCAGGTCGAGATCATGGGCGGGCGGCTGGAGCTCGACACCGAGGTGGGGCGGGGAAGTTGCTTCACCTTCTCCCTCCCCCTGCCGCGCGCGGTGGCGGCAACCGGCGGCGACCCGCCCGCGGCGCGGGTGGTGGGGCTCGCCCCCGGCTGCACGATGGACGCGGTGGTGGCGGACGACGTGGCGGACAATCGGGAGATCCTGTCGCAGATGCTCACCACCCTTGGGGTGAGCGTGCGCACCGCGACGGATGGGCGCGCCGCCCTGGCCCTGGTGGCCGAGCGGCGGCCGGACATCTGCTTCCTCGACATCCGGATGGTGGGCATGGGCGGGGTGGAGGCGCTGGCGGCGATTCGCGCCGGCTCCAACACGACGGTGTGCGTGGCGGTCACCGCCGCCGGGTTGGTCCACGAGAGCGAGGCGTTGCGCGCCGCCGGTTTCGACGAGGTGATCCGCAAGCCATTTCACTTCGAGCAGATCTACGCCTGCCTTGCCCGCCACCTGGGCGCCCGCTTTCGCTACGCGGACGACCTCGCGCCCGGCGCAGCGGCGGAGGTTGCCTTCGATCCCGCCGCCCTCTCCCTCGCCGCACCCCTCTACGACCGCCTGCAGGCGGCGGCGCGGCTCAACGCCTTCACCGAGGTGGAGGCGCTGCTGGCCGAGGTGGCGGCGACCTCCGCCGCGGGTTCGGCCCTCGCCAGCCACCTGCGGACCCTCCTCGATCGCTACGACAGCGACGCCCTCCTCGCCACCCTTTCGCGAGTAACCCATGACTGAGACCCCTGCCACGGCGCGCTCGGGCGCCAAGATCCTCCTCGTCGACGACACCCCGGCGAACCTCGATCTGCTGCGCGACATCCTCGCGCCGGCGGGCTACCGGATCTTCTTCGCCACCAGCGGCGAGCAGGCGGTGCGGGTGGCCACCGAGGCGCGCCCCGACCTGATCCTCCTGGACGTGAACATGCCGCAGATGGACGGCTTTATGACCTGTACCCGCCTCAAGCAGGTGGCGGAGGTGGCGGAGATCCCGGTGATCTTTGTCACCGCGCGCACCGACGTGGAGGACCTCGCGCGCGGCTTCGCGGTGGGCAGCGTCGACTACATCACCAAGCCGATCAAACCGCCGGAGGTGGAGGCACGGGTGCGCACCCACTTGCGGATCCAGGGGCTGATCGCAGAGCTGCGCGAGCTTTCCGCCACCAAGGATCGCTTCTTCTCCATCGTCGCCAAGGAGCTCTCCCCCGCGGTCGCCGCCCTCGCCGAGGCGGGGCAGACCCTTGCCGCGGCCACCGCCCACGACCACCCGACCCCGGAGCCGGGCGCGCTGTTGGCGGTCACCACCGGTGCCGAGTCGGTCCTCACCCTCGTGGAGAACCTCCTCGAGTGGCCGCGGGTGGGGCGGGGCCAGAAGCTCGACCTGTACGCCAGCCCGGTGACCGACGCGACCCTCGCGAGTTTCGCCGCCGGCCTACCGGAGCTGCGCTTCCTCTCCCTCGCCGATACCCGGGTGACCGACGCCGGGCTGGCGCACGTGGCGCGCCTCACCGGCCTGCACGAGCTCCACCTCGACAACACCCCGATTAGCGACGCCGGGGTGGCGCAGCTCGCGCCGCTCACCGACCTGCGCATCCTCGATCTGAAGGGGACGCGGGTGACCGACTCGGGGCTGGCGATCGTGCGCCGCCTCCCCCACCTCCAGGCCCTCTACCTCACCCGCGCCCCGATCACCGACGCCGGCCTGGCCCACGTGGCGACCCTGGCGGAGCTGCGCACCCTGATCCTCTGGGACACCCCGATCACCGACGCGGGGCTCCTCCACCTTGCCCACCTTGCCCGCCTCACCGAGCTGATCCTGTGGAACACCCGGGTCACCGACGCGGGCGTCGCCGCCCTCGCCACGGCCCTGCCGGCGTGCGACATCAGCGCCCACATATAAGGGGTCAGGCCTTTACTTTATACTCCCGGTCCAACGCCGGACTCTGAGGCGCCACGGCGGAAGATGGTTCGTCGAGCGGGCCGCGAAGGGACGCGCATGGGCGCGAAGCGGGGAGGGGAAGCAGGCGAGGAAGGCGCTGGAGAAGGGCGAAAAGGGCGGGTGGCGCGCGCGGCGGCCGCGGCGGGTTAGCGCCTCTTCTTCGCCGCCCTCTTCTTCGCCCCGCGGCGCGGCCGCGGCGCAAAGGCGATCGCCGCCACCTCCTCGTAGGTGGCGGCGAAGTGGACCGTGAGGCCGTCTTTGATGTAGTCGGGGAGCTCCTCCACGTCGCCTTGGTTCGCCTCCGGGAGGATGAGCTCGTGGATCCGCACCCGGCGGGCGGCAATCACCTTCTCGCGGATGCCGCCCACCGGTAGGACCTGGCCGGTGAGGGTGAGCTCGCCGGTCATCGCCAACGGCCGGTCGATCTTCTGGCCGCGCGCCAAAGAGACCAGGGCGGTGGCCATGGTCACCCCGGCGGAGGGACCGTCCTTCGGCGTCGCCCCCTCGGGGACGTGAAGGTGGAGGAAGGCGCGGTCGAAGTAGGCAGGCTCCAAACCGAGGGACTCGGCGTGGCCGACCACGTAGCTGTAGGCGATGGCGGCGGACTCCTGCATCACCTCGCCGAGCTTGCCGGTGAGCTTGAAGCCGCGCTGCTTGGTGTGGACCCGCGCCGCCTCGACGTCGAGGGTGACGCCGCCGAGCGGCGTCCACGCCAGGCCGGTGACCACGCCGACGCCACGCTGCGGCGCCGTGGCGCTAAAGCGCGGCTTGCCCAGGTACGGCTCCAGACCACCGGCCACGATACGGATCGGCGGCTTGGCGCCGCCGGTCAGGGCGACCACCGCCTTGCGACCAATACGGCCGAGCTGCTTCTCCAGGGCGCGCACCCCCGCCTCACGCGCGTAGCCGTCGATTAGCTCCTTGAGCGCCGCGCTCGAGATCTGCAAATCGGACCGCTTCAGGCCGACCTTCTCCAGGGTGCGCGGCCACAGGTGGTGGTTGGCGATCGCCACCTTCTCGCGGGTGATGTAGCCGGGCAGGTGGATCACCTCCATCCGGTCCAAGAGCGGCGCCGGGATCGTGTCGAGCTGGTTGGCGGTGCAGATAAAAAGCACCTGGGAGAGGTCGAAGCGGAGGTCGAGGTAGTGGTCGAGGAAGTCGCGGTTCTGCTCCGGGTCGAGGACCTCCAAGAGGGCGGAGGCGGGGTCGCCCTGGAAGCTCGCCCCGACCTTGTCGATCTCGTCGAGGACGATCACCGGGTTGGCCACCGCCACCTCCTTGAGGGCGTGGATGACCTTGCCGGGCATGGCGCCGATGTAGGTGCGGCGGTGGCCCTTGATCTCCGCCTCGTCGCGCATCCCGCCGAGGGAGAAGCGGTACATCTTGCGCCCCACCGCCGCGGCGATGGAGCGGCCGATGGAGGTCTTGCCCACCCCGGGCGGCCCCACCAGCAAGAGGATCGAGCCGGCGATCTCCCCCTTGCGGGCACCCACCGCGAGGAGCTCGAGGATCCGCTCCTTCACGTCGTCGAGGCCGTCGTGGTCGCGGTCGAGGATGGCGCGCGCCTCCTTGAGGTCGAAGCGGTCAACCGAGGTCTGCCCCCACGGGAGCTGGGTGAGCCAGTCAAGGTAGTTGCGGGTGACCGCGTACTCGGGCGAGCCGACGTCGAGGACCGCGAGTTTGTCCATCTCCTCGTCCACCCTCCCCTGCGCCTGCGCCCCCAGGGTGAGGGTCTCGAGCCGCTTGCGGAACCGCTCCAGCTCGGCGGTCTTGTCGTCCTTGGAGAGGCCCAGCTCCTTCTGGATCTCCTTGAGCTGCTCCTTGAGGAAGAAGCGGCGCTGCTGGTCGGTCATCCGCTCCTGCACCGAGTCGCGGATCTTGGCGTGCAGCTTCGCCACCTCCAGCTCCTTCTTCAGGAGGGTGAGGACCCGCTCCATGCGCGCGATCAGGGGGAAGGTCTCGAGGACCGCCTGCAGCTCCTCCTTGGTGGCGGTGGTGATGGCGGCGGCAAAGTCGGCGAACGGCCCGGGCTCACCCAGGCCGAAGCGGCTGAGGAAGAGCTTCAGCTCCTCGCTGTAGACCGGGTTGAGGGGGATCAGCTCCTTAAGGGTGGTGGAGATCGCCATGCCGTAGGCGCGCAGCTCCTCGTCGCTGCCGGTGACGATCTCCGGGTACTCGACCCGCGCCACCCACGGCAGCTCGGTGGAGAGCCACTCGACGATCCGGAACCGCTCGATCCCCTGGGCGATGAAGCGGATGATCCCCTGGCGCTGGCCCGGCTCGTGGACCCGCACCAGGCAGCCGACCCCGTAGGTCGCTTCGGTGGAGAGGGGGTCGCTCTCCGCGCCGCGGGCGAGGAGCAGGCCGGCCATCTGGTGGCCGCTCTCCCCGATCGCCTCGATCGTCTTCAACCACCGCTCACCGTCGAGGAGCACCGGCATCCCCTGGCCCGGGAAGAAGGGGCGCTCCCACACCGGGAGGATGTGCAGAAGCGCGGGCCGGACGTCGCTGTGGCGCACAATCTCGGTGGAGGCGGCGCCCCCGCCAGCCGCCGCGTCGCCCGGACCACCTCCCTCGCCCTGCTCCTCCTTCGCTTCCTCGCTCGCCATGGGTCGTCTCCGCCTGCGCTGGGGGGTGAAGCTCCAGGATGGCAACGCGGCCGCCCCGCCGCCACCCCGCTACCCACAATCACCGTGGGGGGCGCGCCACCGGCCGGCGGCCAGCACACGGGCGGGGGAGCGCCGGCGACGCCGCTTCGCCGGCGACTTCTCTTGGCCGACTGCCCAAGCCAAGGCGCGGCCGGCCCACCACGCGGCGGTTGGACGGGCCACGCTCTTGACCCACACGACCGGGCGGGTGGCGGTGCGGCCTCACCGACCCTGCCCCGCACGACCCACTCCGCCCCACCCGCTGCAGCGGGTGGCGGGGATCGCACCGTCACGCCCCCGGCCCGCACCAGCTCAGTCGCCTCCCGGCCTTGGCGTATACCGCTGGCACAGGCGGCGGTCACCAAGCCACGCCTCCAGCTTGTCCAGCCAGCCGGTCCGCCGCCGCCTGGCGGCAGCGGGGTTCGAGGGCGGGGTCGACACAGCGCCGCCACATCGTGGAGTTCCTGCTGGCCGCCGGCGAGCCACTTGCGGGCGGGCGGCCGCCCCCGCCCCTACGCCGCCTGCGGCCGGACCGCCAGCTCCTGCTCGCGCACGGCGAGGGCGATCTTGAACCCGAGGGTGAGGACAAGCAGGCCGATCGCCCAGACGCCGGCGGCAATCGTCAGCTCCGGGGGGGTGGGCCAGTACTCCACCACCCGCTCCAGGGGGTTGGGGACGAAGCCGGCGACGATCAGGCCAAACCCCTTCTCCAGCATCAGGGAGAGGAAGAGGCAGACGCAGGCGATCACCAGGGTGACCGGGTGGTTGCGGCTGCGGGACGGCACCAGCAGCACCACCGAGACCACCCCCAGGATCACCGAGAGGCGCATGAAGGGGACCAGGAGGGTGTCTTCGCCAAGCCCCATGAAGAGGTAGACGAAGGGGGTCATGTGGCCCGGGATCTGGCTGTAGAAGGCGGTGAAGACCTCCAAGACGAGGAAGAAGAGGTTGGTCACCATGGCGTAGGCGATGATCTTCGCGAGCGTCTGGAGGGTGCGCTCACCCGGATCGAAGCGGCTCACCCGCCGCACGATGAAGAGGCAGAGGATGAGAAAGGCGGGGCCGGCGGCGAAGGCGGAGGCGAGGAAGCGCGGCGCCAGGATCGCGGTCAGCCAGTAGTCACGGCCGGGCAGGCCGGCGTAGAGGAAGGCGGTGACCGTGTGGATGGAGATCGCCCACGGGATGGAGAGATAGATCAAGGGATTGAGCCAGCGCGGGTGGTGATCGCCGCGAGCCTGGTAGTAGAGGCTCACGGTGCTGATCACAAAATTGAGGAGGAAGTAGCCGGTGAGGACCGTGGCGTCCCAAAAGAGGATCGAGTTGGGGCGCGGGTGGAGGACGACGTACAAGACCCGTTGCGGCATCCCCATGTCCGCCATGATGAAGAGGATGCACATGGTGACCGCGGCAACCGCGAGGATCTCCCCGAAGACCACCACCTTGCCAAAGGTCTGGTAGTCGTGGAGGTAGAAGGGGATCACCAGCATCACCGCCGAGGCGGCGACGCCCACGAGGAAGGTGAACTGGCCGATGTACAGCCCCCAGGAGACGTCACGCCCCATGCCGGTGATCCCCAACCCGACCTGGAACTGGTGAACGTAGGTGGCCACACCCGCCAGGGCGAGGAGTGCGAGGAGGGTGACCCACGCCCAGTAGCGCGGCCCGCCATGCAGTAACTTAGCCAACATATTCTTCCTCCCCGCCGGTGACGTTGTCGTCGACGATGTAGAAGACGTTCGGCCGCGCCCCGAGCTGCGGCTTGCGGGTGAGGGTGTAGTGGCGCTCGAGCAGGCGGCTCACCTCCGACTCGGGGTCGTTGAGATCGCCCACCACGATCCCGCCCGCCGAGACCTCGGCACAGCGCACGACCTCGCCGCGCTCGAGGCGATCCACGCAGAAGTTGCACTTCTCCACCACCCCGATCGAGCGGGTGGGGAACTCGGGGTTGACCTCGCCGACATAGGGGCGCGGGTTCACCCAGTTGAAGGAGCGCGCCCCGTACGGGCAGCCGGCCATGCAGAAGCGGCAGCCGATGCAGCGGTGGTAGTCCTGGGCGACGATGCCGTCGGCAAGGCGGTAGGTGGCGTCGGTGGGACAGACGCGCGTGCACGGCGGGTTGTCGCACTGGTTGCAAAGGAGGAGGAACGGCCTCTCCTGCAACGCCTTCGGCAGGTGGGCGTGGGTCTGGTCCGGGAAGACGTGGTCGAAGGTGTCGGTCCAGATCCACTTCACCTCGTGGCGCACGTCGTCGATCCGCGGGACGTTGTGCGCCTTGTGACAGGCGTCGATCACCCGCTGGGTATCACCGGCGGTGGTGAAGCGGCGCATGTCGATCACCATCGCCCAGCGCTTCGCCTCGAGCGCGCCGTCGGCGGTGGTGTAGCGGCTCCCCGGCCCAGCGAGCCGGCGGGCGCAGGCGGTGCCAGCGACCAGGCCGATGAAGCCGGCCAGCTTGAGAAATCCGCGACGATCCAGGCTCATCGCCACCCCTCCTTGGCCACCTGCTCCGGCGCGTAGTGGCACTGCCAGCAGTCCGGCTCCACCGCCGCAAAGGCGTGGCAGCGGTCGCAGAACTCCGCGCGGTTGGAGTGGCAGTTCAGACAGGTGCGCATCAACGAGACGTCGTACCGCTCGCCGCGGCCGTTCTGGTAGACGCGATCGGTATCGCGCAGCGCCGCGTCGCGCCAGGCGAGGAGGAGGTCCATGTGGTGGCGCCGCATCCACCCCTCCGACTCGAGGCACTCCTTCTCCGCGAGCGCCCGGATACGCGGGGTATCTTCGCTCGGCCGCGTCCACGCCTTGGCATAGACCAGGTTGATCAGGTGCGGCGCGGCGATCACCAGGAAAAAGATCGCCACCGCCGCCACGTTTTTGGGGGTGCCTTGCATCGTGATGGACTCCGCCGCCGACCACTAAACAGACCACTGCCCGTGGCCGGGACGTCCCACGCCGCCGTTGCTGCCTCCTCACCCTGGGGCGGATCCCAACCGGGCCGGGACCGTAACGAAGTTCATCCGAGCAAACAACCCTAAACCCCTTGCCTTTTCCCACGCCTTTTACCACGAAGGGGCGCGCCACGCTGGCGACCCCCCACAAACCCGCGCACGCCGCCGCCCCCCATGGCCCGCCGTGGCGCGCCCCCCCCCTACACCACCACCGACTCCATCTCGTTGATGTCGACGATGTGGTAACCGCCGCAGGAGAAGAGGAGCTTCACGAAGCCGCTCACCACGTTGAGCCCGCCCTCGCGCAGGTAGAAGTAGTCGTCCTGATAGCGCAGGCGGCGGAACAGCTTCAACAGCGGCGGCAGGAGGTCGTGGGAGATCTGGGCGTCGGCCGGATAGGGGCGGTCGGGGAGGGTGGCGAGGTCGAGGTCGCGGAGTTGGGCGGTGGTGTAGACCGAGTAGTAAAACGGCCGGTCGACGAAGCGGACGATGGTGGTGTCCGGCCCGAGGCCAAGGTCGACCTCGTACGCCCCCTTATCGCGCAGGAGGACCAGGGCCTGGTCGAGGAGCCGGTCGATGCACGTATCCGCCTCGCGCGGCGTGCGCGGCCGCTCCTTGGTGACGCAGTCAGACTTGAAATGGAACTGGTACATGGGCGCTCTCCCCAACGGGCGCCGCGCGGCTAAGGTGGCCGGCGGCGCGGTGGCGGCGACTGTAGCAGAGGCGGCGGGACTGCTCTCGCCCCGCCGCCGCAGCCGCCGCGGCTACCGTCCCCAGGTGCGGAACCGCTGCTGGCAGTAGGCGAGGAGGGAGGCGTAGTCGGGGAAGTAGAGCTCGAAGCTCGCTTCCGCCGGGACGTCGCGCTCGCAGTAGTCGGCGGGGTAGTCGCGGCACGCCTGCGGGCGCGTGGCGTAGATCGTGCAGCCGCCGTCTGGAGCCAGGTGGGTGCAGCGGTTCTCGATCAGCAGGTACCACTGCCCCGCGTCCTTGAAGATCTTGGTGCGCGCGTGGGCGATCACCCATAGGAGGTTGTCGAAGTCGATCTTCGCGCGCGGCGTCACGATCTCCTGGGTGAAATAGGTGCAGCAGATCGTCCCCGGACAGGCGCCACACTTCGCCCGCAGGTCGAGGGGCGGCGGCGGCACAGCGTTGGCGCGGCTCACCGGAGGGCCTCCACCGCCACCGCCAGGGGGTCGACCGAAGCCGGCCAACGGAGGCGCGCCGCCGGGCGGCCGTGGGCGAAGCGGATCGCCGAATCGGCACCGTAATAGAAGCAGTACGGGGCGCGTGCCAGCGCCGCCTCCGACGCCCCCCAGTAGAGGCCGGCGAAGCGCCCCGGGTCGCCCGGCCGCGGCCAGGTGGCGAGGATCGCGGTGGCGGCGTCGCTAACCACCTCCCCGAGGCGGACCGTGGTGGGGGTGATCGCCAGATCGGGCGGGTGGCCGGCGAGCAGCGGCGCCGCCTCCGGTGCCACCGCCGCCCGGCCGAGGAGCCAGACGCTCGCCCCGCCCACGGCGGGCAGCTCGGCCGAAGTGATGATCTTGCCGCCGTGCTCGCGCTGCGCCATCTCCGCCAAGTCGCGGTAGACCCCCAGGTCGCCCTCGGCGACCACGTAGAAGATCGGCCCCCGAGCGAGGAGGGCGTCGAGGGAGGGCGCCACCTCGGCGAAGGTGAGGTGGCGGAAGAGGTGGTGGTGGGGGTCGACCCGCAGGCGGCGCGGGAGGGGGGCCAACACCAGGTCGAGGTCGAGGCGCTCGCCGGCCATCCGCCGGCAGACCGTGACCTCCCCGGCCGTCGTCTCCACCGCGACCTCCACGTCGAGGGGGTAGACCGGTGGGGTCTGGACGATGGCGGCGCGCAGGTGGTAGCCCCCCTCCCCGGCCACCGCCTCCGCCCGCTCGATGCGCACCTCAGGCCCGCCCAGCTCGTCGAGCCACGGCCTGAACAGGGAGGCGAGTGGCTCCCCCCCGGCGTGGGCGAAGGTGGCCTCGATCTCATCCCAGCTCGCCTGCCGGCCCAGGTAATCGTGGGCGAAGCCACGCAGTGCGGCGAAGAAGCGGTCGTCGCCGAGCCGCCGCCGGACCTGGTGGAAGAGGGCCGCCCCCTTGGCGTAGCCGATCGCGTCGTCGGTCCGGGTCGACTTGGTCCGGAAGCGGCGCAGGGGGTAGGCGTGGCCGGCGGGGAGATCGAGACAGAACCGCGCCGACCACCGGGTGCGTGCCTCTTCCGCCGCCTCCTCGCCCTCCCCCTCGGCGGCCAGGTAGTTGGCACAGTAGGAGGTGAGCCCCTCGCACCAGTTGCCGCCGTGGGGGTCGACAAAGACGCCGTTGCCCCACCAGTTGTGGGTGATCTCGTGGTCGAGGTAGCCGGGTTTCAGCGCCTGCTCGCCCATCGCAATCACCTGCGGTCCGAGGAGGGTGAAGCCGGGCATGCCGTAGCCCGAGGAGAAGAAGTTCTCGACGATGTCGAAGCGCGGGTAGGGGTACTCCCCGAGGCGCGCCTGCAGAGTCGCCAGATAACCGGCGGCGGCGTCGAGGAAGAGCTTCGCGGTGGCCGGGTCGTCGCGCATCAGGTAGCAGGTGAGGTCGATGGCGCCGGCGCGGCCGTGGAAGGGGTGAAACGGCGCCGCCACCACGGTCAGGCCGTCCGCCGGCAGGGTGGCGCGCCACTGGCTCTGAGAGCCGTCGCGGCCGGCGAGCCTCCCCTGGCTCACCGCCACGAACGGCTCCGGCAGGTGGATATCGAGGTCGAAGAGGGCCATCCCCCCCGGGTCCGGGTACCAGCCGCTACCCCCATCGAGGAAGACCCCCTCCGGCGAGATGGTGCCGCCGGTGGCGTCACCCGCGACAAAGCGGATGTGGCCCGATGGGCGCGGCGGATCGAACAGGGTGCCGGCGTAGCGCACCACCACCTCCCCCCCCGGCCCATCCAACAGGAGCGGCCCGGAGGGGTCGCGCCGCCAGCTCGCCGCCCCCTCGACCGCGGCCACCGCCAGGGTCGGGGCCAGGAGCAGGGCGAGGTGGGGGGAGGTGAGGCCGGTGATCCGGTCGGTCGCCTCGAGCCGATGGCCGGCAGGGTCGAGACGGGCGGTAATCCGGTGGCGCACCTCACCTTGCACCGGGCTCGCGGCGACCACGAAGAGGGCGAGGAGCAGGGCGACAGTCCGGGCGGCCATGGGGGCGAGACGGAACCACGAACCGGGCGACGGGGAAAGGGGCGATGACCCGCACGTGGCCGGGTCGCCAAAACCTCGGCCCCTGCGCACACCGGGCAGACCCGCCCTCCGACCCCCACGGACCGTCGCACCTACCCCCCGACCCGCGGTCTCGGCCTTGAAGAGAGGCCGCGCGCCGAGGCGCCGGGGGCGCAGAAAAGGGGAGGCGAGTGGGAGCGATCGCGACGCGCAGCGCGCGGGAACGGTTCGCGTTCCACCCCCCGCCCTACGTGATGGCCACACCGGCGACCCAGCCGCCTGCGACCCCCTCACTACGCCCGCCGTGGTAAACCCGCCTTCCCGGCCACGCCGGCGCGGGGGTGCGCCAGGGAACCCGAGCCCCGGTCTCTCTCCCCGCCCCGTCTCGGCGTGGGCCCCGCCTTCCCGGCCCTCCACCGTTCGTGGCTGCGCACCGGCGAGGTCGCGCCCCCGGCCCCGACGAGCCCATCGGGTTTCGTCTGTGAGCCGAATACCCCGTAGTCGGCGCACCCTGGAGTGGGCGTCTCGACAGGGGCGATCTGCGACGCCCTTGACCAGGTCCATCATCTCCTCCTCAAGGCGCAGTTCTGGCACCACCACGACCAGACCCTTTTCAACCGCCGACAGCTCGAGGTCCTTAGCCGCCTCCCCGCCCCCGGCCCGGACGGCTTCGAGGGGGGCATCAACGCCCGCAAGTACAGGGGGCTGGCCCCGGTGAGCAAGGCCACGGCCACGCGCGATCTCGTGGATTGGGTGGCGAAAAGGTGCCTGCAGCGGCGCGCCGGCGGGGGCCGCAGCACCAGCTACGACATTCGCTGGACGGTGGAGAGATAACGCCGAGGGAGGAGTCCGCCTTCTTCAGCCATCGGCCTGCATGCGGCCGGGCGGCGATCGCGGTGCGCCCAAACGGCCGGCGCACACCGAAAGGATCGGATTGGGGTCAGGTCTTTACTTTATACTGCAACGTGGCGCATTAGAGTTCGGAGTTGGACGGGGGTATAAAGTAAAGACCTGACCCCAAACTACTCATGAAGCTCCTCACCTTTTATTGCGACCGCTTCGCCTACCGCGCCGAGGCACCCTCCCTCGCCGGGGTGGCGGAGGTGGCGCAGGCGGCGGCGGTGGAGCGGGCGGTGGTGGCGTGGTTCCACCTGGAGGCGGGCGACGAGGAGCGGTTGGCGAAGATCACCACTGGCGCGCTCAAGCACCTGAAGTGGCTGGCGCGCAAATGGGAGACCCGCACCATCGTCCTGCACTCCTTCGCCCACCTCGCCGAGACCACCGCCGCGCCGGCTTCGGCGCGCACCTTCATGGAGGAGGCGGCCGCTCGCCTCCTCACCGCCGGCTACACCGTCCACACCACCGCCTTCGGCCACACCCACCGCCTGGAGCTGGCGATCCCCGGGCCGTCTTTGGCGAAGGTCTTCAAGAGTTTCTGATGATCGCCGTCACCGGAGCCGAGATGGCGCGCCTCGATCGGCGGGCGATCGACGAGCTGGCCATCCCGTCGCTGGCGCTGATGGAGCGGGCGGGGGAGGCGGTCTATCGTGCGATTCGCGCGCGCTTTCCGGTGCGCGGCCAGCGGGTCGCGGTCCTCGCCGGCGCGGGCAACAACGGCGGCGACGGCTTCGTGGTCGCCCGCCTCCTGCACCGCGCCGGCGCCCGGGTCACCGTGGTCCTCGCCGCCGACCCGGACCACACCACCGCCGACGCGGCCCACAACTGGCGGCGGGTGGCGGCCCTCCCGGCGATCCACGCCGACCGCGGCGGCGCGCCGCTGGCGGCCGCGCAAGCGGCGATCGCCGGCGCGGCGCTGATCGTCGATGCCTTGCTCGGCACCGGCTTTTCTCCCCCCCTGCGGCCGCCCTACGACATGCTGGTGGTGGCCGTGAATCGCGCCACCGCGCCGGTGGTGGCGGTGGACCTCCCCTCGGGGCTGGCCAGCCACCGCCACGACCAGAGCGAGGGGGCGGTAGAGGCCGCGGTGACCGTCACCTTCGCCTTCCCGAAGATCTGCCTCTGCCAGTACCCGAGCCGGCGGTTTGGGGGCGAGATCGCGGTGGCCAACATCGGCATCCCGGAATCCCTCGCTGAACCGCTCGCCACCGCCCCGCGCCTGCTGGACGCGCAGGCCATCGCCCCGGCCCTGGCGCCCCCGCCGGCCGACCAGCACAAGGGGTCGGCCGGGCGGGTGGTTGTAGTGGCCGGCCACCCGGGGATGGCGGGGGCGGCGGCGCTGGCGGTGAAGGCGGCGTACCGCGCCGGTGCGGGCTACGTCACCCTCGCCGCCCCGGAGCCGGTGGTGGCGACCGTCCAAGGGTGGGTACCGGAGGTGGTCGGGCGGCCGGACGTGGCGCCGGGCGACCCCCTGTTCGACGCGGCGGTGGCAGCGGCCGGGGCGCTGCTCGTCGGTCCCGGGCTGCCCGCGGAGCGCGCCAGCGCCTGGCTCGCCCACCTCTTGCCGCTGGCCCGCTGCCCGGTGGTGGTGGACGCGGGGGGGCTGGCGGCACTGGCCGCGGAGCCCGCCCTGTGGGCGAGACGCTCCGCCGCGCCGCTCTTGATCACCCCCCACCCGGGCGAGTTCGCGCCCCTTGTGGCCGCCACCGTCGCCGCGGTCCAGGCGGACCGGCTGACGGCGGCGCGCGAGCTGGCAACCGCGCGCGGCTGCTTCGTTTGTCTCAAGGGGGCCTACTCGGTGGTCGCCGACCCGGATGGGGCGCTGGCGATCAACCTGACCGGCCAGCCGGGAATGGCCACCGCCGGCGCCGGCGACGTCCTCGCCGGCTTGGTCAGCGGCCTGCTCGCCCAAAGACACGCGCCCGGACTCGCCCTGCGCGCGGCGGTCTACCTCCACGGCCGCGCCGGCGAGGTGTGGGCGCGCGACCGCGACGGGCGCGGCCTGCTCGCCTCCGACCTGATTGCGGCGCTGCCGGTCGCCATGGCGGAGGCGGCTCGCCCCGCACCCCTGCGCCACACCCTACTGCGCTGGCTGGCGCGCTAGGCGAGGAGTGGTCGGACGTTGTCGATCGGGGGGAACCACACGGGCGCTGGCGCCCCCCTAGGGTTGCGGACCCAAAACAAAGTCGGCCGCAAAAAAAGCGCAGCCACGCCCAGGAACCCCAAGGGTGGTTCAGTGGCGCGGAGAAAAGATCACGAAGGTCCACGACCTCCGCACCACCGCCTTAGAAATCGCACCTCGGTTTCTGCCTCCTCGACGGTGCAGGCCGCCTTGCGGGCGGAGGGGTCGCGCACGGAGGGTGTTGGCCCCATCCTGCCCGTCCACGCTCCACCCTTCGCGTTTTGGCGCGGCGCGATCTAAAAACCCTCTTCCACCTCCTTTCCCCATCAAGACCGCCCGCCGTCCGACCGCCTCGCCCCCCCGCTTCACCGGCGACGTCCGACCGACTCGTGGTTGTCGACCGCACCCCACCCACCCCTTGCCCAGGACGCCCATGATCCACGCCCGCGACATCATGCAAACCGCGGTGGTCACCTGCTCCCCCGAGACGAGTCTGGAGGAGCTCGGCCGCCTCATGCTGGACCACGCGATCTCCGGCGTGCCGGTGGTGGATGGGGCGGGGACGATCCTCGGGGTGGTGACCGAAAACGACATCATCGAGACCCACGAGGAGCTGCGCTTCCCTACCGTGGTCGCCCTGTTCGACGCGATCCTCTACGTGGAGAGCTCGCGCCACTTTGAGGAGCAGGTGCGCAGGGCGGCGGCGACCACCGCCCGCGAGTTGATGCACACGCCGGTGGTGAGCGTCGCCCCCGGGGCGACCTTGCAACAGATCGCCTCCCTGATGACCCACGAGGGGGTCCACCACCTGCCGGTGGTGGAGGGGGGCAAGCTCGTCGGGATGATCGGCAAGGCGGACGTGGTGCGGGGGATCGCGGAGGAGGGGTAGAGGTGGCGGCGGTGGAGGAGGTGACCACCACCACGGAGCAGGCGAGCGAGGCGGTGGGCCGCCACCTCGCCAGCCGCCTGCGGCCGGGCGACACGGTGCTGCTGGACGGCGTCCTGGGGGCGGGCAAGACGCGCCTGGTGGCGGGGATCGCCGCCGGGCTGGGGATCGACCCGACCGAGGTCCACTCGCCCTCCTTCACCTTGGTGAACGAGTACGCGCGGCCAGACGGCCGCCTCCTGGTCCACGCCGACGGCTACCGCCTCGCCGACGGTGCCCGCCTCGACAACTTGGGGCTGGAGGAGGCGGCCGCCGAGGGTGCGTGGCTGGCGATCGAGTGGCCGCGCGGTTTCGTCGCCCCCGGCCGGGTGTGGCGGGTGACCCTTGAAGTGGCGGGCGAGGCGAGGCACATCCGGATCACCGCGCCGGCCGCGTAGGGCCGTGGCGCCCCTTTCGGTGGCGACGGCCGAGGCGGGCCACCTCCGAATCCGCGCGCCGGCCGCGTCGGGCCGGCCAACCCCCGGCCTCCCCGGCAGCGCCGGCCACCCCGGTGGCACCGGCAGCGATTCTCCGCGGGGTGCGCGGGCGGGCCGGTGCGGCCTGGCTCGCCCGCGCTGCGTGGGGGACACCGGCGAGCCGGCGGGGCGCCACCGCGGCCGAGGTCACCCGCGCTGGCGCCGCACCGCGGGCGCGGGCAGCGGTGTGGACGAAGGCCGCTACCCCTCCACCCACCCGGCCTGCACCAGCGCCTGCCACCAAAGGCGGCGAATGGCGTCGGCGCCGCGCCGGTTGGGGGCGACGAGGTCGCCGAGCCACGCGGTCGGGTCGCTGGGGTGGTGGTACGGGTTGCGCGCGTCGCGCGCGTGGCTGCCGTGGCCGAGGAAGGCGGCGTGGAGGTCGATGAGCATGGTCCCGTCGCCCTCTGCGGCCAGCGCCCGGAGGGCGTCGTTCACCCGCGCGACGACGTCAAGGCCGCGGATCAGGGGCTGGCCCGCGGCGAGGAGGTCACCGACCCCGTCACTCGGGTCGACGAGGGTGGCCAGGAGGATCAGGCCGTGGTGCAAGCGGCTGTGGATCGAGGCGACCATGGAGCGTAGCCGGCGGACCACCGCCTCGCCGTCCTCTTCTAGCAGGGTGCCGCGGAGCCTCAGGGTGAGGAGGAGGTCGTTGGAGCCGGCGGTGAGGGTCACGACGGTGCGCCCGCCCCGGTCGGCGGGCAGACGAAAGAGCTGCTCCTCCAGGACCCCGCGGGTGGTGGCGCCGGCGCGCGCCAGGCAGGCGACGGTGATCTCCGGCGCGCCCGAGGCGAGGTCGCGACCGGCGAAGTCGGGGTAGCTCTCGTCGCGATTGCGCGCCAACAGGGAGCAGGCGCCCCAGCCGGGACCCTCGGGGTGGGGGTCGACGGACAGGGTGTCGCCGAGGCCGAGGTAGAGGCGGATCGGCTCCATCAGCGCACGCCCGGACTGCGCGCCACGAAGTCGCCCTCGGCCAGCCCTCCGCGCGGGGCGCGATGCGGGCACACGCCCAGCGGCGGCGTGGCCCAAGGAGGCGGCGCGGGTGGCCGGCGAGGGGGGGGCCCAGGCGGGCAGAGGGGATGCGCAGACACGACGTGCTCTTTAGGGCGAGCCCTCAGACGTCGAGGTTGACGACGGTCAGGGCATGCGCCTCGATGAACTGCCGGCGCGGCTCCACCACGTCGCCCATGAGGATGGTGAACATCGCGTCGGCGGCGATGGTGTCGTCGAGACGGACCTGCAAGAGGGTGCGCCGCTCCGGATCCATGGTGGTCTCCCAAAGCTGCTCCGGGTTCATCTCGCCGAGCCCCTTGTAGCGCTGGATGGTGAGCCCCTTGCGCCCGACCTCGAGGATGGAGTCGGCAAGGGCGTCGAGGGTGGTGAACTCCTGCTCCTCACCGTCGTCGCCGTCGTCGCGCGGACGGCTGACCCGATAGGGCGGCTCGCCCACGTCGTCGAGCTCCTCCTTGAGGGCGAGGAGGCGGTGGAACTCGGGGGAGTCGACCACCTGCTGGCCGATCTCCACGTGGCTGCCGTTGCGCACCACGATGGTGAATGCGCCGTGCTCCTCGTCGCGCACCAGCTCCAAGGTGAGGTCGGGGTCGAAGGGGGCGAGGGCGGCCAAGGCGGTGAGGAGCTTCGCCTCGCTGGTGAAGTCGAGGTTGCGCCGGACCTCCTTGGAGAGCAGCCCCTCAAGCAGCGCGTGGCCGATGCCGCGCCGCTCGTAACGGCGCTCGGCGAGCCTCAGCTCCCCCACCCCCTTGAGGATGCGGATGAGGCGGGTCTGCTGCACCGCCCGCTCGCCAACCTTCACCCGTACCCGATCGGCGGCGAGGCTGAGGAGGTGGTCGGTGAGCTCCAGCTCCGATTGCAGATACCGCTCCTCCTTGCCGCGCTTCACCTTGTAGAGCGGCGGCTGGGCAATGAAGAGGTGGCCGCGCTCGATCACCTCCGCCATCTGCCGGTAGAAGAAGGTGAGCAGGAGGGTGGCGATGTGGGCGCCGTCCACGTCCGCGTCGGTCATGATGATGACCTTGTGGTAACGGAGCTTGGCGATGTCGAACTCGTCGCGGCCGATGCCGGTGCCGATGGCGGTGATCAGCGCCCGGATCTCGTCGGAGGAGAGCATGCGGTCGAATCTCGCCTTCTCCACGTTGAGGATCTTGCCCTTCAGCGGCAAGATCGCCTGGTTGTGGCGGTCGCGCCCCTGCTTGGCAGAGCCGCCGGCGGAGTCGCCCTCGACGATGAAGATCTCCGCGTGGGCGGGGTCGCGCTCGGAGCAGTCGGCGAGCTTGCCCGGCAGGGTGGAAACCTCCAGGGCCGACTTGCGGCGGGTGAGCTCGCGCGCCTTGCGCGCCGCCTCCCGCGCCTCGAGGGCGGAGACCGCCTTGGCGAGGATGGCACGAGCCACCGCCGGGTTTTCCTCCAGGAAGCGGCCGAGGGTGTCGTTGACCGCCGACTCCACCAACCCCTTGACGTCGGAGTTGCCGAGCTTGCCCTTGGTCTGCCCCTCGAACTGCGGGTCGGTGAGCTTCACCGAGATCACCGCGGTGAGCCCCTCGCGCACGTCGTCCCCGGACAGGGCGCCACCCTTGAGCTTCTTCAGGAGGCCCGCCTGGGCGGCGTAGGCGTTCAGGGTGCGGGTGAGGGCGGCGCGGAAACCGGAGAGGTGGGTGCCGCCCTCGTGGGTGTTGATGTTGTTCGCGAAGCTGTAGATCTGCTCTTGGTAGCCATCGGTGTACTGCATGGCGATCTCCAAGGTGCAGCTCTTGGCGTCGCGCACCACCTCGCTCTCCAGGTAGATCGGCCGCGGGTGGAGGCAGGTACGGTTCTGGGTCAGGTACTCGACGAACGAAACGATGCCGCCCTCGTAGTGGAAGTCGCGGTGGTCGCCGACCCGCTCGTCGTCGAGGTGGATCTGCAGCCCCTTGTTGAGGAAGGCGACCTCGCGCAGCCGCTTGGCGAGGATGTCGAGGGAGTAGGTGGTGGTCTCGAAGATGTCGGGGGAGGGGTGGAAGGTGACCGTTGTGCCGGTCGATTCGGTGGTCCCGGTGCACATCAGATCGGCTTCCGGAACCCCGAGGCGGTAGCGCTGCTGGTAGACCTTGCCCCCGCGCTTGATCTCCAGAAAGAGGTGGTCGGAGAGGGCGTTGACGCACGACACGCCGACCCCGTGCAGGCCACCGGAGACCTTGTAGCTGTCTGAGTCGAACTTGCCACCGGCGTGCAGGGTGGTGAGGACCACCTGCGCCGCCGACACCCCCTCGGTGGGGTGGATCTCCACCGGAATGCCGCGGCCGTTGTCCACCACGGTGACCGAGTCGTCGACGTGCAGGGTGACCGAGATCGCCGTGCAATGGCCGGCGAGGGCCTCGTCTACCGAGTTGTCCACCACCTCGTAGACCAGGTGGTGCAGCCCCTCGCTGCCGGTGGAGCCGATGTACATGGCGGGCCGCTTGCGCACCGCCTCCAGCCCTTCGAGGACCTTGATGGAGCTTGCGTCGTAATGGTCGGACGGAGTGTGGGACACGGCGTTCATCGCCTCCTCGGGGTGGGGTAGAGCGGTCACTGGACCCGGCCCTGGCTCACCTGCAGCCGGGCGGCCGGGTGGAGGGCGTCGGGGAGCTCGCCGTCCACCGCGGTGACCACCACCTGGCCGCCACCCTCCGCGAGGAAGGTGGCGAGCCGCTCGCGGCGCTCGCGATCGAGCTCGGCGAAGAGGTCATCCAAAAGGAGGATCGGCGGGGTGGCGTGGGCAGCGCAAAAGAGGGTGACCTGACCAATCCGCAGGGCGATGGCCACCGCCCGCGCCTGCCCCTGGGAGGCGAAGCGGCGGCAATCGAGATCGCCGAGGGCAAGGAGGAGATCGTCGCGGTGGGGTCCAATGGAGGTGATTCCAAGGCGGAGGTCGTGTGCCCGCCGCTGCGCCAGGGCCGCGGCCAGGGCCTGGGTCGGCTCCTCCCCAAGGGATCCCGCCGGCGGCGCGCCAGTGTACCGGATCGACAGGGGTGCGGGGAACCGGGAAATCTGCGCCAGGATGGCGGCGGCTGCGGGCGCCCAGGCCGCCACGTAGCGGGCGCGCAGCGCGCGCAACGCGGCGCCGGCCGCGGCAAGCGCGTGCTCCCAGGTGAGGTGCTCCTGCTCGTCCACCCGCCCGGCGGCGGCGCGCCGCAAGAGCTGGTTGCGCTGGAGCAGGCAGTGGCGATAGCGGCGCATCACCGCCACCGCGGAGGGCTCGTGGACCGCGGCCGCACGGTCAAGCAGCGCCCGTCGCTCGCCACCCCCGCCGCGGATCGCGCCGAGGTCGGTGGGGGCGAAAAGGATCACCGGACACGCCGCCAACCCCTCGGCGGCGGTGGCCGCCGTGCCGTCGAGGTCGAAGCGGCGCCGGCCGCGGAGGGCCACGGTGAGGCGCAGACGCAAGGTCGCCCCGCCCGCCACCACCTCACCGCCGACCGTCGCCGCGTCGCACCCCACCGCCACCAGGGGCTCGGCCACCGCGCTGCGAAAGGAGGTCTGGTAGGCGAGGAGGTAGATCGCCTCAAGCAGGTTGGTCTTGCCCTGGCCGTTGGCGCCCACCACCAGGTTGACCCCGGGGGCCAAGGAGACCGTCTGGGAGGCGAGGTTGCGAAAGGTGTCGACGTTGAGGCGGGCGAGGGTGGTCACAGGGAGAGGGCTCCGCGCGCGGACCACGCCCCAAACCGGCGCCCGGACCGCGCCGCGCGAGGGGAGCGCTGCCACGCTCCACGGAGAAAAGGAGTCTGCCGGAGGTGGGCGGGCGTGGCGAGAAGGGGCGGGCGAGAGGCCGGAGGGGGAGGTGTCCGTAGCGCGACTCGGGGCTGGCAACCCACCGCGGCCCACCCGCTGCGCCGCGCGGCGCCTCCTCACCCCAAGCCGCTCGATGAGGTCGATCGACCCTCTGCCAGCCGCCCAGGGGAAGGGGTCTGCGGTCCGCCTGCGGTGCGCCGCGCACGCACGCACGCGGTACCCGGGTTCGCCGTGGCGTAGACCACGGGGTCGGCGCGTGCCGCACGCGCGGTAGCGGGAGGTGGCGCCGGCCGGCGTGGGTCGAGCGCGTGGGGGTAGGCGTCTGGATCCACCACCGTTCGGGAGACGACCGCGCCGTTGTGCGGATGGCGCGGCTGGGAGGAATCGCGGCTGAATCCACCACCCTAACCGTTCGCGACCACCGCCGACGCGGCCACGAACCTGCCCCCGAGAGAGGGCGCGGGGGGTGTGGGTCGATCGATCCGCTCCGTCCGGCGCCGGCCGCCCCAGGCGGGGCGCGACCCGCGGCGCGGGGGCGAAGAGGGCGCGCACGCCGCCCCCCACGCGGCTGCCTCTCGCTCGCCACCGTCCGCCCGCCGCCGGGGGTCGCCTCCCGGGAAGGCGGAGCGCCGAAGGGGGTCGATCACAGGCGCATCGGCATGAGGACGCAGCGGTAGTCCGCAGCCTCGCCGCTGGTGAACAGGCTCGGGCTGTTGCCGTCGTTCATCTCCATCCGCACCGACGCCCCGGCCATGCCGCCGAGGATGTCGAGGAGGTAGCGCGCATTGAAGGCGATCCGTACCCCGTCGCCCTCGAGCTTCGCCTCGATCTCCTCGCGCGCATCGCCGAGCTCCGGGTTTTGGGCGACAATCACCAGGCTGTCGGCGGAGACCTCAAGCTCCACCTGGTTGGTCTTCTCGTTGGCGAAGATCGCCACCCGCCGGCACGCGGTCGTGAGGGCCTCGCGGTCCACCACCACCAGGTTGCGGCAGGTGGCCGGGATGGCGCGCTGGTACTCGGGGTAGCGCCCCTCGATGAGACGGGTGATCAGGGTGAGGTCGGCGCGGCGGAGAACCGCGTGCTTGTCGCCGAAGGTGAGGTTGACCTCGCCGTCGCCCTCCTCCACTAGGCGGCGAATCTCCGCCACCGCCTTGCGCGGCACGATCTCGCGAAAGGCCGTCACCCCAGCCACGGCGAGCCTACGGCACGCCAGGCGATGACCGTCGGTGGCGACCACCTCCAGGTGGCCCTCACCATCGTGGGCGAAGAGGACACCGCCGAGGGTCTGGCGGGTAATGTCCGTGGACATGGCAAAAAAGGTCTGGGCGAGGAGCTCGCCCAGGGTCGCGGCGGCGAGGGTCATGCCGTTGCCGGCGGGGATTTCTGGAAGGACGGGAAACTCCGCGGGCTCCATGCCAAGGAGGTGGGCGGTAATCCGGCCGGAGCGCAGCTTCAGGCGCGCCCCCTCGGTAGGTGGCAGGGTGGACTCGTCGCTTTCGAGGGCCAACCGGCCGGCGTGTCGCTTCAGGCGCGCCCCCTCGGTCGTGACCTCGACCGGCGCCCCCTCGGTCATGACCTCGACCGGCGCCCCCTCGGGGAAGGCCTTCACCAGCTCGTAGAGCTTGCGCCCGGCGACGCAGACCCTCCCCGGCTCCGCGACCGCGCAAGCGGTGCGGTCACGGACGCCGATCTCCAAATTGGTCGCCACCACCTCGATCCCCGCGCTCCCCGCCTCCACGAGGCAGTTGGCCAAAATCGGCATGGAGGTGCGCGTCCCGACGATCCCCTGGATGCGTTGCAGGGGGGCGAGAAAATCTCCGCGTTCGATGGTAAATCGCATGGTTTCACCCTCTTCCCGCGCAGTCGTGACGGGTCGGTGAACTTGCCCCGCAGCTGGGGCCGCGTCAATCGTGGATCACCCGCCCGCCGGCGATTCGAGCTTGCGGCGCAGGGTACGCAGGGTCTGGGCGAGGCTCGGATCCTGGCCGCGAAGGTCGTCAATCTTGCGGCAGCCGTGGAGGACCGTGGTGTGGTCGCGGCCACCAAAGAGACGGCCGATCTCGGGCAGGGAGTGGCTGGTGAGGATTCGACACAGGTACATCGCCACCTGCCGTGGATGCGAGATCGCGTTGGTGCGCCGCTTCGATTTGAGGTCTGCCACCCGCAAGCCGTAGTGGTCCGCCACCGCCTGCTGGATCCGCTCGGGCGAGACCTCGCGCTGCTCCTCCTGGAGGAGGTCGCGGAGGAGCTCCTCGGCACGCGCCAGGTCCAGAGACTGGCCGGTCAGGGAGGTGTAGGCGGTGAGCTTGATGAGGCACCCCTCGAGCTTGCGAATCGAGGAATGGACGCGCGACGCGATGAGCAGGGCCACCTCCTCCGGCAGATGGACGCCGTCGCGCAGTGCCTTGCGCTTGAGGATCGCCAGGCGGGTCTCCAGACAGGGCGGCTGGACATCGCCGATCAGCCCCCACTCGAAGCGGGTCTTCAACCGCTCCTCCAGGTGGTCGATCTCCTTCGGCGAACAGTCGGCGGTGAGGACGATCTGCTTGTGGGCCGCGTGCAGGGTATTGAAGGTGTGGAAGAACTCCTTCTGGGTCTGCTCCTTGCCGGCGATGAACTGGATGTCGTCGAGGAGGAGGAGATCGACCCGCCGGTAGCGGTCGTGAAAGGCGTCCCAGCGGTGGCGGCGGGTGGAGTCGACCAGGTCGTTGACGAACTGCTCGGCGGTGAGGAAGCAGATCGTCCGGCGCGGGTTCTCCTGCCACGCTCGGTGGGCGATGGCGTTGAGCAGATGGGTCTTACCGAGCCCCGAGCCACCGTAGATGAAGAACGGGTTGTACGCCTCGCCGGGCATGGTCGCCACCGCCTCTGCGGCGGCGTGAACGAAGCGGTTGCTCGGCCCGACCACGAAGTCGTCGAAGGTCATCCCCGGCTGGAAGGGTGGCGGCGTCACCTCGGCGACCCCCGGCGCCACCCGGCGCACGACCGGCGCTTCCGGGACCCCCACCTTCCCCCCCTCCCGGACCCCCAACTCAACCCGCACCTGACCGTCGGAGAGACGGCTCACCACCTCGGTAATCCGGGCGAGATAGTTCTCCTCGATCCACTCCTTGGCGAAGAGGTCGGAAGCATCGAGATGGAGCACTTCACCATCCCATTCATGCAGCTCAAGAGATTCCACCCACTTGGTGTAGTTGTGGTGGCTAAGCTCCTGCGCAAGGAGGTCAAGGGACCGTTCCCAGACACTCACCACCGGCTGGGTAATGGCGGAAGGATGGAGGGTCTTGGAGGGGGTCTTGGAGGTCACAAAGTCGTTCCTTGCAAGGTTTACCTACCACGCTTCGACGAACCCGGAATCGTGCCGTTAAGAGTACCGTTGAGCATGGCTGTGACCATGTCAGTTATTTGCGTGTTAAGCCCACTCGTGGAACTCATGCAAACCGCACAATATCTCCGACACGGATGCCTAAGCCACTGGAAATAAAGAAAATATCCCCCTCGCTACCTACCCGTTCCGGCCCGTTCCGGCTCCTCACCCCTCAGCGCCGCCCTGGCCGTTATAACAAAGCCGCCACTGTCGGGCAAGCGAACGCAACCCTTTGAAAGAACATGGAAACAACATTCTTGCCTGCCGATCTATTGGCAGTGAAGACGCGCCTTCTGTTGTCCCCTAGCTAGACGCTCCTGGGGAAAACCCTTGTACAACAGGCGGGAGTGGGGTGAAGAAAAGGGCGGTGGTTGGTGCACGCCGCCGCCTCCAGAGAGGAAGGGGAGCCCTTTCCACGCCGGGGGTTCCGATCTAACCACTTCAACTTCAATAAGATGAACTCTCTTTCAACATTTCCACATGGCAGAATGAAGAAGGTGAACCTATTTGTTTTTAATACCCACTTCACGCAACTCCCGAGCCCGCGGACCAGCCACCGGCAGGTTTGACACGCCCAGGCGTGACCCCTAGACTCCGCCGCTCGTCTCTCGGGAGTATCCGCCATGTCGATCACCTACCAACCGAACCGCCGCAAGCGTAAGGTCACCCACGGCTTCCGTGCCCGCATGGCCACCCCTGGTGGGCGGAAGGTGCTCAAGCGTCGCCGGGCGAAGGGGCGCAAGCGGTTGACCGTCTAAGGGCAGGTTGGCTGCGGATCGGCGGTCGGTCGGGTGGGCGAGGTCGGCGCGACGACGCCCACGGTCGCTGGGCGGTGGCGTGCAGCGAGCCTCCGCGTAGATTTTTGTTTCCGTCGATGGCGCCCCGTTCTCCCCTGGAGATTCTCCGCCGGCCGGAGGAGTTTCGTGCTGTCTACCGCGGGGGCGCGGCGATTCGGCGGCGCTGGGTCGAAATTTGCTACTGGCGCCGCGCGGGCGGGGTGAGGCTCGGGATGACCGTCTCCCGGAAGGTGGGTAACGCGGTGGTGCGTAACCGGTTACGGCGGCGGATTCGCGACTTCGCCCGCCTCCAGCCACGTGACCTGCAGGCGGTGGACCTGGTGGTCCAGTGTCGTCCGGGCGCCGGCGAGCTGTCGGGCGAGGTGCTGCGTGGCGAGTTGGAGCAGCTCTGGCGGGAGCTTAAGAGGCGCTTGGCATGACTCGCCTCTGCCTTTTCATGATTGCCCTCTACCGGCGCTGGCTATCGCCGTGGTTGCCGCCGGCCTGCCGCTATTACCCAAGTTGTTCCGTGTACGCGGAAGAGGCGGTGCGGCGCTTCGGGTGGGGGCGCGGTGGGCTCTTGGCGGCGCGCCGGTTGCTGCGTTGCCACCCGGGCCATCCGGGTGGCTTCGACCCGGTGGTGGAGCCGGTGGTGGAGGGGGTCGGGCGCGGTGCGGCAGGTCGGCGCAAGGGTGTTGGTTTCCCGAGAGAGGGTCGGTGATGGATCGACGAACGGTGTTGGCGATTGTCCTCTCCCTGGCGGTCGTGGTGGGGTACTCGGAGGTGATGAAGTGGTTCTACCCGCCAACTCCGGAGGGGGAGACCGAGGTTGCGCCCTCCCCGGTGGAGACCGGCGGAGGGGCGCCGGATAAGGTCGCGCCAAGCGCGTCGGGGGGGGAATCCACCCTGGCGGCTGGTGGTGCGGTTGGGGCGGTGGTGGCGCCGGGGGCGGAGCGGGAGGAGGGGATCGACCTCGCCAACGATTGGGTCACCCTCTCCTTCGGGCGGCGTACCGGCGGTCTGTTGAGCGCCCGCCTCAGCCACCATGTGGACGAGGAGGGAAAGCCGTTGGAGTTGGTGGCGGAGGTGGCGCGGTTTCACTCCGGGCAGGTGGTGGCCGGCGACGGTCGGGTGGTGGAGGTGGCGGAGGCGGAACTCGTCGACCACTCCCTCAGCCTGCGCCTGCAAGATGGCACCCGCCTGCGCTGGAGCCTTGACGACCACAGCTACCTGGCGCATCTGGAAATCGAGGCGGCGGCGCCGATTCGCCTGGTGGGTCCTACCGGTTTTTCGCACAAGATCCTCGACACCCGGTACTACGGCAACCAAGGTTTTGCCTACCGCACGGCGACCGGGGAGGAGGAGGTGGGGTTCAAGAAGCTCGAGGGCGACCGGCTGGTGGAGGGGCCGATCCCGTGGCTGGTCTCCGAGGACAAGTACTTCCTCCAGGGGTGGATCCCGGAAACACCGATCGCGCGGGTCGGCTTGCTGGTTCGGCCGGGCGCGGAGCCGGACTACACGACCCTGCTCAGCGTCGCCGGAGGCTCGTCGAGGCTGCGCGTCTACGTGGGGGCGAAGGAGATGGACGCCCTCACCGCCGCCGACCCCATCTTCGCCAAGCGGATCCACTTTGGATGGTTTCGGGTGGTGGCGGAGCCGATGTTCTACCTCCTGCGCTTCATTCACCGGCTGATCGGGAGCTGGGGGGTGTCGATCATCTTGGTCACCGTCCTGATCAAGCTCGCCTTCTTCAAGCTCACCCACAACCAGCAGGTCTCCATGAAGCGGATGCAGGCGCTGCAGCCGGAGATGCAGCAGTTGCGGGAGAAGTACAAGAAAGACCCGCAGCGGATGCAGCGCGAGATCATGGAGCTGTACAAGCGCAACAAGGTGAACCCGATGATGGGGTGTCTGCCGATGGTGGTGCAGATCCCGGTCTTCCTCGCCCTCTATAACGTCCTCTTGAACGCCATCGAGCTGCGCCACGCCCCCTTTCTCTACCTCCCCGACCTTGCCGCCGCCGACGCCCTGTTCGGCCACCTCGCCGGCTTTGCCGTCGGCCCCCTGCCCTTGATCATGGGGGTGACCATGTGGCTCCAGCAGCAGATGACGCCAACCACCATGGACCCCACCCAGGCCAGGATGATGAAGTTCCTGCCCATCGTCTTCACCCTGATGTTCTTCAACTTTCCCTCCGGTTTGGTCCTGTACTGGGCGATCAACAACCTCCTCACCATCGGCCAGCAGATCCTCGCCAACCGCGCGGTGGAGGCGAGCGGGGCGTAGGAGCCGGTCGGACGCTTGCGATCGTGGCGCGAAGCGGCGGATCGATCCGGTCTTCAAGCCCGCCGCTTCGCTCACTGATCGCGACCCAGGCCGACCGGCTCGGTTTCGCGCCCGCGATGCACGGCGCGGCGGTCCCCGGCCGCGGGTTGTTTCCTTCTCACCATGGCCCTTGAGCAAGACACAATTGTCGCCATCGCCACCCCGGCCGGCCGCGGGGCGGTGGGGATCGTGCGCCTGTCGGGGGAGCAGGCGGAGGCGATCGCCGCCCGCCACCTCGGCTGGACCACCACGCTGCCCCGGCCGCGGTGGCTGGGCCGGGCGCGGTTCGTGGACGGAGCCGGGGAGGTCGTGGATGACCTCCTCGCGGTCCGCTTCCCGGCACCGGCGAGCTACACCGGCGAGGCGGTCGTGGAGCTCCATGGCCACGGCAACCCCCTGCTGTTGGAGCGGATGGTGGCGGAGCTGGTGCGCTCAGGGGCGCGTCTGGCGCGACCGGGAGAGTTCACCGAGCGGGCCTTTCTTGCCGGCAAGCTCGACCTCACCCAGGCGGAGGCGGTGGCCACCCTGATCGCGGCGCGCAGCGAGGGTGGGGCGCGTCTAGCCCGGCGGCTCCTCGCCGGCGAGCTTGGCGCCGGCCTGGTGCGCCTCCGCCAGGCGATCGTGGAGGTGGAGGCGGAGGTGGAGGCGGCGATCGACTTTGCGGAAGAGGAGATCGACCCGGCGGGCGGCGCGCGCCTGGCGGAGCGCCTGGCGCCGGTGACCGCGGAGGTCGCGCGGCTGCTTGCGGGCCACGCCGGCGCGCGCCACCAAATCGACGGCGTGCGGGTCGTTCTCGTGGGAGCGGTGAACGCGGGCAAGTCAAGCCTCTTCAACCGCTTGCTTGGCGAAGAGCGGGCAATCGTCACCCCCGAGGCGGGGACCACCCGCGACTACCTGGAGCAGGTCGTGGAGTGGGAGGGGATCGAAGTTTGTCTGGTGGACACCGCCGGGCTGCGCGTGGCGACCGGCGCGGCCGAGCGCCAGGGGATCGAGCGCAGCCGGGCGGCGGCGGCGGCGGCCGACCTGCTGGTGCAGGTGGTCGATGGGAGCGCGCCGGTGGTGGACGAAGCGCTGCCGCCGCCGGCGGTGGTGGCATGGAACAAGGTGGACCTCGGCGCCGGGGCGCCGCCCGCCACCCTCGGGGAGGCGATCCCGGTCTCGGCGCGCACCGGCGAGGGGGTAGCGGCCCTGCGCACCTGGCTGGTGGCGCGGGCGCGGGCAGCGGTGGCGGGCGACTCTGTCGCCTGCCTGGAGCGCCATCGCCTCGGCCTGGAGCAGGTGGCGGCCGCCCTCGAGGCGGCACGCGAGGGGCTGACCGCCGGCCTCACCCCGGAACTCATCGCCTTCGAGCTGCGCGCGGCCCAGGCCACCCTCGGCGCGCTGATCGGCGAGCGCACCCCGGAGCAGGTCCTGGAGGCGATCTTCAGCCACTTTTGCGTCGGCAAGTGACCGCCCACCCGGCGCGGGCGGCCACCTTGCCGGCTACTTGTGCAGCGCCCGCCCGAGGCGGCGTTCGACGCTGGCGATCTTCGACTCTAGGCGGCCGGCGCTGGGCTCGCGGGCGTCGATCTTCATGGTGCAGAGGATCCGCGGGCAATCCACGCGCAGCCGCTCGTAGCACTGGCGGACCACCGCCAGCACCGCGTCCCACTCGCCCTCCACGATCGTCCCCATGGGGGTGAGGCGGTACGGCAGGCCGGACCGGTCGACGATGTCGAGCACGGGCGCCACGTACGCGGAGACCGACTCCCCCTTGCCCAGCGGGGTCATGGAAAACTCGAGAAGGATCATCGGGGTGGCTCCGTTGCGGGGTGGGTGGCCGCACGCGCGGCCGGGCGGGGCGGCCGGCGCCAGCCTGGGGGGCGGCAGCGGGGGGCCGCAAGCGAGGGGGCTGTTTCACGTGGAACAATCTAGCGCTCCGGTCCATCCTGCCACGCCATGATCCATCCGACGACCTACGAGGTGATCGTGGTGGGGGCGGGCCACGCCGGTTGCGAGGCGGCCCTGGCGGCGGCGCGCATGGGGGCGCGCACCGCCTGCTTCACCCTCTCGCTCGACACCATCGCCCTGATGCCGTGCAACCCGTCGATCGGCGGCATTGGCAAGGGCCACTTGGTGCGCGAGGTCGACGCCCTCGGCGGCGAGATGGGGCGGGTAACCGACGCCACTGGTATCCAGTTTCGCATGCTCAACACCTCGAAGGGGGAGGCGGTCCAGGCGGTCCGCGCCCAGGCGGACAAGTATGCCTACAAGCATAGGATGAAGGCGGTCCTCGAGGCCCAGGCGGGGCTCGACGTGAAGCAGGAGCGGGTGGTGGCGGTGCGCGTCGCGGCGGGGCGGATCGTCGGGATCACCACTGACCTTGGCTGGGAGTACCGTGCCGACGCGGTCGTGGTGACCACCGGCACCTTCCTCAATGGCCTGTTGCACACCGGTGCGGTGCGGCGGCCGGGCGGCCGGGTCGGGGAGGAGGCGGTGAGCGAGCTCGCCGCCTCCCTCGCCGGCCTTGGCCTGGGGTTGGTTCGTCTGAAGACCGGGACCTGCCCGCGGCTGGACGGTCGCACCGTGGGGTGGGACCAGACTCTGGTCCAGCCCGGGGATCCGGAGCCGACCCCCTTCTCCTTTCAGACGCAAAGGATCGAGCGCGCCCAGCTCCCCTGTCACATCACCCACACGACCGCGGCGACCCATGCCCTGATCGCCGCGAACGTCGACCGCTCGCCCCTGTTCAACGGCCAGATTCGGGGGGTGGGGCCGCGCTACTGTCCGTCGATCGAGGACAAGGTCTTCCGCTTTCCCGGTCGCCCGAGCCACCAGCTCTTCCTCGAGCCGGAGGGGGTGGATACCTGTGAGGTGTACGTGAACGGCCTCTCCACCTCGCTCCCCGTGGATGTGCAGATGGCGCTGGTGCGCACCATCCCGGGGTTGGAGCGGGCGGAGATTATCCGCCCGGGCTACGCGGTGGAGTACGACGCGGTGGTTGCCACCGAGCTCACCCACGGTCTGGAGGTGCGGCGGGTCGAGGGACTCTTTCTCGCCGGCCAGATCAATGGCACCTCGGGCTACGAGGAGGCGGCGGCGCAGGGGATCATGGCGGGGATCAACGCGGTCCGGCGGGTGCGCGGCGAGCCCGCGGTGGTCCTGGGTCGCGACCAGGCGTACATCGGCGTTTTGATCGACGACCTGGTGAGCCGCGGCACCGACGAGCCGTACCGGATGTTCACCTCCCGGGCGGAGTTTCGCCTGCGGTTGCGGTTCGACAACGCCGACGCCCGGCTTACCCCCTTGGGCCATGACCTCGGCCTGGTGGAGGGTGGGGTGCACGAGGCGTTCCTGCGCCGGCAGGCGGCGCGGGCGGCGGAGGTGGCGCGCCTGCGCGCGGTTCGGGTTGGGGCGGCGGCGCACGCCCGCCTCTTCCCCGGGGCGGAGGGGGGCTACCACGGCGGGGCGACCCTTGCCGACCTCCTCCAGCGGCCCGGGCTGAGCCACGCGGACCTCGCTGCCGTGGATCCGGCCCGTCCCCCCCTCGACCCGGGGGTGGCGCGTGGCGCCGCAATCGACATCAAGTACGCGGGCTATCTTGAGCGCCAGGCGCGCCAGGTGGCCCACCTGCACCGCCTGGAGGCAGTGGCGATTCCCGCCGCCTTTGACTACGCGCACCTCCATGGCCTGGCCACGGAGGTGCGCGAGAAGCTCAGCGCGCGCCGGCCGGCGACCCTCGGGCAGGCCGCCCGGATCTCCGGGGTGACCCCGGCGGCGGTGTCGCTCCTCGCCGTCCACCTGAAGGGGGCTGCGGATGCGGATGGATAGGGGGTGGTCGGACTGTCTTTCGATCAACGGCAACGTGCTACTCGAGGCGACCTGGCGGATCGAGGCTTGGCGCGGCCGCCGGCTGTCGTTGCCGAGCCCCACGTCGCCCTACGAACCGCTCCCGATCCGGGGTCGAGCCCGTTCCTGCGCGTGATGATCGAGCCGTTTTGCCATCCTGGGGGGTGGGAACCCTCCCTCGCGGCCGCCGTCGCCGCGGCGCCGCTGGCGGTGGACGGCGCGGCGGCCCAGCGCCTGAGCCGCTACGTGGCCGAGCTCCTGCGCTGGTCGAAGCGGCTCAACCTCACCGCCCTTGCCGGCGTTCCGTTGGTCGAGCGGCTGATCGCCCCGACCCTTCCCTTCGCCGCCGCGTCCGTCTACCGCTCCGCCCCCGCCTTTGCCGACCTCGGCAGCGGTAACGGCATCCCCGGCGTAGTCTTGCAGGTCGTGGCGCCGCGCGCACGGTGTGTGCTGATCGAGCCACGCCACCGCCGCGCCTGCTTTCTCCGCCACCTGGTGCGCACCCTCCCCGTCGACCAGACGGTGGTCGTCGAGCAGCGCGCCGAGGCGCTCGGGTGGAGCGAGGCGGAGCGGGTGGAACTGGTGGTGAGCCGGGCGGTGGCCCCCCCCGCCACCCTCCTGGGGTGGTGCGCCCCCCTCCTCGCGGACGGCGGCGCGGTCGCCCTTTGGGGTGGGGGCGAGCGAGTCACCGGCTGGCAGGCGACCGTTGCCGGCGCCGCGACCGTCTATTGCCGCCCGCCCAGGTGAATCGCCGGACGGGTCCACGCGCACCATCGCAAGCGCCCGCCCGTTGCGCGCGCGGTTGGCCATGCACCCGCGGCGCCGCGCCCCGTCTGGTGGCCGCCCTTGCCGGTCGCCGAAGGTGGGGTTTGTGCAAAGACGCAGAGACCTCGTTCCATAGCCGTGCGTCGAACATGCGCGCCACGGTGGGCGGGGGCCGGACCGGGGAGAGGCTGCCCCCTTCCAGGTCCCACCGGACTAGCGGTCGCGCCGCAACGGTGCAGGTCTGCCGGTCCCGCGCCCCCCGTGTCTGCGCCTCTGCGCGACCCCCGCCCTCCAGCCGCCCCCGACGTTGCGCGCCTCCCACCCTCGACCTTCGCCGCCTTCTCTCCGGCCCCGCCTGCATGGCGATCACGCCGCGGCGTCACCGGCCTACCCGTGGCTGGCTCCGCGGCGCGCCTCCACGCCTCTGCGCGATTCCTGCCTTCCTACGGGCGGTCGGCCTCGGTCCAGGGCGAGCACCAAGGAGCGAATCTCAGTCCGCGCTCCCTATTCCGCGCCACGATCGACCAAGTCCGACAGGCCCTTTGGGAAATCGCCCCAGGTTGGGCGGCGCTGTTTCACGTGAAACAGTCGCCCCGGGAGGCAGGCGGAGCTTCGTTCGGATCTCCGGCCTTCGGCCACGCGGGGAGCGGGGCCGGGTGGTGTTCCGCATGGCCGAGCCCTGTGTGGCGCTGCGACCGGCTGCCGCTCCGGGCTCCCGCCCGCCTCTCCGTGCCACGATCGCCAAGGTCTGACCGACTCGTTTCGTGCCGCGAACGGCTCTGCATCCGGAGGTGCGCCCAGTTCTCTGCGCACGGCGACTGCCTCCTGGCCGGCGGTTCCGGGGGGGCGTATGCTCCGCCGCCATGGGCCGCTGCATTGCCATCGCCAACCAGAAGGGGGGGGTGGGGAAGACCACCACCACCATCAACCTCGCTGCGGCCTTGGCGGCGGCGGAGCGGCGCGTCTTGGTGATCGACAGCGACCCGCAGGGGAATACCACCGGTGGCCTCGGCGAGCGCCGCGACACCCCCCGGCCAACCCTCTACGACGCCCTTCTGGGTACGGTGGAGGTTGCGGAGGTGGTTGTGGCCACGGGTTTTCCCCACCTCGATCTCATCCCGGCCGACATCGGCCTCAGTGGCGCCGAGGTGGAGTTGGTGGGGCGGGAGGGGCGGGAGACGGTCCTCCGGCAGGTGGTGGCGCCGGTGCGCGACCGCTACGACTTCCTTCTCATCGACTGCCCCCCCTCCCTCGGCCTCCTGACGGTGAACGCCCTCACCACCGCCGACTCGGTCCTCATCCCCTTGCAGTGCGAGTATTACGCGCTGGAGGGGCTGACCCTGATCACCAACACCGTCGAGCTGATCCGCCGCAGCCTCAACCCGAAGCTCACCCTCGAGGGGATCCTGATGACCATGTTCGATGGCCGCAACAACCTAGCGAACCAGGTGGTCGCGGACGTGCGCGCCCACTACCGTGAGGCCGTCTTCGCGACCCTGGTGCCGCGCAACGTGCGCATCTCCGAGGCCCCCTCGTACGGCATGCCGATCCTCCAGTACGACATCCACTCGCGCGGCGCCCAGGCGTACATGGCGGTGGCGGTGGAGCTGTTGCAGGGGCGCGGGGCGGCGGTCGCGGGGGCGGCAGGCTCCGCGGGGGTGGAGCGATGAGCCGGCAGGCCCTCGGGCGTGGCCTTTCGGCCCTCATCCCCGAGGTGGCGCCGGCGGTGGCGGCCCTGGACGGGGTGCGCAAGGTCGCCATCGAGGACCTCACTCCGAATCCGAACCAGCCGCGCAAGGCCTTTGTGGACGAGGGGTTGGAGTCGCTCGCCACCTCGATCCGGAACCACGGCGTGCTCCTCCCCCTGGTGGCGCGGCGTACCGCGCGGGGGCTGGAGATCATCGCCGGGGAGCGGCGCTGGCGGGCGGCGCAGCGTGCCGGTCTGAAGGAGGTGCCGGTCCTGGTGCGCGAGGTGGGCGACGGCGAGAGCCTGGAGCTCGCCCTGGTGGAGAACCTGCAGCGCGAGGACCTGAACGCCATCGAGGTGGCGCAGGCGTACGAGCAGCTCCAGGGGGAGCGCGGCTGGACCCAAGAGGAGCTCGCCGCGCGCGTCGGCCAAAGCCGCTCGGCGGTGGCGAATCTGATGCGGCTGTTGCAGTTGCCGCGCCAGGTGCAGCAGCAGGTCCGGGATGGGGCGCTGACCGCCGGCCATGCCCGCGCCCTTCTCGGCCTGGCGACCGCGGCGCAGATGCGCCGCCTCGGCGCGGAGGTGGAGGCGAAGGGGCTGTCGGTGCGCCAGGCGGAGGAGCGGGTGCGCCGGGAGCGCCGCGCGGAGGTCGGGGTGGGCGCCACGAAACCGCGCTCCGACAACGGCTTCACCGCCCAGTGCCACCACCTGGAAGAGCAGCTCGCGGCACAAATGGGGACGCGGGTGCGGATCCGCGGCACGAGCGCGAGGGGCCACATCGAGCTCCACTACCACTCGGCAGACGAGCTCGACGCCCTCTTGGAGCGGCTCGGGCGGTAGGTCGAGACTCGCTAGCCCAGGAGGGTCACCCCCGCACACCCCCACGCCGGCGTGGCCCGGAAGGCGGATTCACCGCAGGGGGTGCAGCCTGGTGCGGAAGATGGTTTTTCGATCGCGCCGCGAAGGGACGCGCATGGGCGCAAATCGGGTGCGGGGTCAGGCTTTGGTGCACGGTAAACAATGAAAGAAACGAAGCCTGACCCCAATCCAAAGCCTGACCCCAGTCAGTCCGATGTGACCCCAGTCTGATGTGGAGAGCGCGGGCGATGGCGCCCTCTGGGCCTACACCGCCGGCAATGACCGGGCGATCGTCTCCAAGGAGGGTGACTTCCGGCCGACGAGCTTTCTCCGTGGCGTCTTCCCGAAGGTGATCTGGTGCCGGTGTGGCAACGGTCCCACGACCCTCGCCGCGAGAAGCAAGCGTTGGGGTCAGGCTTTCATTCTCATCGCGGCAACGTTCGCCCCCTATGGTAAACAATGAAAGAAACGAAGCCTGACCCCAATCCAGTCAGTCCGATGTGACCCCAGTCCAAAGCCTGACCCCAATCCGATCCTGCGGAGGCGCGGAGGAGGCGTGGGGGAGGGAGGTGGCGCGGGCGGTGAAGCCACCGGAGAACAACGGGTGCGGGGCAGGAAGGCGGGCTCACGCGGCGGCTTCGCCCCGTGGGGCTGAAGCGTCCCCCCTTCGTGCCTTCGTGTGCGCCCGCGCCTTCTCGGACCGCAGGGTGCGCACCGCCAAGGCGGTTCGGGCGCGTGGCTCATGTGACCCCAGTCCAAAGCCTGACCCCAATCCGATCCTGCGGAGGCGCGGAGGAGGCGTGGGGGAGGGAGGTGGCGCGGGCGGTGAAGCCACCGGAGAACAACGGGTGCGGGGCAGGAAGGCGGGC